>Ga0302326_10007976_pt1 | contig 23438 bp, 13 predicted proteins | sample Palsa_T0_3_FD_202264 | JGI IMG/M metagenome (GOLD analysis project Ga0302326, IMG submission 202264) | Peat permafrost microbial communities from Stordalen Mire near Abisko, Sweden - Palsa_T0_3 | ecosystem: Environmental > Terrestrial > Soil > Palsa > Peat permafrost | place: Sweden: Abisko... | reverse complement strand
ACCTGCTGCTCCCCCCCTTTCAACCCCACCACCTTCCCCCCACACACAAACCTCCCGCTCACCCCCGGCGGCAACTCCACCTCACCCTCGATCCCCGCCCCCACTTTTTTCAGCTTCACCCTGATCATCCCGCGCGGATGCGGCATGCTGCCCTCCACCTCGCTCAGTTCCCCCAGCGCCGGGCGGATCAACACCCGGCTAAATCCCGGCGCATCGGGCATAATACCACAGATCGTAGCCAGGAAATCATAGTCAGGACTGGCGCTCCAGGCATGGCAATCCGACCGGGTAGGCTCCGGCTTCTCCGCAAACGTCGTCAGCCCGATCTTCAGCATCTGCCGCCATGGACCTAATTGCGAATAATATCGATCCGCTAATCCCGCCGCCTTCATCGCCTGCAGAAGATAGAACCGAAAATAAAACGTCACCTGCTGCAAACTGCTGTCCGCCAGGATTTTTTCCATCACCGCCCGCCGGTCGGCCGTCGGAATCACCCCCGCCAGCACCGCCATGATACCCGCATGCTGACTAAAAGAACCCTTCTCCGGCTCATTCCCCATCTCCCCCCTCCGGCTATCATAACAAGCCCGATAAGTTCCAAGACTCAATGCCGAAGCCAGCTTCCGGCATCGCTCGGCCGTATAGGCATACTGGCCACCGAAATACCCGAAGAGCTCGGCCGCCTGCTTCAGCGTATACACATATTGCAGCGTAATAACCGATGAATGCCCGTCCGTCGCACCCGCCGGCACGCCATTGCCAAAAGCATCGGCCCAGTCGACAAAACCCCACCAGGGCATTGGCCCAAGCATATTAATGGTCGTATCGACATGCCCCTCATACCAATCCAGCACCCCCCTCACCGCCGGGAGGAAGGGCTTCATAAAGGCATCGTCCTTCCGCAGCATCCAATAGTCATGCAGCATCGACACCCACCAAAGAGAAAAAGGCGGGATCACCTGCAGGCGGTTACTCGGATACCTCCCCTGCGTAAGCCCTTCGGGTATCCGGGAATGATAGAAGTCCAGGAGCGCCTTGCGCATCAGCCGGTCATCTCCCGTCACATACAACGAGATCAGGCTCTGTATCCGTGTGTCGGCCTCATATTGCAATTGCTCATAGTACGGACAATCAAAATAAGTTTCCCCCGCACAAAGCCGCGCCGTACGCCAACCCACATCCCAGATGGCCTGCAACGAAGGATCGTTGCTCGTAAAACTCGCTTTCCGCTCAAAAGGATACCCGCTATATATCCCATACAGATCGTCGATCCGCAAAGAGTCATCACCGGTACTGATATCCAGCTGCAGATAACGAAAAGTACGCACCCATAAGGGACGAAATAACCGCGAAGCCCCGCCATCCGCAATATAGACATCATAATTGCCCCTTATCTCCTTTCCGTCGATCACCCCACGATCCCCCTTTTGCCCCCCTTTGTCGACCAGCGACTCCGCATAGGTCAGCCTGATAATCGCCCCCTTGCCGCCACTGACCGTCAACTCCGGATATGCGACGGTATTATACGTCTGATCAAGCAATAGTGTCAGCTTCGTATGGGCCGCGACGCCAAAGGACTTCCCGCCCGCCAAAAGCTCAGTCGCCCGGACTCCCACCTCAGTCACCCCGACACCCACCTCAGCAGCCCGACCACCCGCCGCCGCTCCCCCGAAACCCGCCGCGCCCCCAGCGCCATTATTACCGGGCATCTCCTCCCACCGGCGCACCAGCGGGATCCGCCGCAACCGCTCTTCCATCAACGGGATGGCCCGCGGGACAAGCGTCCATAAATTGTCCGTCCCCACCCCCCAGGGCACAGCGCCGGCAACGATCTCGGCGGGCAACCAGCGCCCATCGTCATACCCCGGCTGCTCCCAGCCCCAGGGATATCGGGCGCCTTGCACAGAATCCCCCGGCCCGATGACCATATAGGTACGCAGCCGCGCCCCATTATCCGTCGAACATGGACTGTAGGCGCTATCCCCTGCCACTTTCCATTGCTGGTCCGTGTTCACGCCCTGCTCCTCCTTCCCATCGCCTTGCAGCACAAAGGCAGTCCGATTGGAGAGCTGCGCGACCGGCGCATACACCCCCATATTCCATACCAACGCGGCCAACTCATTTTGTCCCGCTTGCAGATAAGACGAAATATCGATCGTCTCGAAGTTCCAATGCCCCAGATCGCCCCGCGCAGGCCCGCTACAGACAGCATGCCCATTCACCAGCAACCGGTAGCGGTTGTCGGCAGAGACATGAATAATGAATTTATCCGGCTTCCTGTCCAGCAAAAATGACTTCCGAAAATGATAAACACCATACTCCCGTTGAGCCGCACCCGGGCAGGCGATCCAGGAGGCCGGCCATCCCTGGCTTAACAAAGAAGGATTGATCGTCGGCCCCTGCGCACCCATCGGCCCCTGCGGAACCATCGGCCCCTGCGCACCCAGACGCCCCGGCAGCCAGGCCAGGCAATAGATCAGCCCTATAGCAATTTTTCTCATGACAATATTTACTAAATTTAACGAATGAACTCCATTCAACGATTGTTTTTCCTGGGCCTGCTGCTCTCTCTCGCCAATCGCCACGCCCTCGCCCAGCAAGGAGAACCCCTCATCTATCACCCCATACAGACAGATAAGGACGGCTATATCATCCCCTGGTATAACCCCGACCCCGCTATCGCCTATGATCATAATCTCTACACGATCTGGAATTTTTGGGATACCATGCGCAGAGACCTGAACGGCCTTCCTTATTATATGAACCACCAGGTCTGGAACGCCAATTTGAATGACCCCCGCGGCATCGGCGGCGATCAGTTTATGATGGCGCTCTCGTCCTGGGCCCTCCTGTACGACTATACCGGCAATGACAAGATAAAGGAAAACATGAGCTTTCTCGCCGGCTATTACCTGACCCATGGATTATCACCCGCTTCCTGCCAATGGCCCGACATCCCCTTCCCCTACAACACCCTGATCTATTCCGGCATCTATGATGGCGATATGCGCAACGGTAAAGATGTTACCCAGCCCGATAAAGCGGGTTCCCTGGGACTCGAGCTCGTCCATCTTTACAAGATCAAAAACGACCCTACATTCCTCGACGCTGCCATAAAAATCGCTAACACTCTGGCCGCGAAAACAAAGTCCGGCAACGAGCTCCACTCACCACTGCCGTTTAAAGTCAATGTATATACCGGCAAAACCGCCCTCTTAAGACTAAAGGACGGCGCCGGCCAGACCCTCGATACCGCGGGCTATACCAGCAACCTGACCCCCACCCTGCAGCTATTCATCGACCTTATACAATTACAGCAGGGAAAACCGGCGGCCTATAAAACCGCCATGGATAAAATATTGACCTGGCTCAAACAATACCCGATACGCAATAACCGGTGGGGGCCTTTTTTTGAAGACGTCGGCGAATGGAGCCAGACCCAGATCAATGCCATGACCTGCGCCCGGTTTATGATGGAACATCCCCAATATTTTCCTCAATGGAAGACACAGGTAAGATCCATCATCGACTGGGTTCATGCCAACTTCAATAACAAACAATGGGAAAAATATGGAGTGATCGTCACCAACGAACAGTCGGTCTATCCCGAACCGGGCAACAGCCATAGCGCCAGACAGGCCGCCGATGAATTACTATACACCGCTCTTACCGGCGATACGGCTCTTTATACCAATGCCATCCGCGAATTGAACTGGGCCACCTATGCCGTGGATGCAGACGGCAAAAACTGCTTCCCTTTCGATGAGCCCTGGCTCACCGACGGCTACGGCGATTATGTCAGACATTATTTACGCGCTATGGCCGTCTATCCCTACCTGGCCCCGGTCGCCGATCATATCCTGTCCACTACTTCGGTTATCCAGCAAGCCGACTACAAGGGGCACCTGAAAAAATATCGGACCCCGGCTTTTGACAAACAGGATACCAATCGGGTGCTGATCTTTTATCGCACCTTCGATAATACCGGAACCGAACGGATAAAGCTAAAGGGCCGGCCCTCAGGCGTACTGCTAAATAACAACCCGCTAAAAGAAAACGAAGCCGAGCAAGGTTATAGCTGGCTTCCCCTCGACCAGGGCGGCGGCGTTTTAACAATAAGACGAAAGAACGGAAACGAAATCCTTATTCTCGAATAACCCGGCCCATCCACCGTTAAAAAATCACCGACTGCACCGTCGCCTGCAAACTTTCTTTCTTGGACAGCTTATCGATAACGACGGTAAAAGCTCCGGCTTTGATATTGAAAAAATCTTTTCGGTAAGGCTTGGCGCCGCTCCCCGGCGTAATTTCCACCACCACCGTGTCGAGAAAAAAGCCGGACCGGTTTCGTATCCCCAATTTCCTCACCCCACTGCGAAAAACTCCAAGAACTTTATTAAAAAACACCGAATCTATAACACTCACCGAATCCTGTACCCTTTTCTCCAGCAACAGCCGCTCTCTGCGCCGTTCCCGCTGTATAGCCGCCTCATCGATTACCGGTGTCCGGACAGTATCCCTCACAACCGGAGGCGCATTAGCCGCAAGAAGCTTTGATCTCGATTTTCCCTCCGCAGCTCTTCTTTTTGCTTCCTCCGCCGCGCTGTCCCTCGCATCCTTCGCCTCCTTCATCTTTTTCTTTCGGTCCGCAGTAAGACTGTCTTCCATTCTTTTGAACGCATCCCCGCCTAACACCATAGATGGGCCAACCTTTGCGGTATCCGGCTGCACCTTCTGAATCACAATCGGAGGCGGAGGCTGAGGCGGCCACAACGCATGAATACCTCTTACCAGCAACAGCACTAACACGATCAGCACCGGCACTCCCGCAACCGCCAATAGCAACGGCTTCGGGTCAGCCTGCCCTACACAAAGCAAAAGCGGCTCGCTATTGACAGTCCCGAATTTATTTGACGCGGACATAGAGTAAACAACCTTCTTCTCCTTTCCGTCATATCTTTCCCCCAGTGTCATCGCCCCCAAACCCTTCGGCGCAATTTTATAAGGCAGCCCATTACGGGAAATAGAGACCGATTCCTCATATTTTACCTCCCAGCTCAAGGTAAAAAAACCACCCTTCTTCAACCGCTTCTTATCACAGCTAAAGGAACCAATAACAGGTGGCCGCTTCACCGGATCAGGGCCCGGCCGCGGACCTGGATTTGGATCTGGATTCGGCACTGGCACAGGCTCCGTCCGCAGCGCTGGCGCATCCACCATATTTTCTACCAACAGCGCTTTGATCCGTTTTATATCATCCGCCCCCGGCGTGCTAACCCCGGCGTTCAGCAGATCCGAAAACAACTCCCGATAGGCTGAAATGTTCAAATCCAATAATTCCGGCAATTTATCACAAAACTCCGTCGATTTATAATTCCCGATCCCTTCCGTCAAACCCGCCCGGATCCGCAGGATCAAAAAGACCACCTGCAGATAGTTTAGCACCGGCCCGGGAATATCCCCCGGCTTGAAATCTTTCAACCCCACGCAGTTGATCAGGTAGGAAAAAACCAACGCCCAATATTCTTTGCTGCCATACATCTCATTGTCCGGACGAAGACCGGCAGGATGCGTACTGTCCAGATCGATCAGGCAAAAACCGCCGTCCTTTTTACAAAAGATATTCTTCTCGCAAAAATCCGACATCCAGTGCTCATGCCGGTGTATCGACCCCAATGCCTTAAAGAGCTCATCCGCCAACCTGCCGATATCGGGAACCACCCCATCCTTGATCACGTTGTCGAGCGTATCCCCCTCCATACATTCATAGAAAAGATACCGCACTTTGCTTCCCTTTTCTTCCGTCTGCACTATATCGTGGATCCTCGGCAACCCCGGCTGAGTAGTCGCCCTTAACGACTGCACCAACCGCCAGCCCGACACCTTTTCCGGGTTGCGGGCGAATCGTTTGATAAAGCACGAATACCGCCCCACCTTTACCGGGAACTTAAAATCGTCACCGGACGAAAATACCCATCCGGCACTGTAATCGGACTTGTATTCGTACTCGCGCTCTTTGATGATGACTTGCATAGATTTAGTTGTCTTCTTTTATTCGGATAAAACAAATGGATTTATCATCCGCCGTCCCCTGCGAATCGGTAACGATCCGCCGACGGACAACTATCGGATCTTCTCCATATTCTTTCTGTAATACCTCCTCGGTGACCGGACCGATCCCATCGGAAAAAGCAATCAGCGTATTTATCTTCTCCTGTCTCAAAACCTCATACCCGGGCTTGTTGCAAAGAATATCGAGTTCCCCCGCCTTATCGAGGACCATCCGGAAAAAAATGCGATCATTACTTTCAGCATTCTTAGTCGTAAAAGAACTGACCAACGGTATCAATGAACCCGAAAAATCCCCGCCCGCCTCGCTTCGAAACGTCAGCATCTTCGAATCCCCCGAGCGATACGCCCACAACCCCCCATCCAGCGAAAGAACCGCCGACAAAAGCGTACTGGCGCATTCCGGGCAATTCTTATCTTTTATATTATCCTTTAACAATATTCTTTCTTCCTCCGGCAGCTCCCGAAATCCGCGCACCCAGTCCGTCCGCACCCCCTCGATCGCCTCCGCCATCATCCCGTCCAGCGCATTTCCATCTCCCCCATCCGACGTAAAGGCCTCCCGAAGCCGGTCTCCGATACCCTGCGCCAACAGCCGGCTCGAAAAGTATTCCTTCCCGGTAAGCGGGTGTTTCAGACAATACTGGTCCGACGTGCCATCCAACAACCACAACCCGGCCTTATCCCCCCGGATCACACAGCCGCAGACATCCTCACCCAAATCCTTATCCGCATTCTCCTCGTTCATAAATTTCTTCCTGGGCCCCGCCGTCATCATCATCTCACAGATAAATCCGGCTTTGCCACCGACAACCGCCTTCTCACCTGCTACCACTTCCGCCGGCACATCCGCAATCTCCGCGACCTCCGAAACATCCGCCACCCCCGCGACCTCCGAAACAACCGCCTCCCCCACCTGCACTGCCGTCTTCCGCCGCCGCCACAGCCGAAACCACCACCATCCCAGTCCACCAGCCAACAGCACCAATACCCCCATATACAGCAACCAGCCCGCTTGCCACAAGGATTGACTCCCGGGCGGCAACGGTTTCTCTTTCACTCTATCCCGGCCCGGCAAAGCAACCCGCCGCCTCACCGGCGAATCCACCCCCCGCTTTACCAACGCCAAATCTACCCCCCCCAACACGGCCACCCGTTTCACCAGCACCGAATCCTTCGATTTCGCCGCTTTCCGGACCGCCTCGGCAGAATCCCTCATCTTTTGCACCAGCCCTTTATAAGCCTTCGCAATAAGGTGGACACGAAGCCTGCCGCTATCCGTCAGCGTGGAATCCCGTCCCAGCGAATCCAACGCAGCTGCCAGCTCCTTCCAGTTCTGTATCGGCGCCTGCTGCGCTTTCGCCAGCAACCCCACACCAAAAAAAATCAATAGACAAATCCCTGTCTTCCGCATGATAAGCGCTTTATTTTCGTATAACCAGATTTTCAAGATCCTCCGGCGTATTATAAAGAATATCCATGTCCACCGGGCTCGGTATCCCCCTTAATTTGGCCTTATCCGTAAACTGCCAGATCCGCATATCTTTCTTGTCGCATAATTGGGGGCGCCGATAACAATAATCAGCGATCCATAGTTCACAATCCTGGAAGCTGTTGTGCCAGTTCAGATATTTTTTATACAGCCCCGTAGTAGTATAGATAATGGGGTGAACATGAAAATACGCTTCAACCAGCCGGGTCACGGTCAACAACCTCGATTGAAAAACAGCTACCGATACTTCCGGATCATCCTCCACATCCAACATCGGCGGCAGATCCCCCGCTTCTACATTTTTCACCGTATTGATAAAATTTTGCGCCTGCGCTTCCTGCCGATCCGTTGCCAGACCGGGATCGAAAAAAAGATACGCACCGCGCCGCAGGCTGGTCCTGCGGATAGCAGCCCAATTCGTCTCGAAAGTTGGATCGACATAGCTCTCCCCTTCCGTGGCTTTCATATACACAAAGTAGATACTCTCCTTGTCCAGTTCGGCCCAGTCGATATCCCCATCCCAATGCGAGATATCGATGCCGGCCACCTCGCTCCTGCATTCGCTGGCCACCTCTTTCAAGTCAGCAGGATAGTCGATTATATTTTCTGCGCTCGTCGCGACGGAGCTGTCACCGGCAACAGACCCCTCAACAGCAGCCCCGCCGGCGGCAGCATTGGCAACGGAATCCCGCTTTGCCTGCGCCTCCCCCCTGGCGCGATGGCCAAGACGATGATCGGCATTACAAGCCTGAGCCAGCATACACAGGCCGCCCAGGATCACCAGATAGTTTCTCTGTCTCATAGTCATTATGGTTTAAGGTTATCGTCTAAGTTCTTTTCCCAGGCACAGCGGGCAAAACCCCGAAGCACCCGAAGCCATTCGAAAAAGATGCTTCATATGATCTATTTTTTTTGCGGTATCGAATAAAAAGAACTGCTTCGTATCCTCATGGATCGGACAATTGCTCAGCAGATCTTTCAGCTCCGAACACCCCTCATCCGAAGACCGGCCAAAGAAAGCGCCGATCAGGACATCATGATTCAGCCCCGCAGGAGGCTGCAAAAAGGGGTTCGGCTTCAGCTGCCGGCCCTCATTGCTGTCGTATTGCATTCCATCGGTATACATCATTACCCGGATATTGGGTATCGAGATCGAAGCGGCGGAATCCCCCCGCATGATAGGCTGGTACATGGGAATATAATTTCGCACGGGGAAATCCAGCTTTTTCTGCAGGAAGCCGTCGATATACGTATATGCCTTTCTCAACGCCGCATTGATATCCGTACCCTGCTGCATGGCGAACAGCTCGTCATGGATATAAGCAGCAAATTTCCTGACATCTTTGTCGAAACGCCGGATCAGCCCGGCTACAGATTCTTCAAACATTTTCTCGACCCGGTCATCGAATTTAAACGCGGTCACCCAGGCATCCTGGTTATTCTGCAACCGCTGTAAATCGAATATCCCGCTGGCAGCGCTTTCCGCGACCTGTTGCATCTTGGTCTTTGGCTCCTGATCCGAAATAGGATCGGTCATAGACGCGGAGGCATCCATCAGCAAGACAGACAGCCCGATCTCGCGCACCAACTCCGATTTGAGGGCGATCCGGACAACCTCCGAAGCCTTACTGGCGCCCTGCCGGTCCCACGCCACCGCCGTCAGATCATAGCTGCCCTGCCGCTCGGCCAGCCAGGAGAAGGAATAGGGCGGCGCATAACTTTCCCCAACCTTTCGCCCATTGACGAGAAAATCTACCTTGGTAATAGTACCCCTTTCCACGGTCGCCTCGGCCGTCATCCGGATAGGCTCCCGCTCTGAAAAAGCGCTCCGGTCCTTTGGGGACAAAAGACTTACCCTGATCCCCGGCAACGGATCGGGATTGATGACCCGGTATTCCTGCTTGCCGTGCCACGGCGGATCACAAGGACAGAATCCATCCTCCGACGGCTCGTCGAACATATGCGCCGGATCATCCGGGTATGTCTTGCAAACCCATTTTTTAATTGGTGCCATATCCTGCTATTTAGTGCTGTTCATGTCTTGTCATGATCGTGATGCGCCGCGTGCTCCCTCATAGCCTTCGCATGCGCTTCCTTTTCCTTTTTTTCCTCGTCGGACGCCATCGTCCTGCGTTGCACCGAGGAATGGTGCTTTGGAGGCTCGACGGCCTTACCGTGTTTACCCGGGGTTACCGGTTTGCCGGTGATAGGTGATGACTTTTGGTGTTCCATTATAAATAGTTAATAAATGATTCAACTCAATAATTTTATGCTGAACAAATCGTCTTCCCACGATATATAAACAAAAACATGTAAATCCGTGAACTCGATATCCATGCTTTCGCCAAAATTTTGACTTTTGACATGGAATATTTCATTTTGGATCAGCCGCGTGATCAAAGAATAAAACTTATCGATATTTTTAGATTTTTGGAAAGTCTGCTCTTTGATTTCTTTTCTTTCCAATATGAACTCAAAAAAATCTCCAATCCATCCTGCATCATCCTCATCGCCTGTGATTCCACAACTTGCCACAATCCGCTTGATTTCCGATTGGAGGTTATCGGAACTGTTTTTGGTTGCGAGGGCTAATTGATTGATTACTTCTTCCAGTTTCATTTTTAAAAATTTATTTTAAGTTGACGGAAATATAGATATTAATCTATAAGTCCCCTTTGTTGAATCAGTAAGGCCAAAAAATGCCGTTACATTATTAAGCACCGTCTCTACGCTGTTCCCTGACGAATCAAGAGAATAAGATAATCCTGCCTTGTAAAAACTGAATGTGACCCTCTCGAATTTGTCATATGAACCGGTGTTAAGTCTTGTATTTTTACTTTGAAAGGCCAGCTTCTGAAAGGCAATTTCACTTGCCTTGACCTGTGATTCATGTTGGGTGAATTTGCTGGCTCTATGCGTTGGCCGATGGTCACCACCAGGCGCAACCCCTGTTTTTAATCTTTGCACTTGCTGCGCCTCCGTAGTTTGCGCTCCGTGATCCTTATACCCATGTCCCCCGCCGTCATCCAGCTTTTGCGCTAACAGCTGGTATTTTGCTTCCGTCTTTACGGTCCTTCTTGGATTAACCACCCCTTCAACCCCCCAATTTTCTCCCATCTGAACCGCCTCCAGGGATTGCATTCTATAGACCAGCTTAATACCGGCTAATATAGGATTTAATACAAGCTTACCAACCGGTTTCCCGGCAAACCGGTTGACAGCCTTTTGCGCCGCCGTCAACCCCTTCTCCAATCTCTCTTCTTTATCCGCCTTATCTTTTTCGGGATCCTTCTCGTTACCTATCCCTAATAATTTCCCCGCTGCCTTCGCCAGCGTCACCGCCTTGTTGATCACCCAATCGATCGCCGCATTGATCGGCGCCTGTATCTTCCCGATAATGTTTTTGATCTTTTCACTGATCCCATCCAGCCCCAGCAAACTGGCCAGGAAACTGATGGCCACCGGCAGAGCCTTCGCCAACGCCCCTTCTACCGCAGTCGCCGCTACACCGATAGCCCCTTTGGCAATGGCCGTCACCGAGTCGATCACCGCATTGACAAGGCTCAGGATCTGCTTACCCCTTTCTACGAAGAACATAATCACATCGTAGATCATCTTACAGGCCTTGATAAAGGCGGATGCCGGATTCAAAAGACTGATCACCCAGGTGATCCCCGCCGTAATGATCTTCGTAATAACGAACTCCCTGATAGAACTCATCACCGTTTCCTTCAAACTCTCCACCTTTTCTTTTATAAACGTCCATAACCCGCCAATCCCCTCGTTCTTAATAATCATAAAGACCTCCGCTACCTTTTCCAGCGTGGCCACCACCTTTTCTCCGACGATATTCACCGCCCGCTTACGGATATTGGCATAGGTCAACCCCAATACCTGCAGGATCAGCGAGAGGATCCCTTTCAGATCGAAACTTTTCGGCATCTCTATCCCCGCATCCGCCAAAGCACCGAATAACCACCCTATCAAAGCCTCCTTCACATGCCCGACAATATTGGACAGATAGTTTTTGATCCCCATTTTCACCCCTGCCACGAGGTTGCCCAAAAAGCCGATCGGGTCGTCAATAATCAATTCGATCGCCGCCGCCGCCTTCGCCAGCACATTGAGCAGCATGTTCTTCATCGCAATGATCGTATTGATCACATCCGAGATAGCGGCCTTCGCCTTGCTGATCCATCCCTTATTGGCCTCCTTCATCTCTTCGATCTTCTTATCGACAGCTTCCATCCCCGCCTTGTATTTGTCCGCCAGCGAATCCACCAGCTCATTCTCCTTATTGTTGACATCGCTTTCCAGCTCACTGAATTTCGAGCTGATATCCTTTGCTGCATCCTGCCCGATACTTTGCAGGTTCTTTGGCAGAGAATCTACATAGGTCTTGATCTCCAGCTTACCCGCAGCGATACGCTTTTTAGCCGCATTCAACCCGTCGGCTACCGTCTTGGCTACCTGGTTGATCACTCCGTCCATATAGGACACATACACCTCCTTCCCCTTCTTATAGATATCGTTGACCTCATCGGGGAGGTCCGCCAGCAGATCATACGCCCATCTGGCCTTACCGGTGATGCCGCTGTACCGGTCATCCTTAAAAGCATCCACCCCCTTTTTCACATAGTCTTCAAATTGCCGGGTAGCTTCCGCTATTCCATCGTCAAACGTCTTATTGACATCCTTGTCCAGCTTTGACAGGATATCTTCCACCTCTTTCTTCGTCACGTCAAATTTCTGACCGATCGCATCCGCCACCGTCTTGCGGTTCTCTTCATCCTTTGCCTTCGCCGCCGCTTGCTTGTCCAGCACGACGCCCATATGCTTGTTCCTGCCGGCAACCATCGCACCCAGATGCGTCTGGCCCAGCCCGGCCGCAGCCACCTGCGACTGGCCGACGATACCCTTCTCCGCTTTCCTGAATTGAACCGGCTCCTGTACCGCATCTTTCTGTGCGGCATTTTTGCTCTGTACCGCTTTATTAAAGCCCGGCTCATTCGATTTGGTCAGCTGCTTTTCCGTTATTTTCGCCCCGGCCATCTGGTTGTCCAGATCCTGGCTGTCCTTCTGCAGGGATATGTCCGCATCCGGTACCGGCTTGGGCGCAGCCGCCTGGCCGCTGACCGCCGACGTTGACACACCCGCAGCTATGACCGGAGCAGGACCCGCTTCCTTGGCTTCTTCCTTCCCGGCATCGGGCTCCTGTTTTACCTTATCCGTTACCCCACCCGCAGCAGCATCTTTTTGCGCACCCACCTGCGCCGTCATATCCCCCTTCACCGCTGCCGCTCCATCATTTTCCTTGAATTCATCCGCATCTTTGAGCGTGTCCATCTTCAGCGAACTGATCTTTTCCTTTAGCGCCGCTTTAAATTTCTCCGCATCGAAAACACCCGACTCCTGCTGATCCATCTCATCCGACTGCCTGTCCTTTGCTTTACTGATCTTCTCATTCGCCGGACCCCTGGCCGCACCCTGCGCGTCAGCAACCTTCTTGGACGCCCCCTCATGATGCTGTGCCCGTCCGGCGTCTTCATTTATTTTATGTTTGACCGCCTGGAAACCTTTATCCGCCTCCATTACCCCTGCCGATGACTTTTTACCCTCCTTCGGCGAACCCGCCACCACATCCGGAGCAGCCATCCCTCCCCCCACCGCAGTCACTACCCCTCGCGTTGCCGCCGCAACCCCGGCAGCCTTCATCGCCGGCGCCGCCTTCAAACCCGAACCCCCTTTCACCGCCGGAATCCTCTTCACGCTCGGCGCCGCCTTCACAACCCGTCCCTTCACCCCCGGAGCCTTAACCGCCCCCGGGGTTTTCATCCCCCCCGGAGCCGCCAGAGCAACCGCCTTTCTCCCAGCAGTATGCGCAGCCGCCCGCTGTGAACTGGTCTTACCTGTGTGCTTGACTCCTTGCATAATAATTATTATAATATCCTTCCCTCTTTAACCAACTCTTTCTGGATGCCCGTCTCCGCATCCTGCAACCGGATGATATTCTCCTTCCGCTGCAACGCCATCAGCGAACAATACCGGATCACATTCATGATCATCCCCCCGGTCAGATCATGCCGCCTGGCCAGCTGCTTCAAATCAAGCGCCTCCTCCAGCACCGTGCTCGTCGAAAAAGAACGCTCCCACAACCGAAGCCGGTCCTGCGGCCGGGGCATGGGGAAATAGATCATCGACTGGAATCGCCGGGCAAAGGCTTCATCGATATTGTTTTTGAGATTGGTGGCCAAAATGACGATACCATTAAAATCCTCAAGCCGTTGTAATAAATAAGCCGTCTCCTGGTTGGCATAACGGTCATGCGAATCATTGACCCCCGACCGTTTGCTAAAAAGCGCATCGGCCTCATCAAAAAACAGGATCCAGTTTTTATTCTCCGCCTGCTGAAATATCTTTTCCAGGTTCTTTTCCGTCTCACCGATATATTTGGAGACCAGCATGCTTAGATCTATCCGGTACACATCCATCGCACAACGCTTTCCAATAAGACAGGCTACCAGCGTCTTGCCCGTGCCGGGCGGCCCATAGAAAAGGCATTTATACCCCGGCTTTAATTTTTTTCCAAAACCCCAGTCATTCATCAGCACCGGATGATATTGTATCCAGGTCCTTATTTCTTCGATCTGCACCAGGGTTTCCTCCGGTAACACCAGGTCCTCCCATTCCAGCTGCGTGTGGATCAGCCTCGCCGGAAAGTCCTTGCTGAAATGCGGCTTGCGGTTTACCCCCGACGTGAAACAGCTCACCTGGTCGGGCGAAAGCGTCAGCGCCCCGCTCATATAAGGCTCGTTCGGCCCCGCCTCCTGCAGCTGCAGGATCTGATTGGTAAAAAAAGGATGCGAAGCCCTGAAAAGTTTCTCCGCCTCCATCCTCGAATCCAGGTCTTCCCCGGCCAATAAGAACAAGGCTGTCTCCCCCGTAGGCAAAAATCCCCCATGCGTAACGCCTTTCACCCCCCCAAACTCACAAAACCCCTTATCATAGGTCGCATTCTTGACACAAAACACATCCAGCAGCTGCGGCCGCACATGCGGCGCCAGGGTCAGCATCAGCATCAGTCGTTCCGCAGACGAACAGCGGTAAGACCGGATAAAATCGATATAATACCCCTTCTCTTTTTTATATTCCGGCGGCGCCACTTCCCCGATAGAACCATACCCGCATTCCTGCCCGAAGTATAGTTTCATCCGCGTATCCAGCACTTCCTCAAACCAGGCAAGCTCCTGCTGAATAATATCCGTATGCCGTTTTAATATGTCCGTATGATCTACCATTCTACTTCAAGATGTTTATCCATCCAGGGCAGCTTGATTAGGGAATAGCCCCAGGGCAGCCCGTTCAATAAAAGATCATATTCCTTCCGCTCCACCTGCAACACCCGGCGGCCTCCCTTATCCGTGATGATCCCCTTTCTGCAAAGGAAGCTCCCCCTCAACCCCTCCACCGACGTACTCTTCAGCGCGCCCCAGTTGGCAATCATCGCTTGTACCAGGTTATCCGCCTCCACCAGCTCCTGTTTAGTCGATCTCACGCTCGCCGGTATCACCGCCTGCGGCGGCAGCCCACACAAAAGCTTGTTCAACCACAGCAGGTATTCGGGCGCCTTCCCTTTCCCCGTGGCGATATATTGCAGCAGGTAAATAGCCCTATACACCGATCGCGCATCTTTAAACTGGTTGTCCCGCACATAACCCAGGTTGGTAAAAAAAGAACACAAATAAGGAGCGAACAGGCAAAGACCGGCATTTTCAACCAGCACTCTCTGCATTTCCTCCCCATTCGGCTCCTTATCCGCTATAGTCGTAACCGATGATTCCGATGATAACAAATTCTTTATTCCTTTTCCCTCCGGCAAGCCGGCAAGAAAATCCAGCAACACAACAGCCCCCGATGGTAATTTTTTTATCCGCGCCGCCAACACTTTCTTCTCCCCGGCAGTGATAGTCCCACCCTCTTGCAAAACCTCCCGTAATAGCCACCTTTCCCCGCGCTTCACGCTCTCCAGCTCCCGTATTACCTTCCGGACTTCCACCTCCCGTAACGTCTTCAAAATACCCACCCCTGAAACTTTCCATCCATCTGCTTCCCATCCCTCCGCTTCCCCCCATGCGTTCACCCCCCCCGCATCCCGCGATATACCCGATCCCTTAACGCCCCCAAATACTGTCGATCCCCCACCCCCCCCAACGGCGGTCGATCCCCCAACCTCCCGCAAAAGCTTCAATGCCTTCACGATTCCCCCGGACTCCACCAACCCCCTTCTCTTTTCGTCCAGCTTCCTTCCGGCCTTTTCCATGCGCCCCCCTTTCTTCAGCAGCGACAACAACGCCTTTTCCGGCCGGCGCATCAAAGCCTCATACATCTCCGCATTCCGCATCCCCGGCACATTCCGCATCCCCGGCACCGGTACACCCAATTTGCCGGCAATCGCCAAAGCAACAGCCTTCTTGCGCGATGAAAACCCCCACACCCCATCTTGCGCCACCTCCCCGATACCCCCAACTAAAAAACTAAGCTGCAACACCGTCAGCTTCTTCAATATCTCCGCTACCTCGCTTTTTATCCTGTACTTTTCACGACCCGATGCCAGTATCGTTTCCAACCGGCTAAACTCACCGGCCGTCAACACCTTCAATAATTTTAAATCAGCCAGCCATTGACCTTTCTTGTCCTTTAACAATCGACCCAACATCCCCCACCGCCAACCCTCGCCCCACATTACCTTTGGTACAGCCCCCAATCTCCAAAAACCAGCATCGGCTGATACCCCATTACCCCCTATGGCATTATCGACCGCCACCCCCCTGCCCCCGGCATTATCCCCACCCAATAATCCACCGGCGCCCGCCGGTAACCCGGCGACACCCCTCAACGGCCTAACGGCGCCAAGCAAGCGCTCGATATTTTTAACCGTCCTGAAAGCGTATTGACTATATATCCTTCGAAGCACAAGAGCCGATCCGCTGCCGTCTATAAAACTCCGCAAGCGCTCCGGCGCCTCTTCGATCAGCTGGCACATCAATACATCCATATCCGGCAGCACCCCTTTGTCCACCCACCAGGGCAGATCACCGGTAAGAAGAAATACCCGGGTCATCTCCCATTTTATATCGATCGCTGAAAAGATCTGTACCCCATTCGTCCCGGTAAACCCCATTGCTCCAACCCTTCCGGCCACTCCAACGACTGCCCCAGCCTCAACCACCCCCGGCGCTCCATTCTCCCCCTCCACCCCAACCGTCCTAACCATTCCACCCACCCTCCTAACCCTCTCAACCATCCCATCACCCCCGCTCCCCCCATCCATCTCATCCATCTCATCGTTACCCCTCAGCCGCTCCCACAGCCGCTCCTTAAACATCCTTTTAAAAAGATCCATCATCGCCTGCCGACCAAGCGTTTCAATCGACCACTCACCCAGATCCACCTCCAATCGGTCGATCCGATAATATTTCCTCCCATCCGTCAGCTCCCCGAATACTTCCTCCATGATCAAGGGCAACCCCGGCAGGATAAAATGCAGCAGCTCGTCCCGCACCACACGCGCCGTTCCCTCGCTGCTGCAACTCAGCTCGAACACTTGCCTGTCGATAAAATCGGCGCTCATATCGCTTCATTTTTGGCGCCGCCACCGCCCGCAGCCGACGGAAGCTTATTCAACTCAAACAAAAAATTATTCAGGATCTCCGTATTCGGAATACCCTCGTTTGTTTGTTCCACCAGCCATAGCTTATACGCTTCTTCAAAACGCCTCATCGACTGATGCCCTACCCAATAGACACGCGGATAAATATGCGCAGGTATCTCCAGGAACAGCGTCTTCTCCAGCAAATGCCGAAACCCCGGATCTCTAAACCTGGCCGGCCATGAAGGCAAAACGATCGTCACATGAAAGGAATAAGGATCCAGTGCGGCCAGGCTATCTAAGTCATCACCCGTCCCCATCGTCGCCCCCGTCGCCCCTGTCGCACCCATCGCCCCCGTCGCAGAAGCAGGCCGGTCATACGTAAAAAACCGCACCAGTTTATCCACCTCCTCCTTCGCCTTCGCTTCTTTCTTGTATCTCTTACCTTCCGCCAAACGCTGCCCCCCATCATGAAGCCAAAACGTATAATATCCATCCGCCACCAGCTCGACACTATAATTCCCTAATTCAGCGGCCATCCGGCGCAAATGCTCTATCCGCCGGGTAAGATGTTTATAAAAAGCAAAGGATTCCTGTACAAAAAAGATTTCTTCCCCTTCCGCATTCACCAGGCTCAGCCTCCACTCCTCCCGATCCGTACCGGTACTTTGTACCATCTTAAACCGATAAGGCGGCTGCTCGGGCAAGTCACCCGACTCCGCCACAACCGCATGAGCTTCTTCATCGGGAATCGGCAGCAAAGCAACCCGCTCTTTGTCGATAACAGCATGACGCCCCTTGCCTTCCCTTCCCCGGGCATCGATACGCGGCCGCAATAAGATATGCTCCACCAGGTGAAAATTTTCACTTTCGGTAAATCCCCGCAAAACCTCCATCAGCCGCTCAAAATGACGCTCCATTTCCTCCCGGTGATGAAAATGACCCGACGCGATTATCTCCTTCTCGCCTTCCGCCGTCTGCCGGACCAGGTGATAGGAGCTCTTCTCATGCCGGGTATCGAATTCATACAAATGCCTGTTCCCACCCTGCTCCAACAAAAAATCAAGCGCAGCTTCCGCCTCCCGCCTGGATTCGTATTCTATACTCTGCAAGAGCAGATGCTCCCTGTCGGCAGGGTCCGATAACCGGACGACAAATCTTACTATCCCATTCTCATGATGCACCTCCCCAACCGAAAGCGCATCGGAAGCAATAGCCGTCCGTTGATAACCAGGCATGCCCAGCAACCGGCAAACCCTTTTTTTACAGCCCGCCACATTGTCCGTGTCCCAGGCGCCCTCGGGGCGCATATAGTCAAAGGCCTGACCACGATAGTTGCTGAGCGAAACCGCATCCTGCAAAAAAGCAATCTTATCCCGGATCGCTTTTTCGGCCCCTTCCTTCCCGGGCTCAAAGCCAGCACCCTCCTGCTCACTCATCCCCTCCCCAAGCCGGCCAAGCAAATGGTCCAGCAGTTCATTCCTTCTCCTCAGCCTGACCATATCGCTTTCCAGCAATTCCGCCGCCTGCTTTTCATAAACCGGCAAATGCACAAATAGCGCTTGCCAATCATTGATCTCGGTAGGGATTTGCGTAAAATAGGTCTGCTGTATCGAAGCATCGAAAGAAAACAATTCGCGGACATGCGCCAGCTGCGACAAGTAATTAGCCAATATCTGTTCGAACAGGTATAGAAACCCCCGAAGCCGGAGTACCTGTCTCTTTCCTTCGTCCAGCTCCCCATCGGAAGTCGTATACTTTTCCTCCATCTTATAACAGGCCGGCAAACTGCGCTGAAAGGGATAATATTCCTCCAGCTCCATATCTTCTCCTGCCGCGGGCTCCCACTCCCGCTCGTATGTCTTTAGCTTGACTTTCTGATCCCCCGCCAGCAAATAATTCAGAAGAGCCCTGACCCGCGCCGGGTCCGCTTTCTTTTCCGCTTCCGTACGGTGACGGTCACCATTACGGACAAAGCTTACCCTCGATCCCTCTGTATCGAGTCTCGGCGTCTTTTGCTGATCCCTGATATGCCCCAGCCAATCCGTAAAATCCGGAAAAGGCGACCCCGCATCTTTTGGGATGGACAACTTTTCAATAGCAATCACCCCCTCGATTGCCGTTATCCGGCCGACGATATCCGACAGCTGTACCTCGCTGATGGCCGATGCCTCCAGCTCCGCCGTATCTATAAAACCATGGCCCAAAACAGGCCCTTCGAACAGCTCCTCGATACGATAACCCCGCTGTCTGAGCTGATCCGGTGTGTAAAAATTTATCGCCGGGGAAAAAAGAGTACGGACCGCCTGATAGACCTGGGCGGTGATCAGATCGATATCACAGCCTTCACTGACCTTGATCTCCGCTTCCAACGCAAACGGCTCATACTCGACGGAGGCGACACTGACAAAGTCCTCCCCCAAATTGCGATGCCGGTGCAGCTTCTCTCTTACATGCCGAAGCACCTCCTCTTCCCGCTTTTCACGGATTACATCCTCTTCAAATTCAACCAGCACCCGGTATAGCCCCTTTAACGGTAAAAGAGCGATCCCATGCCCGGCCTCATAAGTAAGCTCATATCCCTTATGACCCTGACCCAGATAGATGGGGACCTCATAGTCCTCGCTTTTTTCTACCCAGACATTCCGGATCCCCGCGATATCGACAACCAGCTTACGATAATCCGTTATCGTAACAGGGTTACAGGGCAGTATCCTCTCCGGCGTATAAAAAATGCCGGCCCAATCCTCCCGTTCCGACCGCCGCGTCGCCAGAATATCCTTCATATCGAAGGATACCCGGTAACCCAGCTCAGTCAGGGCATAACAATACGCCTCCAATAACGTAATACCCGGATCGTGCGCATTATAATCCGTCCAGCTTTTCCCGCAAAGATCCTGGATCATCTCGATGCCCTTTCTCCGCAGGTAGGCATAGTCTTCGGCAGGCGGCCGCCCCTGAGCTTTACTTATACGTAATGATTCTGTCATACACTTATTTTTCCGATTAGTCGAGTAAGTCTATTTTATGAACCGGCGCCGACACCAGCAGCGTGTGCCCATTGATAAATTGCGTCTCCACCAGCGCGATATCCTGATTTGCCGCCCGGCAAAAAACCTTGTCCCCATTCTCCTTTTCCGTATACTGCAACATCTCCAGACCCTCCACATAATCGACATCCTCCCGCCCACCGATATAGCTGATCACATTGGAGGCATATATTTTCGCGGAGAAACGCAGCTTGCTGCCTTCACCCACCCGGGGCGTCAAAAAGTCCACCAGCTCCTTCTCCAGCTTTTGTAAAGCATACCCTTTATCGACAGCTTTTTTGAATTTTACCCGGCAGCGGATCAACACCGAGCTCAATTGCGGATTGATCGCATGCACCCGCACAAAAGGAGAAGTTCTTTTACTCAGAAATAGTTCTATCTCCCGCAACACCTTATAGCTGGCACGAGGCGCCAGCCGGCTCTCGCTCGTATCGGCGCGATTTTGCAGATCGCAGATCGGCACAACGGTAACATGCCCCCGCACGGAACGCCCATCCCAATAGTCGCTCAGACATTTCACCTTAAACACCGTCGGAAAGTTTTCCAGCACCAGGTGCTCATAGTCCCAGCTATCGATCGCCCTCGACTTATGCCGAAGCCGCTCGCTCACCCGGGTATAGTATTCTTTTTCCTCTTCCTTCACCCTCCCGTCAAAGCTGGCAAGCTGCTGCTGCACTTTTTTTATAGCCGGGATCTTATCCGTCAATTTGCTGATCCTGCCCGCCGGTAAAGGCACGCCTGCATGACGGGGATCGTTACCCTGGTCTTTGAAGCAAGCCAGTACGGCATTCGAACTGATCCCGATCAGCCCGGGAAAAGCATCCGTCTGCCCCACTACCGACGCACACAACCAGTAAAGACCCGGCACATCGAATAAAGTATTTCTATTGTTGGCCCGCAACGGCATGGAAAGCTGCAGAATACCCGTCGTCTGCAGCCCATAAGTACTGTCGGCGGACTGGCACTCTTCCGGCAGCGGCCGCCAGTCGTTATCCGCCAGGTATTTCCATTGAATGACCGGCGGAGTCTTGTCGGTTCTTCCCGTCCCTTCGGCAAAGCGGAACAATAACGACAGTTCCCTCCCCGGTTCGCAATCCCCGATCCCGATAAAAAGCTGACCGGAAGGCGTCCGCAGACTCGCTTCATCAAAAAAAGCGTCATCCGTCGCAATCGCCGAATGACCAAAAGGGCTCACCCGGAAAAACCGGTCCTCTTCCCCGTTACAGGAACGCGACGAGATATAATTCACGGAAATCATATTGATCACAGGTGTATAAGGCGCCGGTGGCATCTCCCCCGTCATCAATACCGTCGCGATCTTGCGGGCGATCATTTCATTGATCACCTTATTGGCCTGCTCGAACTCCTCCTTAAAGATGGTAGCGATGTCCTTCCCGCTGGCGCCTTTCTGACGCATGGCCAGTATCCGATCGGCTACCTTGATGACGATCTGATCGATCGCGCTGTCGGTGACGCTATTGATAATGCCCGCCAATTCCTTTTTACTGGGTAGGATAAAATCGGCGGCAGGTAATATTTTCTTTTCTATCGCAGCCGCCTCATCGCCTACGCTTTCCTTGTCCTTATCATAAGCAGCCGTCGAAGGAATGATCTTTAATTTCCGCAGGATCCTTTCCAGGAAGCTATCGTCATTGACATAGACGCGTTGCTCATCCGCCGCAGCAACCGGCGCACCCGACATTCCCGCCTTCCCCGGCGACCCCACCTGCTCCGCCGGCCCCGCAGCCCCCCCTGTCCCCACAGACCCCGCCTCTACATATCGCTCATTATAATAACGGATGATCCCGCTCACCCCTTTTATCATCATACTCCGGACCTTTTCATCCGGATCGTTGCCCTCCAGCACATCGTATACCACTACCTTGAACGCCCCGTCCCGATCACCCGGATCCGGCGGCAGCTTGATCGAGAATACCGAATCATGCAGCTGATGCCGGATCATTTTATAAAAATCGGGCATGGCCGGCCCCGAGGCTTTCTCCATCACCGTAGAAGTGATCAATTGAGAATAGATGCCATGTCCAAAATCAGGATAAAGCAGCTTCAATTTCAACGTGCCATCCATCTTTGACGGATCGAACCGGGCCACGGCGCCCGACGCATCCTCCTTCTCTTCCATCTTCAGCTGCCGGAGATCCATTTTTATCGACCGCCAGCGCGGATCCGTGGCATTCATATCGATAATGGAAGTATCCATCACTTTACGCCATTTCTTCTTTTGTAAAATACTCAGCGACGCCCTGAATTTATTCGAGTCATAAGGCGGCATATATTTGTCGTAGTAAGAATTAAAATGATCGGGCAGCATCCATTCCAGGTTCACGCTCAGCCACTGGATCGGTTTGTAAAAGAGATCGCCGCACCCGATATAAAAGGAAGACCCCACCTTCGGTACGCTGGTAAAAGGGAAAAATGGCTTTTTCGCGTCCAACACCGCCTCATGATTTTGCAGACTGAGATCCCTCACCCCATCAAAACTGGCAGTAGCATTCAGACTTCCTACCTGGGCATTAATGATCGTATTCACCGGCCGCATCCCGAAAAAGGCATCCAGACTGGCTAACCCCTTCGCATCACCAGCTAATAGCACCTGCAACATCGGCATATCCGTATCGAATCCCCCATCATGAATTTTTGGATTAAATCCAACGATAGCCGAAGGCTGACCGATACTCACCGTAAAATTCAATTCCAGCACCTTATCCTCTACCCGGCCGACCGAATTCACCCGGATACCATCCCCGGTCCGCCCGCTGCTAAGCCAACCTTTCTCACCCGTAAGCCACAGCTCAAAAAGATTCCCATCAAGCGGCACAACCGGCAGATCTTTTTCCAGTTCAAAGCGAAGGACAACATTCCGCTCACCTTTCGCCAGATAAAACTGCCCGGACGCAATGGCAAAACCAATCCTTCCGCTGGCATGCCCCGCACCCCCATCTCCACCGGCACCCGCCCCCACACCAGAACCCATCCCCACACCCGAACCCGCCGACCCACCCGAACCCGCCGACGCACCGGAACCTACCCCCCAGCCCGTCTTATCCCCGAACAGGGAAAGGGCCCCTACCGACGCCTCCCCGGCCGCAGGCAAGCCCATCCCGTTCGGATAATATTGCACCACCCGCCCCTGCTCATCTTTATCGATAAACAACGTGCG
>Ga0302326_10007973_pt1 | contig 23447 bp, 17 predicted proteins | sample Palsa_T0_3_FD_202264 | JGI IMG/M metagenome (GOLD analysis project Ga0302326, IMG submission 202264) | Peat permafrost microbial communities from Stordalen Mire near Abisko, Sweden - Palsa_T0_3 | ecosystem: Environmental > Terrestrial > Soil > Palsa > Peat permafrost | place: Sweden: Abisko... | reverse complement strand
GAGCGCGTTCTTTTTGATTTGGCCAACCAGGAGCGGAAGGCCAATGGTGTCGCGCCGCTGGTTTGGGACGATTCGCTGGCAAGCGCCGCGCGCCGGCACGCCATGATTATGGCTGAGCATGGCGCCATCTCGCATCAGTTCGCGGATGAGCCGGACCTTTCCGCGAGATTGAGCGCGGCAGGGGCGCGCTTCGGCGTGGTGGCCGAGAATGTGGCGGTGGGGCCGTCGGCGGGAGCGATTCATGCGGGATGGATGAAATCGCCGCCGCATCGCGCGAATCTGCTGGACCCGGCGCTGACATCGCTGGGAATTGGCGTGGCCGAAAGAAATGGAGATCTCTTCGCGGTGGAGGATTTTTCTCGGGCGACGGCGTCGCTTTCCCTGGCAGCTCAGGAGAGCCGCGTGGGCGCAGAATTGGAAAAGCTGGGCCTGCGGATTTTGGAGGATAACGAAGACGCGCGGCGCACCTGCATGCTGGGACCGGGGCACGAATCCGGCAAAGGGAATCTATTTCTGTTTCAGTATTCCAGCAGCGATCTGGACAAGCTGCCGCGAACTCTGGAACGGGAGATTCGGACGGGCCGATACCGCACCGCTGAGGTGGGCGCGTGCGGGCCCGAGCATGCGGCGGGTTTTAGCAATTATCAGATCGCCGTCGTGCTGAACGAGTAGGAAAGCCGGGCGTTTTGTTTGGCAGGCCTAGCGGGGATCTAGCTGTAGAAGTCCTCGGAGTTGATGGGTTTGCTGCCAAGTCCCAATTGGAGAATTTCCACGTCTTCATTGCGGTCGAAGACCCTGCCCGGAAACAGAAACTTTACAAAGAGCCTGAATCCGCCAAAGCCAAGGCCCGCCGCGAGAGCAATCAGCATAATCAAGCCGGTGTAGGTGATAGCCCCGACGACGATGGTGGCAATGGTGGGGTCCTTAATTTCATAGCTGGGCTCGTTCCAAGTAACCGCCGAAGAGAAATGAACCTGGTTGAGGAGGGCCGCGGCGGATTCGCGAGAGTCCGCGCCGGCGATCAGACTCACTAGCGCGCTTTGCCGCGTGCCAAAAATCACGGGCCGGCCTTTGGCGGCGTCGGCGTCGGCATTGAGGGCGAACCATTTGCCGAGGGATCCGTATTGATCCGCGGCGATCTGCTGCGTGGGATAAGTGGCCACCAGGAGTAGCGCGTCTTTCGACTGGCCGTTCAGGCGATAGTGCGCGACAACGGCTTCCGCGCTCTTGTCAAAGCCGATCCAATCGATTTGTGCCGGGGTAACAGGGAAGACTTGCGCGGTGGCCTTGGGGCCCAGGAGATAGCGCTCCGATCCGTGGATCAAGCCATCCTGTGGCAGGAAACTGGCGATGTTTGGGAAGGGCCGGGTGTCGGCGTGGGGAGCAATCGTCAAGATGAGTTGCGTCAACTCGCTATCGGATGGGCGAGCGGAGGGCGACGCGATATCGAGCAGGAGGTTGCCGGCCACGATCAGGGCCCTGTCGCGCGATCCGGCGGCGAACGCGGCGGTGGGGCCGAGGTCCAGAACGGCCATTTGCTGGTCGCGCAGGAACGTAAAGCCGCCGTATGCCGCGCTGGGGTCCACCATGTTGTACAGGGTGACCGTGGCCGTCTGTGTGCCTTGGAGGAAATTGGCGCGCTCCGCGCCGATCATTCCGTATTCCCGCAGCACGGCGGCATGTTCACTGGAAAACTGCTCGAGTTGAGACGGGGAAACCCTGGCGACGGCACCCGAAGCGTTCCAACCGGCGAAGGAAGAAGGGACAACGCTTTGCGCCGCAGCCGGGCGCACGGATAGTCCCAAAAGAAATAACATGGAGAGAACTAGCCTGGCTTTCACCGCGCCTACCCTCGTTACTTCGTTACTACCGCTCTACCTATGTTACTGCGGGTTGCCCGCGTGCGCCACTGCGGTTGCGCGCGATGGCGGCTCGGCCGCGGAGGAGGCCAGGTTGGAAGCCAAACTGTTGGTGCTGTGCAGGTAGCTTTGGATTCCCTGAAATAAGCCCTCGGCAATCTGCTGGCGGTTTTCGGGTTTTTTGAGCCACTGCTCATCCTCGGGATTGCTGAGAAAAGAGATCTCCGACAACACCGAGGGCATGTTGGCGCCAATCAAGACGACAAAGGGAGCCCGGCGCACGCCGCGGTCGCGCCTGGCTTGGCGCGCGACGTGCGTGGCGAGCGCGTCCTGAATTTTCCCGGCCAAGTCCCGGGATTCCTCGATTTTTTCGTTATCGGCGATTTTCTTTACCAGATCCTGCAAATCGTGAACGGACCCTTGCGCCAGCGCGTTTTCCCGCGCGGCAACGACCAGGGCGTCGTTGGAGGCGTTGAAATTCAAGTAATAGGTTTCCACGCCGGTCACGCTGTGATCGTCGCTGGAATTGGCATGGATGGAAAGGAACAGGTCCGCTTTAGCCTGATTGGCAATGGCCGTGCGCTGCTCGAGCGAGACGTAGGAATCGTCATCCCGTGTGTAGATCACCTCCGCGGAAGGAACCCGGTCCTGTATCAATTTGCCCAAGCGGCGGGCGACGTCGAGAGAGAGATCTTTTTCCATCAGGCCGCTGGGCCCGATGGTTCCGGTGTCATGCCCTCCGTGGCCGGCGTCGATAACGATCCGGCTGGTCTTCAATCCCAACGCCCGGGTAAGAGATTGTTCGCCGTTTCGCGTGGGTTCAGGAACGGAAGCGGGCCCCATGGTTGAGATGGTTTCCTTCACGGGCAATGCCGGGGTTGAGCCAGCGTTTCTCGCGCTGTTGGCAGTGGCGCCGTCGGCACTGACGCTGTTGTCGGAGAAGGGATCGCGACGCGCCAGCGCCGGCCTGCCGGATTTGGAGGCGGCTGACGGGGGCACGGCGGAAGGCGCCAAAGCCAGATCGGCGAGTGCCGCGGCGCCTGTGGAAGTGGCACTCGGATGCGACGGGGCGCTCTTGCCGGTTTGGGCGCTTGGAAGATTGGCCGCCGATGCCAGCGCGGTCTTCGTAAGAGCCGCGGCGGCCGGAGTCGAGTCATCAGGTTTAGCGGCGTGCGCCAATCCCGGTTTGGCATCGGGCCCATAAACGTCCACGATCAAGCGATCGGGATTGGCCAATTCAAAGACAGAGTAATCCTTCACCTGCGCGACTTCCAGGACCACACGGACCACGTCGGGGCGATTCTGGGCGACGCGCACGGTCTTCAAGTAGCCGCCAACAGGAACGTCGATCGGCGTATGGATGAGCTCGCGACTTAACTTGGCGTTGTCGATGTCAAAGTAGATGCGGTCGGGATTGAAGATGCGCACGGCCTGATATTTAGCCTGCCCGCCGAGGTCAATCACGATTCGCGTATAGGTGTCCGCGTTCCAAACGCGGATGTGGCTCAGGCCGGATCCATCATTCGGAGAAGCGACTGGCGGAGAAGCGACTGGCGGAGAAGCGGCCGGCACGACGGCGTCGTCTTCTTTTGAGGGCGGGGCCGTGGGGGGCGGGGAGGGAATCACGGCGGCGGTGGAAAGCTGATCTTCCGCGTCCATTTCCGCCAGCGCCCGGCGGGCCTCGGCAATGTGCTCCGAGTGAGGGTACTGCTGCAGGAAGTTTTGGTAGGCTTGCCGCGCCAGGGCGGACTGTGCCAGGCGGTTTCTTTCAATCCCGGCGATGGCCAGAAGCGCGTCTTCACGGTAGCGGTTTTCAGGATATTCGTGGAGGAGAAATCCATACGTTTCCACGGCGCTAGTGAAGTACTTGCGATCGAAGCGCTGGCCCATGGTGTTGTAAAGATCGCCCACTTCATTCAAGGCCATGGGAACTTCCACGGCGCGCGGCGTAATCAGATAGACGCGGCGATAAGCGAAGACCACGCCAATCCAATCCTGCAAGGACTGCTGGCTTTGCGACTTGGCTTCGAGCTGGGCGCGCAGATTTTCGGCACGCGCGAACTGCTCCTTGGCCTGGGAACGGCGATCCGCGGAATCGTCGGCGCGCGCGGGGGCAACAGTTCCGATCAGCAAGCAAACGAGAAGCGAAAGGAGAGACACGGAGAAAACACGGCGAAAGAGTTGCCGTACAACGAGAAACCGGAAATGCGAGCCCTGTGTCATTCGTTCGTAAATACTAACCGGCCACCGGCGTCGACGCTGCGATAAATCGGGTCCGGAATTTCCATGGCGTGCGCCAGGCGATTCGAGCTGGGCCGGTAGTAGGTGGAAGTCACCTTGCGCACGTAGTCGCGCGTCTCGGGAAAATCAGGCACGCCGCCAAAACGATCCACGGCTCCCGGACCCGCATTATACGCCGCCAAAGCCTTGTTCAGATCGCCATTGTAGCGTTCCAGCAGCATTCGCAGGTAGCGCACACCGCCATCCACATTTTGCGCCGGGTCAAAAGCATCGCCTACGCCCATCAGCCGGGCCGTTCCGGGGACCAACTGCATAAGCCCCAGGGCTCCCTTGCTGGAGACAGCCGCAGAGTTCCAGTTGGACTCGGTTGAAATGACGGCGCGGACCAGCTCCGGGTCCACGTGGTTCTTCTGGGCGGATTCGAGCACGATCCTATCCAGCGCCTGGGCCACCGGCTTGGAAAGCGGGCTGGCGATTGGGCTTGATGGCATGGAAGGCGAGGCTGCAGACGTAGCCGGGGCGATTCCTGTCTGGATGGCAGAGGCCGCAATAGGCTCGGATTTGGGCCCGGTAGAGGCTCCTTTGGAGCGATTCCTGGGCACGGGCTTATCGGCATTGGTAAACACCACGGTTCCGCGGTCGTCCACGTATGTGGTGAGCTGTGCGTGGGCTACGATTGCAGATATGCCTAATATAATGAGTAAGTTACAGATATTCCGCAGCGGGCGAAAATCGGCAATGGCCTGGGAAAGACGTAACCATCTGGATTTCCGATAAACCGGCATAGGCAATTCTCCCGGACAGGAGTTAGGGCAACTTCTGGCTGATCTGCGGCGCTGACAAGTAATTATAACATCTGCTCTATGAGGGGATAAACGTGGTCGAGGGCACTTTTTAGGTTGGATGTGTCTTGTCCGCCAGCCTCGGCCAAATCGGGTCTTCCGCCGCCCTGGCCGCCCAATTCCCTGGCAACGGCCTGGACAATCTTACCCGCGTGGAGGCGCTTGGTCAGGTCCTTGGTGACGCTGGAAAGGAGGGCAACTTTGCCATTTTCCACGGCCGCCAGCACGACCACGCCGGGGCCCATCTTTTGCCGTAAGGGGTCAACCAGTTGGCGCAGAACCTCGCGGTCGGCCCCGTCGATTTCCGCAGCGAGGACGCGCACATCCTTGACGGTGCGCACGCGTCCGAGCAGGGCGTCGAGCTGGCCCAGGGCGGCAGAGCGCCGCGCCGCCTCCAACTGTTTTTCCACCTGCTTTTGAGTCTGCGCAAGGCGCTCCAGCGCCGCGGCCACGCTTTCTTCGCCGACATGCAGCCGCGCGGCGACCTCGGCAAGGAGTTGCCGCGCGCGTTGATAGTCGGCCAGGGCGCCTTCGCCGGTGACAGCCTCAATGCGGCGAATTCCGGCGGCCACGGATTGCTCGACGCTCACCTTGAAGACGCCGATATCTCCGGCGCGGCGGACGTGCGTGCCGCCGCACAATTCCTTGCTATAGAAACCGCGCGGCGAGTTAGGATCGGGAATGGTGACCACGCGGACGTTTTGTTCGGGGTAGCGATCCCCGAAGAAGGCGGTCGCACCGGAAGTCAGGGCATCGTCGAGAGAAGTCACGTCGGTGGAAATTTCGGCGTTGAGGCGAATCTGCTCATTGACTTGCTGCTCGATGTCGGAGAGCTCGGCGGGGTCCACGGGGGCAAAGTGCGAAAAGTCGAAGCGCAGCCGGTCGGGGGCCACCAGCGATCCGGCCTGTTTGACGTGCGCGCCGAGGATATTGTGCAGGGCGGCGTGCATCAGGTGCGTGGCGGTGTGGTTGCGCTTGTTGCGTTCGCGCCGCGCGGCGTCGGCCTCGCCGGCAACGCGGTCGCCCACACGCAGGATTTCCTTTGCAAGCACGCGATGGGCAATCAAGCCGGTGACCGGGTAGTAGGCTCCGCGCACCTCGGCCACTTCCATGCTGCGCTCGTTGTTCCATAGCGTTCCGGTGTCGGCCACCTGGCCTCCGGACTCGGCATAGAACGCCGTGCGGTCGAGGACGATTTCGCCCTCGGCGCCCGCGGCCAGCTCATCCACGGGCCCGGCGGGGGTGATGATGGCCTCGATGCGGCAATCGCGCGCGCTGGTGCCGAAATAGAAGCTGGGTTCGGTGCGGAAGGTCTCCGCGAGCTTGGCGTAGGCGGGGCTGGCGACGTCCTTGTGGCCGTGGGCGCCCTTCCAGGAAGCCCTGGCGCGGGTGCGCTGCTCCTCCATGGCGCGATCGAATTCGGCAGGATCGAATCCGATGCCCTGGTCGCGCAGCACGTCGGTGATGAAATCGAGCGGCAGTCCGAAGGTATCGTAAAGGCGGAAGGCCTTTTCGCCGGGATAGGCGACGCGGGGCTCGGCTTTTTTTCTGGCTAACAGGGGCTGGATATCCTCCTCCAGCTTGCTCAAGCCCATGTCGATGGTATGGGCGAAGCGCTCTTCCTCGTGGCGGATGACCCCCGAGACGCGCGGCATGGATTCCAATAGTTCGGGATAGGCCTCGCGCATCTGCGTACCGACCTGCTGGGCCATCTCGAACAGGAACGGGCGCTGGATTCCCAGCATGCGGCCGTGGCGCACGGCGCGACGAATGATTTTTCGCAGCACGTAGCCGCGGCCTTCGTTTGACGGCATCACGCCGTCGGCGATCAGGAAGGCCGCCGCGCGGCCATGGTCCGCGAGAATGCGGAGGGAGGCGTCGGATTCGCGCGCGGCGCCGTAGGGTTTGCCGCACAGTCCGGCGGCAAAGTCCATGAGGGGCATAAACAGGTCCGTGTCGAAGTTGCTGATCTTGCTCTGCAAGACGGCGGTGACGCGCTCGAGGCCCGCGCCGGTGTCAATGGAGGGTTTGGGCAGCGGGGCGACATTCCCGGCGGCGTCGCGATTGAACTGCATGAAGACCAGGTTCCAAATCTCGACGTAGCGTCCGCAATCGCAGCCGAACTTGCAGTCGGCGTGGCCGGCGTCGGAGGCCGCCGGCCCCATATCGTAGTGGAGTTCGCTGCTGGGGCCGCACGGGCCGGTGTCGCCCATGGCCCAGAAATTTTCCTTCAAGCCGGGGACAGGAATCACGCGTTCCGGGGGCGCCCCCACTTCCACCCAGTAGCGGGCGGCTTCTTCGTCGGCATCCAGGGTGACGCTGGCGTTGAGCGCGGCGCCGCCGAACACCGTGAAATACAGGCGGTCCTTGGGGATGGCAAAATAATTGGGCGAAGTAACCAACTCCCAGGCGAAGACCACGGCGTCCTTTTTGAAGTAGTCGCCGAAGGAGAAATTTCCCAGCATCTCGAAAAAAGTGTGATGGCGGTTGGTGAAGCCGACGTTTTCGAGGTCGTTGTGTTTGCCCCCGGCACGCACGCATTTTTGCACGGAGGTGGCGCGGAGGTATTCGCGCTGCTCGAGTCCGAGAAAAACGTCCTTGAACTGGTTCATGCCGGCATTGGTGAACAGAAGCGTGGGATCGCCGATGGGCACAAGCGAGGAACTACGCACGACGCGATGTCCATGGGCTGCGAAATAGTCCAAAAACATGCGCCTGATTTGGTTGCCGGTCAGCACGGGAGTGAGCGATTGTTCATGGGCAAAAAATCATTATGGCAGACGGCAGGAAACGCCGCAACGCGGCGACTGGCGCCGGCGTTAGCGGATGGCGTGGATCAGGAAGAGAAGGGAAGCGATGGCGGCGATGGCCGCCAGGATACAACCGACCAAAGCAATCCAGAAAACGGTGGCGACGCGGCCGGCTAATGCTTCGGTGACTTTCAGGGTATCCCGTAGAACATTTTGAAGCCCGGCGAGCCGGATATCCTGCTCTTTTGCCAGGGCCTCCAAGTCGTCCAGGCGGCTCTCGAGGGCCTCGATCCGCGTCCGGTGCAAATCGGGTTGCGGGATGGCCGCGGGGAGCGATTTGGCGCCCTTTCTGAGGTCGGCCAGGGTGCGGAGAAGTTTTTGACCCAGCGAAATCATAGCGAGAATATCGCTCAGCATACGTCAGGCCTCCTGGTCCTGCGGAGGGAGATCGGGCAGTTCGAGTAAAGGTTCTCCGCGCAAGGCCAGGCGCACTTCGCGGCGGATCAGTTGGGCGTCGAAGCCGGCGCGCAGCAGGGTGCGATAGAGCGAGGCCGTTTTGTTGGCGTCCAGGGGGCCACGCGCGGCGCGCATCCGGCGAGCGATCAGTTTGCGCAGCAAGTCCTCCTCATTGGTTTCCGCGAAAACCTCCTCAAGGGCGGTTTCGATGAGCCCGTCGGCCACGCCGCGAGTGCGCAGTTCGCGCATGATGCGGTAGCGGCCCTGATGGCGGGAATTGGCGCGGGTGCGTGCGAATTCGCGGGCATAGCGCGCGTCGTCAATCAGCTTCTCCTGGCGGAGGCGCGCCAGGACCTCGCGGGCCAGGGATGGCTTTTCAGCGCGGCGCTCGAGGTAGGAGCGCATCTCGTGGACGGAGTGCGCACGCCGCATGAGGGCGCGAAGCGCGGCGGCGTAGAGAGTTTCTTTGTGAGAATGTTTTCGCGGAGCCGAGCGCATGGCGGGTCCAGCATAGAAGGTTTGCGGCCGGCGAGCAATTCCATGGGCCATAGAGACAGATGGGCTGAGGGCGAAACGATTGGGCGATGCGGAATTTAGCGCGAGCCGAAGCGTTCGTACTCGGCCATGGTGCGTTCCATTTCGTCGCGCGCGGCATCGGCGGCGGAACGAATGCCTTGCACGCGGAGCTTGAAATCGTCGGGATTGGACGCGCCGATCAGGGCTTCCTCATAGGAGATGAGGCCGCGCGTGTAGAGGTCATAGAGCGACTGGTCGAAGGTTTGCATCCCGTACTGGCTGGTGCCGGCGGCGAGGGCGTCGTGAATCAGCCTGGTTTTATCGGGGTTAATGATGCAATCGCGAATGTAGGCGGTGGCGATCATCACTTCCACGGCGGGCACGCGCCCATTGTCTTCGGTGCGCTTTACCAGGCGCTGGCTGATGACGGCCTTGAGGGTGGCCGCCAACTGCAGGCGAATCTGCTTCTGCTCAGGGGGCGGAAAGACGGCGATGATGCGCTGAATGGTCTCGGTGGCATCGAGGGTGTGCAAGGTTGAGAGCACCAGGTGGCCGGTTTCGGCAGCCAGCAGGGCCGTGGCGATGGTTTCCAGGTCGCGCATTTCGCCGACGAGAATGACGTCGGGGTCCTGGCGCAAGGCGGCGCGCAAGGCGGAGGAGAAATTGGCGGTGTCCACCTCGACTTCGCGCTGGTTGATGAAGCTGCGTTTGTCGCGGTGCAGGAACTCGATGGGGTCTTCAATGGTGATGACGTGGTCGCCGCGCGTGGTATTGATGCGGTCGATCATGGCCGCGAGGGTGGTGGATTTTCCCGACCCGGTGGTCCCGGTGACCAACACCAGGCCACGCTGCTCCTCGCAAATCTTTTCGATCACGTTCGGCAGATTCAACTCCTCCGCCGTGCGGATTTTGGTGGGGATGACGCGCAAGACCATACCTACGTTGCCGCGCTGCTGGAAGACGTTGACGCGGAAGCGCCCCAAACCGGCGACGCCATAGGCCATGTCCAGGTCGGCATTTTCCTTGAACTTCTGCTTCTGGCGATTGGTCATCATGCTGAAGGCCATGGAGAGCATCTCTTCGGGGGTGACTCGCGGCACGTCCGTTTGCGGATTCAGAACGCCATCCAAGCGCAAATAGGGGTGGTTGCCGACCTTTAAGTGCAGGTCCGAGGCCTTCTGTTCAACGGCGCGGCGCAGCAGATCGTCGATGTTTAATGCCATAAGGGACGCGGGCCGTAGGGGGAGCGTCAAATCGAAAGTAGCATTGGGACCCGGCAGGCAACAAGGATAGTGCGCGGCGGCGTTCCCGGCTAGTTAACTGCGAATTGGGGACGTTCAGGAAGGACGAGAGAGGGGCCGGAACAGGAAGTCGCACAGAACCGCACCCACCATGGCGCCGGCCAGCGGCCCCACCCAGTAGACACCCTGGTTGGTCCAATGATGCGCGGCCAGGGCCGGCCCAAAGGCGCGCGCCGGATTCATGATGCCGCCGGTAAAGGGTCCGCCGAAAATGGCTCCCGCAGCGACGACAAATCCCACAGCGGGCCCGGCGAAACTCCCGAGGCGCTGGTCGCCACTGAGCTTGACGATGGGCGGCAGACCGGGCGCGGCGGAAAACACGACGACGAAGAGAAAAAGGGTAAGAAAGCCCTCGATCAACATGGCGGGCCCGCGGGTGAGTCCGTTGGCCAATGCAGGCGTTCCCAGCATTACCGCGCCCCAGGTTTCGTCGGGAACGACGTAACGCAATGCGTAGGAGGCTGCGGCTGCGCCACTTAACTGCGCAGCCACGTAGGTGAGGGTATCGAAGGTCCCTAGTTTGCGCGTGGCCCAGGAGCCGATGGTGACGGCCGGGTTGAAGTGGCCGCCGGAGACATGGCCTAGTGCGGTAAACAGGCCGCCGGCAGCCAGTCCATAGGCCAAGGCAATTCCCAGGACGCCCAAGCGGGGCTGATTGGCACTGCGTAGAAACTGGTCGCTGCAGATTGCGCCGGTGCTGAACAGCACGAGGCCGAAGGTACCGAGAAATTCTGCGGCGAGCTTGCGGCGTTTGCTGTACATAGCGGCCTTGTTGTGAGCGGCGTCCGGCGTGGCGGAGGCGACCGGCCGGAAAGCAGCAGCTAGCGCACGGCTACGCCGACGGGAGAGCCCACGGGGGTGAGCCAATTGTGCCGGTCGGGCTTGGCACTGGACAGGATGGCGAAGAACTCTTCCTGCAAACGTTTGGTGACAGGGCCGCGCTTACCGGCGCCGACGATGATGCGGTCAATCGAGCGCAGCGGAGTGATTTCGGCGGCGGTGCCGGTGAAAAAAACCTCATCGGCGATGTACAGCATTTCGCGAGGAATGTTCTGCTCGCGGACGGGAATATTCAAATCCTGGCAAAGCGCCAGGACCGAGTTACGCGTGATGCCGGCCAGACCGGCCGACGCCAGAGGGGGAGTGAATAACGCGCCGCCCTGCACGACAAAGATATTTTCGCCCGAACCTTCGCTGACGTGGCCATTGGTGTCCAGACCGATGCCTTCGGAGTAGCCGTTGGCCAGCGCTTCCATTTTGATCAACTGCGAGTTCATGTAATTGGCCCCGGCCTTGGCCATGGATGGGAAAGTGTTCGGCGCGGGGCGCGCCCAGGAACTGACGCAAACGTCGACGCCCTGTTCGAGGGCCTCGGGGCCCAGATAAGCGCCCCATTCCCAACAGGCGATGTAAACCTCGATGGGACACTTCAGCGGGTTTACGCCGATCTCGCCATAGCCGCGCAGAGCGATGGGGCGGAGGTAACAGGAGCTGAGCTGGTTCACACGAACCACCTCCGCGGCAGCGGCGCAAAGCTGCTCCACGGTGTAGGGATTGTCCATGCGATAGATGTGGCCGGAGTGCACCAGACGCTGCATGTGGTCGCGCAGGCGGAATATGGCCGGGCCCTGCCTGGTTTCGTAGCAGCGGACGCCCTCAAAGACCGAAGAGCCGTAATTGACCACGTGAGAAAGCACATGAATGCGAGCGTCTTCCCAGGGGATCAAGGTTCCGTTATGCCAGATCTTTTCGGTTTTTTTGATGCTCATCGGAGTTCTCCGCGGGGAAAATTATAGCATACGCGGGCGGGCTGTTATTTGACGGGCGTAATCGTGATCCGCGAGGGGCGTTCGGTGGAGAGGTAATCGGTGCGCGCGGTGCTTCGCAGGTTGCCTTCGGCGCTTTCCCAGACGCCCAGCAGCAGGAAGGGAATGATGGCCGAGGCGGCCCACAGCTTGGCGCGCCTTGAAACCTTGGCTTCCGGCTCCCAGCGGAAGACCTGCTGGCTGACCAGGAACGCGATGGCCGCGCAAACGCTGAGCGACAGCAGTTCGGGGCCGATTTGCAGCGCGCTGACCTTGCCCACCAGGACGCGTTCCAAACCGGTGACGAGGTAGGTGGCAGGCAGAAAAAGCGCGACATGCTGAATCCATGCGGGCAACATCGGCAGCGGCAGCGTGGCTCCGGAGAGGAAGAGGAAGGCCGACCAGAGGATCTGGTTGATCATCTGGGTTTCCTGCATGGTGTTGGTGACGCTGGCGACGATCAGGCCCAGGGAAGCGAAGGTCACCGTGCCCAAAGTCACCAGCAGGGCGATGCCCCAGAGGTTTCCCCAGCCCACCATGTGAAAAATCCACCGCGCCACGACAAACTCGATGATCACGGTGGGAAGCGTCATGATGTAGTTCGACAGAATGCTGGACGCCAGCATGGCTCCGGCGCTCACGGGGGTGAGCCGAAATCTGCGCAGGATGCCCTGCTCACGGAAGGTGACCAGCTGAACGCTCAATCCCCAGAAGCTGCCCATCACCGTCAGCGCCAGGACGGAGGCCAGGAAGTAAGGAACCGCAGAGGTGTTGGAGCGCGCGAACAGGCCCAGGAACAGAAACAGGAAGAGCATGGGGAAAACCAGGCTGAAAAAGATGAAAGCGCGGTTGCGCAGAGCCAGGCGCATGCGCATCTTGGTCATGGTCCAAGCGTTTCTCAATCGCGCAGCCTCCTGCCGGTCAGCTCCAAGAACACATCCTCCAGAGAAGGAGAGGAGATCTCCAGGCTGGACAGCTCATTTCCCTGGGCTTCGAGGTATTTCACCAGGGCCACGATGGTCTGGGGAACGCGCGTGGAATGGATCACGTAAGCGCCGTCGGCCACGCGGCAATCGGAGACTCCCTCGAGCCGCGACAAGGCTTCGTCAGGCTCCGGCCGTACCAACCGCAACTCGATTCGCGTGGTGCCCGCGGAGCGCTGCTTGAGCTCGCGGGGAGTGCCCTGGGCGATGACGCGGCCCTGATCCACAATCGCCACATGGTCGCAAAGTTTTTCGGCTTCCTCAATGTAATGGGTGGTCAGCAGGATGGTCTTCTTTTCCCGCTTCAGCTCGGAGATGATTTCGTAGATCTCGCGGCGCACCTGCGGGTCGAGTCCCGCGGTGGGCTCGTCGAGGAACAGCACGCGCGGATCATTGACCAAGGACAATGCCAGCGCCAGGCGCTGCTTCTGGCCTCCGGAGAGCTGCGAATAGAAGGCGTTGCGTTTTTCTTCCAGTCCGAAACGCCGCAGAAGGCCTTCGGATTCCCGGTGGCGCCCGTAGAAACTGCCAAACATGGTCAGAGCTTCTTCGACGCGGATTTTTTCCGGGAGGGCGGTGGACTGCAGGACCGCGCCGATCTCCTGCTTGTACGCATCGCCACTGGCTTGTGGATCAAGGCCGCATACGCTCACGATGCCGCCATCGGCGGGGCGCAGACCTTCAAGAATCTCCACGGTGCTGGTCTTCCCCGCGCCGTTAGGCCCGAGCAGGCCGAAGACTTCTCCCTCCTGCACCGAGAAGCTTACCCCGCGGATGGCTTGAACTTGGCCATAGGATTTGGTCAGGTTGTGTACGTCGATGATGGACGCGGTCATGGAGTAAACGACCATCTATAGCACATTCCGCGCCGTGGACGAACATTAGAGCCAAGATTTATCTGGAGGTCCCGGGCAGGCTGCGGAGGACTGACCGCTGCCAAGTATGAGTTGAAAAGTCCTGCCGACTCAAAGGGTCGATGCAACACCATCTAATCGGTTGATCTGACGATACTTTTTCCCAGAGAATGAGCCAGTTGACCCTGTGCGGTTTCTAGCAGTGGTTTGTTCGTACTATGCATAGAGAGCTTCTGCCTCATGCTTCTCTAAAAGCTCCTCTCGAACAAAGTCAGCTGAAACTCAAACTAGCATTTGGCGCAGATTGTACCGATGAGACGAATCCGACAATGTTCACTTTTGCAGACTTCCCAAGGAGCTCGGCACTATAGCGAGATGCTACCGATCATCAGGATGCGTTAATCAGGCTGGTTTAACTGATCACCGTATTCCCAGCTTCTATAAAAAGCTTTCATAATGCTCGCGCAGGTTTTCCAGACCGCCAGTGCTCCTCAATCTGTTCGAGAGTCTTCCCTTTGGTTTCTGGCACCAGAAAAAACGCAAAGAGCCATGCCGCGATGCTGATGCCCGCGTACAACCAGAAGGTCGAAGCTTTGCCCATGACGCGCGTAAGGGTTAAGAATGACACCGCCACGGCCAAGTTGCCGCCCCAATTGGTGACCGTTCCCACGCTCATAGCGCGACCCCGGATACCCAGCGGATAAATCTCCGAAAGGACCAGCCAGAAAACGGGCCCCAGTCCCACGGCAAATGAACCTACGTAAACCATCAGGCTGGCCACGGCGATCCATCCCAGGCTGCCAGACAATTGCGGGAGTGAAAACGCCAGCCCCAATACGAGCAGACCCAGCGCCATTCCCGCGAGGCTGACCAACAAAAGCGGCCGCCGCCCGACACGGTCGATCAGTTGCATGGCCACCACCGTCAAGGCAAGGTTGACGATTCCGACTCCGACGCTGGCCAGAATCGCCACCGACGCGGATGAGAAGCCAGCAAACTTAAAGATAGTCGGGGCGTAATAGATGACCGTATTGATCCCTGTCAATTGCTGCGCGATGGCTAGTCCAACGCCCACGATCATTGCCGGTCGCAAGAGCGGGCTGAGCAGTTCCGACCAGTTTCCCTTCTGTTTGGCTACGCTTTTCTGAATATCGCTGAGTTCGGCCTGCACCTGTTCCGCGGGGCGAATCTGTTTCAACACAGCCTGAGCGCGATCCACGTGTCCACGGGCGGCCAGCCATCGCGGGCTGTCCGGAATGAACATCAGCCCGATTCCAAACGCGGCCGCCGGAATCACTGCCATTGCAAACATCCAACGCCACGCCTGGGATCCGGCAAAAGCGTAGTCAATTAGATAGGAAATCACGATGCCGCCGGTGAGGGCGACTTGATTGATCGAAACGAGCTTTCCGCGGATGGCAACCGGAGCAATTTCGGAAATATAGAGCGGCGCGACGAACGAGGCGATGCCGATAGCGATTCCGGCAACGATCCGGGCGGCAATCAGCCAAGTCGTGTTCAGCGCCAGAGCCGCCCCGATGGCGCCCGAACCGAAAACAACGGCGGTGATAATCAATAATTTTCTGCGTCCCAGGCGATCGGCTAACAATCCTCCCGCCACTGCACCGACAAGCGATCCCACCAAGACCGAACTGACGACGATTTCCTCCATGCCCGAAGACAGAGAGAGAGTTTTCTTGACGAACAGGATGGCCCCAGAGATGACACCGATGTCGTAGCCAAAAAGCATGCCGCCAAGCGCCGAGATGCCCGCGGCGAGATAGACAAAACGTTTTCCGTCCGTCTTGTCCTTGTTCTTCATCGGTCTCGCTCCCTCTGCCCTGTCGCAAAGAGCCGACGTGAGCGGTGAAGTCCGGCAGTACCTTCCCAATGGATCAGTGTCCGGCAGGGAGAAGATATGCTATCTCCGTCCGCCTATTGGTTTTCTGTGATCAGCCACCGTGAGCGAAGTCGGGATAATCCGTCATTCCACCGTCCACGAAGATCGTGCGTCCAGTTACGTAGGAAGCGACTTCAGAGACCAGCACCACCACGATGCGGGCGACTTCTTCAGGCTCGCCAATTCGTTTCAGCGGTATCTTTTCCAGCAAGTCTTTCAGGTTTTGTGGATCGCTCCAGACGGAGCGGTTGATCGGCGTTTTGATCGCCCCCGGTCCAACCGCCAGCACGCGGACACCGTGAGGCGCGGCCTCTTGGGCCAGCGTCTTGGTCAGCATACCGACGGCAGCCTTGCTGGAGGTGTAGGCGCTGTACCCCGACCAAGCGATTTGTTCATGTACCGAACTGATGCTAAGCACGACGCCGCTTTTCTGCGGCACCATGCGCTTCAGTGCTTCGCGGGAACAGTAGAACGCGCCAAACAGATTCACTTCGATAACTTTTCGCCACGCGGCAATATCGGCCTGCCACCCGAAAGCGCGATCACCGTCAGTGCCCGCATTGTTAATGAGGATGTCAATCCCGCCCCAGACCTCGTCGGTGCGCCCGAACATTTTCGCTACCGCTTCGGGATCGGAAATGTCCGCCTGCAAGCTGATAGCTTCTCCGTGTTGATCCTTGATCCGCTGCACGAGCAATTGGGCGGCTTCAGGATGCGTAACATAGTTGATCGCGACTCTTGCACCCGCGGCAGCGAGACCCAGCGCAATTGCTTCACCGAGACCGGAATTGCCGCCGGTGACGAGGGCGCGTTTTTGATCGAGTTTAATGTTCATTGTCGGTCCTCAGTGTTTTACGCAAGGCGATGGATCGGTTCGGTCAATGACCGCGGTTGGGCGCCGCATCGTGCAGGCGATACCGATGTATTGCAAGCCGCAGCGAATAACCGCGGGGCTTAACGTTTCCTGCTTTCCTCGATCCAACCCCGGGCGGGCTTCTTGTGCTGGCCCAGAATAGCCGCTGGACAGGCGCGCCCTGAAGCTGCCACCTTCTCAATCCGGCCGGTGCCGAAGATCTCTTTATAGATTTGATCTGGCTCTTGGCACCCTTCTAAGTTTTTCAAGCCAAATGCCACATTCACGATGACAGCGTGCTAACAATGAAACTGTTCCATATTGGACAGAGGCGCGGAAATCCGCACTTCCTTACTTGGCATGTTTCCGAAACGACTGGCCGCCAGTTTTCCACTGCCCGAAACACAAATGCCAGTTGAAGGTGTGCCGATGTGCACAGTTATGCGCCTTCGTCTTTCCTAAAATGGTGCTGATGGGGGAAGTAAGGACTCTCTTGCGGACGAGTCAATCAGCTTCCTCTGACGTGGGAGGATCCGAATGGAAGCCACTATATTGGCCGCTTTTATCTTTATGTTTTTTGTTTGGGCGCGAGCGCTGGGAATAATCCCGGCGAGGCAGGAACTAGCGCCTTTAAGAAGTGAAGACGAGAGGCGAAGGTTCGAACCCTCGACTCTCAAACAATCTCGCGGGCCGCGAAGCCGATCCGAGAGTCAGGGAGGGGATTATGATTTCTAAGCCGACGAGTGGTCAGGCCGCTCCTGGGCATCCGGGCATCACGGCACACTGGACCTCGAGTAGTAAGAGCGGAGTGGGAACCGCGGTCAGCACGCAGAGTCGCCTATGGTTTACGGTCTCTCATGGAATCATCAATGAAATCTATTATCCGAATATCGATCGGGCAGATACACGAGACTTCGAATTGCTAGTCACGGATGGTTCCAGTTTCTTCTCCGAAGAAAAGCGCCATACCGAGCACAAGATTGAACCGCTCGCCCAAGGTATTCCGGGTTATCGCCTGACGAACACCTGCACACAGAACCGCTATCGCATCGTAAAGACGGTCGTGACCGACACTCTCCGGGAAGTTCTGTTGCAAACGATCCGATTCGAACCTCTGCAAGGCTCTCTGAAGGATTACCACGTCTATGTCCTATTGGCACCTCACGTCAATGACCAAGGACGAGGCAACGATGGGTGGTTGGATGATTACAAGAGCATACCGATGCTTTTTGCCCAGCGGGATAGCGTGGCCCTCGCGCTGGCGTGCTCGACTCGCTTCCTCGGCAGGAGTTGCGGCTATGTCGGCAGTAGCGATGGCTGGTCGGACATAAGCGAGCACAAGCGCATGACCTGGTTCTACCAGCGGGCTCTAGACGGGAATATCGCGCTGACTGCGGAGATCGATCTGCAAGCGTGCGGCGGGGAGTTCTCCCTGGCTCTTGGGTTCGGAGAAACACCGTCGGAGGCCGCACAGCGCGCCCGAGCGACACTGCTCGAAAAATCCGATTGCCTCGTAAAACGCTACATCGATGGCTGGCAGCGCGTTCAAAATTCTTGCTTGGATTTGGGAGACGCGCAACAAAATGGCTTCGACCAATATCGCGTAAGCACGGCGGTGTTGAGAACACACGAATCGAAACGGTTCCCCGGCGGAATGATCGCGAGCTTATCAATTCCCTGGGGTGCATCCAAGGGCGATCACGACGTTGCCGGTTATCACGTTGTCTGGCCGCGTGATTTGGTCCAAGCCGCCGGCGGCTTATTGGCCGCAGGAGATCCTGACAGCGCGCGGCGCACTCTTTCCTATTTGATGAGCACGCAAGACGCCGACGGACACTGGCCCCAGAATATGTGGCTGGATGGAACTCCGTGCTGGAACGGGATTCAAATGGACGGCACGGGGTTCGTAATCCTGCTTGCCGACGAGTTGCGGCGCGCCGGCGAATTACCCGCAGTGAATCCGTGGGCAACCGTGAAGGCCGCGGCGGGGTTCCTCGTAAGGCATGGTCCAGAATCCGAGCAAGACCGCTGGGAGGAGAATTCGGGTTATTCGACTTACACGATGGCCGTTGAAATTGCGGCTCTGCTCGCGGCCGCGGATTTCGCCGACGAAGCGAAGGAAAGCAACCTGGGCAGCTATTTGCGCCAGACCGCCGATATCTGGAATTCGGCGATCGATCAGTGGACCTATGCGACCGGCACACAGCTCGCTCATAAAGTCGGCGTCCATGGTTACTATATCCGAATCGCCCCTCCCGAGGTGTTGAGAACTGGCTCCGTCCTGGATGTTTCCCTGAAAATCAAGAATCAGCCAGCGGATAAGGGGACGTTGCCGGCAAGCGCGGTGGTGAGTCCAGATGCCCTGGGACTTGTGCGCTACGGCCTACGCGCGGCGGATGACCCGCGCATCGTGGATACGGTCAAAGTAATCGACGCCACTTTAAAAACGGAAGTTTCCACTGGACCGGTTTGGCACCGCTACACGATGGATGGCTACGGAGAGACAAAGGACGGCGGCCCGTTCGCGAATGCCGGGATCGGCCGTGGCTGGCCTCTACTGGGAGGAGAACGGGCTCACTATGAGCTGGCTCGTGGCAATCGTGCCGAAGCGAATAGACTCTTGGAAGTGATGGCAAAGCAGACCAGTCCTGGCGGACTTATCCCCGAACAGGTATGGGACGCGGCCGATATCCCCCAACGAGAACTGTTCAATGGCCACCCATCCGGGTCGGGTATGCCGCTGGTCTGGGCGCATGCGGAGTACGTGAAATTGGCGCGGTCGCTGCGCGACGGGCGTGTTTTCGACACGCCTCCGCAAACGGTGCAGCGCTATCAAGTGCAAAAAGTGGCCTCATTGTTTTCTACGTGGCGCTTCAACCACGTGGCGAAGAATCTGTTGCAAGGGACGAGTCTGCGAGTCGAGTTATTAGTGCCTGGAGTCGTGCGTTGGAGCGCCGACAATTGGAAAACAGTAGCCGACGTTAAAACGGTGGATTCAGGGCTAGGGTTGCACCACGCGGACCTGCCGACAAATAAACTGCCAGTCGGCGGGAAGGTAAATTTCACGTTCTTCTGGCCTGACGCCGGCAAATGGGAAGGAACGAACCGGGAAGTCGTCGTAGTCTCTAAAAACCTTTAGGGCGGAGTTGAGACACTTGTTCAATGCGAAACACTCAAGCACTCCGGACTGCAGATTCTTTTCGCAAGTACAGCATTGTCGCAAAGAGTTCGCGTGTGGGCTGCTGAAGGCGGTTGCTAGCCACTCTGAAGGTCCACACGAGTGTTCGCTTTCTTGCATGGAGTATGTCCCATCAGGACAAGAAGAGGCATAGAGGCCAGCCATGACACCTTCAACGACACTTTCACCTACCGTCGCTCCACCTGCATTGGATGAGATCTGTATCAACACGCTCCGCTTTCTGGCCGTGGACATGGTGCAGAAGGCGAAGTCGGGTCATCCGGGCTTGCCCCTGGGTTCGGCGGCCATGGCTTACACGCTTTGGGATCGCTTTCTCAAGTTCAACCCGCGTGATCCCTCCTGGCCGGACCGAGACCGATTCGTGCTGTCGGCCGGACACGGATGCGCACTCCTGTACGCTCTGCTTCATGTCACCGGTTTCGATTTGCCGCTCGAGGAACTCGAGAGATTCCGCCAATGGGGAAGTCGCACGCCAGGCCATCCGGAATATGGCAAGACACCTGGGGTTGAAGCCACCACCGGTCCCTTGGGGCAAGGACTGGCAGATGCCGTCGGAATGGCTGTCGCCGAAGCGGCTCTCGCAGCGCGGTTCAATCGACCGGGGCACCACATCGTGGACCACTATACCTACGTTTTGGCGAGCGATGGCGACCTGGAAGAAGGGATTTCTTCAGAGGCGGGATCAGAAGCTGGGCATCTCCGGCTGGGCAAGCTCATCGTTCTCTATGCGAACAACCACATCACCATCGAAGGCAGCACCGAGCTGGCTTTCACCGAAGACCGGATGGCGCGTTTTGCGGCTTTCGGCTGGCACGTCCAGCGAGTCGAACAAAGCAACGACGTCGATGCAGTCGCCCTTGCATTGAAAGCGGCACGGGAAGAACGCGGCCGGCCCTCCTTGATTCTAGTTCGCACCCACATCGGCTTCGGCAGTCCCCACAAGCAGGACACCGCGGCAGCCCACGGAGAGCCGCTCGGTGTGGAGGAGGTTCGTCTGACCAAAGAGGGGCTGGGCTGGCCCGTTACACCTCTCTTTCACATTCCCGACGAGGCCTTGGAGCATTTCCGAAAAGCAGTTACGCGGGGAAGTGCCGCACAGGCGGATTGGGAATCGCGCCTTAAGGCTTTCGCAAAAGATAATGCTGAGTTGGCCGCAGAGTTCCAACGGGTCATCAACCGGCAGCTTCCGCAACGTTGGGACGCCAATCTCCCGACATTCACTTCGGGCGACGGACCAATGGCAACCCGCATTGCTTCGGGAAAGACAATCGCAGTTTTGAATTCTCGTCTGCCCGAAATGACGGGAGGCTCAGCCGATCTTGCTCCCAGCACCTTCACGAACATGGATGGTGCCGGGAACTTCGAACCCGAGAATTGGGCCGGTCGCAACATGCACTTTGGCATCCGCGAGCATGCCATGGGCGCCATCCTGAACGGCATGGCGTTGCACCGTGGCGTCATCCCCTTTGGGGGTACCTTTCTGATCTTCAGCGACTATATGCGTCCTCCGATGCGCCTGGCGGCCATGAACGGTCTGCCAGTGATTTATGTTTTCACCCACGACAGTATTGCTATGGGAGAGGACGGCCCGACCCATCAGCCCGTCGAACAGCTAGTGGGATTGCGATCGATTCCCGGCATGGTTGTGATTCGACCGGCGGATGCGAACGAAACGGTTATCGCCTGGCAGATCGCGATTGGACGCAAAGACGGTCCTGTCGCCCTGATCTTAACTCGCCAGGGGCTTCCCGTACTCGATCTGGCCCGCTATCCGGGAATATACGAGGGAGTGGCGCTTGGGGGTTATATCCTGGCGGATTCTTCGTCGGGTGCGAAACCGGACGTCATTCTGATCGCGACAGGATCGGAAGTGCATCTGGCCCTAGAAGCACGGGATCGATTGGGGAGTGAGGGCGTTCAGGCGAGGGTGGTCAGCGTACCTAGTACGAACCTCTTCTCCTTGCAGTCAGAGCAATATCGTGACAAGGTTTTGCCGCCCGGCATACCTCTGCTGGCCATCGAGGCCGGCGCATCTCTTGGTTGGAACTCCTATGTCGGCCCTCAGATCGCAGTGATTGGAGTGGATACCTACGGCGCATCAGCCCCCGGACCAGTCGTGATGGATCACTATGGATTCACTGTGGAGAACGTCTGCAAACAAGCTCACAAGTTGCTCGGCTCGCTCAAGAAAAAATCATAGTGCGGGTGGGAATTGCATCGGACCACGGCGGGTTTGCTCTCAAGGAGCAAATCGCCGAGTCGTTACGCACCGCGGCGTACGAAGTCGTGGACTTCGGCGCGCACCAACTGAACCCCGGAGACGACTATCCCGACTTTGTCGTTCCGTTGGCGAGGGCCGTCGCGTCTGGGGAAGTTGAGCGGGGAGTGGCAGTCTGCGGCAGCGGTGTAGGGGCGGCCATCGCCGCGAGCAAGGTTCCCGGTGTGCGTGCCGCGCTCATCCACGATGTTTTCTCCGCCCATCAAGGTGTCGAAGACGACGACATGAATGTCTTTTGTCTCGGCGGGAAAGTGATCGGGTCGGCGCTCGCCTGGGAACTGATCGAAACTTTTCTGACCGCTCGTTTCAGTGGCGCTCCACGCCATCAACGGCGCGTGGCAAAGGTCCAGGCACTGGAGAAACAGGAAGTTCTGCGATGAAGGTTCAAGGCTCGTCGATCGAAAGAATTCGCGACGACTAATAGTCGCAAGCCGCCTGTTCGACAGAGATCGATTTTGACGTCATCGGACGTCAACGGAACTTACCATTCTCACGGGGAAGGATAAATCACATGGAACTCGGGATGATCGGATTGGGCCGGATGGGAACCAACATGGTGCGGCGTCTTATGCGGGCTGGCCACCAGTGCGTTGTTTACGACCTTCAGGCGGAACCTGTACAAGCCCTCGCCAAAGAGGGGGCGGTGGGGACGACGTCGCTCAAAGACTTCGCGAAAAAGCTGAAATCGCCCCGCGCCGTCTGGATGATGGTGCCGGCCGCAGTGGTCGATCCAACCCTGAAGACCCTTGTCCCATTTCTCGAAAGTGACGACGTGATCATCGATGGTGGCAACTCCTATTACCACGATGACATCCGCCGCGCTGCCGAATTGAAACCGAAGGGCATCCACTATGTGGACGCCGGGACGAGCGGCGGGGTCTGGGGTTCAGAGCGGGGCTACTGTCTGATGATTGGCGGCGATGAAACGATCGTCCGGCGAGTCGACCCCATTTTCGCTGCCTTGGCTCCGAACATCGACGAGGCGCCGCGCACGCCCGGCCGAGAAAAGTTAGGCGGCACGGCTGAACACGGCTATTTGCGCTGCGGTCCGAGCGGCGCGGGCCACTTTGTAAAGATGGTACACAACGGCATCGAATACGGGATGATGGCCTCCTACGCGGAAGGTTTAAATATCCTGCGCCACGCCAATGCCGGTAAGCACAAGAACAGCGTCGATGCCGAAACCGCACCGTTGCGCGATCCCGAGTACTATGCATACGACCTGGATCTTGTCGACATTGCCGAGGTCTGGCGCCGTGGCAGTGTCATCTCTTCGTGGCTCCTTGACCTGGCCGCCAGCGCACTCGTCGAGAGCCCGGACCTGGCGAAGTACGCTGGTCGAGTTTCCGATTCAGGAGAGGGACGCTGGACGATTAAAGCGGCCATTGACGAATCCGTTCCAGCCCCCGTCCTTAGCGCTGCACTGTATGAGCGCTTCAGCTCGCGCGGGGAGGATGACTTCGCCGATAAGATGCTATCGGCCCTTCGCTACCAGTTCGGCGGCCATAAGGAAAAAGCCGCCGCCAAAAAGGGAAGCGCCTGATGACCACGTCCCGTTCGGATGCACTGGTGTTCTTCGGTGTGACGGGCGATCTTGCCTACAAGATGAT
>Ga0302326_10007970_pt1 | contig 23447 bp, 16 predicted proteins | sample Palsa_T0_3_FD_202264 | JGI IMG/M metagenome (GOLD analysis project Ga0302326, IMG submission 202264) | Peat permafrost microbial communities from Stordalen Mire near Abisko, Sweden - Palsa_T0_3 | ecosystem: Environmental > Terrestrial > Soil > Palsa > Peat permafrost | place: Sweden: Abisko... | reverse complement strand
GTCGTTTACCCTACGGTGGAGGCCTTCCGTCAGGATCTGCATCGCCTGCATTTCCATGATGAGACTATCCTGCTGAAGGGTGCGCGCATCTTTGAATTCGAAGAGATCGACCGGCTGCTGACGGAACAGATCCACCAGACGGTAATGGAGATCGATCTGAATGCCATGGCAGGCAACCTGCGCGCCTATCGGCAACGGTTGCAGCCGGCGACAAGGGTGATGGCGATGGTAAAAGCTTTTGCCTATGGCAGCGGCAGCTTTGAGATCGCCAACCTGCTGCAATTTCACGGTGTCGACTACCTTGGCGTCGCCTATGCCGATGAAGGGGTGGCCCTGCGGAAAGCGGGTATCCGCATGCCCATTATGGTGATGAATACGGAGAATAGCGGATTCGATTCGCTGGTACAATACAATTTAGAGCCGGTGATCTATTCTTTTCCGCTGCTGCGGTCTTTTGACCGGTGGCTGAAGAAAGAGGGGATCCGGACCTTCCCCATCCATATCGAGCTCGAGACGGGGATGAACCGGCTGGGGTTTCCGGCACAGGAATGGGATGATCTTCTGTGGGCATTGCCGGCCACCGCCTTTAAAGTGCAAAGCGCTTTTAGTCATTTTTCGGCGAGTGAAGAGGCGCAGCAGGATGCATTCTCGATGCGGCAGGCGACAACCTATCTGGAAATGGCGGCGCGGCTGGAAGGGGTGCTGGGCTATCCGTTTATCCGGCATATCGCCAATTCGGCGGCGATCATCCGGCTGCCGCAGCTGCAACTGGACATGGTGAGGCTGGGCATCGGTCTTTATGGGATCGATCCCGCGGGGGGGGCGCGGCAGACTGGGGATGTTGAGAGGCGGCCGGCGGAAGTTCGCAAAATGCGAACTGCGGGCGCCGGTTCAGGAGTGGAGGCGGAGCTGCGGCCGGAGGCGGCGCATCAACCGGATCTGCAGGAAGTGTCAACGCTAAAGACGACGATTGCGCAGATCAAACATTTGCGGGATGGGGACACGATCGGGTATAACCGCAGAGGGTTAGCCGAGCCTGGTACGGTGATCGCCACCGTCCGTATCGGTTATGCGGACGGGTATTCGCGCAACCTTGGCAATGGTGCGGGTAAGATGTGGGTCAAAGGTCGGTTGGCGCCTACGATTGGCAGCATCAGCATGGATCTGACGATGATCGATATTACAGGCATTCCCGACGTCGGCGAAGGCGATGAAGTAGTGGTTTTTGGTAAGGAATTATCTGTCAGTCAATTAGCCATTTGGGCACAAACGATACCCTATGAGATCCTCACCGGTGTTTCGCACCGGGTGAAGCGGATTTATTTTGAATAGTGTAATGGATGGGACAGCGCTCAATGGCGGGGATTAAGTATATTTGGCCCTTATTTTAATAATACAAGAAGTGAAGGCGAGAACTATATTTTTACTGGTTTTGCTCATCATCGTTGCAGACCAGTCTCTGAAGGTTTGGGTAAAGACGCATATGCCGCTGAGTCATCCGGCGGATTTTTATCGGGATCCGGTGTCACCCTACGATAGCGGTATAAAGTTGCTGGGCGAGAAGGCGCAGATCTATTTTGTGGAGAATGAAGGCATGGCCTGGGGGTGGAAGTTTGGCGGTTCCTGGGGCAAGATGGCGCTGACCCTTTTCCGGCTTGTCGCCGTCGTCTTTGGCGTCTATTATATCCAGACGATCATCAAAAAGAAATATCACCGGGGCTTTATTATCTGTGCCGGTCTCATCTTTGCCGGCGCCCTCGGTAATTTGCTCGATAGTATGTTTTACGGACTGATCTTCGAGCGCAGCACCTACGACCATGTAGCAAAGATCTTTCCACCGCATGGCTATACGACCTTTCTTCATGGGCGGGTGGTGGATATGTTGTATTTCCCGCTGATCAAATCCCATTATCCGCAGTGGATGCCGTTTGTTGGCGGCGAGGAATTTGAATTCTTCAGCCCTGTCTTCAATATCGCGGATGCTTCTATTTCCGTCGGGGTCATCGCTATCTTATTTTTCCAGAAGAAATTTTTTCACCGGCATCCGCACGACCAACCCGCTCCTGCTATGGAGAGCCCCAATGAGGTTGATGCCGTTCAGGTATAACGGACACTGTCATCATCTGCCCGCCTGCCGCCATCTGGCTGCCAGCTCCTATTCCACCAGCACCTTTTGCGTCAGCACCGGTATCCCCGTCCCGTTAAACAGGCGAAGCACATAGACTCCCGGCGGACAAGTCTCGATATTTATCGAGAACCGGTCTTCATAGGTCTGCTCGGAGACTATCGGTTCGCCCGTTATCGTAAACAGCTGCGCCAGCCAGGGCTTGCGTTGTCCCGGCGCCCCATCCACATAAAGCAGGCCATGCGCAGGATTAGGATAGACAGTAGCCGGCGGCTGTTGTGTTACCGGCGGCGGAGGCGGTTTCTTACCCGCGCTGTCGGGTAGCGCCAGGGTCGTGATATATACCATCCGCAGGATAAAACCCAGGGCGGGGGAGGCCACGGAATTGCCGATGGTCCCCGTCGCGCCAAGCGTACAACAGGAATTGTCCACCGCGACAAACAAGGTATCCCCGGTAGGGGACACGGTGATATTGCGCAGCCGGTAACCGGCCAGGTAGTGCAGCGTATCATAAGGATTGACGGTGCTGTCAACGCTGAGCCCATCTGACTTGAGCTGCAGCCGCCAAAGGCCATTCTTCAATGAAGTGATCAGCAGGGAATTATTCCAGCCGGGGACGGCGCCAGGCCCGTAATAGGCGACCGAGGTCGGGGCGACGGTCGGCCAGCTCATATTGTTGGAAAGTCCGGCCACGACCTTGTTCTGGGCCCGGCTCCAGTTGTAGTAAGAGAAAATGGGATCAGCCAGGGTCGTCGGAGTCGTATCGCAAAAACCGCTTTCACTGATCACCGCCATTCCGGCCAGGTACAGGGAATCGTTGAGCGTAGAGGTATAGTTATCGTCGCAGAGCCCCGAAACCTTTGGCCAGCCGTAATTCGTATGTGGATTGATGATATTCACCTCATCGTCCGATCTGTCTCCATGCTCGACGCTGTAAAGGAGGTAGGAAGTCCCGCCGTTGACGGACCCGAAAGCCAGGCCTTGCGGGTTACGGTGCCCAAAGGAATAGATGGGGGTCTTCGCAGAAGCCGCCGCCCCCGCAGGAAAAGGGTTGTCCCCCGGGATCCACTGCTGCGGTCCCGCCGGCTGCGTGGGGTCCGGCTCCGTATTCAGGCGCAGGATCTTGCCTTCGATGACGGTAGTATCCTGGGCGAACTCGGCCCTGCAGATATTGGCCAGCTGGCCGGCGCCCATGTCCCCGATGCTATAATACAGGTGATAGTTTCCATCGCTCTCCGGCAGGGGGCTGATCCTCAACCGGCCCGAATTATGGTCGTTGCTGCCATCCAGGCCCGTGATCACCGTATCCATCGGGGTCAGTGTCCCGTTACTGTAGCTGAAGCGGACTATCTGGGTGTTATAGCTGCAACGGGCGCCGCTGGTGCTGCCGGCGCAAGTCGAGCAACCTATCAGGTGGTAAACATAGGCAACATATACCCAGGGCTTGCCGGTATAAAATCCCGGATGGATAGCTAATCCCATCAATCCGCCCTGTGGCCAGGGGTTGGCTGTGGCAGCAGTGAAATCCTTCATACTGTTCAAGTCAAGCAACAGCCGGCTGCCCTTGTTGCCGGGATGGATCTTCCAAATCTTATAGTCATGGGAAGCCGTCACCCAAAGGGAGTCGTCGGGGCCGTACACCATTTCCCAGGGCGAAGTCATCCCTGTCGACCCCGTGGCCGGATAGAGGGTGTCTAAAATAAAGGTTTGATTATAATAGGTTAGTGTGGTTTGAGCGGATAGCCGTAGCGATACGCATAAGCACAGGCAGACGAACAGGCTATAGGGATAGGTATGTCTGTTTTTCATGGATTGGATTATCGGACACAACAAAGTAATACATAATTCTTTATATCTGGAATAGTACATTTCCTTTTGGCTTCCGTAATTATACGATTGCGAACTACCGAAATAGGGTTTACCTTTATATCTTAATTGTCGCCGGCAGTGACCGTTGTACCGGTAGGACATCGACCCTAAGTAATCCGATAACCCCTGAAAAAGGTCGTATCATATGAAAACAACTATACCCGGTAGTCTTGCCATTGGCAAGATAGCAGGGACCTTACTGTTGATCCTGTTCTTTCGTGGCCTGGCACTCTCGCAGGCAACGGCTCCAATCAAATGGGGGAACAGTTATGTCAATCTCAGCAAGAAATCGATTGGCGGCCCTGTGCAGCCCGGCGATACGCTCGAGATCCGTACCAATTTCTACGTGAATGCTACGTACAACGGAGCAGGTATGATGTATGACGTCCGTTACCTGGACAATATCCCGACCAACACGACGATTCTCCCCAATGACTCTTTGCGATTGATCACAAATGAAGGATTGACTTTCCGTCACTATACCTATGCAACGGGCGATGACGCCGGCTCATACGTTCTGGCGCCGCCGCTGCCCGGCGACTTCCAGGTCCGCATCAATATAGGCGCCACGCCAACATTCAGCACCGGCGCGGACCCGATGGGTATCAATAATATTACCGGGTCCAGCACGATACATGGTAATGTCAGCAAGCCGCGGTTCAGCGCCGGTACTATTCTTGTTACCGCCTTCCGCGTTGTCGTCAATGCCGGCACCCTGGGCGATACCATTACGCTGGGGGCTGGTGAGATCCGCTATCGGACAACCGCTACCGCAACAACCGACACAGCCCTTATCGCCACGCAATATAAGATCCTGATCTCGTCGCCTACTACGCTTTGCTCCAGCAGCACCAGCACCAACTTCGCCGCGGAATATGGCGGCACCTTTGGTACGGGTGTGGGCCGCAACCGCAGCACCGGACCCACGTTCCCGATACCCAGCTATACTTATCTGCCCAATTCCAGCGCCACTATTTCCATTAACGACGGCTATTATGCGATCTGTAACAATACCAGCCCGACCAGCAGTACCTTTCCCAACGCCAATCGCCAGCCTACCTGCGGCGGGGCAACCGGCGTCCTGGCCTGCGCCAACCGGGAATTCGGTGGCTTCTGGTTTATCGGCGGCGACCATACCGGTACTACGACAGCCGCGGGCAACCCTCCCCCCGATTCCAATACGAACGCGGGCTATATGCTGATCGTGAATGCCGATCTGGCCACCAGCGAAGCCTATCACCAGGTGATCGGCGGTCTTTGCCCCAATACATATTATCAGTTCTCGGCCTGGATCAAAAATATTTGCCCGAATTGCGGTATCGACTCCAATTCCAATGCCGAGTACACGCCCGGGGTATTGCCCAACCTCACTTTGGTTGTAGACAGTATCGACCGGATATCCAGCGGTAATTTAGATACCGTGGGCTGGCAGCAAAAAGGCTTTGTGTTCTTAACCGGACCGACCGAAACGTCTATTACGATCTCTATCCGTAATAACGCACCCGGCGGCGGGGGTAATGACTGGGCTCTGGATGATATCAGCCTGTCGACCTGTCCTCCGAACCTGCTGCTGACCCCGGACAAGCCGGATACGCTCTGTCAGGGCGCCGATGATACGGTCCGGTTCGCCATCAGCGCGTACGTAAATAACTATACCCATTTTATCCTTAATAAGAGCACGGATGGCGGGGTCACCTATGTCCCGGCCGGTCTTGACACGCTGAACCGGGCGGATACGGGTACCGTCGTACCCACCTATAGTATGGTCACCGGGCTCTATACAGATACTGTTACCCGCTATTTCCAGGTGCCGGCGACCACTTCGCTGACGATCTATCAATTGATCGTGGCCAGTACCGTGGCCAACCTGTCGTCCACCAACTGCGCCTATGCGACTACACAGCCAAAATATGTATATGGGGTGAATTGCCTTGTGGCGCTGCCCACCACGCTGGTCTCCTTCCGGGGACAGCTGCAGAACAACGGGCTGGGTGACCTGCAGTGGACCAGCGCCGGCGAAGTGCCGGGTCTGCAGTTCGTTGTAGAACGCAGTGACGATGGCATCCACTACAATACGATCGGCTCCGTCCCCGGCACCGCACCCGCAGGCGAGGGTGCTGCTTACCAGTTCACCGATCCAACGCCCGTGGCCAACCAGAGCTATTACCGGATCCAGCTGGTCAACAATTCCTTTTCACAGTATAGCAGCCTGGTGTTGCTCAGTAACGGCAGCATCCGGTTCAACGTCCAATCCGTTCTCAATCCATTTATCGATCATATCAACGTGGAACTGACAGCACCCGGTAGCGGAACAGCCGCCATCACCCTGATAGATATGTATGGACGTTATATCCGCCGTGTCTCGCAACCCATCAGCCAGGGCCTCAACAGCCTGACGATCGATGGGCTTGGTAACCTGCCCAATGCCACCTATGCCCTGCAGATCCAGTACGGCGATCAGCTCGTAAGCGAAAAGCTGTTGAAAGTAGGGAAGTAAAAATATTCTGCCATATTGAAAAAAAAGGCCGTCTCATTTGAGGCGGCTTTCTCCTGCCCGCTTATTCGGAACGAAGACTGTCAACGGGATTGGCGATAGCGGCCCTCGCCGCCTGGAAACTGATGGTGAGCACGGCGACGGCCAGGGCTGCCGCGCCTGCCAGCGGAAAGATCCACCAGCTGATGGGACGCGATAGGCAAATTCCCGCAGCCATTGGCTCATCCCCCACCAGGCGAAGGGCGCGGCGACATTCCCGGTCACCGACAGGTCGACCCGGTAGATGTCCTTGGCCCGTGCCGCAAAGCGGTCGTAATGAGTCTCTTCCTGTACATAGACGGTGATAAGGAGGCAGGCGGCCAGACCGGTGGAGAGGCCCAGGATATTGATAAGGGAAAAGACATTTTTTTTCAGGGGCTGTTGCATGGAATAGCCGGAATTGCGCTAACTTTCCCAAAACCATTTTTTATGTCAACAACAACTACAGCCATGACAACGGTTGAGATTGCCAACCGTCTCGCCGAATTATGTAAATCAGGCGATTTCGAAGGAGCCCAAAAGGAATTATATGCGGATGATGCGGTCAGCATCGAGCCGCACGGAACGCCGGACTTCGAGAAGGAGACACACGGACTGGAAGGGATTATTGAGAAGGGCAAGAAATGGAGTTCCATGGTGGAAGAGTACCACAAAATGGAGGTATCGGAACCTCTGGCGGCGGACAACTCTTTTGCCCTTACCATGACTATGGGCGTTACCATGAAAGGCCGCGGCCGTATGGACATGACGGAACTTTGTATTTATCATGTAAAGGACGGGAAGATCATTTCCGAACAGTTCTTTATGTAAACCACATGAGATTATGCGTCAACTCTGCATTTTTGCGGCGATGCTCATCAGCATCGCCTTTTTTGATATGTCGCCCGTACGGGCGCAAAAGTTCGAGACCCTGGCGGCGACCCCGCCCATGGGCTGGAACAGCTGGAATAAATTTGCCTGTGACGGCATCAATGAAACGGTGATCCGCGAGACGGCGGATGCGATGGTCGTCAGCGGGATGAAGGACGCGGGCTATCAGTATATTGTGATCGATGACTGCTGGCAGACGGGACGGGACAGCGCGGGCAATATCCTCGCCGATCCGGTAAAATTTCCTCATGGCATCAAGGCCCTGGCGGATTATATACATAGCCGGGGATTGAAATTTGGCATTTATACCTGTGCGGGGAGGAATACCTGCGCCGGTCGGCCGGCAAGTGCGGGCTATGAGTTCGAAGATGCACGACAGTACGCGGCCTGGGGCGTGGACTATCTGAAAGAGGATTGGTGTAATACCGGCACCCAGAACGCACAGGCCTCCTATACGCTGATGCGCGATGCTTTGTACAAGGCGGGCCGACCGATTGTCTTTAGCCTTTGCGAGTGGGGTTCGAACAAGCCATGGGCCTGGGCGGGGGGAGTAGGTCATCTATGGCGGACCTGCGGGGATATCGGCAACACCTGGAGCTTTATGGAAGCGGGGAACGGCAGCGCCTATGGCGGCAGCGTGATCGGCAACCTGGACCTGCAGAACGGACTGGAGAAATATGCCGGTCCCGGTCACTGGAACGATCCCGATATGCTGGAGGTTGGTAACGGGGCGCTCTCCGCCGAGGAGGAAAAATCGCATTTTACACTGTGGTGTATGCTGGCAGCGCCGCTGCTGGCGGGTAATGATCTGCGTCAGATGACGGCCGAAACAAAGAATATCCTTGCCAACCGCAACGTGATCGCCATCGACCAGGACCCGTTGGGACGGCAGGGGTACCGGGCGAGCATGCAACAAGATCTGGAAGTCTTTATAAAACCGTTACAGGGCGGTGATACCGCGGTCTGCCTGTTTAATCGCGGGGACCAGGAGAAGAAGCTGGATTTTGTATGGAAGGAGATTGCCATTGCGGGGGGTCACCGGATAAAAGATGTCTGGAAAAACACGGATGCTGGCACTACCACGACGCCGCTGCATGTGACTATCGGCCGGCACCAGGTGATCCTGCTGCGGTTGTCGGGCGGAGTATTCGGGGAGGGGCGGATGCCATGAGAAAAATAGTTGTACCTGCTTTTTTCGCGGGCCTGATCGGGTGCCTTGCCGGAGGCTGTGGTAACGCAGGGACACATCCGCCGGCGGCAGATAGCGTCATGACGACCGCAGCCGGCGCCGATAGTTTGCCGGGGACCAATCATGCGGCCGGCGCCGATAGCCTTTGGGCCCTCCTGCCATTTACAAAGGTGGACAGTGTAAACCCGGTGCTGCAACCGGGCCCGGCCAGTTTTTTCGACCCCCTGCGCCGGGGACCGGTCAGGTGGGAAGAAAAGGATGTTTTTAATCCTGCCATGGTTGTAAAAAAGGGCCGTCTCTACATGCTGTACCGGGCGCAGGACAAGATAGGCCATCCTGCCGGGACATCCCGGATCGGTCTTGCCATGTCGGAGGATGGATGGCATTTTGTCCGCCGGGCGACGCCGGTATTGTATCCGGCGGAAGATGCGCAGAAAAAATCAGAGTGGGAAGGTGGTTGTGAAGACCCCCGCGTAGTACAGGATGACCGGGGGTTCTATTATATGACCTATACGGCCTTTGACGGCCAGACGGCAAGATTGCTGGTGGCGACTTCGGCGGACCTGGTGCACTGGTTTAAGAAAGGCAGCGCCTTTGCGGATGCCTATGGCGGAAGATACAGCCGCTGCTGGTCGAAGTCGGGGTCGATCGTGTCCCGTTATACGGACGGGAAGATCGTTGCTGCAAAGGTCAACGGAAAGTATTGGATGTACTGGGGCGACCAATTTATCTGGGCGGCGACATCCGATGATCTTATCCACTGGACACCGGTGGAGATGGCCGGGGGTGAACGGAGGCCGGTAGAGCTGAAAGGTCAGGCGAAGGGGGTGCCCGCGCTGAAGATCGTCGTTCCCACGCGGGCGAAGAAGTTTGACAGCGACCTGGTAGAACCGGGACCGCCGGCGATGCTGACAGATCGCGGGATCTTATTGATCTATAACGGTAAGAATTTGTTGCCCGGCGGTGACAGCAGCCTGCCGGAAGGGACATATGGCGGCGGCCAGGTGTTATTGGACAGAAATGATCCGACAAAGATCCTGCGCAGGCTCGATCATTGTTTTATCCGGCCAGATAAGCCATATGAGATAACGGGGCAGGTGGGACAGGTATGCTTTTTGGAAGGGCTCGCCGATTTTAACGGGCGATGGCTGCTTTATTATGGGACCGCCGATTCACGGATATCGGTTGCCGTTGGACCGGACCACTAACCCTTACAGTTTATATTGTGTCGTCGTCGGGTGGAAGTGACTCCAGGAGTGCCAGAATTCCTGGTAGGATGGCAGGGGTTGCAGCTTCTGACCTTTTAATGTACCGCTGATGCATAGGCCATTGGCGGTCCACGAGGATCGGGTAGTGATGTCTTGCAGTCCGGGCTGATCAGTCACCCGGGTAAACCGAAGGATTTGGCCGCCGACGACGCGGCTCCAGGCATGAAAGTTGGAATCGGCGCTGAAAAAGAGGAGGACCGGGGTGGAGCCGATCGAGTCCTGGATCAGGGGATGGCTGACGAGATCATTCCAGTCATAGGCTTTTTCTGCCTGACCGGCCCGGACGCCGATGACCCATGACTTTGCTTTCCAGGACGCCGAGTCTCTTTTTTCCAATCCGCTTTTTATGCTGCCGTTGTCATAATCGGCGAGATCCGCATACCGGTCGGCATAGGCCGAATCTGGTTGCAGGATCTTCGTGTTGGGGTAAGCGTTGATCCATTCGGCGAGCGTATATTGGGCGGAAGGGATTTCGGTGAGCTGCATGCCTTTTAAAGGTCCGGCGATGGAGGCGCCGGTCGCCTGCTGCCACCAGCTATCGGTAGTGGCATCTTCAAACATCGCATTGAAATGATCCATGCCTACGAGCCGGAATCGTTCCGGCCGCCCTTTTACGATGGGGCTATAGACCCTGCCCGTTCTGCAGACGGTACAATAGGTGATCATGACGGGGGTCTTGCCGATACTGTCTCTTATCTGATGATGATAACCGATGATCTGGATGGGGTAGGCCCTGGCTTCATTGTTGATAACGACGCCGATGACAAGACGGTTGAGGGGGACCTTGTTGGCGGCGGCGCCGGCAAAAGTTACGGTATCGGGCTGATAGAACATCTTATCGGCCTCGAAGCGGAAATTGAAGGAATAGAAAACAACAGCATAGAAGAGGACGAGTATGCTGAGGCCGATGGCTGGCCAGACGGTCTTTCTGCGGGGCGGAGCGTAACGATTGGGCTTCTTAGCCGGGTGGATAAGCCATGCATAGCCGATGAGGAAAAAACCGGCTATTCTGAGCCAGATGCGATTGCGGTCGATAAAATAGGCTAACTCGATCGTGTTTCTGTGCTGGCTGCCGGGGAAGGGCATAATGAAATAGACGCGGAGAATTTCGGTGGCCAGCAATAAGAGTATACCCAGGACCAGGAGCAGTCTTTTCATCTTGGCGGAAGAGTTTGTTGTAAGATACGACATTGACGCGTGATATATAATATTGCCCGCGTGTCACGAGATTTTTTCGCCATGGATCATGCCGGAGACCAGCCCTTTGTGGTGACCCAGATCGGCACGGATCACACCGATGAGATGAATGAGGATAAAAGCATAGATGAAATATTGCAGAATGCTGTGTATTTGTTTGGCCGGCTGATGGATCTCTTTTAGAAAAGGGATGTCTTCAAAAGCAAGGACGAGACCGGTGAGGGCCATCAGCAGGAATAGGGCGTAGAAAATGAGGTAGGTGGTTTTTACTCCGATATAATGCCGGTTTTCAATCTGCTCGATGGGGATAGTGGATCGAAAGCCCATGGCTTTTTTGAGCCGGTTTCTGAGCTTTTCTTCGCGGGGCTGGTAGATTTCGATAAAGAGGCGGGTTAACAGAAGGCCGCTCAGGACAAAGCCGATCAGCCGGTGCAAATCCCAAAGTTTATCGCTAAATTCATGTGCGACCGCCCTTGCCTGGTCCTTGTTGACGGTGACTCCTTTTTGCTGCAATTGCTCCTGTACAACGGAGATATTGTCACGGGTCCGGAAGATGGTCGAGGCCAGCAGGACGACTATAATCGTGGCGGATATACAAAGAAAGAAGGCCCAATGCCAAAGGCGGATCGCCTTGGAATGCGGCTGAAGAAACGAATGCGGGTTCATGCGAGGTTGGGTATGAGTGGTTTAGGGAAAGTCTAAAGTAATAAATAATTTCAATATATGTTCAAAAGCTATTTTAAGATAGCCTGGCGGGTATTGACCCGGAATAAGGTCTATACCGCAGTCAATGTGTTGGGGCTGGCGCTGGGGATCTGCGCCTGTATGGTGATCGGGACGATTGTAAGATATGAGTTCAGCTTTGACCGTTTCCATCCCGGCGGGGATCGCATTTTTCGGATCGTGAGCTATCTGAGGATTAGCAAGGACTATCCCGCCGAAGTTGTGCCTTGCGTTCCGCCCGATCTGCCGGCTGCCGTGCGGGCCGGGATGCCGGGGGTAGAAATGGTGGCGCCCTATCATCTTCTCACGCAGGCGACGGTAAATATTCCCGGCGGCCCCGCTTTTAGGGCTACGCCGATCGTTACCGGGCCGGACTATTTTACGATTATGCGATATGACTGGCTGGCGGGTGACGAGCGGACGGCGCTGACCGAGCCATTTAAGGTGGTGTTGTCAGAGAAAAAGGCGCGGCGGTATTTTGGGCCGGAGCCGCTGGACCGGATCATTGGCCGGACCATCGTATACGATGATTCCCTGACGGTGACCGTTGCGGGCATCGTGCGGGACTGGACGGAGAATACTGATTTTCCTTTTAATGAATTCATTTCGCTCAGCACGGCAAGACAAAGCTTTTTACAACAGGTGCTGCAACTGGATGTGACCCATGCAAAGGAGATACCCTTTACATCGAGGGTGTTGCTAAAGCTGGCGCCGAACGCCGATTCTGCCCGTGCGGATGCGGTGCTGGCAACGCTGTTCAGCCAAAGCCTGCATCCTAAACTTTATCCGAAGGCGACGCTGCAGGAGCTGGGGGATATCCATTTCACCGGGTCCGGTGATGACACGGAGATCCGGACGGCGCATAAACCCACGCTGTATGCCTTGCTGAGTATTGCCTTGTTTATTCTATCGCTCGCAGTGATCAACTATGTCAATTTAGCCACGGCACAGTCGATCGGCCGGGACAAGGAGATCGGGATCCGCAAGGTGCTGGGCAGCAGCCGGACCAGCGTCATCCTGCAGTTCCTGACAGAGACGCTGCTGCTGACCTTGACGGCTGTGGCGCTGGCAGCGCTGTTCGTCAGGCCGGTGCTGACGGCCTTTCGCTCCTTTGTACCGGACGGCGTGCGGTTCCATCCTTTGGAACCCGGCACGCTGATCTTCCTGGCCGGTATAACGCTTGTTACGACTTTGCTGGCGGGCCTTTATCCGGCGCGGCTGTTGTCTTCCTATCTGCCGAAGCTTAGCCTGCGCGGAGCCGGAGCGCCGAAGGGCAGCGAGAAGTGGTGGTTGAGGAAGGGGCTGATCGTTTTCCAGTTTACGGTGTCGCTGATCTTTATCATCGGGACGATGGTGATCGGGCGGCAGATCCACTTTATGCTGACCAGGGACCTGGGCTTCCGTTCTGATGCCGTGGGATCGGTCGGCATCGATGAAACCCGGGACAGCCTGAGTCGGGTGAAGCTGTTGGAATCGAGGATCGCCCGGTTACCCGGCGTTCTCGGGGTGGCGCGGGAGAATATGCCCCCGATGGGCTCCGATCTTGGGATGTTCAGCATCCAGTACCGGGCCCGGTCAGATGAAAAGATAGGGGTACTGGCGATCAAGGCCGATGAAAATTATATTCCCGTATACGATATCCGATTGCTGGCCGGAAGGAACCTGCTTCCCGCCGATACGCTCCGGGAAGTGGTCATCAATGAAAGCCTTTCCCGGCTGCTGGGTTTTAAGAACCCGGATCAGGCGGTGGGCAAGATGATCTATACCTGGAATAAATATGTTCCGATCGTGGGCGTGGTAGCCGATTTTCACAAGTCTTCTTTTCGGGAGGCGGTGAAGCCGTTGCTGATTGCGGACATGGCCGTTTCGGACCTGGCTATCCGGCTGGATACGAAAGGCCGGCCGGCGGGTGAGGCGAGGGTTATCCTGGACCGGGTGCAACGGGAATGGGAAAAAGTATATCCGCATAAGCCGTTTGAATTCGGCTTCCTGGATGACGAGATCGCGCAGCTGTACAAAAAAGAACAGACGATGTCCTGGCTGATGAAAATTGCGACGGGTATCACGCTGTTTATTTCCTGTATCGGGTTGTTTGGGCTGACGATGTTCACGGCTGAACGAAGGACAAGGGAGATCGGGATCCGGAAGGTGCTGGGGGCAAGCGTGTCGGACATTGCGGTGCTGCTGGGCAGGGATTTTGTGTGGCTGGTGCTGTTGGCATTGCTGGTCGCCTCGCCGGTCGCCTGGATCTTTATGCACCGGTGGCTACAGGATTTTGCGTACCGGATTTCTTTTGGCGCGGACCTGTTCCTGCTTTCCGGGGCATCCCTGCTGCTGGTCACATTGCTGACGATCAGCTGGTATTCGCTGCGGGCGGCCCGGGCCAATCCTGTAGAAAGTCTGCGGACGGATTGAACGGATTGGGGTAGAGTAAACGCCGGAAGGAGTTTAACAGGATGTAAACGCAATATTGCTTATTTTAGAGTCGTTAAGATCCCGGCTCCCGCAAGGCTGTCCATAAACCTAACAAAAAATATGAAACGTTCGGTCATTACCGGAACTGGAAGCTTTCTACCGCCCAGTGTAAAAAAAAACAACGAATTCACGGAACAGCCTTTTTACACCGAAGAGCGCTTACCCATTAACGGGAAGAAGGATACCCTTATCGATAAATTTAAAAAGATCACCGGCATCGAAGAAAGACGATATGCATCGGCCGATCTTGTTGCATCCGATCTGGCCTCTATTGCCGGCAATCTGGCGATCATCGACAGTAAGATCGACCGGGAAGAGCTGGATCTGATCCTCGTAGCACACAACTTTGGCGATATATCCTGTAACGGCATCCAGTCCGATGCGATGCCGGCGCTGGCCAGCAGGGTCAAGCACCAGCTGGAGATCAAAAATCCCCATTGTATCGGCTTCGACCTTTTATTTGGCTGTCCGGGCTGGTTGATGGCCGTTATCCAGGCCGAGGCTTTTTTTAAGGCCGGCATGGCCCGGAAGGCGTTGATCATCGGCGCGGAAACGCTTAGCCGCGTATTCGACCCCTTTGACCGGGACAGCATGATCTTTAGTGACGGGGCAGGCGCGATCGTGCTGGAATACCAGGAAGCCGGCGAAGGCGGTATGCTGGCCAGCAGCGCCGTAAGCCACTGCGGGGAGGAACTGCATTATCTGACGATGGACAGTTCTTTTGGGCCGGAGAGTGACCCCGAGATCAAATACCTGAAGATGAAGGGCCGGAAGGTCTACGAGTATGCCCTGAAGTATGTGCCGGAGGCCATGAAAGAATGTCTGGACAAGAGCGGGGCCGCGATCGGCGAGCTGAAAAAGATCTTTATTCACCAGGCCAACGAGAAAATGGATGAGACGATCGTCGAGCTGTTTTACCGGTCCTACGGCCTGGAAGCGCCAAAGGATATCATGCCGATGTGCATCCATTACCTGGGCAATAGTTCGGTGGCGACCATCCCTACCCTGCTTGACCTGGTGACCAAGGGGTTTTATCCCGATCATCACCTCCAAACGGGGGACCTGGTGTTGTTTGCATCCGTCGGTGCGGGTATGAATATCAATGCGGTATGTTACCGGTACCCCTAAAGAACAGGGCGGGAATATGGGGGGAATAAGCGGCCTTAATATTTGGTAATCTGCAAATAAAGACTATCTTTGTTATGTAAATTTGAGTCTGCATCAGTAAAATCATTAATTATCTGCCTCGCATTTTAGTTAGTATTCGCTTCTTGCCTTCTCAGCTTTTATTTATCTTTTAATATTTTAGTATGAACATTTATGTTGCAAATTTGAGCTTCGACGTTAAGGACGAAGATTTAAGGGAATTTTTTGCTCCTTATGGAGAAGTAACCTCTGCTAAGGTTATCATGGACAAAGTAACAGGCCGGTCCCGCGGATTCGGTTTTGTTGAAATGTCTGATGACGAAGCGGCTAAAAAGGCGATTGCTGAACTGGATGGCGCAACTGTTGAAAACAGGGCTATCAAGGTTAACGAAGCAAAGCCTAAGGAAGACAAGCCTGCTTACGGTAACAGAGGTGGTGGTGGCGGCGGTCGCGGCGGCTATGGCGGCGGCGGCGGCGGTAACTACAACAATTCCAACAGTTATAACAGGAACAGGTATTAATTGCCCGTCGATATAACGAGTTAAACAAACCGCTTCAGAAATGAGGCGGTTTTTTTATGTGCCGGCGCTCCCACGGAGCCGCATAGTTAGAACTAACTAGCGGAAAAAACCGGCTAACCTGTTGAAGAAAAGCGGGTTGGAATATTTTTTTGGGACCTCTCCCAATTTCGGTAATTTGGTTTGGTCACTAAACGTCTATGATCAGGATCACCAAAACAACCGTTGTCGACTTCTTCAGTAAGGGTAAAGTCATTTTTGCCACTGTTGCCGCAATCATAACTTTTTCCATCACCTTATTCAATCAATTCAAGAGCAGCAGGACAACGGAAATATCCGGGATCGTGGCATCGGATAAAAGCCAGGCTGCCCCGATCGATGCTGTCGTCCAGATCAGCAGCCCCATCCAGGCGCAGACCGTGACGGATAAAAATGGAAAGTTCAGGTTCAAGCTGCAGAATCTTCAGACGGATACTTTTCTGCTGATCGTCACGAATAAGCGAACGAATACAGTGACCAAACAAAATGAATATGTGAACGCCTCCCGTGGCAGGACGGACATCGTTGTCCTCTTCGATTCCAATATGCGGAATGGCGGCGTCTATACTACTACGGACACAACGCGGCATTACCGGAAGCCGCAGAGCCTGAAAAAGATTTTCCAGGGAATATTTCATCCCTAAAGGACGGGTTTCAGCCGGCCAGGGCGAATTGTTAAGCGCCGGGCGCGGGATACTATTCCAACCGGATAGGCGTTGAATCTTTTTTAACGCTTTTTTAACGGCTAAAATCCAAAGACATCTCATGAAAAATACATTTACGACATGGCTGTTTATGGCCGCGCTGTCTTTTTTGACTATCCGGTCTTCCGCGCAATTCACGCTTTCCGTGGGGATTTCCATCCGGACCGCTCCCCCTGCCTTACCGGTCTATTCTCAACCGCCCTGTCCAACCGAAGGCTTCCTCTGGACGCCCGGCTACTGGGCTTATGATGAAGTCGACGGTTATTTTTGGGTGCCCGGCGTCTGGGTCAGACCGGCCAATCCCGGCTATTTATGGACGCCCGGTTATTGGGGTTATGCCGGCGGCATCTATGGCTGGCATGGGGGATATTGGGGACCGCATATCGGATTTTATGGCGGCGTCAATTATGGCTATGGCTATGGCGGGATGGGTTTTGTCGGTGGAGAATGGCATGGCGGTTACTTCCGGTACAACACGGCCGTCATGAATGTCAATACCACGGTCGTCCATAACACCTATATTAATAATACGGTCATCAACAATACCGTCGTGAACAACCATACCAGCTTTAACGGCGGCGCTGGGATCAGCGCCCGGCCTAATCCGCAGGAGCAGGCGGCGATGAACGAGAACCATGTTCAGCCGACGAGCGAACAGTTCAATCACAATCATACGGCGAGTCTTGACCGCAACCAGTTCGCCTCTGCCAACGGCGGTCATCCGGGCACGACGGCGATGAATTCGGTCGGCGGGAAACGCTTTAACCCGCAGGGAAGAAATGCTCCCGCACCGCTGGCAAGACCAGCCGGTGGAATGGCAGCCGGTGCTAACCATCCTGCGGTAGCCGGGGGCGGCAATCATGGCGCTCATGGCGGCAACCATCCTGCCAATCACCAGCCTTCGCATAGCGGTGGCGGCGGTGGAGGGGGTGAGCATCGTCATTGAGGCATTGAGGCTGCGGCCAACGAGCGTCTTAACGTGCGCCCGGGGCCGCCGCGTCGGCCGGGACGGAAGTGACCGTTGTCGTATCGGTAGTGGCGGATGACGATGCAGTTGTATGGTGAACGTGCTGGTAGGCGACAAAGAAAAGAGCGGCTACAACGATAAGCACCAGCATCACATATAAGGCTGTATTGCTGGAACGCCGGCCGGATTTTTCCCACGGATAATGTTGAATCCCCAACGCTTGCTTAACCTGCAAACCGGCCGGTATGGCGTGGATGATACTATCCGCCTGTGGTTTTATCCAGAGGGCCACGCTACTCTCATCATGGTTCGAGTGGGCCATCTGGCGACCGATGGCATCCAGGGAAGCAAAGCTGACGATACCGATGAAAAAGGCAGCGGAAGGAACGCCGATCCCCGACCACCGGCTGATCTCATTGATGACGATGTCGGTACGGGAGACAAGGAGCGCCTGGGCGAAACTCGCCCCCTTGTTTAGTAAAACGCTGCCCGGTAAAAGGCCTCCCGCATCAATAGTCAATTCATGAAGCTCGCCGAAAAAGTCTCCGGCGGCTGCCTGCCGTGACAGGCTCCTTATATTGGTCATTGCCTCCGGATGCCAGGCCTTGTACAAAATGTCGGTCAATACCATGGGGATGGCCCCGTGAACGGCTTTTGCGGTACTGGCTTCGGTCTCGCCCAGCAGGATGGCAAATCTCGAAAGGACGGAATCAGTAAAAACTGAATGAACGGAGTCGATTAATGTGTTTGACATACAAATGTCTGTTCAATTCCAATGCCATGCCGCAGCGGGTATAAATTCCACAGTTTATTCAAAACGGTGATTGTATACGCTTAAGGCCTGTTTGGCATGGTGGCTGGCGCTGACCAGCGTGATGATCGACGCAGTCAGAAAGCCGACTGCGGCAGTCGTAAACAGATAAGCCCCGGTCAGGCTATGCTGCTGATAAATAAATGCAGCCTGGCCGTTGACGATGCCCGTCGTTTCCCCGGCATGTTTATTATTTTCTGCAAATTCAATGGTTGCGCCGAGGGAGGATGCGGCGAAACCTCCAAAGGTAACCCAGCCCCAGGTTAAATTATTTTTGGCCATTGAATATTCGGTGGCGGAAGGTTCATAGCTTAATAGTCTGAACTTAACATCTTCGGCTGTCTGTAATTTGCCGCCGATGGTATACAGATAAAAAGTATGTCTGCCTTCGCCGGCCGGGATCACCTTAATAATACTATCGGGTTGAGGATGGGAGGAAGGGATATCCTGGGCCTGAATGAGCTGCGACAAAAAAAGGAAAGTCAATGTAAGGAAAAGGAGCTTTTTCATGTTCGGTTATTTGAGGGTTTAAGAAATTTATCAACCCTAAGATACAAGGACATGTGCCGGGTTTACTGCCGGGTATATAGATTAATCGCCTTTTAACCGGGCCTTAATATTCCTTTAATCCAGCTTCCCCACCATGTCTTCCGGCCGCACCCATTCGTCGAATTGCTCCGGCGTCAGGTAACCAAGCTTGACGGCCATCTCTTTTAGGGTAGTACCTTCCTTATGCGCCTTCTGGGCGATCTCGGCGGATTTGTAATAACCGATCTTTGTGTTGAGGGCGGTGACGAGCATTAAGGAATTGTCTACATTTTTTTTGATATTGGCTTCGATCGGTTCGATGCCTTTGGCGCAATGGACGTTGAAGCTGTTGCAGCCATCGCCGATCAGCCGGGCGGAATGCAGAAAATTATAGATGATGACGGGCTTGAAGACGTTGAGCTCGAAATGACCGGTGGCGCCGCCGATATTGATGGCGACATCATTGCCCATCACCTGCGCGGCGATCATGGTCAGCGCCTCGCATTGAGTGGGGTTGACCTTGCCGGGCATGATCGATGAGCCCGGTTCGTTGTCGGGGATATGAAGCTCGCCGATGCCGCTGCGCGGGCCGGAAGACAGCATCCGGATGTCGTTGGCGATCTTCATCAGGCTGACGGCGACGGTCTTGAGCGCGCCATGGGATTCCACGATGGCGTCATGGGCGGCCAGAGCTTCGAATTTGTTGGCGGCGGTCACAAAGGGCAGACCCGTGAGCTCCGCGATATTCTTCGCCACGTTTTCCGAATAGCCGGGCGGCGTATTGATGCCGGTGCCGACGGCCGTGCCGCCGAGGGCCAGCTCGGAGAGATGCGCGAGGGTGTTCCGGATGGCCCGCAGGCCGTGGTCCAGCTGGCTGACGTAGCCGCTGAATTCCTGGCCCACCGTGAGGGGGGTGGCATCCATAAAATGGGTGCGCCCGATCTTTACCACGGTCATATATTGCTTGCTTTTCGCGGCGAGCGTATCCCGGAGCGCTTCGATGCCGGGGATCGTTAACTTTAGCAGCATCTGATAAGCGGCAATGTGCATGGCCGTGGGGAAGGTGTCGTTGGAGGACTGTGATTTGTTGACGTCGTCATTGGGATGCAGGGTCTTTTCTTTATCGGTCAGCTTGCCGCCGGCGAGGACATGGGCGCGGTAGGCGATGACTTCGTTGACGTTCATATTGCTTTGCGTGCCGCTGCCCGTCTGCCAGACGACGAGCGGGAACCAGGCGTCGAGCTTTCCTTCGAGGATCTCGTCACAGACCTGGCCGATGAGATCGGATTTTTCCTTTGGCAATACCCCGGCCGCGACGTTGGTGAGGGCGGCCGCCTTTTTCAGGTAGGCGAAGGCGCGGATGATCTCCTTTGGCATTTTGTTGATATCCTGCGCGATGGGAAAGTTTTCCACGCTGCGTTGGGTCTGGGCTCCGTAGTAGGCGTCGATGGGTACTTTTACTTCACCCATGGTATCTTTTTCGATCCTATATTCCATTTTTTGTTTTTTTTTGGCGGCTTTTCACGTTTTTGGCGGCGTAAAGGTAGGTGATTTTGTGCTGAAGGCAGGTGATTTTGGGGCGTGGGCGCGTTGAGGAAATTTGAGTAGATTGCGACCATGACACGTTATTTATTTTTTGCAGGTATTCTATTTTTTGTCGCCGGAACGGCTTTTGTCGGCGGAAGGGCTTTTGCGCAGGACAGCAGCGCGTCCACGTCCGGCGACGCCCCCGCGTCCGGCAGGTATGTATGGAAACGGGATAGCTCGGCGGGCTACGCCTATCGCTATGTCACCAACGACCCGATGCAGGCCCGCGTGTATACGCTGTCCAATGGGCTCACGGTGCTGCTGAGCGTCAATCATAAGGAGCCCAGGGTGGCGGTGCGGATTGCGGTGCGGGCCGGCAGCAACACCGATCCGGGGGATCACACGGGTCTCGCGCATTACCTGGAACACCTTCTGTTTAAAGGCACGGACAAATTCGGTTCGCTGGACTGGGCGAAGGAAAAGCCCTACCTGGATAAAATCGACGCGTTGTATGAAGTTTACAACTCCACGAAGGACCCCCTGAGGCGGAAGGCCATCTATCACCGGATAGACAGCGTCTCCGGTCTGGCTTCCCACTATGCGATCGCCAATGAATACGACAAGATGATGGCCGATATCGGGTCGCAGGGTTCTAACGCCCATACCTGGGTGGAAGAGACGGTCTATGAAGAGGACATCCCTTCGGGTGCGATGGATAAGTTCCTGGCCGTGCAGGCCGAACGATTCCGCGACCCGATCTTCCGGTTGTTTCACACAGAGCTGGAGGCGGTGTATGAAGAAAAGAACCGCGGGCTGGATAACGACGGGGTGAAGATGAATGAGGCCATGAACGCCGTTCTCTTCCCTACCACGAATTATGGTCAGCAAACGACTATCGGGACGATCGCCGATCTGAGGAATCCTTCGTTGAAGGCCATCCGTTCCTATTACCATCGGTTCTATGTCCCGAATAATATGGCGGTGATCATGGCCGGTGATTTTGACCCTGATGAGCTGATCAAAAAGATCGACCACGCTTTTGCCTATATGCAACCCAAGCCGGTACAATTGTATGATCCGGCGCCGGAGCGGGACCTGGCGGCTCCTGTTGTAAAGACGATTTATGGTCCTAGCGCGGAGAATATCCGGATCGGCTTCCGGACCCCGGCCGTCGATACCCGCGACGCGGTGGTGCTGGATCTTATCGCCAGCATTTTTTCTAACGACAAGGCCGGACTACTGGATCTCAACCTGAACAAACAGCAGAAATTGCAGGGATCGCAGGCCGAGCTGGAGCAATATAAAGATTATGGGGTGCTGGTATTCGTGGGTTCGCCGCGGCAGGGACAAAGCCTGGAGCAGGTGCGCGATCTGCTGCAACAACAGATCGCATTGCTGAAAAAAGGCGATTTTGACGACAGCCTTGTCAGGGCGATCGTGGCGAACGGCAAGCTGTCGCTGCTGGAAGGCTTGCAAAAGAATGAGGCAAGAGCGGTGGCGCTGATGGAAGGCTTCATCCAGCATCGTGATACGCTATGGGACAAGGATGTGGCCGAGCTGGACGAGCAGGCGGGGATCAGCAAGGAGGAGATCGTTGCGGTGGCCAATAAATACCTGAAAGACAACTATGTGCTGTTGTACAAGCGGAAGGGAGAGGACAAGAACATCGTCAAGGTCGACAAGCCGCCGATCACGCCGGTGGAGACCAATGCCGGCAAGCAGTCGCCCTTTGTAAAGGCGGTCGAAGCCATGCCGGTCACGCCGGTGAGCCCGCAGTGGCTGGACTTCAGCACCGGTATCGTTCGGGCAAGAGCGGGAATCGCCGATGTGCTGTATGTACCTAACAAGGAGAATGAATTGTTCCACCTGTATTACCGGCTGGACATGGGCAGCTGGAATAACCGGCTGTTGCCGATGGCGGCGCAATATCTGCAGTACCTGGGCACGGCAAAGCATCCGACCGATGAGATCAGCAGGGCGTTCTATTCTATCGCTTGTAATTTCAGCGTCAATGCGACGACGGAGACGACGACGATCAGCATCACCGGTTTGCAGGAGAACTTTGATCGGGCTGTGTCGCTGTTCGAGGATGTGCTTCGCAACTGTCTGCCCGATTCAGGGGCGCTGGCGGCATTAAAGGACCGGCTGTTGAAGTCGAGGGCAAACAATAAGCTAAACAAGCAGGCGATTATGCAGGGCCTCATCAGCTATGCGCGGTATGGCGCGAAAAACCCGTTTAATTCCGGCCTCACGGGTGACGAGATCCGGACGCTCAAGCCGGTGGATCTGACGGGCATCCTGCATTCGCTGCTGGACTATCCGCATACGATCATTTACTATGGCCCGTTGGCGGTGGATGTCTTTACCAACGAGATTACGGGCTTGCATCATCTCCCGGCCGCTTTTACCCCTTACCCCGCGAAAGGGCGATTCCCTTTTGCGGAACAGTCTTCGAACCAGGTGCTGTTCGCCGATTATGATATGGTGCAGGCCGAGATCTGCTGGATTCGCAATTCGGAGGTCTATGATGTGCGGAAGGAGACGGTGGTGGATCTCTTTGACAACTATTTTGGCGGTGGCATGGGGTCGGTCGTTTTCCAGACGCTGCGGGAGTCAAAGGCCCTGGCTTATTCGACGTTTGCTGCCTACGAAACGCCGGCGAAAAAGGAGGATCCGTTTTATATTGTGGCGTATATCGGTTGTCAGGTGGATAAGATGAACGAAGCCATTGGCGGCATGAATGCCCTGCTAAACGACCTGCCCGTGTCGGAGAAGGGTTTTGAGCTGGCAAGAACGAGTGAGAAAAAGGATATCGAGACGGAGCGGTATACCGGGGATGAAATAATTTTTGCTTACCTGGGAGCCCAACAGAAGGGGCTGGACTATGACGAACGCAAACCCGAATATGCGGCATTGGATGGAATGACGATGAATGACGTGAAGCAGTTCCATCAGCAG
>Ga0302326_10007968_pt1 | contig 23451 bp, 21 predicted proteins | sample Palsa_T0_3_FD_202264 | JGI IMG/M metagenome (GOLD analysis project Ga0302326, IMG submission 202264) | Peat permafrost microbial communities from Stordalen Mire near Abisko, Sweden - Palsa_T0_3 | ecosystem: Environmental > Terrestrial > Soil > Palsa > Peat permafrost | place: Sweden: Abisko... | reverse complement strand
CGCTAGCGCACCGGCGAATTTGCAGTCGTCGCCTGCTCGGTCTGCCAGCCGCCGCCCAGCGCGCGGTACAGCTGCACCACCGACAGCTGCGTGTTCAGGCGCGCGGCCGAGAGCGACAACTCGGCGCTGAACAGGTCGCGGTCGCTGTCGATGACGTTGAAGTACGACGCGTACCCGACCCGGTAACGCGCCAGCGCGATGTCGTCGGCGGTGCGCTGCGCCGTGACCCAGGTCTGTTCCTGGATCTGCACTTCGGCATACTGCTGGCGGGCGATCAGCGCGTCCGAGACCTCCTGGAAGGCGCTCTGCACGCTCTGCTGATATTGCAACAGCGCCTGGCGCTTCTGCGCATCGGCCAGATCAACTTGGTACAGATTGCGCTGCGAATCGAGCAGCGGCTGCAGCGCGCTGCCGCCAAACGACCACAACCGCGCCGGGCCGGTGAACAGGCTGGACAGTGCCGTGCTGGCGACACCACCGGTGCCGGTGAGTGCGATGCTGGGAAACAGATTCGCCTTGGCGACGCCCACCTGCGCGTTCGCGGCCACCAGATTCTGCTCAGCTTCGCGCAGATCGGGGCGCCGCTCCAGCAGGCTGGAAGGCAGGCCGGCCGCAGGTACCGGCGCTGCGCCGCCGCCCGCAGCCGGGTCCGGCGTCGGCAACGCCGTACGCAGAACCTCATCCGGGTTGTGTCCGAGCAGCACACTGAGCTGGTCCTCTGCCAGCCCGATCTGGCGTCGCAGCTCAGGCAGATTGGCCTTTGCTATCGCCAGTTGCCCCACGGCTGTGGCTACATCCAGTTCCGACACGGTGCCGCGATCGTGCTGCGCGCTGGTGAGATCGACGAATTTCTGGCGCGTGGCGATGGTGCGGTTGGTGATATCGAGCTGCTCGTCGAGTGACTGCAGCGTGAAGTAGGCGGTAGCCACTCCCGCCACCAGCCCTGCGATCACGTCCTGCCTGGCAAAATCCGATTGCAGCAGCTGGGCGCGCGCCGCTTCGGTGGCACGGCGGTATTTGCCCCAGAAGTCGACTTCATACGACAGGCTGCCTTGCAGCTCGAACACGTTGCTGATCGGCGGTATGCCGGGCAGCAATTCGAATTGCGAGGTCCGCGCCCGTTCGGCAGCCGCCGAAACCGAGATCTGTGGCAGCTGCTGCAGGCGCGTCGCCCCCAGAGCGGCGCGCGCCTGGTCGACGCGCGCGGCGGCAATGCGAACATCGAGATTGTTGGCCAGTGCCTCGCGGATCAGCTGCTGCAGGCGCGGATCCTCATAGACCTGCCACCAGCCCTCGTCGGCCAGCGAGGCGGCTTCCGCGCCGCTGGCAAAGCGGTAATTCGGCGGAGCCTTGGTGTCCGGCCGCCGATAGTCCGGACCCATCTTGCAGCCGGCGAGCAGCAACCCTGAAGTGCATGCGATCGTGACTGCGATCGCGCGCCTGCGGCCATGCGGCGGCGCTGTCATGGCGGGGTGGGCGGCGACGGCGTGGCGCGCGAAGGCGTGCCGCGCAGCCGTTCGGACAGGCTCTGCATCAGCACGTAGAACACCGGAATGAGAAAGATCCCCACCAGCGTCGCAGCGCTCATGCCGAATACCACCGCCGTTCCCAGCACCCGGCGTGCGGAGGCACCGGCGCCGGTGGCGATCGCCAGCGGCATGGAACCCAGGATGAAGGCGAACGAGGTCATCAGGATTGGCCGTAGCCGCAGTCGCGCGCCCTCGATGGCCGATTCCACCAGCGGCTTGCCGCGCTCGTATTCGAGTTTGGCGAACTCGACGATCAGAATCGCATTCTTGGCTGCCAGCCCGATCAGCATCACCAGGCCGATCTGCGCGTAGATGTCGTTCGCCATGCCGCGCAGCGTCAGACCCCCATAGGCGCCGAGCATCGCAAATGGGATACCGAGCAGCACCGCAAACGGCACGGCCCAGCTTTCATACAGCGCCGCCAGCACCAGGAACACAAACACGATCGCCATGCCGAAGATGGCGCCGCTCTGTCCGCCCGAGAGCTTCTCCTGGTAGGTGGTGCCGGTCCAATCGTAGCCATAGCCGTCGGGCAGGTTCTGGCCCAGCTGTTCCATCGCCTGTGTCGCCTGGCCGGAGCTGTAGCCGCCGGCCGGCGAGCCGTTGATGGTCACGGCGCGAAACACGTTATAGCGCTCGATGTATTCCGGTCCGGTCTTGGGTTTGATCGTCACCAGCGTCGACAGCGGCACCATGTCGTTCTGCGCAGTGCGCACATACAGGCCATCGACCGAATCGGGCAGATTGCGCGCGCCAGCGTCGGCCTGGGCGGTGACCTTGTAGGTGCGGCCGAACATGTTGAAGTCGTTGATGTAGCTGCCGCCGAGGAAAGTCTGCAGCGCGGAGAAGATGCTGGAGATCGTCACGCCCAGTGTCTTGGCCCGTTCACGGTCCAGCACGTACTCGATCTGCGGAGTCTGGGTGCTGAACTGCGTGAACACGCGCGTCAGCGCAGGCTGATGATTCGCCTGCCCGAGGAAATCGCCGATCACCCCGGCAAACTTGCCGATCTCGCCGCCGCTGCGGTCCTCCAGGATGAATTCGAAACCTCCGGCAGTGCCGATACCGGGAATCGGCGGCGGATTCAGCGCCAGCACGGTCGCCTCCTTGATGCCGGCGCCGATTCGGTTGGCGCGCGCGGCTACCGCCGCGGCGCCGTGGGCCGCTCCCGCGCGCTGCGCCCAGGGCTTCAGGATCATGAACACGGTGGCCGCGTACGAGGAGTTGGTACCGGTCAGCAGGTTCAGGCCGGTGATGGCAAACACGTTTTCAACTTCCGGCTGCGCCAGCATCTGCTTGGCGAACGCGGTTGTGACCGTCTCGGTACGCTGCATCGAAGCCCCGAGCGGCAGCGACACCAGGCCGATGAGGTAACCCTGATCCTCATCCGGCATGAAGCCCGTGGGACGGCTCCATACCAGCCACAACGCGGCCACCGTCAGGATCACGAACACCAGCATCGACACTGCGGTGCGGCTGATGGCGCTGCGGACTGTGGTGGTGTAGCGCGTGGTGGCGCTGCGAAAGCCGCGGTTGAAGGCACCAAAGGCGCGGCCGAGCAGGCCCGGGAAATGCGACTCGGCGGTGGGCTTGAGCAGCAGCGCGCACAACGCCGGCGTCAGCGTCAGCGCGACGATGCACGAGATGCCGACCGACACCGCCAGGGTAAGGGCGAACTGGCGATAGAACTGCCCGGTGAGCCCGCCGAGGAACGATACCGGCACGAACACCGAGATCAGCACCAGTGCGATCGCCAGCACCGGTGCGGTGACCTCGCGCATCGCCGCCTTGGTAGCCTCGGGCGGTGACAGCTTGCGACTGTCCATGATCTCGGTGACCGCCTCGACTACGACGATGGCGTCATCCACCACCAGGCCGATCGCCAGCACCAGCGCAAACAACGTCAGCGTGTTGAGCGAGAAGCCGAGCGCGGCGAATGCGCTGAATGCGCCGACCAGCGATACCGGCACCGCCAGCATCGGGATCAGGGTCGCGCGCCAGCTCTCCAGGAAGATGAACACCACCAGCAGCACCAGCAGGCCCGCTTCCAGCAGTGTCTTGACCACCTCGTGCACCGACTCGGCGACGAACAGTGTGGTGTCGAACGGGATCGAATAATGAATCCCCTGCGGGAAGGTCGGGGCCAGCCCGTCCATCACCTGACGCACTCCGTGCGCCACCTCAAGCGCATTGGCGTCGGGCAACTGATAGACACCGATGATCGCGGTCGGCACGCCATCGAGCCTGGAGGAGCGCGAATAGTCGGTGGCGGCGAGCTCGATGCGCGCAATGTCCTTCAGCTGCACGATGGCGCCGTCGGCGCCGGTGCGCACCACGATCGCGCCGTATTCGTCCGGCGTCGTGAGCCGGCCCTTGACCGAGGCGACATACTGCATCTGTTGCCCCGGCGGCGCGGGTTCTGCGCCCAGCGTGCCGGCAGGTGCGACCACGTTCTGTTCGTTCAGGATGGTGCTGACGTCATCCGTGGTGACGCCCAGGCGCGCCATCTTTCCGGGATCGAGCCAGATGCGCATGCCGTAGTCGCGCGCGCCGAACACCACCACCTGGCCCACCCCGCGCACGCGCGCCAGCGCGTCGAACACGTGCAGCGTGGCGAAATTCGACAGGTACAGGTAGTCGTAGCGCGGGTCATCCGAGCCGATCGCCACCGCCAGCAGGATCTGCGGCTGGCGCTTGGCCACCACCACACCCTGCTGCAGTACCTGTTGCGGCAGCTGGCGCTCGGCGATCGCCACCTGGTTCTGCACGTCGACCGCGGCGATATCCTGATCGGTGCCGACGGCGAAGGTGACGGTCAAAGAATAGCTGCCGTCGTTGGCGCTCTTGGAATCCATGTAGATCATGTGCGGCACGCCGTTGACCTGCTCCTCGATCGGAGCGGCAACCGACTGTTCGATGGTGGCGGCGTCGGCGCCCGGGAATAAGGTGGAGACGATGATCGTGGGTGGCGTGATCTGCGGGTAGCGCGCAATCGGCAGGGCTGCCAGCGACACCGCGCCGGCGATGGTGATGATGATCGCCAGCACGGTCGAGAAGATCGGCCGGTCGATAAAGAAATCGATCATGCCCCGCTCCGGGCCTCATCACCTGCTGCAGCTCGCCGGTCGCCGCTGGAAGCCTGGGGGACGGCCGGCCCTGCCGGTGTGGTCGGCGCCGCCAGCGGCGCCGGAATCACCAGCGGCGTGGCCTTTACGGGAGTTCCGGGTTTGAGGCGCTGCACCCCATCGACGATCACGACTTCGCCTGTCTTGAGCCCCTGCTGCACCTGCCAGTCGCCGCCGATGCGCAGGCCCATATGCACCTCGCGCTGCTGCGCCTTGCCTTCGGCATCGATGATCCACACGTAATTCTGGCCCTGCTGATCCAGGATCGCGCGCTGTGGCAGCACGATCGCATTGGGATCCTGCTGCTGCGACACCTGCACGCGTGCGAACTGGCCGGCGTGTAGCAGCTGCTGCGGATTGTCCACCTCGAGCCGTATCGCCAGCGTGCCGGTACGCGTGTCGACCGCCGGGTCGATGAAGTTGAGCTTGGGAATCAGCGGATAGAGCGATCCGTCGGCCAGGTACAGTCGGAACGGCGGCGGCGTGGTCGCATCCTGGTTGGGCGCGCGCCCGAGGTCGCGCTGTAACGTGAGCATGCGCCGTTCGCTGATGCTGAAATTCACGTACATACGATCGGTCTCGTAGACCGTGGTCAGCAGCGTGCTGTTGGCCGTGACCATGCCGCCCTGGCGCAGTTGGGCGCGGCCCACGACACCATCGATAGGACTGGCGATGGTGGTGAAGCCGAGGTTCAGCTCCGCCGCCCTGACCGCGCCCTTGCCGGCTTCGATCGAGGCCAGGTTGGCCTTGTTCTTGGCCACCGCAGCATCCAGCTCCTGCTGGCTGACGGCGTCGAGTTTCTGCAACGATTCGGCGCGCTCCAGGTCGCGCTGCGACTGCACCAGCGCGGCCTCGCTCTGCGCCAGTCCAGCTTTCGCCTGGGCAAGGGCCGCGATATAGGGCTCGCGATCGATCACGAACAGCAGCTCGCCGGCCTTGACCCGCTCGCCTTCGTTCGGCACCCGCCGCACCAGCTCGCCACCCACGCGCGGCCGGATCTCGACCGCGTTGATCGCCTCGGTCTCGGCCACGAAGTCCTCGGGAAAGCTGGTCGGTTGCGGGTGCACGATGACGGTCGCGACCTCTACCGGGTGCGGCGCGGGTGCGGGGGCCTTGGAGCAGGCGGCGCACAGCAAAGCCAGAGCCGCCAGCGCAGCGATCCGATGTTCCTGGACAGACGCGGCATGATGGAGACTGGTCATTGCCGATTCCTTTGGGAGGCCGATCCGCCCAGGGACTTGCTGCATGCAGACCCGGGTTCTGACTTTACTCTGAAGCAGCAGACGCGGTCACGTGCGCTGGCACCGCCATATTGGCGCGATTGCGCACCGACATTCAGCGTGGCGGGGGATTGCGCACCCGCTGCGTGATCCACCACATGTGTCCTTCCGCATCGAGCGCCCCATAGCTGCGATCGGCCCAGTATTGCTCGCCGTAGTCGTGGGTCGCCGGTTCCGAGACGATGCGCGCACCGCGGCTGCGCGCATGCCTGCAATGCGCGTCGGCGTCATCGACGTAGAACATGATCGACTGCGTTCCGGCGCCGCTGAGCGAGCGCGGACTGCGCATCGCAGCCATCCAGGAGCGCTCGGAATCCGGATTTTCCTGCGCCACCATGACGACACCCTCGCCATAGACGAGCTCGCTATGCTCGATCCGGCCGTCCTTGCCTACGACCTTGAGCCTGACTTCAAAACCGAATGCGTCGCACAGCCAGTCGATCGCAGCGACGGCGTTCTGGTAGAAGACGGCGCTCGAAAAGCGCGGCCAGTTGCTCGGAGTCGGTTTCACCACAGCCCCCACCAGCGGCGTGGGAGCGCTTAGAGCCAGTACACGAATATGAACAACCCCAACCACACCACGTCCACAAAATGCCAGTACCAGGCCACGGCTTCGAACGCGAAGTGATGGTTCGGTGTGAAGTGCCCGCGCCATACCCGGAACCAGATCACCATCAGCATGATCGCGCCGATGGTCACGTGCAGGCCATGGAACCCGGTCAGCATGAAGAACGTCGAGCCGTAAATGCCGGTCGACAGGCGTAATCCCAGTTCCCGATAGGCCTCGCCGTACTCATGCGCCTGCAGGCCGACGAAGGTGAATCCCAGCAGGAAGGTCAGTGCCAGCCAGAACTTCAGCGACGTGCGGTGACTGGCCCTGAGCGCGTGGTGCGCCAGCGTGACGGTCACGCCGCTCGTCAACAGGATCAGGGTATTGACCGCAGGCAGACTGAAAGCCGGAATCACATCGAAGGTGCCGTCGGCGCGGCCGCCGATGTGCGCCGGGCCGTTGGTCGGCCAGGTCGGATTGAAGTTCTTCCACAGCACCAGCTTGTTCACCAGTTTGACGCCTTCCCCGCCTATCCAGGGCACGGACAACTCGCGCGCGTAAAACAAGGCACCGAAGAACGCCGCGAAGAACATCACCTCCGAGAAGATGAACCAGATCATTCCCATGCGAAACGAGCGGTCGACCTGCGCGTTGTTGAGCAGGCCGTGCTGGTTCTCGCCGATCACAGTACCGAACCAGCAGAAGAACATGGTCGCGAGCAGCACCGCCCCCGGGATCATGGCCCAGCCGCCGGCCCATTCATTGAGATAGAACGCTCCGCCGATCATCAGGCAGAACAATGCTACCGAGCCGAGGATCGGCCACGGACTGTTATGCGGCAGGTAGTACTTGGGGGAACTGGCGTGCGCGTGCGCGTGCGCGTGCGTGTCTGACATCAGTCTTTATCCTGTGTTGCCGCTGCGATCGGGGACATCATAAAACGTATAGGCCAGGGTCAGGTGCTCGATATAGCCTGGCAGCTGCGGGTCGACGAAGAAGCGCACCGGCATCACCCGCTGCTCGTCGCGTTTGAAGGACTGCGGCGTGAAGCAGAAGCATTCGGTCTTGTGAAACCAGGCGGCGATCTTCGAGGGCACGATATCCGGCACCGCCTGCGCGGTGGTGTCGTGCCCGGTCAGGTTATGGGCAAAGAAATCCGCCTCATACAGCTGGCCTGGATGCACTTCGAGGGATTTTGTGATGGGACGGAATTCCCAGTTGCCAACGCTGGGCAGATTGGCAATGAAATCGATGGTCACGACCCGATGCTGGTCGATTGCGTCGCTGCCCTGGGCGTAGGCGCGCGTCAGGCTCTTCTGGTTTCCCAGCCCGGTGATCGAGCACAGCACGTCGTACAGCGGCACCAGCGCGAAACCAAAGGCGAAGCTGCCGGCGACGAACACTGACAGCTTGAACACCAGCCCGCGGTGCCTGCCAGGCGTGTTGTCGGGGCTCGTCATTTGAGGCCGCGCAGCACCGCATGGACGATGAATGTGCCGTACACCGCCAGTGCCAGCAGGCCCAGCAGCAGCGCGTTGCGCCGCACCCGCCGTCGTTGCGAGGGATCCATGTCGAGTTTCGCCTGTGCACTCATGCGGCCTGTCGAACCGGCGCTCTAGTGATCGAGGCCGGCGCCGTGCGGCGGCACACCGTGGTCGAGCGTCGCCATGCTCGGTGCCTCGACCCAGCTGTGGTAGGGCGCCGGCGAGGGCAACTCCCACTCCAGGCCGATGGGCGTGTCCCACACCTTGCTGGTGGCTTTCACCCCGCCGTGGGCGCACTTCCAGATCAGGTAGGGAAACAGGAACTGCGACAGGCCGAAGCCGAAGCCGCCGATCGAGGACACCATGTTCCAGTCGGTGAACTGCGTGGCGTAGTCCGGAACGCGGCGCGGCATGCCCGCCAGACCCAGAAAGTGCTGCGGGAAGAACAGCACGTTGACGAAGATGGCCGACAGCCAGAAATGCCACTTGGCGAGCGTCATGTTGTACATGTGGCCAGTCCATTTCGGCAGCCAGTAGTACACCGCGCCCATGATGGCGAAGATCGCGCCGGTCACCAGCACGTAATGGAAATGCGCCACCACGAAATAAGTGTCCTGGTACTGGAAATCGGCCGGCGCGATCGCCAGCATCAGGCCGGAAAACCCGCCGATCGAGAACAGGAACAGGAACGCCAGCGCCCACAGCATCGGCGGTTCGAAACTCACCGAGCCGCGCCACATGGTGGTCGACCAGTTGAATACCTTCACCCCGGTCGGGATCGAGATCAGCATGGTCGACAGCATGAAGAACAGTTCGCTCGACAGCGGCATGCCGACCGTGAACATATGGTGCGCCCAGACGATGAACGACAGGAACGCGATCGAGGCGGTGGCATACACCATCGCGTCGTAGCCGAACAGCGGCTTGCCCGAGAAGGTCGGAATGATCTCCGAGATGATGCCGAAGGCCGGCAGGATCATGATGTAGACCTCGGGATGCCCGAAGAACCAGAAGATGTGCTGGAACATCACCGGGTCGCCGCCACCGGCGGCATTGAAGAAGCTGGTGCCGAAGAAGTGATCGGTCAGCAGCATGGTCACGGCGCCGGCCAGCACCGGCATCGCGGCGATCAGCAGGTAGGCCGTGATCAGCCAGGTCCAGACGAACAGCGGCATGCGCAGCAGCGTCATGCCGGGCGCGCGCATGTTCATGATGGTGACGATGACGTTGATCGCGCCCAGGATCGACGAGGCGCCCATCAGATGGATCGCGAAGATCATCAGCGGCAGCGCACTGCCGGTCTGCAGCACCAGCGGCGGATACATGGTCCAGCCCCCGGCCGGGCCACCGCCGGGCACCAGCAGCGTGGACAGCAGCAGCGTGAAGGCGAACGGCAGGATCCAGAAGCTGAAATTGTTCATGCGCGGCAGCGCCATGTCGGGTGCGCCGATCTGCATCGGGATCATCCAGTTCGCCAGCCCCACGAATCCTGGCATCACCGCGCCGAAGATCATCACCAGCGCATGCATGGTGGTCATGGTGTTGAACAGCGCCGGATCCAGGAACTGCAGGCCGGGCTTGAACAGCTCCAGCCGGATCAGCATCGCGAACGAGCCGCCGATGAAGAACATGATGCCGCTGAACACCAGGTACAGGGTGCCGATGTCCTTGTGATTGGTGGTCGTCAGCCAGCGATTCCAGAAGCCGTGCGGCTTGTGATCGTGGTGGTCGTGCGCGGCGGTGCTGTGTTCAGTGTAGGCCATTAAAATAATCTCTCCGGCTCAGGATATTTGCTGGTAACGGTCGGCAGTGCGGTTCAACCGATGCTGGGCTGCGCGGCCGCCTGGCTGCTGGCAGTCGGCGCGGGCGCGGGCGCGGCCGCGGACGGCGGGCTCGCGGCCGGCTTGAGCGCGGCCTCCTGGTCCTTGAGCCAGCGGTCGAAATCCTGCTTGCTCTTGACCTCGAGCACGATCGGCATGAAGCCGTGGTCGCGACCGCACAATTCGGCGCACTGGCCACGGTAGGTGCCGGTCTTGTCGGCATCGATATCGAACCAGGCCTCGTTGATGAAGCCCGGAATCGCGTCTTTCTTGATTGCCAGCGCCGGCACCCACCAGGAATGAATGACGTCGTTGGCCGTGATCAGCACCCGCACCTTGACGCCGGCCGGCACCACCAGCGGATGATCCACCTCGAGCAGATAGTTCGGCACCGAGAACGGATCGACGCCGGAGCCGAGCTGGCGGGCGCGATTGCTGTCGCGCGCCAGCGTGGACAGGATGGTGACGCCGGTATCGGCGTATTCGTAGGCCCATTTCCACTGATAGCCGGTGACACGGATGGTCAGGTCGGTGGCCACCGGGTCCTCGGTCTGCACCAGCACGCGCGCCGCCGGCACCGCCATGCTGATCAGGATCAGCACCGGCACCAGCGTCCAGATGATCTCGATGCGGTTGCTGTGCAGGAAATGCTGGTCGGCGACTGCACCCTTGGATTTACGGAAGTGCACCATCGAGTAGATCATGAAACCGAACACGACGATCGCAATGCCGACGCACCACCAGAACATGAGCATGTGCAGCGAATAGATCTCGCGCGACATCTCGCTGATGCCCGGTGTCATGTTCAGCGTCCAGGCCGCCTGGGCGGCTGGCGCGGCCAGCAACATGGCTGCGGCAGCCGGCATCGCAGACAGAACTGTCGGGAATTTTTTCATCATTCTGGTGTTAGACCTTGGCGCGAATTTTCCAGGGGCGGTGATTCATTGATACGACCTACCGAACGCATCAGCCTTGCGGCCAATGCCCGCCGTTCCTCTTCTGTCAGAAAACTGCCGACCTCGTACGAGCGGCCATGCGACTCAATCGTCAGGCGGCTGGGATGCAAGTGCGTATCAGCGCGCCGCAGTTTAACCTGCGCCCAATGCCGCGGGAACACGACTTGCTCGCGCTGCTCCCGCCAGCGTGTGTCAACCGCGACCCGCTCGTCGGTTACGGTGATGGTCTGGCAGTAGTGCCGGCGGCGCAAGCTGGCCCGCAACGCCCAGCCCAGCAGCAGCATTTCCGCACCGGCGAACGGGAAGATCGGCCACAGGCCTTTGAGGGCCATCACCAGCGAGATCGAAAACGACACCAGGCAGATGCTGGCGAAGAACACTGTCGCGCCGCGTGGCGTGAGTGAACAGTTCGGCGATAACTGGATAGTCAGAACACGGTCCAATTTTAAGACCCATCGTCGAGGTGTCAGCGGTGAGGCCGGCATCGTACGATGCGGTGTTTTCCATCGCAAGGTCAGGCACTTAAGCGCTTCGAAGCCGCCTGCGCCAACGACCGGTCGAACAGCGCCGCGACCGCCGCTCTCATGTGACTGGCGTCGTCATCGGTGCTCACCGAGTACGGCAGCAGCGCCAGTCTTGGCACACCGAGCAGCGCGTCGAGCGCGGCGAGATTCTCCTCCAGCGCCGGCATGTCCGGAGCCAGCACGCTGCCGATCCAGCCGGCCAGCTGCAGGTTCGACACCCCGATCGCCTGCGCTGACAACAGCGCGTGGTTCAGGCAACCGAGGCGCAATCCGACGATCAGCACCACCGGCAGCGCCAGCCGCTGCGCGATATCGGCCATCGTGCCGCACTCGCCGATCGGGGCAAACCAGCCGCCGGTGCCTTCCACCACCACCACATCGCAACGTTGCGCAAGCCGTTCATAGGCCGCGGCTACGCGCTCAGGCTCGATCCGAACGCCGGCCCGCCCGGCGGCGATATGCGGCGAAACGCCCCAATCAAAACAGTACGGATTGACGTCCAGGTGCTCGCAATCCGGTGGCGATAGCGCCGCGATCGCGACGACATCGTCATTGATCAGGTCGCCAACAGCGCAGAACCCAGCGAATATCGGCAGCTCTGAGGCGGTGACCGGACGGGTGCCCGTGGCCACCGGCTTCATTCCGGTGGCCCTGACACCGCGCGTCTGCAGTGCCCGCAGCAGCGCCAGCGTTACCCGCGTCTTGCCGACATCGGTATCGGTGCCGGCAACGAAAATCCCCTCGCTCATGGGCGCGAGCGCCCCAGCGCCGTCAGCGGCACCACATACTCGCCGGGCAACGATGAATCCGCCGCGCCGCTGGTTTGTGCCGCGGCGCCGAACGCCGCGCCGAAGATCACCTCGAACGTGGCTGGCACTCCGGCTACCGTGCGCCGTGTTTCATAAGCCGCAATCATGCGCTGCAGCCGCGCGCGGCCGGTCAGGCCGCGCGATCGATCGCTGGCGGCGTTATGCGCGCCGATGCGCTGCAACTCGCGCATCAGCGCGTGGACGTCCGGGTACTGCAGCCGATGGCGCTCAACGTCCATCACCGGCTCGAGCAGACCCGCGTGCATCAGCGCCGCGCCGAGTTGCGGCATGTCGGGGAACTGGCTGACATGGACACCGTGGTCGACGCTCTCCCAGGCCAGTCGCAACTCGTGCAGCGTATCGGGACCGAAGCTTGCGAACACGAATACTCCACCCGGTTTTAGTATGCGCGCAAGCTCGCGAAACACCATATCCGGCCGGTCGCACCACTGCAGCATCAAATTGCTGTAGACCAGATCGACGCTGCCAGCGGCCAGCGGCAGCGCGTAGGCGTCGGCGCACAGGCGCTCGAAGCGGCGTCGCGGCCAGCCCGGACGCGGCGATGCTTTGAGCATGCCCGGCGCGATATCGAGCGCGATCACGCGCGCGCGCGGATAACTGCGGTGCAGCGCGAGCGCGGCCTGGCAGGTGCCGGCCCCCAGATCGAGGATCACTTGCGGGGCGAGTGCGAAAAACCGCAGTCGTTCCAGCAGCTCGGCGCGCACCCGCTGCTGCAGCTGCGCGGCGGCGTCGTAGCCGCCGGCTGCGCGATCGAAGGATCGGGCCAGCGCCCGCCGATCGAGCGCGAAGCTGTCCGGTGCCGCGTCCATGCCGGGCGGCGCGCTCATGGCGCCGCACGCGAGCCGGCACTGTGCCATCGCGGCGCGTGTTCGCGCGTGAATGCCAGCAGCGCCGCGCTGACCGGCCCGGGATGCGACAGGAACGGCGCATGGCCGGCGCGCCTGATGGTGAGCAGCTCTCCCTGCGGCAGCAGCTTTGCCAGCGCCTGCCCGGCCTGCGGTGGGGTCACCCGATCATATTGTCCCGCGATCACCAGTGACGGGACCTCGATGCGTTGTGCCAGCGAGCGCAGATCGTTGTGCTCGAGTTGCGCCAGTCCGGCCGCCAGCGCGGCGGGCACAGCGGTGCCATGTGACCGCAGCGAGTCCTGCAATGTGGCACGCACCGCGGCGGCCTGCGCGCTGCCGCGCAGCTGCAGCTCGATGAAATCGGCGACGGTCTGCCCGGTATCGTGCTCGAGTTGTGCGGCAAACTGCCGCAGCGTCCCGGCCGGCAGGCCATGCGGCCAGTCATCGGTGCGCACGAAGCGCGGGCTGCTGGCGATCAGTACCAGCCGTCGCACCGCCAGCGCCGGTTCGGCGGCCAGCTGCAGCGCCAGCTGTCCGCCGAGCGACCAACCCACCAGCACCGCGTCGCGCGGCAGCATGGCCGCGAGACTCGCCAGCTGCTGTTGCGGCGAGCTGTCGGCAGTCCACGGGCTCTCGCCATGTCCGGCAAGATCGATAGCCGTCACCCGATGGTGCGCGGCGAGTGCCGCGCGCAGGCCGTCGAACACGCGCAGGTTCATGCCCCAGCCGTGCAGCAGCACCAGCGGCGCGGCCGCATCGCTGACGCCGCTGCTCTCTTTATGGAGCTCACCGGGCGCGAGCGCCGAGCTCATGCAGCACTCCGTTCACGCCACAGTGCGCCCAAGGTTTCGGCGAGCGCATCCACGTCCTCATCGCGGTGCATGGCCGACAGCGTGATACGCAGCCGCGCGGTGCCGGGCGGCACGGTCGGCGGACGGATCGCTGCGACCCAGAAACCGGCATTCATCAGTGCCTCGGACAGCGCCAGCGCCCACGCCGCCTCGCCCACGATGACCGGCTGAATCGGCGTGGTCGATGCCGTGAGGGGCACACCCGCTGCTGCAGCCGCGGCGCGAAATCGCAGCGTCAGGCTATGCAGCCGTTCGCGTCGCCAGCCTTCCTGCTGTGACAGCCGCAATCCGGCGCGGCTGGCCGCGGCCACGACCGGCGGCAACGCAGTGGTATAGATGTAGGTACGCGCGCGCTGTATCAGGTACTCGATCAGGTTGGCATCGGCGGCGACAAAGGCGCCGAAGGTTCCAAACGCCTTGCCGAGGGTGCCGACCAGGATCGACACCGCGCTCGCGGCGACGCCGCTTTGCTCGAGCGTCCCGCGGCCGGTTTTTCCAAGCACGCCCAGGCCATGCGCATCATCGACCATCAGCGCGCAGTCATGCCGCCGGGCGAGCGCGACCAGTTCGGGCAGCCGCGCCTGGTCGCCATCCATGCTGAACACGCCGTCGGTCGCGATGAGCGTACTCGCGCCGCCCCCACCATTGGACTTATGCGGCCCGCTGCCATCGGGATGCGCACGCGGGGCCCGCAGCACCTGTCCGGCGTGCGCCATGTCGCCATGTGCATAGCGGCGCAGCCGCGCGCCCGACAGGCGTGCCGCATCGAGCAGCGAGGCATGATTCAGGCGGTCGGCGAGCACGGTGTCATGGCGGTCGGTAAGAGCGCCGATGACGCCGAGGTTCGCCATGTAGCCGCTGGAGAACAGCAACGCGCGTTCGCGTCCCACGAACTCGGCCAGTTCCTGCTCCAGCGCGTGGTGCTCGAGCGAGTGGCCGCTGACCAGGTGCGCCGCCCCGGCGCCGAAACCGAAGCGGCTCATGCAATCCGTCGCGGCGCGGATCAGTTCCGGATGATGGCTTAAGCCCAGGTAGTCGTTGCTGCAGAAATTGCGCAGCAGACGCCCGCCGACCCGCACCGCGGTCGGGTCACCGGGTTCGGGAAATGCTTCCGCCAGCCGCCGGCGCCGGCCCGTATTATGCGCCTCGAATGCCGCCAGCTCGCGTGCGAGCAGTTTTGGATCAAGCCGCACCGGGCACAGCCGTGGCGCCCTCGGCGCGCATCCCGAGCCGCGCCAGCAGCGCTCGATCCTGCTCGACGTCAGGGTTGCCGGTGGTCAGCAGTTTCTCGCCGTAGAAAATGGAATTGGCGCCGGCCAGAAACGCCAGCGCCTGCAGCTCGTCGCTCATGGTGCTGCGCCCGGCCGAGAGCCGTACATGCGCCCTGGGGATCATCACGCGTGCGGCGGCGATGGTGCGTACAAAATCCAGCGGATCGACGTCCCCGGCCCCGGCCAGCGGTGTGCCCGGCACCCGCACCAACTGGTTGATCGGCACGCTCTCCGGATGCTGCGGCAGGTTCGCCAGCGTCACCAGCATCTGCGCGCGATCGCGCGTCGTCTCGCCCATGCCGACGATGCCGCCGCAGCAGACGTTCATGCCCGCTTCGCGCACCGCCGCCAGCGTATCGAGCCGTTCCTGGTAGCTGCGGGTCGAGATTACCTGGCCGTAGAATTCCTCGGAGCTGTCGAGGTTGTGATTGTAGTAGTCGAGTCCGGCGCGCTTGAGCTGCTGCGCCTGATCGCGGCTCAGCATCCCGAGCGTGGCGCAGGTCTCAAGTCCCAGTTCGCGTACCGCGCTCACCATGAGCGCGATCTGCTCCAGATCCTTGCGCTTGGGTGAGCGGTAGGCGGCACCCATGCAAAAGCGCGTGGCGCCGGCGGCGCGCGCCGCGCGCGCCCGCTCCAGCACCTGCGGCAGCGGCATCAGTGCCTCGGTGTCGACTCCGGTCTGATAACGCACGCTCTGCGGGCAGTAGGCGCAGTCCTCGGGGCAGCCGCCGGTCTTGATCGACAGCAAGGTGCTCATCTGCACCGTGTTGGGCTGATGCCAGGCGCGGTGCACGCACTGTGCGCCATGAATGAGGTCGGCAAACGGCAGCGCGAACAGCGCCTCAGCCTGGCCCAAGGTCCAGTCATGACGCGGCTGGATGCCGATGTCGATGGCGTTACCGTTGCTGCCGTCTGCCATGTCGTGTGCTCGCGCTGAAAACCGCGAGCCGATCTTCGTAGGCGCCAATCACCGTGTCAACCTGGGAATACCTCCTTGGTTGACGATTGCTCGCTTTCTGGCCTTTATCCCTTGAGCACAAGTATTAAAAGACGAGATCAGAAGTCTAAGCCTCTGCTTCGATGCAGCATAAAAACCACAAGGTATTGTGCCTGACTGAAGCTCAGGGTACGAAATAGCGGTATAGTCCGGTCGCGGCTACCGCCTCTTTCTTCTTGCCGGCAAGCCATCTGAGCACGCTTCGAGCCCGGCGTGCATAGGGTGCGCCGGGGCGGCAGGGACCAACCCTGCCATTCCAGTAAGGAGAAAGGAACCATGCCAAGCATGACCTTTCCGGGGCGTTCAAAGGTAGTGCTCGTTAGAGCCTATACTCGCTTCCGGTTCGGCCACCTTGAGTCTGTGATTCAGCACTTTCGCTCGATGCCCCGAGCTTAAGACTGATAACAACTTGAGATAGCGTTGGGGCGGTAGCCGCCCCGATCAAACTCCTAATCCTTCAACACACCGACGAATCATTAGATCGTCGTGCTTCTAGCACCGGCAGACGATTTCTCGCCTGTTTGTGTAGTAGTGCAGCTAATATAGATGCCGTTCATAAGAACGGCAATAGCCGTTCATATAAAAGGCATATGCCTGAAAATATTGCCGACACAGAAAAGAGACAGATTAGGCTTACCAAGAGCCTGATCGAGCAGTTGGAATTGCTCGCTCTGACTGGGATGTACGGGCCTCAGCTAGGGGATGTGGTTCAGACGATCCTGACGAACGAAGTCCGGCGATTGTTCGCGTCCGGTGAGCTGAGCGTTCTCAGAGACCGTGTGAAGAGCTACCCGGCAAAGCCAGACGAAAACGTCCCAGGTAGGGATGTCGATAAAAAAGGCCGCGACTAGCGCGGCCTCTTGGCGATAACGGAGGGAAGCTCAGGTATTAAGCAATCTCTCTAGTGCGTTCCTTAATACGCCGCACCTTCTCGGAGAAGGGAGCGCGCGCGGAAGCGGCCTTTCGGTCCAGCAATTCCTGAACTTTAGCCAAATCGCTAGGTTTAACGACCTCTGCCGTCATTACCTCGCGCACGGCGCTGCGAAGCTGACTATCAAGATTAGAAGTAGCTTGTACTTCTTTGATTACATTGGTCATATGCCTTCCCACCTCTGGGTAGTGTATGCGTACAAGTTACTGGAAAGCAAGAGCTAGGGATGTGACCCAGCTTTCGTTGCCGCCGTCTTGGAGCGAACCAACTTCACCGCCAAGCTAATCATTCCAGCTAGAGATTGGGTGATGTCGACATAACTCCGGTCCTCAAGGCTAAAGTGACCGGCGTTGCTGCTGGTAGCCACCAAAACTCCCCAAAGCTGGCCCTTACCATCCAAACTGATTGGTTCGGCAACAATCGAGCGATATCGAACATCGTCGTCGGCCTTTTTCTCAGGAAGATTATAAAGCGAACCCAATGCTGGAGCTTGCAGATCGGGAACGATGATTTCCTCGTTCCTAGCGAGCGCGGTGCCCGCAACGCCGACACCTTCCTTCCATTTCCTGGCTTTCGACAGATCACAATCAATGGCACGAAGATGGGATTTGCACTCCAACTCCGCTGCGGCGCCTCCGACCTGGACACGCTCGTAAACACAAATTGTATAAAAATCGTTCATTGTGAATCCATGAGCAAGAGACAAAGAGCGACGAGCTTGCTGCAATATTCGATCTATGACCTTAATTTCGTCCAATGTGGACTGCGACGTGGCAACGTCCTCGAAGATAGCTCGCACTAGATCACGCGCCGCTTGAAAGTGGCTCAGTCGTTCCAGTTCTTCGGTATACGCATCCTCTACTTCCTCAGCCGTCCGACGCTGGCTTTCAGATTCCGCCTGCTGATCAATGGCTCGATCCATTGCTAAGCGAGCATTAGACAGTGTCGTAGAGGCATCTTTCTCAGCAAATACGCTAAATACGGTCAGTACAAACACTACGGCAGCTGCGACATAAACGACTGCAGGCCAATTAGCGCTGGTTGCAATAGCAATAACCGCGATCCCTATTGCTGATGCAATTTTAGAAAACACAACTGTTCTGTCCAGAAGTGTGGCTCTAGACCCCAATAGTTGCGTAAGTGCTTGCGAGCTGGCCTTTAGATCAGCCATATTGTTCCCCCACCCTTCGTAGCTATTATTTACCTAGAATTCCAACACGACTACTGTAAAACTTGGCAGTGGAGCGCCGGGGAGACGAGCCCCGCATCGGTGGAGTAGGAATCCTCGAAGGCAAACCTGCGCGCCCCACATCTTCTTGATTTAGGGACGCACTGGAAGCAGTAGTGATACGGAAAGCGAAAGAGAAAAGAAGGCGCCTCCGCTCTGCTCCAACCAAGGCCAGAGCGGCGTCAAGAGCAAAGGCTGCTCCGCAGCGGCACGATAGCCGACAGCCATTTGATCAACTCCTAGACGATGCCATCCTGGGAATTGATGGGATAAAACCCATTCATCCCAAATAAAAAAGGGCTGCGATATACGCAGCCCTCTCAAAGAAAACAACTGCGTGCCGATTAAGCGGCCTTGCGCTCTCCCTCTGAATAGGCGTCCGTCGTCGGCTTTTCAGCCGTGACCTTGAATCGAATCAATTCAAAGCACATCGGAACCTCGTCATCCTTAGAACGAATGGCCTTGATCTTCATGTTCACGATATCTGTCGGCTTGAAATCAATTGCTGGCGCTAGTTCCCCCAACTTAATCCACGTCAGCAATCGAAAAAGTCTCTCGTATGAAGGACCAATGGGGGATTTATCATTCTCCCACCGCGAAAAGGTCTCGGCTGCGACGCCAAGCGACTCTGCCATATCCTTGGAAGACTCAGAGAGTGCCTTTCGGATGAACCGAACTTCCTCGCCTGCTAACTTGAGCGCAATTTTGCAGCGTCCAACTGCCGCAGCTGCAATCAGCCGATCAGGAAACGGAATCGAATGAGTTATCTCCCCGCACTTTTTGCACGTATGCTTTTGAACCGAATTGAAGATTCGTAACGGAATGCCAAGTTCCCTCGTTTCGTACTCGGGCTCCGTCACGCTGTCCATCTCATGGATGCATGCTTCGGAAATGCCCATTTTCAACACCTCGCTTTAATCACCCAACCACACCTTCACAACTCGCACGCGGTCCTTGTCGCTCGGCGGCGCGACTACCACCGATATGCGCCTTCCGCTTAGGTCTGCTCCGCGCACTACAAAACAACCGCCGACATATCGCCCCTGCACTGTCGGCGCTGTACGAAGCACATGGAGCACATCCAACAAGTCCAACTTGCACTCGTCAAATTGCTCTTGCAGCGATCCGCCCAGCTCGATCTGAGGACAATCAAGCTGCAGACGACCATCCAACCACGCGAGGAAATTCTCGCCAGAAACTTGATCCTGAGTCAAGACCAGTCTCCCCAGTACGCACTAAAATCAGTGCACTTGGGCCGGCATTATGCAAAAACGGTTGAGAATTAGTCAATAGTGCCTGACTAGGCACCCTTGCTGATCTGCGCCAGCATCCGGCGGAACATCTCGGCGGGCTCGTGCCGGTTGTTGTAGCGGTAGGCGAACTCGTTCACGTACTTCTGCATGTGCTGCTTGGAAACGTGAATGTGCGTGCTGCTGATCCCGTTCTTCAGGTGCGACCAGAAGCCTTCGATCCTCTGCGTCCCGTAGATGCCCTTGATCCATTCGTCACGGTCATGCCGCACGACGCCGTGCGTATAGCCGTGGTCATCGAGCTTTTTGTAGCTTTGTAGCTGGTCTGTGCTGATCGTCGTGCCGGGCGCCACATCCTTGAAAATATGCGGCAGCAGGGTCGCCTTCTTGTTGTCCGGCACGACGTGCCCCTTGAAGGCCCCGCCACGCTGTACCAAGCCCATGACCACGGTCTTGGCGCCCGACTTAGCCCAATACTTGCTCTTCACCTTACCGCCAACGTAAGTCTCGTCTACTTCCACGTGACCGCTCAGCTTCTCAGGCGTCGTCGCCTTGTCCCTAGCGGCCATCAGCTCGCGCAGCTGGTGCCCGATCCGCCACGCGCACTTGTACGTGACGCCTAGCTGCCGCTGAAGCTCTTTACCGGCCACGCCGTTGCGGGTCGAGGTCATCAAGTACATGGCGTGAAACCACAGCGTCAGGGGCGTGCTGGAGTGCTCAAAGACGGTTCCGGCGCAGGGGTAGATATGGCAACCTTCCTTGCAGGCAAAGGCGCGACGGCCTTCGATGCGCGTCAGCTTGCCGACTATGCCGCAGTTCGGGCACGCCTCAGCGTTGCCGTAGCGCCTCTGGAGAATCGCCAGCAGGCAAGCGGCATCATCCGGGTATTCCGCTTTAAACTGGACGAACGTGAATTTTGCTTTGGCCATGGCGAGATCTCCTATGGCCTAAAGGTAGCCTATTGTTTACTTGCTGTCAAGGGATAAAGGCCCGCTTTCTGGCCTTTATCCCCTGACCCGAAGTCTTCAGTGCGAGGTGTATTCCAGCAGCACGCCGGCGAACACCGCGAAGCCGAAATAATTGTTGTTCTGGAACGCCTGGAAGCAGCCTTGCGGGTCGCGCCCGCGGATCAGCCATTGCTGCCACAGAAAACAGCAGGCGCCGGCGATCAGGCCGGCGCGGTAGCCGTCGCCGAACTTCAGCGTGCGGCCGATCAGCAGCAGCGAGAACAGCATCATGAGCTGCATCGCGGCGATCATGAATCGATCCAGGTCGGCGAACAGGATCGCGCTCGAGCGCACGCCGATGCGCAGGTCATCGTCGCGATCGACCATCGCATACATGGTGTCGTAGACGCCGGCCCACAGGATCGCGGCCACCAGCATCAGCCAGCCGACGCGCGGCACCGCACCCTGCGTTGCGGCGAACGCCATCGGTACCGCCCAGCCGAAGCACAGGCCCAGGTACAACTGCGGTAGCGGGAAGAAACGCTTGAGCAGCGGGTAGGTGATCGTCAGCGCGGCGCCGCCCAACGCGAACCACAGCGTGAGCCGGTTGAGCTGCAGCACCAGCAGCAGCGCGGCGGCCACCAGCACGCCGAACACTGCCAGCGCCTCATACGGGGAGATGGCGCGCGCCGCCAGCGGCCGCGAACGCGTGCGCTTGACGTGCGGATCGATATTTCGGTCCGCCAGATCATTGACGATGCAGCCCGCGCTGCGCATCAGCACCGCGCCAGCGATGAAAATCGCGAGCAGTCGGCGTTGCGGATGGCCGTCGGCCGCGATCCAGAGCGCCCACAGCATCGGCCACAGCAGCAGCCAGGTGCCGATCGGCCGATCCAGGCGCAGCAGCTGCGCAAAGTCGCGCAGCCGCCGCATCCGGCGCGTCATGCGCACGGGCTCGATCACAGGAGTGAACAGTGGCGGTGATTTCAGCACTTCGATTGCCGGCTGCGCAGTCGATTCGCCAACCGCTGTCGCCGCTGCTTCTGTCGCCGCTGCCTCTGTCGGCGCTGCCTCTGTCGGCGCTGGAGCCGCTGGAGCCGCGGCAGGTGCGGGCGTCGCGGCAGGCGCAGACGGCGTCGGCGGCGGGGCTCGCGGCGGTGTGAATGCGGTGCGCTGAGCGGCAACTTCGGCTCGCGCGGCACCTGCAGCGGCCCAGGCCTGCGGCGCTGCGGCTCCTGAGCGCGGCATGGCACTTCGGACCGGAGCTGCAGCGGCGGGCGCTGCAGGGGCAGGCGCGGGCGCAGGTGCAGCCGGTGACTCAGGCACGGCCTTGGGTGGCGGCGACGCAGCCGGCGTCGGCACCACAACCGGCATTGTCACTGCCGGTACTGCGGCCGCTTCCGCGGATAGCTTGTCGGCGACCGCAGGCGCAGGCGCAGGCGCAGGCGCGGGCACGGGTGGTGGCGCTGGCATTGCCGCTGACTCAAGCTCGGCCTTCGGCGGCGGCGGCGCGGCCGGCTCGGGCACCAGCGCCAGCTCGATCTGCGGATCACCCGACACGGCCATACTGCTCCCGTTCGCCGATCCAACGCGTTCTCAAGGCGGCGACTCGTTCCGGCATGGCTGCCAGCATCTGGTTCGCCGTCGCGCGCACTTCATCGAGCAGATCGGCGTCGCGCGCCAGATCGGCAACGCGCAGTTGTGCCAGACCGGTCTGCCGGCGTCCGAGCAACTCACCCGGTCCGCGCAGTTCCAGGTCGCGCCGGGCGATGCGAAAGCCGTCGTTGGTATCGCGGATCGCCGCCAGCCGTGCGCGCGCCATCTGCGACAGCGGCGAGCGGTACAGCAGCACGCAGCTGCTCTCCTGCTGCCCGCGGCCGACGCGACCGCGCAGCTGATGCAGCTGCGCCAGGCCCATGCGTTCGGCATTCTCGATCACCATCAGGCTGGCATTGGCGACATCGACGCCGACCTCGATCACGGTGGTTGCCACCAGCAGCTGCACCGTACCGGCGGCGAATTGCTGCATGATGCGGTCCTTCTGCTTCGACGGCATGCGTCCGTGCAGCAGCTCCACGCGATGTGCCGGCAGCGCTTCGGCCAGCGCGGCCGCGGTCTCCTCGGCGGCGCTGGCGGCGAGCTCTTCGGATTCCTCGATCAGTGGGCAGACCCAATAGGCCTGCCGACCGGCGCGGCAGGCCTCATCAATGCGCGCGACGATCGCGGCGCGCTTTTCCTCTGGTACTACGACCGTACGCACCGGGGTGCGGCCGGGCGGCAGCTCATCGACGATCGACACGTCGAGATCCGCGTACAGCGTCATCGCCAGGGTGCGCGGAATCGGTGTCGCGCTCATGATCAGCTGATGCGGCGTGCGCTCTGCCGGATGAGCGGCGGCATTGCCCTTGGCGGCGAGCTGCAGCCGCTGCTGCACGCCGAAACGATGCTGTTCATCGATGATCGCCAGCCCAAGGTGGCTGAAACGTACTTCTTCCTGGAATAGAGCGTGCGTGCCGACACACAACTGGGCGCTGCCGCTGGCGGCGGCCTGCAGCGCCGCGCGCCGCGAGCGCGCGGGTTGTGAGCCGGTGAGCAGGCTCACGGTCACGCCCAGTGGATCGAACCACGCCATCAGCGTACGGGCGTGCTGCTCGGCCAGCAGTTCGGTTGGCGCCATGAATGCGACCTGCGCGCCGCTGCCGATGGCACGCGCCGCCGCCGCCGCGGCGATCACCGTCTTGCCGCACCCCACGTCGCCCTGCACCAGCCGCGCCATCGGTGTGGCGACGCCCAGGTCATTCTCGACTTCGTCGAGCACGCGCCGCTGCGCGCCGGTCAGAGTGAAGGGCAGCGCGGCCAGCAACCGGGCGCCAAGGCCCACCGGATCGGTGAGCGCTGCGGCATGGTCGCGCCGCAACCGCCGGCGCAGCTCCATCAGCGATAGCTGATGAGCCAGCAATTCCTCGAATGCCAGGCGGCGCTGCGCCGGGTGCAGTCCGGCGGCCAGATCAGCCAGCCGGGTTCCGACCG
>Ga0302326_10007967_pt1 | contig 23452 bp, 23 predicted proteins | sample Palsa_T0_3_FD_202264 | JGI IMG/M metagenome (GOLD analysis project Ga0302326, IMG submission 202264) | Peat permafrost microbial communities from Stordalen Mire near Abisko, Sweden - Palsa_T0_3 | ecosystem: Environmental > Terrestrial > Soil > Palsa > Peat permafrost | place: Sweden: Abisko... | reverse complement strand
TCGTCGTCGAGTATCGCCAGCGCCTGGCGGACCACGACACGGCTCACTCCCATGCCCCGCGCGAGGTCGGGCTCGGAGGGCAGCACGTCACCAGGCCCCCAGACTCCGGATTCGATCTGCTCCTTCAGAAGCTCCTGAAGCTGGTAATACAAGGGTACGACGCTCGAGCGATCGAGCCGTCCTGGATCCAGCTCGCGAAGCCTTGAGGCGCGGGGGGATATCGTCGATCCAGCCATTTCACGTGAATCATGACGAACCACAGGGACGGTAGGACAACCACGCGCGCCGCTCGACAACGGGGACGCGCCTGTCCTATAGTTGTCTGCACGATGGGAGATGCGCGCCGCGGCGGCAACGGTGACGGATTCGATACCTCGCGGCTCCAAGGCATGCGGATGCTCCGCCGCCTGGCCGACATCCCCAACAAGAAGCAGCGGGAGTCGGTCGAGCGGGGCCTCGAGCTTGGGCTCGAGGCCGCGCCGTCGGTGCACGACCGAACGATCTCCACCTTCGCGCGTGGAGGGCAACCGGCGTTCGCCGGAATCAACACCTTCCTGAGGGCCCCCTACTGCGAGGACGCCCACCGCGTCTCCAAATACGACGTGGCGATCCTGGGCGCACCGTTTGACATGGGCACCACATACCGAGCCGGGGCCCGCTTCGGGCCACAGGCCGTCAGGCGGATATCCGCCCTCTACGACGGCTACAGCCTCGACATGGGCTGTGACCTCGTCGAGGAGCTCGATGTCTGCGATATGGGCGACGTCTTCGTGATCCCGTCCAACATCGAGAAGTCCTTCGACCAGGTCGACCGCGCCGTGTCGCACGTGCTCCAGGCCGGCGTGTTTCCGGTGATCATCGGCGGCGATCACTCACTCGGGTACCCCGATGTCCGGGCGATGGCCAAGTACGTCGACGGCAACGTGGGGATCATCCACCTCGACCGGCACATCGACATCCAGGAACGCGACATGGACGAGCGGATGCACACGACGCCGTGGTTCCACGCGACGAACATTCCCAACGCCCCGCCGCGGAACCTCGTGCAGATGGGGATCGGCGGATGGTACGGGTCGCGCCCCGGGCTCAAGGTGGCGCGAGAGCGGGGCACAACCGCGATCACGATCCACGACGTCGAGGAGATCGGGGTCGAGAAGGCGGTCGAGATCGCCCTCGAGGTCGCGTGGAAGGGCGCCAAGGCGGTCTATCTCTCGTTTGACATCGACTCGATCGACGCCGGCTTCGTGCCCGGAACGGGCTCTCCCGAGCCGGGTGGACTGCTACCGCGTGAAGCGCTCAAAGCGCTGCGGATGATCGCCCGCGAGGGGATCTGCGGCATGGAGGTGGTCGAGATCGCGCCGCCCTATGACGTCAGCGACATGACCGCACAGCTTGGCTGCCGGGCGATCATGGACGTTCTCGGCACCCTGGTGACCGAGGGCCGACTTGGCCATCGCCCGCCTCCGCGGGACGACACGCCACCGCCGGGGGAGGACGGGCCGCCGGCGACGCCCTGAGGCCGGGCTGCCGTCTGAGAATGGGCCGCCGAGCCGCGCAGACACACGCTGACGAGCCAGCTGGCTAATACAAGACGCACTCATGTTGGACCCAGGGCCAATGAGCGGACCGGCGCGCTGAGGAGATACTGAGGGTATGGCCACCACGAGGACTGCCGTCCCGACTCGACGCCGAGGAGGTGGGGCGGAGCTCCAGTTTCCGCGACGCCCTCCCGCCCCGGCTACCGACGATCAGCATCGTCTGCTTGACACGCTCAGCGAGACCCAGGCGGCGATGATGGACGCTGTGCTCGACGGCGAGGGCTTGGACCGGGTCGCGGGCCTCGCCGCCGCCGCCGCCGGCGGGCCGGTCGCCGTTCTGATCCCCAGGCTCGGCGTCGCGCTCGCTCCGCCTGAGGTTCGACCTCCCGTCGATCTCGGGTCGCTCGAGCGCTGGGTGGATGAACGCGTCCGTGGGCGCCCATCGGCCGTCCCGGTCGAGGTGGTGGCCGAGGCGCCGATCCGGTTTCGGGACGACATCGTCGGCGTGGTCGCGTTACTACAGAGCGATGTGGCGCCGCGGCTCGAGGCGGGGGAGTTCCTCCGGCTGGCAGCTGCGGCGGCGCTGACGAAGCTCGCGATCGAGGACGCGAAGGAAGAGACCGAGCAGAGCCTGCGCGGCTCGTTTCTCGAGGAACTGCGGTCGCGCAGCGACCTGACCGGTCCCGAGATCGTTCGGCGCGCATCGAGGCTGAGGTGTGATCTCTCGCGCGGCGCAGTGATCCTGTGCGCGGAGCTGAGCGTGGATCGGCCGCGCCTGGTGGTCGCGATGATCGCCGCAGAGCACCCCGGTGCGCTGGCGCAGGAGCTCGACGGGGTCGGCCCCGGGGCCCGGCCTCGCGTGTATGCGGCGCTGCCCGGGATGTTGGGCACCGGCCGATCACCCAAACGGCCGGAGGTCCCCGGGCACCTGCGAACCCCCGCGGCCGGCGCCGATGAGGACCGCGAATCGAGCATGGCGGTCGCTCGGCGGCTCGCAGCGCGGCTGCGGCGATACGGCACAGTTGGGATTTCGAGCTACCACGCCGATCCTGCGGAGCTCGGCTCCGCGGTCCGCGAGGCCGAGCTCGTGCTCGAGGTCCTGCAGCACTCGGGCACCGTGATCACCGACGAGATCGGCAGCGGCATCTACAAGCTGCTGTTCCGCGTGCTTGCGTCGCACCCAGAAGAGGTGCAGGAGTTCTACGCGACCACCGTCGCGCCGATGGTGCGCTACGACGAGCAGAACCAGACGGAGCTCGTCCACACCCTGTGGGCCTACCTCGACTCGAACTGCAACATGAATGCGACCGCGGCCGTGATCTTCACCCACCGGCACACAATCATGCACCGGCTCGAGCGCATCCACGAACTCACTGGCCTCGACCCGACGATCTGCGGGGATCGCGAGCAGCTCGGCCTCGGCCTCAAGGTGCACCGCCTGCTCGCGCCTCAGCTCGCGCGATAGCGGCGAGACCAGGAGGTCGGTTCAAGCGACGATGGACTCCTCCGGGAGCTCGTACCAGCGCACGCGCTCACCAACGCGCGCGCGCAGCTTGAAACGCCGGGTCTTCGGCGCTGCGTCGATCGCGTCCACGAGCTGGCGGCAACGATCCGCGACGGTCGGATGCAGCTCCGTAAGCCGGTGCAGCGTCGCGGTCACCGTTCGCCACAGTCCCCAGTCGTCCCCGGTCAACCGGCCGATATAGGCGGCGTCGATGTGGTCACCGTCGCCTGACTGGATCGGGTGCTCGGTGAGCAGGATCGAAGCGTCGTGCGCATCCTTCGCGTTGAGCTCGACGATCTGGAGCTTGGTCAGCAGCAGGTCGGTGGCGGTCAGCGCCGGCGAGTCCAGCTCCAGGCGCTTGTCGAGTTCGAGCGCGTGGCACATCGAGAACGAGCCGACGAACACGTCAAGCTTGCCCGCAGGCCCGTGGAAGATCATCCGCGAATCGCCATGCAGCGCGTTGAAGCGCTTCTCTGCGGTGTAACCCCGAGCCTCGAGGAAGCCGGTCAGCCCGCGGGAGTCCCGTCGTGGGATCGCTACGTCGATGTCGGCGATCTCGCGATGAGGTGTGCCGGCGAGCACGCGCGGGCAGTGCGCGACGACGCCGACACCGCCGAGCAGACGGAGCTTCAGGCCCGCCGCGTCGGCCGCTTGCGCGAGTGCCATGCCCTCATCGATCAGCACTGTCATCCCTGGGTGATCTGCCAGCGTCGAACTTCGCCGTCCGCCGCGAGGTCGACGATCGCCCCCCGGAGGATGCCCTCTGGATACTCCGAGCCCGGGTTCACGCACATCGTGCTGCCGATCACCTGGCCTGCCGGCGACTCGTGCACATGCCCGTGCAGGCCGAGCGCGGCACCCGAGTCCTCGATCGCCTTCCTGACCGCTGCAGCGCCGACCGACATCAGGGCGAAGCCGCCGGCGGTGATGACCGGGCGCAGGTTCGCGTCGAGCTGCGGCGCCTGGTCGAGGTTCGAGTCCCGCGGCGGGCAGTGTAGGTTCATCACGGCGGTCTCTGGGCGCTCCAGACCGCTGGCCACCGCGGAGATTCGCGTCGCCAGCTCCTCCTCCGAGCACTCGCGGGGTGTGTTCCACGGCGTTGGGGTCGAGTAGCCGAGCGAGACCATCTCGTGGTCGCCGGGAAGCTGGACGATGCCGTCCTCGGCGTACGTGAGCTTACGCGAGGAGCGCAGGATGTCCGCGAGCCCCTCGTCGTCATCGTTGCCGAGCATCACGAAGCAGGCGATGTCACTGTCCTTGAGGCGCTCATCGGCGAGCGCGACCCACTGCTCCACTCGCTCCCGGATCGCCTCGTCGAACGCCTGCCCGAACGCGGCCGGGTCGCGGGCGAGCTCGTCGCGCTCGTCCGGCGTGCTCCTGCGCGCGTACGATCCCCGGTCGGCGATCTGGCGGCACAGCGCCTGGAGCTCGTCCCCGTCGCGTGCCTGCACCCGCTTGCCGCCCATCTCCCCCTCCCACGTGTCGCCGCTGACCCGGCACAGCGGCTTGAGCGACTTGCCCGTGATGTCCCCACCCAGGATCATGACGTTGGCGTCGTAGACGCGGCCGGCCGCGAGCCATTTCCGGAAGCAGCGCTCGGAGCCGTGGATGTCGGTCGCGAAGAAGATCCGCGTCACCGGCGCCTTACCCCCTCCGTTGCGACGCAGGAATCCCACTACTCGGGCGGCAGCTCGCGCGACGCGAGCGAGATATCGACCCCGCGGCGCTTGTTGAGCAGATACGCGATCGGGTAAGCGATCACGCCGAGCGCGACGAACAGGATGAGCGCGATCTTACCATCGGTCGTCGTCGCCCCGAGCGCACTGGTCGACGCGATCGAGTACGCGAACAGGACGTACACGGCGAGCGACACGGCCCCGACCAGCGTCATCACCGGGATCCCGCCGAGCGAGCGCTCGATCGCTGACCCTTTGTAGATCGACGGGCGCCGGTACGGGAATGTGATCGCGGCGACCGAGACGACGATGAAGGTCAAAGTCAGGCCGAGGATCTCGGTGCCCGCGACGCCGGCGACGAGTGAGTTCGGGCTGAATACGATCACCGCGAGCATCACGACCGCGACGCCGGCCGCGATCAGGTTCGCCTTCAGCGGGGCGCGGGTGCGCTCGTTGACCTCGCTCAGGCTCTCGGGGATGAAGCGATCGAACGACCAGGCGAACAGGGCGCGGCTGGAGATCAGGAAGGCGGGGATCGCGACCGCGACGGCCGAGGCGAGGAAGGCGATACCGAGGATCACCGCGATGATCGTCGAGCCGGACACCAGGTCGATGTAGAAGAACAGGTTCGACGGGGCGGCGAACGGATATGCCGGGCTGAGGCTGTTAGACAGCAGCGTCGACCCGCCGAGGAAGGTCTTGCCGAATACGCTGCTCGAGAGGGCGAAGATGATCGTGATCGCGACCCCGCCGAGCAGGAGCGAGTAGAGCTTGCCGCGGGTGGCCACGTCTTTGCCTGCGCGGACCTCGCCACTGATGTACGCGGTGACGATGCCGAAGCCGAGCGCGTAGAACGGCACCGACGAGGACAGGATGGACTGTCCGAGGCTGAACTTGTGGGGCGCGTAGCCGGCCTTCAGCGAGGCGGCGATGATCTTGTGGTAATTGCCGCCGGCGTGGGCGACGGCGGCAACGAAGCTCGAACGCGACCCGAACAGCAGCACGACCGCGGCCACGACGGTGCCGGCGACCACCACGTAGAACAGGTACCGGGTGATCTGGAGCGTCAGCGGCAACCGCACGCACACGGTGGCGAGGATCAAGGCCACCACGACGAGCCCGAGCCCGAACGTCCAGCCGTGCTTGAGCACGTCGGCCGACGCCGTCACCAGCCCGTGGTTCCCGGAGAGGACCCCCACCGAGGCCAGCGTCCCCGACAGCGCGTACTGGATCGTCGAGAACGCCGCATAGGTGATCGCGAACATGTACCAGAGGGTCCCGTTGACCGAGGTCGCGAGCCCCGCCCATGGGTGCAGCGCGCGGCTGGCGAACACGTAATCACCGCCCGAGCGTGGCATCGCCCGCGAGAAGAACGAGTACATGACGTACGGGGGCACGCAGAACACCGTGCAGATCACGACGCTGAGGGCGAGGCCCGCGCCGGGGAACGCGAGCGGAACCGTCGTGGCCCCGATTACCCCGTAGACGATGCTGATGAACGACAGGTTGAGCGCGACCGCGGAGACGATCGAGATCTCGCGCACGAGCCCGCTGGACTGCCGCGCGAACAGCGCCGTTCCGCCTGGGGCAGCCTCCGGCGCATCGACGTTTGCGGTGTCCATGAAGCGTGCAAGCTACCGCCCGGTTCGCGTACGCAACACCGACCGAGTGCACAACCCGCTTGGGACCTTATGTCGAGTTGGCCGTCGCGGACCGCCGGGTCAGTGCGGATGCTCGCGAAGCCACTCGACGTAGTCGGCGAGACCTCGCCGCAGGTCCCAGCCGGCGACGTATCCAAGCTCCGCCGCCGCGATCGAAGCGTCCCACGGTCCCTGCTGGTAGCGCCCGGGGAAGGAACCTGGCCCCACCTCGATGTCGGCTCCGGGCACGATCTCAGCGATCGCGCCCGCGACCTCGGCGAGCGAGCACGGCGAACCGCTGACATTGAACACGTCGCGCCGGCGGTCCGCGCGCCCCGCTTGGCGCAGCGCGAGGTCGGCCGCGAGCGCGACGTCGCGCACGTGGACGAGGTCGAAGACGTGATCGGAACCCGCGGGCACCCGCAGCGGCGTGGCGTCGACGGCGGCCCGCGCCATGTCCCGCACCGCAGATGGCATTCGGTTACCCGGGCCATAGAGCTCGGTCGGGCGCAGGGACACGATGTCGAGTCCGTAGTGGCGGCTGTAGACGCCGGCGAGCAGCTCCGCGGTGACCTTCGACACCGCATACGGAGTGTCCGGATCCCAATGCGTGTCCTCGTCGACGGGCCCCGCATGGTCGCCGAACACGGCCTCGGAGGAGAAGTTGACGATGCGCACCACGCCGGCCAGGCGGGCGGCTTCGAACAAGTGCAGGGTGCCGTCGACATTGGCGGCGAACGTCGCGACCGGCATCTCGAGCGACACTTCGGGGTGGGACATCGCCGCGGTGTGGACGATCCGATCGACATAGTGCTCGTGAACCACCCGCACGAGCCGCCCGACGTCGTACAGCTCGCCCTGAACCGGGGTCACGGAAGGATCGGCGCTCTCGACGTGGTCGCGGTTGTAGCTGACGACGAGCTCGCCGGCGGCGGTCAGACGCTCCACCAGGTGGCGACCGAGGAATCCACTGCCACCGGTAACGAGAACGGACCCCACCGCGACGATCTTCAACGCCACGATCCGAACGACCAAGGGACCGGCGGTCGAGCTGCGGCCAAGCAGGCCGTGGACCGGATGTCCATATGCGCGCTCGCGCAGCCAGCGCAAACTACCGCCCCGTGTCCGAGCTGCCGGCGACCACCGATCAGACGATGTGGAACAGCGTGCTCCACGCTGGACTCGCGGGCAGCTTCCTGCGCCTCCCTTACGTGCCCCCCGACGCCGAGCTGCTGCGCGCTCGCGGTGCCCGAGCGGCGATCTACGGCATCCCATTCGACTCGATGGCCGTCGGGCGCAGCGGCGCGAGCTACGGACCTCGCGGGATTCGCGAGATCTCATCGACCCAGTTCCTGTCCTACAACGCGACCTGGGACTTCGACCTGGTCGAAGCGCTTGCCCCGGTCGACTGCGGTGATGCCGCGATCGTGCCCGGTAACCCGGAGAAGAGCTTCGAGATCGCGCAGGCCGCGATCAGCCAGATCGTCGCGGCCGGAGCGGTTCCGGTCACCCTCGGCGGGGACCACTCGGTCACGATCCCCGCCGTCCGTGCCGTCGCCGAGCATGTCTCCGGCGCGGGTCTGGTGCTGATCGACACGCATCTCGACACCGCGATCGACGTCGGCGGTGAGGTGCTGTCCAACTGCTGCCCGATCACGCGCGCGGTCGAGGCCGGCTTCGCGCCGGAGCGGACGGTGCTGATCGGGATCTCCGGCTGGATGAACCCTCGGTCGGAGCTCGCGTACTGCCGCGAGCACGGCATCACCGTGATCTGGCTGGAGGACATCTGGGCCTCCGGCGTCGCTGCGACGCTCGAGCGCGCGCTCCAGGTCGCCGGCGGCAACGACGGCGGGCTGTACCTGACCGTCGATGTCGACAGCCTCGATGCCGCGTACGCGCCCGGGACGTCCGTGCCGACCCCGGGGGGCCTGACCGCGAGGGAGCTGCTCGAGCTCGTGCGCGGCCTCGCCAAGTCCGGCCTCGCCGGTCTCGACGTCGTCGAGACCGCGCCGAGCCTCGAGGCGACGAGCGCGACTGCGGGCATCGCCACGCGCGTGGTGATGGACGGCCTGGCCGCGCACGCGGGAGCGCTCGGGCGGCCCTAGCCCATAGCCGCTAAGCGTGCACCGGTGGCCGGCGATCGGCCCACGGTTGCGCCCGCTCGAGCTGGGCGGCCAGAGCCAGCAGCGTCTCCTCGCCCCCGAACCTGGCGGTCGCCATCACCCCGACCGGGAGGCCGCCGGCCGTCCAGTGCAACGGGATCGACGCCGCCGGTTGGCCGGTCGCGTTCGCGACCCAGGTGAAAGGCGTGAAGCGAGCGTCGCGGGCAAGCACGTCGAGCTCGTTGCCCGGCGGCGGCGGCACATCGAAGTAGCCGAGCGGCGGGGGAAGCTGCGCCAGCGTGGGCGTCAGCAGGACGTCGCAACGCTCGAAGAAACGGTCGGTCGCGCGCCCCGCCTGCTGCAGGAGCCCTACGCACAGGAGCAGCTCCGGTGCCGTGGCCTCGCGCCCTGATGCTGCCAGCGCCCGCGTGAACGGCTCGAGCTCGCCCTCCTCTGGCGTCCGCCCGAGGCGGCGGGCCCAGCCGTCGACCCAGGACGCGCAGCACGCGGCGAAGACGGTGAGAAAGGCGCTCTCGGCTGCCTGCCAGTCGAACTCAGGAGCGGCCTCCGCCACCTCGTGGCCGAGCGCCGCACACAGCGCCGCCGCCCCTTCGACGGCCGCGACGCATTCGTCCGCGACCGCCCCGCCCGCCGGCGGCGCCGTCGTGAACGACACCCGCATCCGGACCGGATCCGCTCCCGTCGCCCGGGCGAACGGACCCGCCCCGGCAGGGGCTGCGTAAGGGTCCCCCCCCACCGCGCCATTGGTCGCGTCGAGCACCGTGGCGCTGTCCCTCACCGAGCGGGTGATCACATGCTCGACCCAGATCCCGCCGAGGTCACCGTATGGCGCGAGTGAGTTACGCGCGCGCGACGGTTTCAGGCCGAAGACGCCGCAGCAGGACGCAGGGATGCGTAGCGATCCGCCCGAGTCGTTTCCATGCGCGACCGGGACCACGCCCGCGGCCACGGCCGCCGCGGACGCGCCGCTCGAGCCGCCGGGACTGAGCGTCGTGTCCCAGGGGTTCCGCGTTGCGCCATGCAGCAGGGGCTCGGTCGTCGACATCAGCGCGAACTCCGGGGTCGAGGCGGTTCCGACGATCACCAGACCGGCGGCGCGGTAACGGCGCACCAGCTCGGAGTCCGCAGGGGCCACGTAGTCGCGCAGGAATGCCGAGCCCTCGGTGTGACGGACCCCGGCGATCGTCGCCAGATGGTCCTTGACCAGCATCGGCGCGCCCGCGAGCGGTCCGCGCCCGCCCGCGCGATCGATCAGGCGGGCTGCCGCGATCGCGTCGTCGAACAGCGGCTCGACCAGCAATCCGAGGGCACGATCCATTCGGCCGGCCCGGTCGATCGCGGCCTCCGTCAGCTCGGTTGCGCTCAACACGCCGCCGCGCACGAGCGCCGCCTGCGAGATCGCATCTGCAAACGCAAGGTCGATCACGGATGCCAGTCAACCTACCGCTCATGACCACGCCCATGGACTGAAAGGCCAAAGCGCGGACGGGCAGTCTGTGCACGCTGTCCCTGGCAACCGCCTCTCCCGGTTCGGATGATCGGGGAGCATGGCAAACCCGTCGCTAGTCCCGATCCCGGCACGGACCGGCTGGAGCGGCAGGCTCGAAGCCGGACAGTCGTTTCGGGTGATCGACGTCGAGGGAGGTCAGTGCGCCGATCTGTGGGTGTTCTGCGCCGATGACCCGACGGAGCCTCTGAGCGCACAGCACTCCCGGGTGCATATGGCCGCGATCTACCCTGCTGTCGGCTGGACATTCGTGACCGCGCGGCGCCGGCCGATCCTGCGGTTCGCCGAGGACACCTCTCCCGGCAGGCACGACTGCCTCGTCGCCGCCTGTGACAGCGCGCGATACGAACTGCTCGGCGCGGCCGCGGGACACGCCTCCTGCGAGGACACCCTGCGCTCCGAAGCGCACAAGCAGGGCATTCCGATCGCTTTCGCGCCCCAGCCGATCAACGTCTTCGCCAACTTCCGTGTGTACGACGGCGGTCGGCTGGAGCTCGAGGAGTGCGTCAGCGAGCCGGGCGACGCGGCGACGTTCGAGCTGCTGATGGACGCAATCGTGGTCATCTCAGCGTGCCCGCAGGACATCATCGCGTTCCAGCCCGGCGGGCCGAGCGATATGGCGGTCGAGGTGCTCGGGTAGTCACATTCCGAGGAAGCGCCGGGGCGCGGCCACCAGCACGTCCTGCGCACCGGCGCCGAGCGCGCTCCGCGCCGAGGCGAGCTCGCCGCTCAGCGAGGGACGGAGTGGGAAATCCGACGCCCAGAGCATGGGGGTGGCGGCGTCGTGACCGCGGTGGAGCTGCTCTGCGCTCGCCGCGGTGAACAGGCGTGAGCCCAGGGCGGGGTCCTGGGCGCTGATTGCGCCAGTGAGCTCGAGCGCCGAGCACTCGGAGTCCTCGGCGAGGAACCCGATGCGCAGGCCTGGATAGCGATCGAATACGCCTCCCCCATGCAGATACGCCACCAGGCGGCCGGGGGTCCATATCCGCGCCCCGAACGAGGGGCGGTGAAGGAGCGCCAGGTCGGCGTTCTCGAGCGCTTCCCACAGCGGGTCGAAGTGCCGATCCTCAGGCGAGATCCGTACAGGCAGGCACAGGCTCGCGGCGCGGACCGACGGTTCTCCGCGCAGCTCGGCCACCTCTTGGGCTGACCAGCGCGGCTCTGAGCCATGGAGCTGTAAGACCGCCCCAAGGCGCTGCGGGTAAGGGCGACAGTAGGCGGTCACATAGCGGTTGTAGGCGCCGAACATCCCCGCCGCGAGGGTCGACGGGAGCTGCAGGCAGGCATCGATGGAGGGCCCGGGGCTGATCAGCTGCAGGTCGACTCCGGCCTCATCGAGCGCGGCCACGCGGCCGAGGGCATTGTCGTGGAGGACGCCGGCGGGAACGGAAGACGCCGGCGCCCGCGCCCCGTCGCTCCCCCACGCGTCGTGGCGCTCGCGGCGCGACGGGACAGCGGGAAGCTCGAGCGCCGGGTGGGCCCAGTCGCCCCGCCCGGGGCGCCGCGCCGCGAGCTCGAGCATCGGCTCGATCCCCGGCCACTGCCCGCGGAAGGCCGTCGTGCCCCGCTCGTAGATCAGCTCCATCCCTGGGGCGACCCAGCCGCCGACGTCGACGATGCCGGACACGGGCCGTTGCCACTCAGGCGGCTACCGGGCCGTAGGCGCGGTCGATGACCCACTTGTCGAAGATCCGTACGAGCCCCTCATGCTCGCAGTAGCGTCCCGGCTCTCCCCGCCGGGAGCGCATCCCCGCCCGCTGCAGCTCGCAGATCCTGTTGTCCTCGTCGAGGAAGAGCTTGGCGTTGTGAACGTACTCTTCCACGGCGCTGACCACTTCGGGATCCTCACCTCGGAAGTACTCCGCCGCGGCCTCGGGGGGGACGGCCATCCGCACCCTGATCCGCGTCCGCTCGGGGCCCTCGGGACAGGCCACGTAGTACAGGAGCGCATCGACGGTGACGATCACCATCAGGGTGGGAAACACCAGCCACGTGGGCATGCCGTAGAACTCGACCGGCAGCCCCTCGAGATCGGCCGACACCGGGAACAGGGCGTCGCCGCTGTCGCTGAAGGTGAGCCCGGGGGTCTGGCCGACCTGAAGCGCCCAGTGCTGGGTGGTGATGTCGGGGAACTCGACCCAGCGCTTGAGCGGGGTCAGGAGGGCGAAGGTCTCCGGGTGCACCCAGGGGACGTGGTAGGACTCGGTGTAGTTCTCCACGTACGCCTTCCAGTTGCACTCGGTCTGGTACTCCCAGTGGTGCGTGGTGACCCTCTCGCCGATGCGGTAGCGATCGACTCCCCACTTGGTGGCGTCGCTCACCCGGCTCGCGAACGAGGACGCCTGGTCGTCCAGGTTGACGAGGATGAACCCTTCCCACACCTCGACGCTGGCAGGTATGAGCGGGTAGTCGGCCTTTTCGAAGTTGAGTGTGGCGCTGAACGCGGGAGTGGCGCGGAGGGACCCGTCGAGCGCGTACATCCATCCGTGATAGGGGCACCGGAACGATTTGGTCGAGCCGCTGCCCTCGACGAGCTTGCAGCGGCGATGGCGACACACATTGAGGTGGGCACGGATCGTCCCGGTCCCGTCACGGACGACGACCACTGGTTCATCGCCGATCGTCGCGGTGAGGAAGTCCCCCACCTGCGGTATGTCCTCGACCCGGCCGACGCAGATCCATTCGTGGGCGAAGATCCGCTCCATCTCGCGCTGATAGAGGCTTGGATCGGAATAGCATCCCGGCGGGAGGGTCGTAGCCTCGATCGTGGGCAGCGAGACGGCGTCGATGACTTCGGGGGCGAGCGCGTAGCCGTTCTGTAGGGGGCCTGACATCAGCCATGTCCTTTCTGACGAGGACGAGTCAGAGTACCCTCACGCGCAACCATGGGCCGTACGCAAGGTCGCGTCGCGCTGATCACGGGGGCCAGTTCGGGCATCCGACGAGCCATGGCGCTGGCCCTCGCGCGCGAGGTGGCGGCGGTGGCGCTCGTGGCCCTCCCTGGTGCCGAGTCGCTGCCCTGTTCACGGAAATCGAGCGTCACCTCGGGCCGATCGACGCCGTGTTCAACAACGCGGGGATCTCGATCGTCGCCCCGATAACTGACACTACCGACGAGCAGTGGCAACGGCTGTTGCAACCAGCCTCACCGGTAACCCGGTCCCATCGACACCCCACTGCTCGACGGCGACTACGCGACCGCGGAGGACCCAACTCCGAGACTGACCTGACGTTTACGGCGCGGCGCCCCACACGGTGCCCGGGCGATCGGTGTCGATCCGGTAGTCGGTCGACGTCAGCTCGAACAGCCGCCGGCCGATGGTCCGGACGCGGTCGAGGGGGCGGTCGGGATCTGCGTTCACATCACCGCGCTTGTTACCGATTCCGTTGACGACGCCGACGAGCGAGGAGTGGGTGTAGCGGGCGTATTCCTGGATCTCGTGCAGCACGCCCAGGGAGGCGCCCACGTAGTTCTCCTCGGAGCTGATGAGGAGCACAAGGCGCTTGTGCGAAAGCCCCGTCACCACCTCTTCGGCGCCGGGGTACGACGCCGCGATGTAACAGAAGATCCGATCGAGGAAGGTCTTCAGCTGCCCCGACACCCCGTACCAGTAGAGCGGCGTGGCGAACACCACGGCGTCGGCGGGGAGCAGGCGCTCGAACAGCAGGGTCTCGAACCCGTCCTCGATCCGGCACCGCCCGTCAGCGCCGCGGCAGATTCGGCAATCGCGCAGGAACGCCGTGACATAGTCATCCACGAAGGCCAGCTCGCCATGATGGCCGGCCGCTTCCACGCCTTCGAGCAACGCGTCGGCTAGCAAGCGGGAGTTCCCGTCGCGGCGTGGGCTCGAGCTCAGCGCGAGGACGTTCACGCGCCGGTCGCTCGAGAGAGCGCGATCAGCGAGAGCATCTCGAAGGCGACGTTGGCCGCAAACAGCGCGGTGATCTGCGCCGGGTCGTATTGCGGTGCAACCTCGACGACGTCGTAGCCGACGAAATGAATTCCGGTGAGAGCCCGCAGGTAGCTGAGCGCCTGAAAGCTCGTCGGCCCGCCGACCTCCGGCGTACCCGTGCCCGGGCAGAAGGCCACGTCGACGAAGTCCACATCGAACGTCAGGAAGGTGGGGCCCGAGCCCGTCCGGCTCCGCACGCGCTCGGCGAACTCGGCGGGGGAGAGCGTGGCGAGCTCGACCCAGGGGACGATCTCGACGCCGAGCTCACGCGGGAAGTTCTCGTCCGTCGCCGCGTACAGCGGCCCGTGCATACCGGCCTGGATGACCCGCGCTGGGTCAAGGACCCCCTCCTCGAGCGCGCGCCGGAACATCGTGCCGTGCGAGAGCGGCTTCCCGAAGTAGGCGTGCCAGAGGTCGGTGTGCGAGTCGAGGTGGACCAGGCCGAGCGGCCCGTGCACCTTCGCCAGGGCGCGCAGCTCGGCCAGCGTGACGCTGTGATCGCCGCCGACGCCGACACCCACGACGCCTTGCTGCACCAGCGGGCCGAGGAAGCTCTCGATCCGTGCCAGCGTCTCCTCGACGTACCCGGGCACCGTCGGGGCGTCGCCGTAGTCGATCGTCGAGAGCGCGCCGAACACCTGGACGTGCAGGACCGGGTTGTACGTTCGCAACATCGCGCTCATCGACCTGACCGCCTCGGGCCCGAACCTGGCACCCGATCGGAACGAGGTCGAGCCGTCCCACGGCATCCCGTAGACCGCCGCGTGGACACCCTCGAGATCGCTGGTGTGCGGCAGTCGCGCGAATGTCCTCGGTCCGGTGAACCTGGGTGACTGGGTGGCGTCGGGCGGCTCGCGCATGAGGCTAAACTCCAGAATCGGTGGAAGGCTCTGGCTGCACCGCGATCTTGTCCTTCGACGTCGACGCGGAGTCGCCGATCCTAGCCCACGATCCCGCCTACGCGAAGCACGCGATGGTGATGACCCATCAGGCCTTCGGGCCGCTCGTCGGGGTCCCCCGCCTGCTCACGCTACTCGCCGACTACGGCCTCCAGGCGACCTTCTTCATCCCCGGCGTCACCGCCTTGCGCTACCCACAGACGGTCGAGTCGATCCTCGCGGCCGGACACGAGGTGGGACATCACTCCCACAACCATGTCAGTGCCGTGGACCTCTCAGAAGCCGAGGAACGCGAGGACTTCGAGCGCGCGCTCGAGGTTCTCCGCAGCCAGGGCGTCGAGGTGAGCGGTCACCGCGCGGCGATGTGGGAGGCGACCTGGCAGACAGCAGCGATCGTCGCCGAGCACGGACTGATCTACGACTCGAGCCTGATGGATTCCGACCGCCCGTACGTTCTCGACACCAGCGCCGGCGAGATTGCGGAGCTGTGCCCGTGGTGGGGCCTCGACGACTGGGAGCAGTACGCGTTCCTACCCCGGCCGGCGATCGGAACGAACCTCCGGTCACCCACCGTGGTCGCGGACATGTGGATTCACGAACTCGACGCGATGCGCCGCTACAACGCCCTGTTCATCCTCACCTGTCACCCCTTCCTGAGCGGCCGGGCGGGTCGGGTCGAGGCGTTGCGTTCGCTGATCGAGGCGGGCCTCAGCCGGGGAGATGTGCGCTTCGCGACCTGCAGGGAGGTCGCCGAGCGCGCGCTCGGCGACGCGCGGACCGAGCGCCGCACGCACGACCCCGGCGGGATCGATACCAGCGCTTACCCGGGCGGCGGCTAGGGGACCACCACGCCCGAAGGGGTGGCGTGCTGATGAGCCGCCGCCCGTGCTACAACGCTGAGCCATGGGACGCTGGATCGGTGTTGTGGCGGTCAGCATCGTGGTGCTGCTCGCCGCGATCGCGATACACACGCGTGGGCCCGGCAAGCGGGCTGCAGGTCCCAACGTGGTCGGCCTTCCACTGCTCGGAGCCGAGGCCCGGCTCAGCAGCCGACACCTCGGTTTCATCGAGGATCTCCAGGGCGGGCTGCTCTCGCGACGGCAGAATGGCAGCACGATCCGACGCGGATGGGTCGTGTGCAGCGAGAGCTACGTCAGCTCGACGATGGTTCAGCTGAATACGGCCAGAACGACCTGCTGAGTGGTCTCAAGGCCATCGCGTCGTCCTCGACCGGGTGAGATGCCGTAGGACACACCGGGCGGTGGTCCTTAACGCACCACTGGTTCGCAAAGGAACACCGCCCCCTGTTGCCCTGGGCTCCCCACCTCTCAGAAGCGCGAGGTCCAGTCCGGCAGGGCCCGTGTTCCAGATCGTTCGCGCCGCCGCGGGGATCGACGATTCCAGCCGCAATGCCCGCCGCGGCGGATATTCCGAGCGCGACAGATGTCATGAGCAGTTGACCGGAAATACGACGGGTTATTGAGCACAGTCCCCGGAGGTTGCGCCCTCAGCTGCCTTTCAACGGCGGTGGCTGCGAGGTGGTCCCGGATCGCCCGACTACGGTACCCGCGGCTGGCCAGAGTCACCAACGTTGTCCTGGCCGTCGTCGGATTTCGGGGGTAGGAGATCCTGTCGCCCGGCTTCTGCTATCTCGACGGCGGTCGCGTGCCGGACCTCGCGGATGGGGGTAGCCGGCATCGGGACGAGCCGATTGAAGACGATCATCGTTCCGTGGCATAGCGCCGTGGCCTCTTCGATGAGCTTGCCGGCAGAGATGATCGGCCACGGTTCGATCGCGGTCACGCGAACGACCCGGTCCAACGGGCTGTCGAGTCGAACGACGAGATCGTTGACGGAGATTTCCATGCTGCCAGCTTCGCAGGCGAGATCGCCGTTTTCCACCGCGATCCGACCGGTCATTCCCGCCAGGTCGGCGCTCACGCCCACCCCCGCTCAGCCCGCTGCCGTTCCCGCCGGGCGGGAAGCGCGATCCTGTAGTGGTGCGTGTTCTCGTCACCGGGCATCTCGGCAACATTGGTCGTGTCGTGGCCGAGCACCTTGAGCGGTGCGGCCACGCCGTGGCCGGGTTTGATCTCGTCGAGGGGGCGGATCTACTGGACCTCGCGGCCGTCAAGCGCGCCGCAGCGGGAGCCGCGGCCATCGTGCACCTTGGGGCCCTCCCCCACGACTCGTCCGGCAGCCCCGAGCAGATCATGGCCGTCAACGTGCTCGGCACCTGGCACGTGCTGCTCGCCGCCGAAGCTGCTCGCGTCGCGCGGGTGGTCCACTTCTCAAGCACGCAGGCGCTCGGGATCGCCGAGGGCGAGCGGCTCCCCGACTACTTCCCCGTGGACGATGAACATCCCCGCCGCGCGGTCCGTCCCTACGGCGTTTCCAAGCGCGTCGCCGAGGATCTCTGCCAGAGCGTGACCGCGCGGACCGGGATCGCGACCGTGTCATTGCGTCCGGTCGCGGTCTGGGGTCCCGGCGTCTACGCACGGGTCGAGGAGCAGCGCGCCGCGCATCCGCGGTCGGAGTGGGAGCCGTTCTGGGAGTACGGCGCCTTCGTCGACGTGCGCGACGTCGCCGCTGCCGTCGAGCGCGCGCTCGAGGTCCGGCTATCCGGGCACCATCGAGCGCTGCTCTGCGCGGCGGACGTCGCGGCCAGCACTCCCAGCCTCGAGCTTGCCACCCGCCTGGCTCCCGGTATCCCGGTGCGAGGCCCTGCACGCTACATCGCGAATCCGTGGCGGGCGCTGTTCGACTGCTCAGTCGCCGACGCCGTGCTCGGCTGGCGGCCGCGCTATAGCTGGTCCGACCGAAAGCAGCTCAGCTGACGCCGGCGTGTGCACGGCGGCGCAGACCGCGCGCATAGGTCGCGCCGTCCGCCGGCGTCGCGATCAGAACCCGGCAGAGCACCGACCAACCCGATGACGGCAGGCGCCCTCGCGCGCCACGGCAGCCCGCGTGAGGCGACATCATTGGCGGTGTGAGACGCCCACCGAGAGGTCCCCTGGGTTCGCCGCCCACTTCTAACGAGGATTCGTGCGCAGCCTGATCGCGCTGATCATCGCTGGTGTGATCCTCGGGGGTGGCGCCATGGTCGCTAGCGGGAGCGGCGCCCCTCCCCCTCCCGTGAGTGTGTTCAAGGGTGCGGTCAGATGCTCGAGCCAACCGAGCGGGATCGTCTTTTGCGGGTCTCTCGTCGTCGACGGACAGCTGTCGCCGGTGCGGACGGTCGCGACCAGCTGGGACGGCACCGCGATCGACGTCAACTTCGCGATGCCCAAGGCGTCGGCGACGCATCACGCTCCCTTCCCGCTGGTGATCCTGTTGACCGGCGACGACGGAATGAAGTACGGCCTGGGGACCTACGGCGGAGGCCTCGGCTCTGCGTTCCTCTCGATGATGCCCTGGCTGAAGGACGGATACGCGACTTTCAGCATGACCTTTCGTGGCTTCAACCAGTCGTGCGGGACCGCCGCGAGCCGCGCCGCGCTCCCCCCCAGCGAGTGCGCGCAGGGCTTCAACCATCTTCTCGACACCCGTTATGAGGTGCGTGACGCCCAGTATTTCGCCGGGGAGCTCGCTGACCAGGGTCTGGTATCGCCGACCAAGATCGCTGCGTTCGGTGGTTCCTACGGCGCCGCCGCGTCGATCGCATTGGCCGCTTTGAAAAACCGTGTGATGCTGCCCAACGGGACGCTCGTACCGTGGCGTAGCCCCGACGGCAAGAACATGAGCCTCGCCGCGGCGGCCCCGTTCGCCCCGTGGACCGATCTCGCGTACTCGATGCTGCCCAACGGCAGCACGCTGGATTACGTGGCCAACGCTCCCTATCGGGGGCGATTCGGCGTGATGAAGTACTCCTACGACACCGCTTTGTACATGGCCGGGTGCAACGCCCCCACGACGTACTGCACGACCACGAAGATCGACTGGAGTTTTGGCGAGTGGATTCAGCGGCTCGTCCAGGGCGAGCCCTACTCAGGGTCGTTGCCGACGCTGATCTTGCACCAGCTGGAGGAATATCACTCCGCGTACTACATCAACCACTCCGAGCCACCCGCGCCATTGCTGATCGGCCAAGGGTTCACCGACCAGCTTTTTCCCGCCGACGAGGCACTTCGTTACTACAACCGCGCAACGACCCAGTATCCGAGCGCGCCGATCTCCTTGTACCTCGGGGACTGGGGTCATGCGCCGGGTCAGTTCAAGCTTCCCGACATGGCGCGCTGGCTCGCGGCCGCCCACGCCTGGATCAACTACTACGTCATGGGCGAGGGCCCGAAGCCGTTCCAGGGTGTCGAGGCGCTGACCGAGACCTGCCCGTACACCGCCCCGTCAGCGGGACCGTATCGCGCCTCGGACTGGGCAGAGCTCCAGCCGGGCGAGGTGCGTCTGATCAGCCCGCGGGCACAGACGATCCTCCCCATGGCAGGAAGCCCCGCGATCGGCGCCACGCTCGATCCGCTCACGGCCAAAGCCTGCACCACCGCACCCGGGGCGACCGAGCCGGGAACGGCCACCTACCGCCTGGCGGTAACGCACGCGTTCACGATGATGGGGGCGGCCACCGTGATCGCCGACTTCACGGTCCCGGGCGCCAACTCCCAGGTCGCGGCCCGTCTGCTCGACGTCGCGCCTAACGGACAGGAGACCCTGATCAGCCGCGGTCTATGGCGACCGACCGTATCGTCGACGCCGGTGCGCCAGGTGTTCCAGCTTCATCCCGGAGCATGGCGGTTCGCCCCCAACCATACGATCAAGCTCGAACTACTGCCCGACGACCCTCCTTACGGCAGGGCATCCAACGGGCAACAGGAGGTGACGGTCTCGAATCTGCAGCTTCGGATTCCAACCCTCGATCGTCCCGGCGCCGCAGGGGGCCTGATCAAGGCCCCGCTGCCGAAGTTCCTGCCGCCCGGCTACCAGCTCGCGCGCGAGTTCGGCGGGCCGTGAGTGCGGGATGACCACCCGGATCACCGAATACGACCCGCCGCACCGGTGGGCCGACCGAGGCATCGACGGTCCGATCAGGGCCATCGTCGCGGTCACGGTCGAGCGGCTCGAGGCCAGACCGTAGATCGCGTCCGGATCGGATCCGTTGGAGGCGCTGAGCGACTCGCGAGGTCTTCTGGGTAGCGCCCCACCGAGCTGACCGCTTGCAGCCTCGCCCGGTATACAGTGGTGGCTGTGGATTCGCTCCGGATGAGCCGTCCTGCGCGACCGTGGTACGGAAGCTGGACGCTCGTAGCATCGGTCTCGGCGGCGGTTGCGGTGCTCGGGTTCACGCCATTGTTCTTGGCTGATCAGCTCGTTGTGGCGGCTGGATGCACAAATGCGGCAGCGTCGTGCCGGATTCCCTCCTGGGTCACCCCCTTGGAGTGGCTGGCGTGGGCCGGAGCGATGATCGCGGCCGCGCTCGCGGTCACGGCTGCTGCACGAGCCGCTCGATCCGGCGACCGATCGTCACTCGCCCGGCTGGCGATCCTCGCGGCAATCGCCGTTGCGGCGACCCTGGTTCTCCTGACTCTGCACTGGAACACCGGCGACGCGATGCTCGTGCCTCCACCGGACTGATCCCGCAGGGCGCCCGAGCCGCACGTCAAATCGTTAGGAGGTCGTGCACCACGTAAGGGCTGTGCACGAGAAACTCGTCGGGATCCTCGTTGGCGTCCCGCAGTACCGCGATCATGGCCGCTTGCGTCTCCTGTTCAACACCTGCACGCTCGATCAGCGGACGCGCCGCTGCCGCCCTTGGGTGCTCACGGCTCGCGAGCACGTAGGCCTCCGGTGAGCAATCGCGGATCGGCAGTAGCGCCGGCATCGTCGCCTGCAGTATGAGCCCGACCTCGTCGGCCAGGGGACCGAGCGTGTTGGGATCAAACCAGGCAAAGCGCTCAGGTCGCGGGGTCTGGCTCACCCGGTCGACGATATGGCCCATGGCTCCGAGCATCGCGTCGATCGGGCCGGCAGGGATCCAGGCGGTCATGAGGAGCCGCCCGCCCGGGCGCAGCACACGGCGAACCTCACGCAGCGCCTGGGCCGGCGAGGGGGCAAAGATCAGCCCGAAGATGGAAATAACGAGATCAGCGCTGCCGCTCTCGACGGGAAGGTCGAGGAGGTCACCTTCGCGAAAGTCGATCTCCAGGCCTTGGGCCCGCGCACGTTCGCGCGCCAGTTCAAGCAGCCGCGGGGAACCGTCTATCCCCACCACCGGCGCGCCGCGTGCGGCGGCGAGCAGCGCAGCGGTTCCCGTTCCGCACGCCAGGTCGATGACGTCCACATCACCCGACAGCGTGGCCCTGTCCACGACCACGTGCGCCACCGGCTCGAGCTCGGCCGCGGTCCGTTCGTAGCTGCCCGCTCCCCAATCAATCATTCAGGGCGGAGGCTACTCGTTGGCGGTCTGACCTCGGTTTAGTTGACGCCGCTTCGCCGAAGCCCCAGGTACTGCCCGAGGACCGCGAACCCGACGAGGCATGCGGCGCCGTCGAACGCCCCACGGAGGATCCCGTCGTAGAGGTCGTCGCTGCGGACGCCGACCGCGACCATCACCAGCACGATCACGACGCTCAGCACAACTGCGATTCGCCCCGGCGTAGCGCGCGGGTCCTCGATGGCGAGGTCAGCGGTCAGGTCGCCGGCCGGGCCCTCGCGCGTCGGACGCAGGCGCGCCGCCCTGAGCACGTCGGGCAGCATCGCCAGCAACAGAACGATCAGCGCGGGTCCAGCTGCGACAGCGAGGGTGTTCCAACGGGGGATGACATCGCCGACCACGAAGTGGGTGATGGGCAGCACAGTCATCGTGATCGCACCGCATACCAAGCCCACGGCGGCCCGGCGGTTGAGGATCGCCGCGTCGGCGGCCGTGATCACTGGCACGCGCCGCAGCCTCCAGGCGCGCAGTAACGCGAGTCCACCTGACGCGAGCGCAACCTGTGCGGAGATGAAGCACACGAGGATCATTGGCACCCACCACGAGGGGAGGTAGCCGGAGCTTCGGTAATGCCCGTACCCGACCCAACCGCCCCAGGTCCTGCCGCCGCTGAAGAACATGACGGCAAGGACTACTGCGGCCACCGCCAACACCGCGAACGCCCGGTACGCGGTGCCTCGCGCGAGCCGGGTCCCGAGCTCATCGGCGAACTGGCGTGCCAGATCGCGCGGCGCGCCCAGCTCCGCCTCAGGGTTCTCATGCAGGTGATCACTGAGCTCGGCCACGATCCGGGCGCGGCGACGCGCCGGGATGCCTGCAGCCGCGAGCTCGGCCTCGAGCGAATCCACGTAGGTCATGCGAGTACCGCCTCGATCGTGGTTGCAAACACCCGCCACCGCTCGCGACTGACACCAAGCTCCTTTGTGCCACGCTTGGTGATGCTGTAGACGCGGCGGCGCCGACCGCCAACGACAGACCACTCGCTCGACAGCAGGCCGTCAGCCTCCAAGCGATGCAGTGCCGGATAGACCGTCCCCTCCGGTAGTGCGAGCTCACCGCCGCTGCGTGACTTGAGCGACTCAATCACGGCGTAGCCGTGCACCGGCTCGCGCGAGACGACGGCAAGGATCAGTCCGTCGAGGTGGCCCTTCAGCTCTTCGGCCTTCATGCCTAGCGAGACTATACCTCGCGTTACTAGGTGTCAAGCCCGGCGTTCCTCCAACGCGCCGGCGCCGGTCGCCCTCGCCGGCAGGCCCAGCCCTGAGCTCAGCCAGCCGATTCGCCGTCCCAGTAGTCGACCGTGTCGGCGAGCCTGAAGATGCCGCCGAGAGTCGAGAGCTTGCCGCTGTCCGGGTACGCGCACCCGTACGGCTCGCGTTTGGTCGACAGGATCAGCACGCGAGCGACCGCATCCGAATCGTTGCTCAGCTGGTGAGCCCCGGCAGGGCCCTCCGGGAACATGACCATGTCGCCGACCGCGAGCACCTCCCGCCCACCCGGATGACGGAGCGTCGGCGTGCCGGCCAGGACGAGTAGGCACTCCTCGTTACCGATCTCGTAGTGGTAGGGGCCGTTGCGCTCACCGGGATCGAACTCGTAGACAGAACCGCCGAGCAGTTCCCCCCCGAGCAGGGGGCCGAGCTCTCGGTAACGGGTCCGGAAGCCTGGTGGGGCCCCGGCCCAGGCGGCGACCTCCACCGACGTCGCATTGACCGCCGGCCGCGGCGTCGAGCTCATTCGCCGTCCCAGTAGTCGACCGCGTCGCCGCGACGGAAGTCGAGCCGGTCCGGGCCGCCGCCGGGCGGCCGCACGCCGAGCTTGTTCGAATCCGGATAGACGGACACCGAGGCAGCTCCGGCCGCGTCCACACCGGAGAGCATCACCACGCGACCCGGCCCGCCGACGGCGTGGGCCCCGTCCGGGCCGCTCGGGAAGCAGACCAGATCTCCGGGCGCCAGCACCCGCTCCCCAGCCGGGTCGCGCAGCGTCGGCGCACCAGCCGCCACATACAGCCACTCCTCGACCCCGTGGTGGTAGTGGTATGGGAACGTCCACTCACCGGCCGGTAGCTCGTACACGCTGGCGCCCAACCACCGCAGCGCGTCCGCCGCCCCACGGCGGCCACGCCACGCATATCCGGAGCGAGCCTGCGGGCCCGACAGTTCGCCGG
>Ga0302326_10007964_pt1 | contig 23458 bp, 24 predicted proteins | sample Palsa_T0_3_FD_202264 | JGI IMG/M metagenome (GOLD analysis project Ga0302326, IMG submission 202264) | Peat permafrost microbial communities from Stordalen Mire near Abisko, Sweden - Palsa_T0_3 | ecosystem: Environmental > Terrestrial > Soil > Palsa > Peat permafrost | place: Sweden: Abisko... | reverse complement strand
CACCGCCGCCAGCCGGCAGCACTGTCGGGCCCACTTCATGCGTAACCTGTTGTCGTGAGTGCCCAAATCGGCTAATCCATTGCGGGGACAACGCCCGACGTCGCTCCGTCATCGGCGACGAATTGGGCCCCAGTACAGAAGGACGACTCGTCGGACGTAAGGAACCAGATCAGGTTGGCGATCTCCGCCGCCTCCCCCCAACGGTCTCGACCGTCGATGCTGACGCCGTCCATGGTGCCGCCGCTCTCCTCGTAGGCGTCGCCCATTGTGAGCGGCGTCCGCACGCCACCTGGGTGAACCGAGTTCACTCGGATCTTCAGCGGCCGCAGCTCCAACGCAGCGGTCTTTGTCATTCCGGTGACGGCGAACTTCGACGCCGTGTAGGCGATCGCGTAGGCGATGCCGGTGAGCCCCGCGCCGGACGACACATTCACGATCGTCCCGCCGCCGGCCGCCTCCATGGCCGGTATGACCGAGCGCATGCCGAGGAACACGCCTACCTGGTTGACCCGTACGACCTGCATGAAATTCTCGAGTGGGTAGTCCCGTAGCGGGAGCCACTCAAAGACGCCGGCGACGTTGGCGAGGCCATCGAGCTTCCCGAACCTCCCGACGGTAGCCTCGACTACTCGTGTCCAGTCTTGTTCCGATCCGACATCGAGGTGCTGGTAGTCGACGGCGCTTCCCAGCTCGGCGGCCAGCCGCGTGCCGTGCTCGTCGCGGATGTCGGCCACCACTACATTCGCCCCTTCAGCGACGAGGCGACGGACGGTCGCGCCGCCGATGCCTCGCGCCCCGCCTGTCACGAGCACAACGCGTCCCATCAGGCTGGTCATCGGCCTCCTCCCCCGTGCGTCCGAAGCGACGACATTTTTGGTCGACGCAGTACGGGTTAGCGTACTACGAAGGCTCCGCCCGACCTCGGGCCGAGCAACTGGCGACGAGCTGGCGACCGCCACGGCGGCTCCGGAACGGGAGATGAGATAGAGGCGGCCTTGGATGCAACGGGCGTCCCGTTCGGGCCTGGAGAACCAGTTGCTCCAGTGCACGGCACCAGGCCGTAGGTGTCCACACCACGACGAGCACGTCATCCGCCCCCTCACCGTCAGCCACCCCATCCACGGCCTCTTCGGCCTCGACGACCACCAGCGTGCCGGTAGTCGGGGCGACAACCACGGTCTAGCGGCGGATGTCGTACTCGGAGTGCCCGTCGAGCTTGGCTCGACTCCAGGCGTGTCCTCAGCGACCTCGCCCGTTGCTCACACGACGACGCCGTCGTCTCGCAGCCGAGCGATCTCTTCGCGAGTGCAGCCAAGCCCGGACAGCACCTGATCCGTGTGCTGGGCGAAGTCCGGCGCGACGGGAGGGTCACCGCCTTCCTCGTCGAAGAGGATCGGTGGGATGGGGAGCTTCACGCCACCACCGGGGTAGTCAACGTAACGGACGAAGCCGTTCGCCAGGGTTTGGGGGTCCTCGAGGATCTCCTCGGGGGTCAGGGCGGGACACCATGCACCCCGGGCGGTGGCGAGGATATCCTTCCATTCGGCGAGCGTCCTCGACGCGAAGCACTCCTCGAGGATCGCGAGCAGCGTGTCACTGTTGGCGATCCGCTCGTTGACGTGGACGAACCGAGCGTCGCTGGCTAGGTCCGGACGTTCGAGATGCGTGCAGAGATCTACGAAGTCCCTGTCGGCGTCGCCGAGGAAGCACAGGCTCAAGAAGCGGTAGTCCTTGGTCTGATACGTCGACATCAGCGCTCGGCTCACGCCGGGAAAGCCCCCGGTCACTTTGGGCCGCTCGACGGGTCCGAGCTTCCGGGGCGGCGCTTCTCCCGCTTGGGCCCCCAGCAGCGCCATCCCCTGGAACCAGACCGCGGTTCCCATGAGCGACGAGTCGACGACCGAGGCAATGCCGGTCCGCTCGCGCTGCAAGAGGGCGGCGCAGATGCCGCCGGCCAAGACCAAGCCCGAGATCCCGTCTCCGTGCCCCGTCATATTCGGCGGCCAGCTCACATCGGCCGAGTCCATCGCCGACTGAGCCAGTGACCCGCGGTACCACCAGCTGAGGTGATCGTAGCCGGGCCGCTCTGCGTCCGGGCCCTTTGGCCCGTACCCGCTGCCACGCACGTAGATGATGTTGGGGTTGACTGCTCTGATGTCCTCAACGTCCATCTTCAGCTTGCGCCGGGTCGCCGGCAGGTAGCTCGTCACGAACACGTCGGCGTCGGCCGCCAGGCGGTAGATCAATTCCTGACCCGCCGGGGATGCCAGGTTGATCGCCACCGACTTCTTGCCGCGGCTGTAGTGCTTGAATCCTGGGGCGCTGCGGCCCGGCTCGAGGTCGCCCCGCCGCATCGGATCGGGCGCGGTCGTGCTCTCGACCTTCACGACGTCGGCACCCCAGTGGGCGAGCACGCCAGTTGCCGATGGGACGAATGCCCATGCAGTCACGTCCACAACCTTGATGCCGTCCAATATGTTGACGAACATCCTCACCTCCCGATCGGCGTTGAGTGCAACGGGAGGCGGATCTCGCTGACCGACAGCGCGAGACGGATTTGCTGAGTCGCCTCCTGGGCGTGATGGTAGTCGCCCGACGCGTCAACGCGCCGGGCCGGTATCCCGCTTGGTGTCCTCTCGGGGGATCGGCCCAACGGGCTCCTCGAGACCGGTGAACACGAGGTGAACTGGCGCCGTGTCCGTAGGGGATATCCGTGGAGGGGGCGGTGGCGCGCCAGTTGGCGGCCAGCGACAGCGCGTCGTTCACTTTACAGACGAGAATTGGCGCTCCGTGCAGTGCGGCAACAAGACTTCTCGGGTCATCACGCAGATCCCAGACTGAAAGGCGAAAGTTTGATAAGCGATCGTTCGAGAGAGCACTTCCCTCCGGAAACGCAGAGTGATCTCTCAGTCAACCTTGGAATGGGACGGGCATCATGGAGGGAGGGGGTAGGTGAGGCCAGCGCCACCCTTCGCTGCTCGCCCGATCAGACCGAGGCCGATGGCAGCGTGCCCTTCGGCTATCTGGCGACAATCGCCGACAACAACAACGCCATCGCCAATATCAATTCTGCCCTTTGGAGTGACAACTCGATCCTGATCGAGGTCGCCTACCAGGTCACCCGCCCGGCCCGAGGGACGGTGGAGGTCCGCAGCTACAACTCGGCATACAACGACGCGATGGGAGTCGCGCAGGGCATCATGCTCGACGACGAAGGCCCGTTCGGTCAGTCTCAGTGCACCAGTGTGACGGTACCAGGCCGACCCATGATCGAGGATCGCGGCGAGCTGCCCCGGGTCAACCATCTCTCCTTCACGTGGGAGAGTGACTTGGCTCCAGCGCCTATCGATCGGTACCTGAAGGGTGGTCTCAGGCTGACCGAGGGAGGAGCGATCTACACTTCGCAACTCGATTCAGGATGGTCCTCGAACTACGGTTCCCTCCACGGGGGGACGGTCGGACTGCTGATTACCCGGGCGATGCACTACGCCGCCATCGCCATTTCACCGGCAACTGTCGAACAGGTCCCTATCTCGTTCAACATCAACTACTTGCGCCCCGTGATGGTGGTCCCGGAGCCGATGCGGGCAATTGCCCGGGTGATCGCCGTGACCACCCGATTCTGCACCCTCGAGGGCGAGCTCGTCCTCCCCTCGGGCAAGGCAGCTGCACGGTGCCGAGTCATCCACCGGTTGGTTCCGAGGGACTGATCGCTGCTTTCACCCCGGCCAGCGGCCTGAGTGAACCCGGTCCGTCTCGCCTCGTGCCTGAGGGCATACCGGCCGGCCCGGCGGGCTGTCCTCATCCTTGTACGTTCGCGTTCTCCACCGACCCGACCGAGAGCTACCCGGACTTCGACGTCACGCCAGCGAGACGGAAGGGTCGTCGGGTATCGTGCTCAATCAAGAACAATCCGTAGACCGCCGATGCAACTCCAAGACTAAGGGGCGCCAGACTCGTACGTCTGGATTGTGATCAAGGTGTTCATGGACCGTGAGGAGGAGTGTAGAACATGTATGGTCAAAAGGTACTGTTTGTCGGTGGGCAGGGCCCGGTGAGTGCCCCGGCAGCCCGGTTACTCGCCCCGGACAACGAGGTCTCTGCGATGGCTCGCTTCTCGAATCCTGAGGCCCGCAAGAAGCTAGAAGCTCACGGAATTCGATGTATTACGCATGACCTCTTCGACTCGTTCGACGATCTCCCTACCGATTTCGACTACGTCTACTACACGGCGCTTCCAATGATCTCGATGGACCAGTACAGCGCTCTCTACGTCACTTCCTTGGGCCCATGGCCGAACTCCTACGACTCCTACGCCGATGCCACAGGCCGCCTCATGGCGCGCTTCGGCGGAGTGAAGGGGTTCCTTTTCGCCTCTTCGATCTCTGTGTACGAACCGCCGGGTGGTGACACACTTGTTCCCGAGACGCACCCATTCGGCTTTCATACCACCAGTTCCTATGCGTTCACCAAGGTGGCCAACGAGGCCGTGGTCAGCTACCTGGCACGGAGCCTGGACATCCCTACGACCATCATCCGGGTCGGCAGTGCTTCTGGAGTGGACGGCGGGCCCTTGCGCGACCGACTCGATCTCATTGTGAAAGGCGAGCCCATTCGACTCCACCCTGACAAGCCGACCTACTTGCGACCGCTGTTCGAACCGGACGCGGCGAAACTCGGAGTGGCAGCCCTTGAAGCAGGCCGCGTGCCCCCGCTGGTGGTCAACTGGTGTGGCGATGACATCGTCACCGTGGAGGAGTACTGCACATTCATGGGCGAGCTGATCGGCAGAGAGCCAATATTCGACTACACCCCCGAGGCATGGTGCTCTCTCGTCCCGGATACAACCCTCAGGAACGAGGTCCTCGGAGGGTGCGAGACCAAGTGGCAGGATGGCTGTCGCATGCTCGTCGAACAGTGCTACCCCGAGCTCGTGCAGTAGGATCGAGACGAGGCGGTAGGTGCCTGAAGCGACGACACGCGCAAGCCGACGAGTGAGTTAGGTGGTGGTGATCCTCACGTAGGCGGGTGCCAGTTCCGCTCGGCAAAGCGTTGGTGAATAGATGTGCAGCAAAGTATATCCGGTCTTGATAATTGCCCCGATTCGGGTGCCACGAAGGACGCCGCAGGAATGGGTGAGCCGGTTTCCTTCGAGTTCAGTGTGACGACGAAGCCGACGTGGGGGACAGGAAGGTTCAGTGATCAACTATGACTTTGTGGTTGTCGGAGGCGGCACAGCGGGATGTGTTCTGGCATCTCGACTTTCTGAAGACGACCGCGTCTCCGTCCTGCTTCTTGAGGCAGGACGTGATTACCACGACGTCCTCGCTTTACCAGAGCACCTAAAGGATCCGTACGGGCATACTGCCTGGGAGCAGTCGCAAATATGGCAGTACGAAGGTTATCCGATGAGCGATTCCGATCGCACGGTAGCGGTCGTGCGCGGCAAAGTGATCGGCGGCTCCGGTTCGATCAATGGATCGGTGTTTCAGCGAGGATGCCCAGCGGACTACGACTCGTGGGGAACCAAGCTGTGGTCATTCGAGTCGGTTCTGCCCTACTTCAAGAAGATGGAGACGGACTGGGACTTTCACGACTCCTATCACGGATCGGACGGTCCACTGGACGTTCGGCGATTTGCGGCAACGTCTCCGATGTCGCTTGCCTTCGGCGAAGCCGCCGGCCGTTTAGGACATCCGAACTGTGACGATCTGAATCATCCTGAGGCGACGGGGATCGGCTCGCTCCCATGGAGCATAGGGCAGGACATCCGAGCGAGCGGATTCACCGCATATCTTGCCAGAGCTCGAAGGCGGACCAACCTCACGATCATCGGGGAGGCCACGGTTCACCACGTGCTGCTCCACGGAGAAACGGCTATCGGCGTTGCATTCAACGACGGCCGATCCGAGCGCACAGCACTCGGATCGGAGGTGATTCTGGCGGCAGGGGCTCTGAATTCCCCCCAGATCCTGATGCTCTCGGGGGTCGGGCCGGAACGAGAGTTATCGGACGCTGGGATCAGGGCCGTCGTCGGATTACCCGGCGTAGGGAGGAATCTCTCGGACCATGCCGCCGTCACGATCACTTTCCGCAGCACGCATACTCTGAGCGAAATGGAGCCCCAGCCTCCCCTGCGGCTGCTGTATACCTCAAGCGGTTCTGCTGATCGAAACGACGTACAGATATCACAGCCCCGACCACCGGGTGGCGATCTGAAGGTTTCAACAACCAGCCTCGTTCCGCTGGGTTGGTCAATGGCCTGCTATCTGGCCCTCGAGAGCAGCAGGGGCGAGCTTGTGCCGGGCCGAGCGGCGCAACAGCAACCGACAGCAATTCGGTACCGGTACCTATCCGAAGGAGACGATGCTCTTCGGTTTCGAGACGGCGTTCGCCATACTGTCGACCTCCTTCACCAAAGCCCGATCTCGACTCTGGTATCGGACGTGAGGCCGTCGAGGAGGGTCGCCGCCTCGGACTCATCACTCGATAACTTCATAAGGGCCAACATTCGAAGTACGTTTCACAGTTGCGGCACATGCAAGATGGGCCGCGAAACAGATTCCCTCGCAGTGGTTGACGATGAGTGTCGGGTTTACGGCGTGCGCAACCTCCGGGTAGTCGACGCCTCGATCGTCCCCAGTGTCCCCCGCGCCCCGCTGAATGCAACCATCTTCATGGTCGCCGAGAGAGCCTCGGACCTGGTGCTAAGGGTTTAGGCTCCCAAAGATGATCAGCGAGCAGCCAGAGTTACACCAACACCAAAGACTGTTTGTTGAAGAGGTGGGATGTTGATTACTTTGGTGGACGTTCGCGAACAGCGTCAGCTGTGTCGGGTCACGTGTCGGGTCACGTGTCGGGTCGGTCAGTGTAGATGCCTCCCAGTCCCGAGTGGATCTCGATCCACTCGGCTCCCTCATCCCCGGCCGTCCAAGAGTACAGAGCATCGGGAGAGAAGTAACCCATTCCGGCAGTGACCCGCTGGTTGCCGAAGCGCAACTCGCCGCGGACGACGTAGTTGACCTGGTAGGTGCCGTGCCGGTGCGGCTTCACCCGCTCGCCCGGTTTGGCCGTCTCATGGTAGACGCAGAGCCGGTCTGTCTGGACGAGCGTGCGGGTGACGAGATCCCGGCCCAACAGCTCGAAGAGCTCCTCAGCGCCTGGCGCGCCGGCAAGCATTTCTTCGTTGGTCAGGCCTGGGAGGGCGGCGACATCGAATACGAAGGGGTGCAGAGTGTTCTCCATCTGCTCAGTGTTTCACAACGGTGGGGAGAACGGCTGAAGGAGCGCCGGGTTGCTGGCGACGGACTGGTGCCGGGGGCCTTGGCCTGGGAAGGACGCTTGACAGGTGGACGGGGGCCCCCAGCTGGCGAGGCTCTCGGGGCCTGGGTCGGAGCGACATCGGCGGGCTCGGGCTCGGGCGCGAGGTTGAACCGGCCGGCCTCCCGGCGATCCTGACCGGACCCTCCGCCTTTTCGTTATGCTTCGAGCATGCGCATTGCCTCTGTCGGCCGATGGCTGTAAGACGAGCAGCATGGATTTTTCCCAGCAGAAATCCGCCCACGAGAACCGCTGATTGGAGCCCACATGACCGGGATTGAGAGCGGTGTCAACTACGACCCGTACGACCTCGAGATCAACGCCGATCCCTACCCCGTCTATCGGCGCCTCCGGGAGGAGGCGCCGATCTACTACAACGAGAAGTACGACTTCTGGGCGCTCTCGCGCCACGCCGATGTAGAGGGAGCGGTCTCCAACCACGCGGCCTTCTCACACCGTTACGGAGCCATCCTCGAGATGATAAGGGCGCGCATGGTGAGCCCGCCGGGAAATGTCCTCGGCGAAGACCCTCCCATGCACCCGGTGCACCGAAAGCTCATGTCGCGAGTGTTCACGCCCAAGAAGATGAACGCGTTGGAGGAACAGACCCGCGCCTACTGCGCCTCGAGCCTCGACCCACTCGTCGGGGAGGATAAGTTCGACTTCGTGAAGGACCTCGGCAACGAGATGCCGATGCGAGTCATCGGCATGCTGCTCGGCATTCCCGAATCCGATCAGAATGCCGTGCGTGACGTCGCCGACCGTCAGTTGCGCACCGAGCCCGGCAAGCCCATGGAAATAACTGAACGCACGACGATCCCCATGGCCAAAATGTTCAGTGAATACATCGACTATCGGGAGAAGCACCCGTCGGACGATCTGATGACTGCGCTCCTGACCATTGAGTTCGAGGACCACACGGGCGAGGTACGCAAGCTCACACGCGAGGAGGTCCTCGTCTATGTATCGGTGGTAGCGGGGGCAGGCAACGAGACTACCGGCCGGTTGATCGGCTGGCTGGGCAAGGTATTGGGCGAACATCCCGATGAGCGTCGCGACATCAACAAGAACCGAGAGCTTATCCCGAACGTCATCGACGAGATGCTGCGCTTCGAGCCCACGGGGCCGCATCTCGCCCGCTACGTTGCTCGAGACGTCGAGTATTACGGGACGAAGGTGCCCGAAGGGAGTGCGATGCTGTTGCTGGTCGGCTCGGCGAACCGTGACGCAAAGCGGTGGACGGACCCCGATCGATTCAACCCGCGGCGCAGCGAAGGGCAGCACCTCACCTTCGGCTTCGGTATCCACTTCTGCCTTGGTGCGTCACTTGCCCGGATGGAGGGCCGCGTTGCGTTGCAGGAGGTACTGAACCGGTTCCCAGACTGGGAGATCGACTACGACAACATCAGGATGGCTCCTACCTCCACTGTCCGCGGTTGGGAGACCCTTCCCGTATTCGTTCCCTAATGCAGTCAGCGTGACCCTTGTCGACGGCGTGTACATACAGCGGCCGCGGACCCGGTCGTTGTGCCAACGAAGCAAGTCTGCTGAACGAACACTGGGTCTCCTCGCCCAGCCGGCCGAAGCCCGGGTAGGGGTCCCGGGATATGTTGATGTCGTAGGGGCCCCAGCGCACATTGTGCCGTGAGGTGGATATAGGCTGCCGTTTCGGGGTTTTTCTGTCCTTCCGCCGGCGATGCCCAGCTGGTGGATGGGACTGCGGCTTGTGCTGGGCAGTTATACATGCAAGGAGCGTCAATGACCACCGCCCGAGTCGTTCAGTGGACCACGGGCCTTGTCGCCCGGCAAGCCATCCGGGCGATCGTTGAACGCTCGGACCTTGAACTGGTGGGCGTGTACGCGTTCAGCAAGGAAAAGGTCGGCCAGGATGCAGGCGACCTCGTGGGGCTCGGCCGGCCGCTTGGCATCAGGGCCACGGATGACATCGAGGCACTGGTCGCGCTTCGACCGGACTGCGTCGTGTACATGCCGCTTCACCCCGAGATCGAGCACATGGCGCGTCTGCTCCGCGCCGGCGTCAACATCGTGACCACCGCTGGATTTGTCACCGGCCGCGCCCTCGGCGAGCCGGCGCGGGCCGCCCTCGACGAGGCGGCACGTGCGGGCAACGCGAGCCTTTTCGGAAGTGGTATCCACCCCGGACACAGCGACTATCTGGCGGCCGTCGCGTCGGGCATCTGCCGCGAGGTGCATTACGTGCGCGTCCTCGAGTCCGTCGACCTGAGTCTGTGGGCGGCCGAGCCCAACCAGGATGAGTTCGGATGGGGTCGCCCTGCCGGTGACCCGGGCCACGCCGAAGACATCGAGCGCGTCACAGCCGTTGACATCGACGCCCTGGACCTTCTCGCTGAGCTCTTGGACGTGCCCCTGGACGATGTGCGGTGTGTCGTCGAATTCGCGCATGCCACGGCCGACGTCGACATCCCCGGCAGGCCGGTCAAGCGCGGGCACGTCGCCGGCATTGACATCCGGTGGATCGGTGTCTCGGGAGGAGTGGATGTCGTCGAGGTCAACCTCCGATGGACACTCACCCCGAACCTCGAGCCGGCGTGGGTGGCCCCGGAGGGCTTCCTCTTGGAGATACGGGGCACACCCTGCGTGACCTTGCGCATTGACTTCATGCCTGAGGACCTCGAGTCGCTCACCATCGAGGATATGGCGGGATTCGGTCATGTCATCACGGCCATGCCCGTGGTAAACGCGATCCACGCCGTGATCGCAGCACGGCCTGGTATCGTCACGTATGCCGACCTACCGCCGTTGACGGGACCATTGGTGCCGAAACCCCATACACGCTGAGTGCCTAGCCAATTTCTTGGTCGCGTTATCGGGTGAGGCCCGGAAGCGAGCGGGTAGCACGACACCAGCGCAGGCGACTCGTCTATGGAATGTTGATTACCCTTTGACCTTTGGGCGGATGCCACGAGTAGACGTAGATGCCGTGACCAATCGCCAACGGCTTCATCCCTGGCTGGATCCTCAAATAGTCAATGACGCCATCGGCAACGGGCTCAGGTAGCGGCTCATTTCCCGTCGATTGGTGCGGGATAACAATGAACTCGACCGTTGCGGCGTTGAGAGGGATGGTGCCGGGAATGGGATTAAGGTTATAGACCCAACGGCGAGCCGAGAATCGGCCGATGACCCCCCAATCAGCTACCACCTCTGCACTCGATGGAGTCTTGTCGAGTGCCTCCTTGAGGACAGTGGCCTGCACCGCTGAGACGGTGATCCATTGGGACGGCACCTTGGGCACGTGAACTATCCCATAGATGATCGATTGGGAGACGATGACGAGACCGAGACAGAGCGCCGCTAGTTGCTTGCGCCGATCGCGTGAACGGGCGAGCCAACTTAGCGCGAGAACGGTACCGCAGATTCCGACGATATAGGCCGGGAGATTTTGAAATCCTGACTGCAAGAACACAAGGGGAAAGATGAGCGCCGAGCTCACGATGACGACGAGCGTGGTTCCGACCGACCACGGCGAGACCACGGCGAGGACACCAGTTGGAATCAGGTTCTCATAGATTACGGCCTTTCGCTCCCAGAGCACTCGTAGCCACCGCTGAGGATGAGCCACCATGGCGCGTGCCAGCGACGCAAACGTGACGTTGGCGCCAACCGCGGCGTTGCCGGTCTGTAGGTAGGCGTATCCGGTCATGAAGCTGTTATTGCCCACCCCCATGATGTCAGCCAGCCGGATCCACCCGAAGCCAACGACCAATCCGCCGACGCCCCACCACCAGCGCCGTGGCATGACGATGAGCAATGACACGCCGAGCCCACACAGATAGAGCCCGCCGAAATCGCCGCACGATAGTAGCAGAACGGTCCAAACGCCCGCCCAGGCAAAACGGTTGTGCCATGCGGCGCGAACGGTGAGCACCAAGAAGAGCGTCGCCAAGACATGGGTGTGAAAGTCAAAAAGCATCGCTTCGTAGAACCACGGATTGGCGAGCATTACCACCGAAGCTCCCACGACGATCGCGGGCCCGACCCAGTCTTTTCGGCTCGAGAGGAGTCGTTTCCGGCAAATCTCGAGTATCCAGCGAGCGGCCACGAGCTCGGCTGCGACGCCGGCGACATCCTGAAGCCACAAGAGAAGAGTGCCGTGCGGGTAGATCCAATAGAGCAGGGCTATGGGATAGATGATGAGAGCAAAATGGTCGTCGAGAAACCGATACCCGTGGAGCGTGGACCACGGATTGAAGTCGCCATGAGTTATGAGCCAGACCGCCTGATATGAGTTACCGAAGTCGATGCTGAGATCAAATCGTGCGTATTCGTGGGCACTGAAGACGGCAATCACGATGAACTGGATCGCGAAAGCTGTCGCCACGGTGAGCCATAGCCACCGGGGAAGCGCCCCTTTGTCCTGCCCGGACTCGACCATGCCCGTGACCGGCGACAGAATCGCACCTCGGGTTCCGGGGTCCGCCATGGTCACCCAGGGTAGAGGATCGAAGTCCCACCGGACGACGTATTCAGCGTCGGCTTTTGCGACTTCATGCCTGATGACTCGTTGCCGGGCGGGATGCGGCCGGACGACAGACGGGGTCGTCCTGAAGGACCCCCGGCCGTTCGTTGATCGAAGTCAGCATTGGCGCGTGACTGCTGTGTGGTGCTTGGGCGTCGGTGAGCCCCGTTTCCGCACCATCCCCCCTTGTCATCGCAATCATGCCGCGGGCAAGCATTGGGGGGCTCAGGGGGGTGGAGTTCCGATGAAGATGGCGCTCAGCCGGCACCCATTGATGCCCGCTTTCCAGGCATGGTCTACACCGCCAACGATCGCTCCATCTCCAGTGTGCAGGACATGGATTCCGTCGTCGAGTATCAGTTCGATCGATCCTCGCAAAACGATGTCCAGGTCGACACTGTCGGTCTGATGCATTTCCTGCTCCTCGCCGGGCTCATAGTCCATGACCAGCCATCGGGCGCTGCTGGGCGGGATCTGTAGGTCCATGAAGGGTGAATGACCGAGAGGACGCGCCGGTGGGGGCACGGAGGGGGCTGTGTACGGAGTTCCATGCCAGATCCGCCTGCCCGGTGCCAGGTCCATTGCTATGGTCTCAGCGCCGATGACACAACTCCTGCCGTCATCGTCTACCCCGGTCATCAGCACCCGCATTTGATGTTGGTCCACTTGTGCCCTCGCAGATCACTGTGGCTGTCACTGCACGATATGTCATGGGTAGGTCCCGGACGGACCGCTCTTGAGGAAGCCAAAAGACTGCCGCCCCAGACCCATTTGACTCAGTCCGGGAGGACGCCCCCGTCCCAGAGCAGCGGATCCGGGTGGATGGAAGTCATACCGAGGAGTTCCATGTTCTGTCCGAGTGCCAGGTCGTTGACGGCTGCTCGCTTGAGCTCCTGTACAAATATGCGGCGGGTATTCCGCAAGGTGACCGGGGAAAACCTCACTAGATAGTGTGCGATCTCCCACGCCCGATCAAGCAGCTTGTCGTTAGGTACCACCTCGTTGACCGCCCCCCAATCATAGGCCTGCTGTGCCGTGATCTTCTGGCCCATCAACTGCCAGTATCGGAATCGGTTCATGCCAATTGCCCGCGGCCAAATGTTCTGGACCCCGTCGCCGGGTGCCAGGTTGGAGACGAAATGGGCGAGATCCTGAAAATAGGCTGTGTCGGAGGCTAGAACGATGTCACACATAAGTGGCAATTCGGAGTGGATCGTTACCGGACCGTTCACTGCCGCGATCATAATTGCGTCGATATCCAGCATATTGTTGTGTCGGTTCCTGCCGGACCAGCCCGACGCCTCGACGTCCTCCGCCGGGCGCTGAGGCGCCGCCTGCAATTTCGCCGCGTAGGCTTTCAGTTCCTCGCCCTTCGGGCGAAAGTCCGCGTTGAAGTTCTCGCCCGTGCCAGTGAAAATAATGACGCGCACATCGCGATCTCCCGCGATATCGCCTAACAGGTTCGGAGTCGATGAGGCTGCTTTGTTCCAATTGACGGGGCCTCCATCGGTATGCATCCTCATCAGAAGGATCCCATCGTCGGTCTTCTCCAGTACGTAGCAGTCGGAATAGCGATCTTGATATTCTTCGAACTTCGTGACACGTGACATGTTTGTTTCTTGCCTTTCGTCCGATGTGCGGTCCAGGTCACATTACCCACAACCAAGCTAGCGAAGACTCATCGGAACATCAGGTTCCGACGGTAGAGCACCCGGCATTGCCCAGTCCTGCCGCGTGGCTGACATAGAGGGGCTGGGGTCGGAAGACTTCTCGTTTGTGCCAAAGAGCCACCTTGATCCCGGCCACTACCTTGACGCCCTCTTTGATACCGGAAGCGAAAACCAGTGGCACACAGGGCTACGCCGGTGGCCTCCAACGAGCTCAATGGTTCTCGCGCACGCCCCCCTAAAGCCACGGGCCTTCGCGAACGGTGCTCGGCATTGTGCACGCGTCAGCCGGGCAGCCATCGGTGCACGCTGGCTTGGGCAGCACCACGTGACTGTCCTGCTCGCGCCTCCCGGCGCCATTCAGTTTCTGGGGCCTACCGGTTGTCAGGCTGCCTTTACAACCTTTTCAGTCGGGTCACACTGCATCAGCTTGGACAGGGTGCCGCCCATGATCTTCGCTTTGTCGTCCTCGGAGAGGGGTTCGATCTCATCGACGAACGAGAGAGGATCGCCGAGACCCTCCGGATGCGGGAAGTCCGAGCCGAACACGACATTGTCCGTTCCGACCAGCTCAACGATGTTGAGGACGTCCTCCTCGAAGAAGGGGTGGATCACGATCGACCGCTGGAACGCCTCCAGCGGATTCTCGTCGAATGCACCCGGTGATCGCTCGTACACCTTGGCGAACTGCTTCAGAGCGGTCGGGACCCACTGGCTCCCGTTCTCCACGGGCATGAACCTCAGATCCGGGAAGCGGGTCGCCAAGCCGTGACCGATGATCGAGTAGACGGTGTCGCGGATCGACCGGTACTCGCTGCTGACCAGTAGTGAAAATGGGCTCGGCTTGGTGAAGGGCTGGTGCTCGGACGTGCGTCCGTCCCACTCGTTGAGGAACCGCTGATAACCGTCGTCCGAGGCGTGCATACCGACGAGGATGCCGGCCTCTTGGACCAGCTTCCAGAACGGGTCGAACTCCGGCAGCGCCATCGACCGGCGCCGGAGGCCGTATCCGGGAACCGGGGCGGGGCGTACGAGAATCGCCCGGGCGCCGCGCTCTGCTACGTACTCCAGCTCCCGGATGGCCTCCTCGACGATCGAGAGGTTGATCACAGGGGTCGCGAAGATCCGGTTCTCGAAATTGAAGGTCCAGTGCTCGTGCATCCACTCATTGAGGGCGTGTACGACCACCGCCGTGGCCTTCGGATCGTCGGCGAGCCGCTCTTCGAGCAGGCTGGCCAGGGTGGGCCACATCATCGCCCGGTCTACTTGCTGCTCGTCCATTATGACGATCCGCTCCTCGGGATTGAAGAACCCAGGCGGCGACTCGATGTAGCGCGGTATCGAAGCCAGCCGGGGGTCCGCCTTCTCGGCGCTCCCTATGTCGAAGCCACCGGTACCAACCGAGTGCTTCGACGACGGATTCTTGAGACGGAACTCCATCTCTTGGCGCCCGGGAGGTGCCACCTTGTTGAAGGTCGGGTTCGGGATGTACTCGCTGATCACACCTCGAAGAGCGATCTTCGTCCGACCATTCACTTGCACGTACTTGACGAGGCCTTCGTACTCCCTGGGCAAGTACTTGGTGAATGCGTCCGTCGTCTCGTACATGTGGTTGTCTGCGTCGAACACTGGATAGTTGAGAATGTGGGACACGCGGTCTCCTTACGGTCACATGACAGCAGCATTACAGGTCGCACCTATTCGCACCTGCTGATTCGCGAAACTACGTCTCATTGACAGTGGCGTCAAAACCCGAGATCGCTCCGACCGACCCGGCGTGACCTTTCGAGCCGCTCCCATCTGCCGAACTGGCCAAGCCTCGAGAAGCAAGCACCGTGCAGGTAGCTGGCCGGGGTCAGGACAGGCCGATCGGAGTAGGGTCGGTGCCCGTGAGTGCAGGATGGGGCGGGGGCGTAGTCATGGGCTCACTGTCGGGGGAACCGGGGCGGCCGGCTTACACCGTCATGTTGTCGAGGATGGTCGCGCCACGATGAGCCGGAGACCGGAGGTGGTCGTGGGCGGCCTTCTCTTCCCGGAAGGTCCGGTGTGGTGCGCGGATGGGACTGTCGTGTGCACGTCGGTCGCCGAGGGGGCGCTGTATCGCGTGTGGCCGAGGGAGAGCCGCAAGGAGAGGATTGCAGAGGTCGGGGGCGGAGCCAACGCGGCCGCTCCAGCAGACGATGGCGGATTCTTGGTGACACAGAACGGCGGGATCGACTTCGGTGCGATCGGCCTCTACGAGGACCCGCCGCCGTATCGTCCGGCGACGCCGGGTGTGCAGCGGGTCGAGAGTGACGGTTCGGTAAGTTACCTCCTCGAGGGCGGGTTCCTGGCGCCAAATGACCTGGTGGTTGCCACTGACGGAACGTTGTTTTTCACGGATCCTCCACATCATCCGCCGCCCCCCGAGTCGATGGGTCGGGTGCATGCCTACCGGGACGGGCAACTGCGCACGCTGGCCGACGGGTTTGCGTACTGCAATGGCATCGCGCTTGAGCCGGATTCCACGGTGGTGGTCGTGGAGGGAAACGGTCTGATGCGGGTGGGGCTAGACGGCTCGAAAGAATGGGTTTGCAAGCTCCCCGGTGCTTCCGGCGACGGGTTCTGCCTCGACGTGGACGGCAATTTCTACGTCGCGACGGCCGCAGACCACGGTGTCCTGATCCTCGACTCTGAAGGAGTCGTGATTGACTTCCTCCCCATCTCCGATGGCGGCGCCGGCGGGGGGATCGTGACGAACTGCTGCTTTGGTGGCGAGGACGGCCGGACCCTGTTCGCCACGGACGGCATCCCGGGTCAGCTCGTCGCCTGGGAGGGTCTCCCCGTGCCCGGGCGAGAGATCTACCCATGGCCGACGGCCACCCGATGATCTCCGGGACCAACCTGTCCGAACCAGGTGTGTCCCGATGAGGAGCCCGCTCCGATTCCGGGCGGCAGTCGCCCTCCCCGGCCGAGTGGACGTCGTGGTCGAAGAGGTCGAGGGCTGCGCGGTGGTCAGCGGTGCCGGCGCAGTCTTCAACCACGCTCGGGTCGCCCCCGGGTCGACTGTGGCGGTCATCGGTTGTGGCGGCGTCGGCCTTGCCGCCCTGCAGGCGGCCCGCATCTCGGGTGCGGTGCGCATTGTGGCCGTCGACCCCTCCGAGCACAAGCGGGTTTTGGCCGCCAAGCTGGGTGCCACCGACTTCGTCGACCCTGCGCTTGCGCCGGCAGCCGCGCAGGTCTTGGACCTCACGGCCGGCAGGGGAGTCGACGTCGCCGTCGAGGCCTACGGGAGCGCGGCAACCACCGAGCAAGCGCTCGCGGCGACCGGCAGAGGCGGCATCTGCATTCAGGTCGGCACACCGCGTCCCGGCGAGCAGGTCAGGATCCCGCCCGGTGCCGGTGAACGGGTCTTTGTGAGCAGCGTCTACGGGTCGGGGGACGTGCGCCGAGATATCCCGCGCCTCGTCGATCTCGCCGAGGCAGAGAGGCTTGACCTCACCAGCCTGGTATCGAAGTTCGTCCCTCTCATGCCGGGACCGCTGTCCGCTGAGTTGCGCGCGCCCGATCCCGACGTCGTCCGCACCGTCATACAGCCGAACTAGAGCGTCTCCCATCTCCAACCAAAAGCCTTGAAGGCGACATCGGACGGTCAGTCGGGATCCTTACGTAGATTCCTCGAGCCGAAAGCCGACCTTCATCGTGACCTGGTAGTGACAGACCTGCTCATTGTCTATGTGGCCGCGGATCTCGCTGACCGTGAACCAGTCAAGATTGCGCAATGTCTTGGACGCCCGAGCGATCGCCCCCCGGATAGCATCATCGACGCCTTCTTTGGACGTGCCGACGATCTCCGATATCGAGTAGACGTTGTCAGCCATGCGACCTCCTCTGAAAGTGTCGAGCGTAGCGTCGTGCATGCTTAGCCGCTATGCCCAGTTTTGGTCGACCCATTCATGAGGCGCTAAAGATCTGGACCAACGCAAGGTGCCGGCAGGCCACTACTGCCAACGCTCCTTGGTATCCTCCGAGGGCAATGCCGCGGAACGAGGAAAGGAGCGACCCCGATGAGGCAGCCCCTTCAACTGGTCGACCCCTAGACCATCCCGGCGCTCTCCGGACGAGACTGAGGCCAAGGACCTCCCGGTCCAAGGCGAGCTGCCCGGGGACCTCGTCGGCGCCTATCTGCGCAACGGCCCCAACCAAAGGTTCACCCCACTCGGCAGCTACACATACCCCCTGGAGGGTGACGGGATGGTCCACGGGCTCTGGCTCGAAAACGGGCATGCCCGCTACGCCAACCGGTGGGTCCGTACTCGGGGAATGGCCGCCGAGGAGCGAGCTGGCCGGGCTCTCTATGGAGGTCTGCTCACCCCGGCCTTCGTCGACGTGGACCGGCTCGGCCCGGATCCCGACCCGGGCTGGCCGTTCCGGCTCGATCCCTTCATCAACGTCGTCTGTCACGCCGGGCGCTATCTCGCACTCGAAGAGGGCACCCCGCCCTATGAGATCACCTCCGAGCTGGCGACTGTCGGCCTCTACGACTTCGGCGGAGTGCTGCCGGGCATGTGCGCCCACCCCAAGCTCGACCCGGTCACCGGCGAGATGGTGCTGTTCTGCTACGACGTCGAAGAGCCCTTCCTCCGGACGGTGCCGTTACCTCGGGACCGACGCCGGTGGCCGGGGTGGACAGGGGATTCATGATCCACGACTTCGCCATCACCGAGCGCTACGTGATCCTGGTCATCGGGCCCGGTGTCCTCGACGTTGAGGCGATGATGTCCGGCGGCGCCGCGCTCCAATGGCGTCCCGAACTTGGCACCCGGGTGGCCGTGATCCGGAGGGACGGGTCCGGCGATCCCCGCTGGATCAAGACCGACGCCTTCTGGGTGTGGCACTTCGCCAACGCATACGAAACCGGGGAGCCCGATGACCGGCGCATACTCATCGATTTCCCGTGGTGGAGTTCGCTCGGGTTCGCCGTCGATCAGTCCGAGCCGCTGCGAGGTTCACTGGCCCGGGCGACGATTGACCCGGGAAGGGGAACGATCGATCTGGCCCACGTCGAGGAACGAGGTACGGAATTTCCTCGGATCGACGACCGTCTGGTGGGTCGTCCGCACCGGTACCTGACCGTGGTGGGGAGTTCGGAGCGGAACGGGCTGGTCCGCGGGGAGCACGACCAACTGGTGCGCTATGACATGGCGACGGGCCACTCGCAGACCTTCGAGTGCGATGCCGTCGTCGGCGAGGTGGTCTTCGCGCCTCGTAGGGGTGCCACTGAAGAAGTGGACGGCTACTACCTGGCCTTCGCCTCCTCGCTCGGGACCGACCGCTCGGCTCGGTTCTTGGTCTGGGACGCGGCCGACTTCCCCGCGCCGCCGATCGCCGAGGTACTCATCCCCCAGCGAATACCCAACGGGCTCCATGGGAACTGGTTCGCCGCTGGCTGAGCCACCATTGAGCCAGGTCGGTGCCGATGCCACGACCCCCCTTTTGGCGCTCTCTCCCCGGACACCTCATAGGCCGGCGTTGTCGGGAGCAGGCGTGGTGATCTGCGCGTTGGTAGTGCTCATCTGGTTAGCTCCGTTCGCGGTGAACGCCACCTCGTCGGCTACGTTGCGATGATCATCGTCGTCGAGGACCTGGGCCCGCTCAGCCGTCTCCCACGAAGAAGGCTCATTGGAGACGTCACGCCCGCCCCGTGTCCACGATGCGGCGGCCGCCAACAAGCTGGCCACGATGGCGAAGTTGAGAGCGGCATCGAGGCCGGATCGAAACGGCTTGGCAATCAGCGATGGGAAGAAGCTTCGACCCGTCAGGGTCGCCTGCTGGGCGGTACTGAGGTGGGACAAGACGCTCGAGCCGACAAGATGCTGCACCGGGTTGTAGCCCAAGAAGGCGGCGAAGAGAGTGGAGACCGGGGGCAGGTGTGAGACCCGCGTGGCCGCGCTCTTCGACACGCCGTGAGCGACCAGGCCGTGGTAGAGACTGGCGGGCAACAAGGGAGAGAGCCCGACGATGAGCAGGGTGAAGAAGATCCCGATGGAGAGGACCTGGGCCGAGTTGATGAAGGTCGTGTTCATTCCCGACCCCGCCCCCCGGTGCTCAGGAGGAAGGCTGTTCATTACCGCGGCCCGGTTCGGTGAGCCGAACATGGACATGCTGAGCCCTAGGACAAAGAGCAGAACGGCGAAGGTTGGGTAGGAAAAGTCAATCGGCATGAACTCCAGCAACGCGAAGCAGACGGCGGTGGCGATCGGGCCGCCGCTTGTGAAGGGTCTGGCGCCGTAGTGGTCGGAGAGGACACCCGAGATGGGGCCCGAGAGCAAAAAGCCCGCGGTGAGGGGGAGCATGGCGAGGCCGGCCCACAACGGCGTGCGGGCGAAGTCATAGCCGTGGAGCGGCAGCCAGATTCCCTGCAGCCAGATGATGAGCATGAACATGAGCCCGCCCTGGCTGAGCGCCATCAGGAAACTGGCGAAGACCCCGGCCGAAAAGGCGCGGATCTTGAACAATTGGAGGCGGAACATCGGTTGCGCGACCTTGGTCTCTATGATCCCGAAGGCGACCAGGAGCACGACGCCGAGCGCCAAACAGATGAGGACGAACGGATTCGTCCAGCCCATGGTGTTGCGCCGGTAAGGCTCGATCCCATACGTGATACCGATCATCACCAAAATGAGCCCGAGGGCAAAGGTGATGTTGCCCGGCCAGTCGATCTTGGCCGGTCGCCGTTCGCTCAGTTCCTCCAGCTTGAGGTAGCCCACGACGGTGGCAAACAGACCGATGGGTACCGTGACCAAGAAGATCAGCCGCCAGTTGATCGGGGCCAAGATGCCGCCGAGCACCAGCCCTATGAACGTCCCGCTCATCGCCGCCGCCTGGTTGACGCCCATGGCCATCCCGCGCTGGTAGCGGGGGAAGGCGTCGGTCAAGATGGCGCTCGAGTTCGCCATCAGCATGGCGGCGCCGACTCCCTGGAAGACCCTCAGCACGATCAACCAGACTCCAGCCGCCTTACCCGACATCCAGGTCACGGTGAGGAGGAGCGAGAAGAAGGTGAAGATGGCAAAGCCCAGATTGTAGGTGCGGACCCTGCCATAGATGTCGCCCAGACGCCCCAACGTGGTCACCAAGACGCTGGTGACCACCAAGAAACCCAGGATCATCCACAAGAGGAAAAAGCTGTTGCCGGCCTCGAGGGGGTTGATGTCGATGCCCCGGAAGATGTCGGGGAGAGCGATCAGCGTGATGGTGCCGTCAATGGTCGCCATGAGCATTCCCAGGGTGGAAATGAAGAGGGCGACCCACTTGTAGTTGGGCGATATCGGCGTTCCGACCTCGGGGCCGCCGAGACGAGGTTCCCTCGCGCTGGTCAGCGAACGCGTTACGGCGCTCATGTGGGCGGGCCAATCATCGCGAGGGGGCGCTCAACCTCAACAACACGATGCCGGCGACCCCGGCGGACTACTGCCAACTGTGGCGGCGCCAATGTATGAACCCATGTCATACACCGGCGGACTCTTGTCCTTGGAATCGTCCCGCCAGTTCTTCGAGTACAGCCACGGAATCGGCCAGGCACCTTCTGTCACTCGCTGTCATCTGTTCCATGGCAGAAACGAGCATGGCCACCCGCCGGTCCTGAAACGCGCTCACCTTCCGCCGCATGCCGGGGGTCAGGTCGAGGCGTGCCACCCGACGATCTTGTGGATCAATCCGGCGGGTCAAGAGATGCTCATCGGTCAGCTGACGAACCAACGTGCTCACGGTATTGGGTGCGAGCCGGAGTTCTTCGGCCGCATTTGTCACCGACACTCCGGGACGACGCAAAACGACGCGGATCAAGTCGAGCTGCGAGCTGGTCAGTGTGGAGAGTTCAATCGGTCGTTTTGCCAGGAGCCTTCCACTCCGTCGGATGGAGGCCATCACGCTCAGGAGTTCATCTGCGCGAGTCACCAGTTCATAGTGCTCGTCTCGGTCACCTGGTCGTTCCGCCCGTAGTGCACTGTGAGCAAGAGGTGCCACCGGCATAGTTTCAGCATATCTCTGCTACAGAGGTATGCTGCGCTCCCGCAGGTGACGGGCAGGGTCATACGTTCGAACCATCCGGAACAGCCCCCAACTTGGAAGAGATTCAGGTAGTTCCACCGCACCGCCCGCGCCTTGCGTCAATCCGCCATATAGGCTTGAGGCACTCGGTCCGACCAGGGCATGGCTTGCTCCAGCTCGGCGGCAACCGCCAACAAGAGGCTTTCGTCGAATGGCCGACCGGCTAGTTGTATGCCGATCGGCAGGGCCTGCGGACTCTGCCCCAACGGCAGACTCACGGCGGGCTGGCCCGAGATGTTGAATGGATGCGCAAAGTTGGGGAACGACGAGAAGGCCTGCATGTGCTGTTCGGGGGTCTGGTTCCATGGAGCCCACGAAACCGAGGGTGGGAGGATTCCACACGTCGGAGTGACGAGGATGTCGAAGGACTCCCAAAAGGCGACGAACTCCGCCGTTGCGGCCCGGGCTATCTCGACAGAGCGAAAGTGTTCCAGAACGGTCATGCCTGCGAGCCGAGACACCATCGGACGGTTCCTCGGCTCGACCAGATCGTACTGCTCCGGTGAAAGCAAGGTAGCGGCGCCCGGGACAGCCATCGGCGTAGCCGAGGCCGCCAGAATCGCAGCCCAGTTCGGTGTTGACATCTCGACCTTGTGTCCGAGGGATTCCAACACCCGACCCACCTCGAATGCCGCCGCCGCACAAACCTCGTCGACCTCGCCCAACGGTGGATCGGCACTGACGGCCACTCTCAACCTGGGAACGTCCTCGCCCACGCCTTGTGCGTAGGGCTCGGCGGGCCGAGGTGACCATGCAAGAGCAATGGATCCGGATCCCACCATTACATCCAAGACCGCAGCGGCGTCACGCACGGTTCGCGTGAGCACGCCCGGTTCCGAAGTACCGAAGTAGGGATGATCCTCTTGGGGGCTAAAGGCCACGAGCCGCCTTGAGGGCTTCAATCCCACGAGCCCGCAGAATGACGCTGGTACCCGCACTGAGCCCGCTCCGTCGGTGCCGTGCGATACGGCACAGAGCCCAGCAGACAGAGCAGCAGCTGCACCTCCGCTTGAGCCGCCAGGGGTGCGCGCCAGGTCCCAGGGATTGCGGCAGATACCATTGAGTTCGGACGATGTCATGCTTGTGCAGAACTCAGGGACATTCGTCTTGCCGATCACCACAAAGCCGGCGTCACGGAACCTTCGGACAAGCGGCGCGTCGGCGGTCGCCACGTTGTGCGCCAATGCCTTGCACGAGTGCGTGGTGGGCATCCCCGCGACATCGATGACGTCTTTGATCGACAGCGGTACGCCGTGGAATGGAGGTACAGCTTCTGGCCCAACTCGTCGCAGTAGCTCATCCGCAGCTTGGGCGGCCGCAAGAGCACCACTCCGATCGACGCTCACGTACGATCGCAGCCGCGAGTCGACGGAGTCGATTCGATCCAGTGTGTCATTGACAAGCTCTAGCGCCGATATCCCACCCTGTCGCACCTCCGTGGCTTGCCCTACGGCATCCCCATCCGAAACGGTCATCTTCGCTCCTTGGTCATCAGGTCAGCCGGCCTTTCTCCGATCCTCGGATAAAGGCGCCTGGCCGCAGACAGCCTCAGCCGAGGCAAGCAACAGGTGTTTGCAATCGTTCGTGCATGCGTCGGCCGAGCCAGAGTCCGCTCAACGCGGAGTTGGATGGGCGTCGGACCATCGCATGTGGCTCCCCCCTGATGCGCAGTCGACGAAAGAGGATGGCCATGTGGTCCTCATTGTCCGGGATTGATGAGCGCTTCGGTCTCTGCGAACTCGCTGATCGAGGTGGCGGCGGGCGACTGACGCGGGATGATCGTCACCGTCGGTATGGCCGCGCTCGCGCCCAAGCGCAGCACGGAATCGACGAGGTGTACCAGCTCGCCGGCGTCGAACACCGTCCCCGCCAGCAGTCC
>Ga0302326_10007963_pt1 | contig 23459 bp, 14 predicted proteins | sample Palsa_T0_3_FD_202264 | JGI IMG/M metagenome (GOLD analysis project Ga0302326, IMG submission 202264) | Peat permafrost microbial communities from Stordalen Mire near Abisko, Sweden - Palsa_T0_3 | ecosystem: Environmental > Terrestrial > Soil > Palsa > Peat permafrost | place: Sweden: Abisko... | reverse complement strand
GCTGTCCCCACATCGGCGCGGGGCCTCGTGCGCGAAGTCGATCAGGATTCCAGAGTCGCCAGGAACAACAACTAGCGAGAACGGAGCCGGCCGCATTTGTATCGCGCTGTGTCGCGTTCACGCGGCGTTGATTCGGACAAACACCGTGCAGACTAAAGGATCCCTTCACGGGGACCGTCGGGAGGCACGGTGTTTCTGACTGAACTGTGCTGCATCGCAAAGGCATCATTCTCTTGAACCCTGAGGGGAACTTTTAACTGTGCGGCTGATCGTCCCCGCCAAAAAAACGCCCGGAGGCTGCTAATGCAGCCTCCGGGCGTGAGATTTCCAACTTCACTAATTAGCGAGAGGGTCGGTGCGCAACTGGAACTTGACGGCTTTGCTGGTTGTGCCTTTGCCACCCTCGATATGCCAGGGAGCGCGAGTGGCGTAGGTTGACCACAAGCCGCGGCCTTTCCAGCCTGCCTGTGGATTGTCGATCCGGCCGTCCAGGCTCTTGGCGAAGAAGCCCATCGGATAGGGAACACGCATCACGATGAATTTTCCAGTGGATGGATCTAGAACCTCAAGCGCGTCGTTGGTGTTGCCGGTGGCGATCGGTATGTTCTTGCCCATGCCGAGCGAATCGAATTCATCGACCCAGTTGTAGTAGTTCTCATCGGCGCTGCCCACGTCACTCACACCCTTGAAGCTTGGGCCGGGCGTGCGATAGAGTGTCCAGCCTTCCGGGCAATGCTGGCCGGTTGCGGTTGGCCCGTTGAGAGGGCCCTTGCACTTGCGGCGATCGAAGCTCGCGAAATGGCCGCTGGCAAGGACAGTCCAAATGACTCCGTTACTGTCGACGTCCAACCCGCGTGGGGAGAAACCCTGCACGGGCGCCTTCGGGTTATTCCAAGGCACTTCGTAGTATTCAGCAAGAGCCGTCCTCGCCGGATCGGGTCCCGGGTTCACTCGCACAATACCGCCGGGAAAGCCCAACATAGTTCCCCAGACTGACCCGTCCGTGGGATTCGAAACGATACCGTAATACCCGCCATTGATCCGCGTGTCCTTGGTGGGATCGCTGGGCTGGCCGGGTTCGGTGTAATCGTCCCTCTTGCCATTTCCGTTGGTATCCAAGATCAAGGGAGTCCAGCCTTGGGATTTCTGTGCATCGTGGGTTTGGTCGAACATCTTCGTATTTAGCCAGCCGACGACGTCGCTGCCTGGATTGCCAATCCAGAGCGTGTGGTTCGCATCATTTGCAAAATTCAAGTGCAGGGAGCTGGCGCACATATTGACAAGAGTCCACTGCTTTGTTTTAGGATCGTACATATTGACCTGACGCGAGCCTCTCTTGACCGGAAAGGCGACGGCCGACTCCTGACTTGATCCCTGTTCGCAGAATGCGGGGCTATCGTGGTCGCGTGTCTGTGACGCGGTCCAAATTCTTCCTTGAGCATCCATCATCAAGCTGTGCGCAGCCGCCCGCGCGGTGGAGATGGCTTCGGTGCCCCAATAGGGTGAGGGTTCTAGCACCTCGGTGGGCTCAATCCGGGGAGTATCAGGGTTCGAGGGAATCGGAATCTCGGTGAAAGCGTTCTTGACTGGATCGAGAATTGTCAGGAGATCCGTGCTTTCCTCATGCACTCCATAAACTAACCCATTGGGATTCGTCGTGGGATTCCAGCGATCCACTGAAATTTCGTCGTGGAAGTAGTCCTTCGGTCCGGACCAATCCCATATCGTGACCACCACGTTTCGCTCTTTACCCTGTGGACGGGGCGGGACAGGCGGCAACTCCCCCGCTTGAATGCGATCCGTCCAGTCTGCGTACTCTGTCAAAAGACGCTTCTTTCCGATTTGAGTTGCCGCCGTATTCATCCCGCTTCCAACTTGGCTGGATTGAATGCGCCGGTCCCACGCGGCATACGACGAATCGAACGCTCCGAGACCTTTGGGGATCTCTCGGGTCGCCTTGTCGCCCAATTGATGGCATGACTCGCAGCCGTCGGTCTTTACGTGTTCCACCCACTCGGCCTGGCTCTTGATGCGCTCGGAAATACCATTTCCGCCCTCACCTGTGCCGGGGAAATCGCTCTTCGGCGGAATGTGCAGCAAGGAATACCAGTAAGCGGCGGGATAGTACTGCGCCGCCGCGTGATCGTCGGGCGCGAGCACGGCGGTCAAGTTGAGCATTTTCCCCGGAGCCGTTTTTACTTTCGGAGAATCGACCAAGCCGTAGCCGCGCACCCAGACATCGTAATTCGCTTTCGGAAGCTCGGGTATCACGTAGCGGCCCTGATCGTCGGTGACGACGATCTTGCGATAGCCGGTGGGCAGGTCTTTCGTCTCTGCGATCACCCACACGCCCGCTTCCGGTCCCTTTGAGCTGGTGACCACGCCGCCGATGTCGTCGGAGACGATTTTGATTTCCGCAGCGGGCTTGCGCGCCGTATGGCCGGTGCGCACAAACCCCAACATGGCAGCGAAAGAAATTGCCAAGATTCCGAGGTATGAAATTCTCTTGTTCATGAGGGATGATCTCCTAGGGCGGCTATACCTACACCCGGGCATCCTCAACCGAAGATTGGGACGCATAACCACAGCAAGAATTGAGGGCCGTCGCGAATCGTATGCCGGACCGAAACCATTGTCAAACGCTGGTTTTTAGCCGGATTGCAAGGTCAAGCACAGAGGGGAACCTCGTCTCAAGCATGCAGTCAGAGATTCTTTACAGGATTGAGATTTATTCGCAACCTCCGCACTGCTTACAAGCGCTGCGAAATTTGAACTCGATGACCGGATGGCTGAAATTAAAGCGCGCAGGTGTATGATCGTGGTACGGTCGAAGCCGGCCGTCGCATTCGATACTGGAGAATCGCCTGGATGATCACTGCGGAGAAGCTCGCCGCCGAGTTGCATAAGAAGGTGCATCGGCAACCCACATGATATCCTCTCTGCGTCCTACTTCGATTAGCGACCTGAGTGCGGTGCGCCAGTTTCTTCAGCGGGCTTTCAACGCAGCACATGATGCCCCGTTTCTGGATCCCTCTATGATGGCCTGGAAATACTGGGACCCCCGGGGCGACTGGGAGGGGCCGCGCGCTTATGCGCTGGAGCGGAACGGCATCATCGTGGCCCACGCCGGCGTCTACCCCTTAACCTTCGGTGCGGGGGAAGTCCGGGGCGTTCAATTGATCGATTGGGCTTCCGCCAAAGGATCTCCCGGCGCCGGTCTGATTCTTTTGCGGAAACTATATGCCATGTTCGATTTCATGTATGGGATTGGCGGATCAGAGTTGACCCGCAAGATCTTGCCCGCTTGCGGATTTTTGGAATACGTCAAGCAATGGAGAGGCGCTCGCCCGCTCCGTCCCCTCCAACAAATTCTGAAGCATCAACACCGGAACTGGAGGCTCGCGCCGCGTCTGGTCAGAAACTTCCTGTGGGGAGTGCGAAGGGCGCCTGAGGTCCGTTCCCAGGAAGGATGGAAATCGGCTGAAATAAGTCCCGGTGAAATCTCCAAGCACTTCTATTCTCAAAGCATGGCGGATGCTTGTTTCAGCCCGCGACCGCCCGCCTTTTTCGAGTATCTTCTTCGTTGCCCAGGAATGAAAATACGGCTTTACGGAATCCGAGACCAACGCGGGCCGAAGGGGCACTTCGCGATTGGCGTTCTGCGTGGACAAGCTCGAGTGGCCGGAGTGTGGCTCCGCGATCCGGGACGGGAAGCGTGGCAGGCCGCCTTCTCCCTCGCTCGGCAGGCTGCCACGCGGCTCGAAGGAGCTTGTGAAATCGTGGCTGCAGGGACTGAAGGCCCGAGCGAGCAGGGAGCCGCCCAGTCTGGCTTGCGCATCATGGGACATGCTCCAGTCTACATCCTGAGCAAAGAGGGAAAGCTCGCGCTGCCGCCTGATTTTCAGTTTCAGCTTTCCGATGACGATGGATTGTTTTTGGATCTGGGGAGATCCTCGTTTTGGACCTGAAGCGCCCGCGCCAGAGCTTCGAAAGAAGTGGCGCCTTCGAATTCCTCGAAATCAATATCCCGCCGAAATCCTCTCCGATCGCGGTGAGCAACGTCAGTTGGGGTTCTGTTGAGCGAACGCTGTCAGCGGAGCCAGTCCTTTGACAAGGACGCCGGAGTGCGCGAACGCGATCGCTGTCACATTGCTCCCATCCTGCTGGAGACGGTGGTCCAGACGGACTAACGACGCTCGATCCTGTGCCTGGCTGTCGCTAAAGATCCACGTGGACGGCTTGATTGCCCCGGCGCTGCTCGCATCGGCTGCGTCCCCAAGAAACAGCACGCCATTCACCAGGTAGGCTGCACTTCCCGCGGTATGGCCGGGCACCGCGAACACGCGGACCGGCATTTGGTCGAGCATCACCGTCTCGCCATCCTGCAAAGTTCGAGTCACTTTCACGCCGGTTGGGTTCACGGGCATGAAGCGCGTTACGGGGCCATGCGCGCCCGCGCGCCCTTCGACGAGCGGCACCTCGGGGCCGAGTGCCATCACCTGCGCGCTCGGGAAGAGAAGAATGGCGGCGGTATGATCCGCGTGTCCGTGCGTGAGCAGGATCGCCTTCACCGCGTCGCGGCCAAGTTGCCGGCGCGCCAACTCAGCGAGTATGGCCTTTCCCGATTTGTCGTTGCCCGCGTCAATCAGCGCCACTTCGCCGGTCCCAATCGGCACGAAAGCTACGCTTACAATTCCGTCCTTCACGATGCGGATGCCGTTGATCTCGAATCCGTCTGTGATGGCTTGCCGCCCCATGAACGAGCTGGCGATCGTGCCGACTGCGACGATTAGAAGCAGGCCAATGAGGATACCTACGACCTGGAGAATGCGTTTCATCGGAGATACCTTTCTTGGGACAAGGATGCGCCTAACAGTAACACTTTTCAATGCTGCTGTTGGACCCTTCTTGGATGATTATTGGGAAGCGACAGCGAGAGTGTGGGTCGTAATCGGGCGAGTGGATGAGAGGAAAAAGGTCATTGAACATGCGAGGTCGGTTGACGCGAACCAAATCTCATCACAAAGTACATTGAGGAAAGGAAGAGAAAAACATGCCCAAAACGTCACCGGCGGATCTTGGCCTTGTATGCGCCGTCACGGAAGGTTGATTCGCACGTCCGCATAAGCCGTTGCGGTTCTTGTAGAAGCTCCGCGCGGCGGCGGGGACAAACAGGCCACCGGATCCCGCGAGTGCAAGGGCGCCGTCGCATACATCCCTATTGAGGTTCGCCTGAGGGCGCTATCTGTGCTTACTTCGGAGGAACCTCGTCGGACATCCGCGTCTCAACCCAGGCTACGTTCAAAGCGTCGTTGAGGTCACGCACTAGAATGGTTCTTGTCTGCTGCGTACCGGAGATGCTGTACAGCGCTATATTTCTTGTTTCCATGCTTACTTGCAAACCGGCGTGCGGGTCGTCCAGGTTGGGCTGCTCGACCAGTTCCTCGGTTGTCTTTCCGTCGGAATCCTCTTCCTGGACGGTCGTTATTCGCCGGTTCAAATGCAAGCCCCCGTCCGGAACTAATCCAGGAAGTTCCGTGGAAAATGTGTCGATGGCACTGCTTTCTTCTCCGGCGGCGGTTTCCGTTTTCGCGCCAACGGTGCGTGAAATCTCTGAGAGCCTGCCCTCTAAATCGGCGCTCGAAACGCTCTCTTGACTCGTTCGACTCTTGCCCACTTCCTTTACTGTGCTTTCCTTTACTTCACCGACTTTCCAGTTGCCGCTGGAATCCGGCGCCAGCATGGTCGTCTTCACCTCGACGCTGTCATCAGCGCCGCGCTCTTGCAGTTCCTGCGTCTGCAGGGACGGAGCCAAAGCGCCGTTGACGCCCAGGAGGTACAGCGTGGTTTTCGTCTCCTGCGTGTCGGGGCTCGTCTCTTGTGTGTCCGCGACCTCACGTTGCATCACCTGAAGATTTCCCTCCGAATCGGGACTCGAGGTCGTGCGGACCACCTGGGCATCGCCGCTTGCTGAGTTTCGTGTTTCTTCCATTACGTTCACCAGATTCCTTTGTCCATTCACGTCCCACTTGTAGGCGCGCTCCACCGTGCGGGTCGTTGTGGCATCGATCTGGATCGTATCCTTCTCGGTTTCGTAATTGGGAATGTACCGGCCATTCGTCCCAAGCTCCTCGACACGAAGTTTATCCACACTCCCGTCGCCGGACGTGATGCGGCTCTCCGTCGTCCGCGATGGATTGGTGTTGTCCGAGAAAGTCTGCGTGGTGGCTGTCCAGGATTCGTCGGCGTTGTTCGGCTGAGCACCTTGCGCCTGTGCGAAAACGACTGAGCCGGTGCAAAGAATCACAGCGGCCATCGACTTGATGAGAAGCTTGTTCGCCATCGCCGCGACCTGATCTTTCGCTTGTGACAATGCCATGTTATTTCCCCTTTCGCTTGGTGCCATGCCGTCGAGGATGAATCAGCTGGAATTTCCGGTTCGGAACTCCCCCTTGTCCATCCTACGTCTCTCCTGCCGTCGACACAACGAATTCGTAACTGGAACAGGTGTCCCTGCCCAAAAGTCCGTACTCGTTGAAACAGTTGAGTTTGCACATCCGCCGAACAATGGGAACCGGACTGAATCATTGCAACCGGACATGGGTGGGTGTATGTTATCGGGTTTTAAGGAACTTTAGATGGAATCGCCCTGCGGATGAGTTTCCCCCAATGAATTCAACGCAGAAATCCCCGCCGGCGCTTGGGCAGACGCTTGGGCCTTATCGCCTGGACCATGAGCTAGGCTCCGGGGGGATGGGAATTGTTTACAAGGCCCATGATCTGCGCCTGGGGCGCGTGGTCGCCCTCAAGATGATCCGGCCGGAATTCCGCAATGCCCGGTTGGAAGCTGCATTCAAGCGGGAAGCCCGTTTGGCCTCTTCCCTGAATCATCCCGGAATCATCACGATTTTTGACATTGTCACGGACAATGACCCTGTCTACTTCGTGATGGAATATGTTGCGGGCAAGCCATTAAGCGAATTGATTCCCGAACGAGGGTTCCCGGCGCCCAAGGCCATCGCGCTGGCGCAGGCCATTGGCGACGCGCTGGCCGCCGCCCATGCCGCCAACATCGTTCATCGCGATCTGAAGCCTGGCAATATTTTGGTGATGGAATCGGGCCATATCAAGATCCTGGATTTCGGACTCGCCAAGCTCCAGCAATCCGATACCGATTCCAAAACGCAGGCCCCGACGCTGCTGGGCGAAAACAATATGGTCGGCACCATCGCCTACATGGCGCCGGAGCAGGCGCGCGGCGAAGCGGTCGACCATCGCGCCGATATTTTTTCCTTTGGCGTCATCCTGAGCCAGATGTTCACGGGCGCTCTTCCGTTTCCGGCCACAAGTCCGGTTGGACTGCTTCGCGCCATTCAGCTCGACGCGCCCGCGCCGATCCGCGGACGCAGGCCCGAGCTTTCCGAAGCGCTGGAAAACATTGTGCTGCGCGCGTTAGAGAAGGATCCCGCATCGCGCTTTCAAAGTGTCGCCGGAATGATGGAGTTGATGGGACGGCTGAAGGATGAGAGTGTCGCGCCGGTTTCGCCGTCGATCGCTTCCCGCGGCGCCTTTTCATCTCTTCCGGATTCCAGCGCTCGCAGCAGCGACGCGCAACCTCCCGCAAGCGGCTCGGAGAGGAGTTCCATCGCCGTGCTCCCGTTCCGCAGCCTGTCCCAGGATCCCGAAGACGGCTACCTCGCGGCGGGACTTGCTTCTGAAATTATTCGCGCGCTCACCGGCGTGCCGCGCTTGCGCGTCGCTCCGCAACTGGCGTCCTTCAGGCTTGGCGACCAGGCAGATCCTCGCATGGTTGGGAAAGCTTTGAACACGCGCTACGTGGTCAGCGGCACGCTGCGCCGCGCGGGCGACCGCTTGCGCATCACCGCCGAGCTGATCGACACGATTCAGGAAACCGTGGCATGGACGCAGATTTACGACCGCCGCATGACTGACATTTTCGCCGTCGAAGAGGAAATTTCAAAAGCGATCGTCAGTTCGATCGGCGGTTACCTTATTCGCGCGGACACCGACACGGCATTTCGCATTCCCACGGAAAGCCTGGACGCCTGGGGCCTGGTGCGCAAGGCGTACCATATCTGGAACTATGAATTCAGCCCCGCGGGCGTGGCCCAATCCATTTCACTCTTGCAACGCGCCATGCAACTCGATCCCGAATACGCCACTCCGTTTGCATATCTCGGAATGTATCTGATGCAGATGGTGCTTCATGGAATCGCGCCCGATCCCGTGGCTGCTTCGGCCTCCGCCTTGTCGGCGGCCGAACGCGCCTGCGCCCTCGCCCCAAACGATCCGGAAGTGCTCGAATGCTGCTCGCTCGTGTGGTTGCAAAACAGCCAGTACGAGAAAGCGGTGCAGTGCCTGAAAAGGGCCGTCCAGAGCACTCCCTTCGATCTTGTCGCCTGGGGTTACCTCGGCTTGGCGCACGGGACTGCCGGCGGGGAAGCGGAGGTTCGGGAGGCGCATCGCATTCTTACCAGGATTATCGCCGATGCTCCCGATCACCCCTCTGTCTCTTATTGGCTTCAGTTTCTGACCTCGGTGAATCTGAGGATGGGACAATACGAGGAAGCCATTGCCAACGGCCGCCGCTGCGTCGAGATGCAGCCCGCGTACACGCTGCAAAACGTTTTGCTCGCCGAAGCCCTGTGCCGCACGGGACAAACGGGGGAAGCCCGTCGAGTGCTCGAGGCCATGCCACGCTACAATCCGAATTTTACCGTGCCTCACTTCGAGAAAGTCGTTTTTGCGATCTGCAGATCTCCTGACATACTCGACCAATTTTGCGCCCACTGCAGGATACTCCAGGAGGCAAAATCCTGATCGTGCGAGGCCACCGCTCATGCCCAGCTTTCGTGAATCCGGTTTCGTGGAAATCGCCAGCGGATTGCAATATCCCGAGGGCCCCGTTTGGCTGCCGGATGGCTCGCTGGCCGCGGTCGACGTAAAAGCTGGCGCGCTGCTGCGATTTCGCCCCGATCCTTCGAACGCCGGCAAGTTTCTGCCCGATCCCCCGATCCAATTGGGAGGCGCTCCGAACGGAGCCGCCCTCGGCCCCGGCGGTTATCTATATGTTTGCAATAACGGTGGATTAGCTTTCGAAACACTGGGTCCGCCGCTCTTGCCATTTACGCTGAACATTCCCGTCGGGCCATCGCCGGATTATCAAGGGGGAAGTATTCAGCGCGTCTCGCTCGCGGATGGCAGCTTCGAAACCTGGTGCGCCACGAATTCCGTAGCGCCGCCGGTAGCGTCTTGCCTAAGCCCGCAGACGCCGCTGCCTCTGGATTCCCGCGGCCTGCGTTCTCCGGACGATCTCGTTTTTGACGCAAGCGGCGGGTTGTGGTTTACCGACTGGGGCAAACCGGGAATGTTTTCGCGCGACATCACCGGTATCTATTATCTGCCCGCAGGATCGCGCAATCCGATTCTCAAGATACCATCGCGGGAATCTCCCAACGGCGTCGCGCTCTCGCCAGACGGAAGCCGCCTGTACGTTGCCGAAACGAATCCGCGATGGGTTCATTACTGGGAGCTTGACGGTCCCGGCTCCATCAAGTGCAATCCCCGGACGCTCGACGGCGCCTATCTTCTTCCCGGCGATTTTCCCGGGGGCGGCCAGCCGGATTCGATGGCCGTGGATTCGCAAGGCAACCTGTACGTCGCCACCATGATTCCGAAAGGCCTGGATCCGGCCGCGACCGGAGGGATCACCGTATTTTCTCCCGGCAATGGAGTGCTCGAATATATCGAACTGGCCATTGGCAGTCCCGAGCCGCTCCCCTCGAATATTTGTTTCGGCGGTCCGGATCGGCGCACGGCATTCATTACACTGGGAGGAACTGGGAGAATCGTCAGTTGCCGGATGAAATATCCGGGACTCAAATCCGCGTACGGGATATGAGGTAAAGTGTATGTTTAACTGGAGTAAACATCCAAAGGTTCACGCCCTCGGCCGGTGGGTCGAGGAATTTATTGATCATCCGATCCAGCGGGCTTGGAATTTCGTCAAAGGGGCATGGGAATGGGTCAAGGAAGGGTTGTTATCTTCCGCTCTGTATATCTGGACGGGGATAAAGACGTATCGCCTGGAACTGTTCCGCGCGGCAATTGTCGTGGTCTCGGCAATCGTGATCCTGATCGCGCTTTATGTCGCCCAGGCGATCTATTTCGAAGTGCACTTGGTGCCCGTTCCCAAGCCCGATAACGTCGTCTATCTGGGCCAGAATTGGGGCGACGCCCCGGATTCCGATGATCGCCTCGACTATTACTACACGCCCCAAGGAGCTTTCATCCACGATATCCGCTATGACTGGCTTGTCTATCTGGAACGTCCCTGGAAGCAAGAGCGCTTTGCAACGCCGGACAACATGCGCGCCTACGGTTTCATTGTAGATCCCGGACAAACGGACAAAAATCCCGGACAACTGCCAGTAGGTTTTGCTCGCCGGTACGACCCCAAGTACAACGAGATGATGCTGGACCTCACCTGCGCCGCGTGCCACACGGGTGAACTGATTGTGATGCAAAACGGCCAGCGCACCTCGGTGCGCATTGACGGCGGCTCCTCCCATAATGATTTAACGACCGCGAAGGCCGGCCGTTTCGCGGGTGACCTGGCCGACTCGCTGATTAACACCTACATCAACCCATTCAAGTTCGGGCGCTTCGCCGCCACTATGCTGAAGGACAAAGATACCTGGCGCAACTGGTTCTTGCTGCACGGTGAGATGGGGGACGTGATCGTAGATATTCTCAAACAAACCGCCCGTGAAAAATGGCTGGGAATCTATCCGTCTGAGGAAGGTTTTGGCAGGACGGACGGCCTTGGCCGCATCGACAACACCGCATTCGCCGTAAACCTCGATCCCAAAAACTACCGGGTTGCCGACGCGCCGGTCAGCTTTCCGGCCATCTGGGAAATGCCTTTGCTCGACTGGGTGCAGTACACCGCTTCCGTCCGCCAACCGATGGCGCGAAATGTGGGCGAAGCGATGGGCACAGGTGCCCGCTACTATCTGACCAATCCGTATGGTCGCCCATTGCCAGCGAGCGAACGGTTCGAAGCCTCCACGAAAATTGCCAATCTCGACAAGATCGAACACCTCATGCGAAAGATCACGCCCCCCTGCTGGCCCGAGGACGTCTTTGGCCCGATCGACCGCAAAGCTGCATCCAGGGGCCATGATCTATTTTATGGCCCGAAGTTCCATTGCGTGGGTTGCCATGGCCCGCACCCCGCGCCCGATTTCGTTACGGCATCCCAGGCGCCGTACAAACTGCGCGTGAAGAATCCCACCATGGGACCGTACGACCAGGATGTGCTTCATTGGACGGTCACGACGCTTGCCGTTCAGGATATCGGCACGGACCCAACCTCAGCCATTCATTTCACCGAGGACCGGGTCGATCTGTCCGGAACGGGCATGGATGCGGACGAGGTGCGCAAGGAGCTCAGCCCTTACTATCGAGAGGAATACACCCGGCAGATCGAATACAACCAAAATCTTGTCACCGTATTGGGGTCGAAAGATCCGAGCCTTTTAATCCCTCCGGCCGACCAGTCTCCTTTGAGCACGATTCCTTCGCCGGTTCAGGATAAGCGCCGGGAGTTTGCTAAGAAAACATGCATGATAAAGGATGCCGGAGCCAAAGAACTTTTGCCGGCCACCGCGGTGCTCTTGCAAACGCTGACGCCGGAGCAACTCGGCGTCATCCAACCGGCGCCGACGATTAAGAGCGCCTGCAGCACGCTGAGTCATCTCGCTCAGGAAGGTGTTGACGGCTTTATCAGTGAGAACCTGGGCGGCATCGATGTGACATCGGTCGCGGATGGCGATGGATTGAATTATCTGATTACCGACGTGCGCAAGAGGGCCTACCAGGATATGGGCATTGATTCCAAAGGCCGCGAGATGGAACGAGCCCTCATGGATGGTTACGCCCAGCTGGATATTCCCCAAGCAAAGCCGATGTACATGGCCAGGCCGTTGGCCGGCATGTGGGCCACGCCGCCTTTTTTGCACAACGGTTCGGTGCCATCGCTGTACGAAATGCTCCTTCCCGCCTATCGCCGCACCAAAAAATTCTACGTCAAGACTCCGCTGTTCGATCCGCGAACGGTGGGTTTCTACACCAATACCGGAGAAAAAGGGGCTTACCTGTTCGATACATCCATTCGCGGTAACTATAACACCGGCCACGAATTCCGCGCCGGTTATCGGCCTTGGAATCCCAAGGATCCTCCCGGCATTTCGAGTTACGGAGTCATCGGTCCGGAAATGAACGAGACCGAGCGCATGGATATTATCGAATATTTGAAGATTCTGCGGGACGATCCGAATGACACGAGCTGCCCGGAGAGCAAATACCTAACGGCGGAAAAACAATGACAGTCCAAGGAGAAAAAATCGTGACGCCTCCCCGCCACATTTTCTTGAAATTCCTCGGTCTGTTAGCGCTGGTGGTGATGGCCATCCTGTGCCGGGATTATAGGAATGATCAGTCCGGCTCGGGCGCGCCGATGCAAGAAATGGTGACGCCGGACGAAGATTTCTACACGGCGCGGATCGTGGCCGCGGCCATCGATGCATCCACGCAGGCGCGCGCAAAACTCATCCAGGAGTCCAGCGATCCCTCTTTCGCCGCGCCCAGCAGCACGGCGACGAATCCCGGATATTCTCCTTACCACTACACCCGCGATGCGCACGCGAAAGGTCACGGCTGCGTGCTGGCTTCGTTCCAGGTCAACAAGGAAGTGGATTCCCGCTACGCGTTCGGCATTTTCGCCGACACTCCCGATCATGTGCCGCATCAATACGACGCGCTGATCCGCTTTTCAAGCGGAAATCCCGATGTGCAATCGGACTCCAAAAAAGACGTTCGCGGCATGGCCATCAAACTCTTCAAAGTGCCGGGCTCCAAGCTGATGCTGACCGAGCCGGACGACGACACCCAGGACTTTGTCCTCATGAACAATCCCGTGTTTTTTATCCGTACGATTGAGGAATACGCCGAATTCAATCGCCAGCTCGTGGAAGGCCACCCGTTTTGGTACTTTCTCCCAGGCCTCGATCTCATGGGAAAGCACATTCCGTACGCCAACATGTGGCGCTGGCACGTTCGCGAATTTGCCCTCGGAATACGCGCGCAAAGGCCGGCTCCAGACAGCCTGGTTACCTCAAGGTTTTGGAGCGGATCCTCATACCTTCTCGGGCCAAGGCAGTACGTCAAATACAGCGCCATTCCTTGCATCGAAAATAAGCCCGCTCCGGGCGTCTCAAAATCCGGCGTGAACAGCGCCGATTACCTTCGTCTCGAACTTGCCAAACAATCGGAAAAGGGCGGCGCGTGTTTCGATTTCGCCGTGCAGCCGCAGGTCCAGGGCAAGAATATGCCGGTGGAAGACACAACGGTCGAGTGGAAGGAATCCGATTCTCCTTTCGTTCCGCTGGCACGGATCGTCATCAAGCCCGCCCAAAACAATACGGAACAGATGAACGAGCAATGCGAGAATACGGCCTTCAATCCCTGGCACTCCCTGCCCGATCACAAGCCCGTCGGCGTGATGAACCGCGTTCGCCAGCCGCTGTACCTGGCCATGTCGCGTTTCCGCCAGGCCAAGAATTGCAGCGATTCCTGCGCCTCGAAATGCAATTCCTTGGGCTTTAAGGACAACGCCTGCCAGGCACAATAAGCAGATCGGCAAAAGCAATAACTAATATGTGTCACGCAATGTGCTCCAGAAGATTAGACCTGGTAATGATCGGGCCTGGCATGCTTGAGAGGATTCGTTCCACTCGTGGAACGGAGGTGGGATGATCCAGGACGATGATTTGAAGGACGTGCTAGAAGAAGAGGGGCGCCGCGGACGCAGACCCATCAACATAGAAGAGCGAAGGCGTCATAATAGGCTGCGGAAAGCTGTGGAAGTAACCGTGCGGGAACACGACGAAGAAACCTTCAAGGAGCTTATGATTCGCGACCTCGGGCTGATACCCGGGAGCGCACGTTATGAGACTGCTTTGAAGGAATGGCGGATCGCTTCGCGCGCGAAGCCCTAGCAACTCCACGTTCAAATGCAGCAACTCTCGCCTCTTGCTCTTCGACCGGGAGCGTGGAAAGATGGTCTTCAAACACAGACGTAATTTTGTCGACAGATTCCCTCAAGCTCGGTTTTCTCGCCCTTTTTCGTTTTTTCTTCACGTTTGGAAAGGCCCTCTTCAACATCGATTCTTGCAGTTTTGCGAATGCAAACCAATACATTCTATTCGGTATGGTGTCAAGACGCAAAATTGGGTTGCCTGACGGCTGAAGTAAAAGGCTAATTCGTCTAGCTTTGGTCTGGATCATGGTGCGCGGTTTTGGACCTAATTCGGCAGTTGTTGGGCCTAAGTTGGATCCAAAGCTTTTCTTTGCGATCGGGCGCCGGCAGGCAGACGCGGATTACGCCCGCTTTGCTTTCACGTCAGCTACGCAAATAATTACACGTTTGCCGAGCGCCCGTGCCGCCCGAGTGATCGTATCGAGTGTCACCGAGACATTGCGAGGGTCAAGCAGGCGATCCAGTTGTGACCTGCTTGTGTGGAGTTGCTTCGCCATCGCCTGTTTTGTTTTTTGCTGCTCTTGCATGGCTTGCTCAAGCTGCCATGCCAGCACCCGTTTGATTGCGACCGCCTCGACTTCTTCTCGAATTCCTTCCTCTTCGAGGAAGCTATCGAAGGTAGACCCGCTGCGGTCCATTTTCTTCCGAAGTTTTTTCTTCATGCTCATTGCAATCCCCTTTGGTGTTTCATCTTGTTGCTTTTCGCCAACTTTAAATCCTCGCCGGGCGCCTTCTGCGTTTTCTTAATGAATCCATGGAGCAAGACCATCCGGCTTTTCTTGTCAATGTAGAAAAGCACGCGTGCGATTCGGTTTTGGGCCAGGATCGTCCGTACTTCGTAGATACCCCCCCCAATGGTCTACAGACGGGCATCCCGATTGGCCAGCCGAACTCTACTGTCTTGATATCCTCACCGATGTGCTTCCGGTCCTCCGACGAAAGCTCCTTCAGCCAATCCCGCACCGGCTCCCCACCACCTTCCGTGCGATGGAAAATGGCGGGAATCCTCTTGCCCTGTCGTTCGAGCGCGTGAGGCGGGGTGCCTAAGCTCGTCGGGGATTTAGGTTTCTGAGCCACAGAAGCAGTGTACCATGTAAGGTACATTCGGACAAGCAGGTTTCGCGGTTGAGTGGAAGGAATCTGATTCTCCTTTCGTTCCGCTGGCCTGCATTGTCATCAAACCCGCGCAAAACAACACGGAACGTCCGGGCTGAAGCCCGGACATCCTAAATGCTAGGGTCTTCCCAACGATTTTGTAATTAGGACGGTACCGCGGGACACAACTTATTGCGCTCCGTTTCCGTGGATGCTATAAGCGGCTATGGTCGCGAGCCCGATGCCCGCCAATGTTGTCTCTAATATCCCTGCAGGATTTCTGATATGAATCGCTGGATTTTGATTCTTGCGTTCCTTGCATCTTCCTCCCTCTATGCGCAAATCAGTTTTGACTCTGCGATCTTGAAAGGAACCATCTTCGATCTGAGCGGAAGCGTGGTTCCGGGCGCGACGGTCACCGTAACAAATCCGGACACTGGCGAAACTCGAACCTTGAAATCGGGGGAAGAAGGCGACTATCGAATTCCCGCGCTCCCTCCTGGCACTTATGAAGTTGCGGTCGAAGCCCCCGGTTTCCGCAAAGCAATTGCCAAGAATATCGTACTCACGGTTGGCCAAGCCGTCCCTTTTGACGTGCATCTCGCTCTCGGCCCCGTCTCTGACGTTCTGCAAGTGACAGACCTGCCGCCGCTGATCGAGCCGGAACAGACGCAACAGGCCAACACCGTCAACCAGCGCCAGGTCGAGAATCTCCCCAATATCGCCCGCCGCTTCACCGATTTGATTTACACCGTGCCGGGCGTGGCTAGCTCGAACGCGCCGGCGGTGCAGGACTCCAACATCGGCACTGGATATTTGTCATCGGGATTTTCGGTCGGCGGCAGCAACGGGCGGAACAATCTGATTACAATCGACGGCGGCGAGAATGACTATGGCTCCGGCGCGCCGCGGGTACGTAATGTGCCGCTGGATTCGGTCCAGGAGTTTCAGGTCAATCGCAATTCCTTTGCGCCTGAATTTGGATTCACCGTGGGGACCGCCATCAATGTGGTCACCAGGAGCGGGACGAATCAGTTTCACGGAAGCGTATCCACCAACTTTCATAACGAGGCAATCGACTCGGTCAACTATTTCAATCAGCTAATCACTCCCGGCTCGAAGCCATTCGAGCAAAGCGTCATCTCCGGCGCCACGCTCGGCGGGCCCATTAAACGCAACAAGCTTTTCCTCTTCACCGCTTATGAAAATCAGAAACTGGATTCCACGACTCTCCAGGACTACTCCGGCCGGGCCGAGTTCCAGCCCATCACGGCGCAGAGCAACGGCTACAGCGCAGACCTGTGCCCGGGCCAACCGCAGCAAGTCAGCCAGCTCTGCTACCTGACTCAGCTCGCGAATTCGGGTACCCCGCTCGCGCCGCTGGGCGCGGGATTGCTGGCGTCGCCGATTTTCGGGCCGCCGCTCGCCGACCCGATCCTCAACGCCCTCGTCAGCCCCAACGAGGGAACGTTCGATGGAGTCATCTCCCCGGTAGGCGCCGAGCGCGGCATCCCCGGATTCAATACGCCCAGGGGCCGCTATAACAATTGGGTGACCCGCCTGGATTACCTATCGGGCAAAGATAGTTTCATGGTTCGCTTCTCGTTAATGAATGAGAGCGACAATGTTTCCCCGCAGCCACCAGCCTCCACATTCGATCACAACACCGATTACACCTTGACGACCGCGTGGACTCATCCTTTCAGCGCCACGCTCGTCAATGTTCTTCGCGTCCAAGCTGTGCCGAAGGATACGACGCTCAACAGCGCCCCGCAGATCGGCCGCTCCGAGATCGATCTGCTGACCGGCAATTCGATTGTCCTGGGAACTCCCTTCGCCTTCCCGTACACTGCCGATTTCAAACGCTTCCAGCTGGATGACAGCGTTTCCTGGCTGAAAGGCGCCCACACTTTCAAATTCGGCTTTTCCTACCGCCCCGATTATTACGACACGACCGAGCAGCTATGGTTTGGCGGCCAGTGGCAGTTTGCCGATGGCGCCATCCCGCTCATCGCTCTCGCGCCGGCGGCATTGCAGGCGGACCTGGCTTCCTACAACATCAGCCAGGGATATCCTGCGGGTGGCCCGGCCTCGACGAACCTCACTGCCGTCCAGTCCTTTCTTGCCGGCACTCCGATTTCTCTGCTGCAGGCAAATCCGAATTCGAATGCGCGCTGGCGGGACTGGGATCAAAATTTTGGGGTTTACGCTCAGGACAGTTGGAAAATAAATCGCAAGTTAACTCTGAACTTCGGAGCGAGGTTGGACTACGATGCCGCGCCCACTCCTGTGCCCCACAGCCTTTTCGCGTCGCCCCGCTTAGGCTTCGCATGGGATCCCAGGGGAGACGGCAAAACCGTGGTGCGAGCCGGGGGCGGACTTTTTGTGGCTCCTACCCTCTTCATGGTCCCTTTCTACCTCAACACGCTTGGCACCAGCGGCAACTACATCAATCAGGGGGCGCTCGCTGCCAGTCTTCCATCGCCGCCATTTCCTTCGATTTTTGCCGCCTGGGCCGTCGAAGCGGGAAAAGCTACTGTCGCCGATCCGAATCCGGCGCTCACTCCCGCCGACCTCGCCAGCATCGGCTGGGCGATCAACCCGCCAGGGCCGACCGCATTTGGCAGCGTGTTCTCCACGCTCGCCCCCAATTTCAAGCCGGAATATTCCGCCCAGGCCAGCGTGAGCGTGGCGCGAGAACTCGTTCGAAATCTGTCCCTGGAAGTCGGATACGATTTCTACCGCACCTTTCACATTGAACAGGTCCTCGAAGGAAACTTTCAGCAATCTCCGTGCAACGTCGTGAATCCCGCGGAATTCACCGCCGCCATCGATCCGTTTGTCGGGCCCTGCTATTCGCCCCGCCCGGGAACGACGGCCGGCGAGTCGAATGCCGTGATTTTCGAAAACGATACCTGGACCTCGAACGGCACCGGCACCTATCACGGCTTAACCGCTTCGCTTACCAAGCGTTTCGGCCGCGGCTTGCAGTTTCAAGCCAATTACACGTTGAGCCGCGCGGAAGACGATACCAGCGACTACAGCCCGCTGAGCGTCCCTTTTCGGCCGGGCGAGCTGGCAAAGGATTGGGCGATTTCCGACTTTAACGTCACGCACAATTTTATCGCTAACGCCGTTTACAATTTGCCTTTCCATTCTGGCGGAGGCTTCTGGTCCGCGGCCTTGGCTGACGTTACGGTTTCCCCGATTGTGTACGCTCGTTCCGGAGTTCCTCTCACCCTACTGGTTCCGGGACTGGGCGGAATCGCCGGAAATGGAACCATCGGCCACACCAGCGAAGCCCGCCCTTGGAATGAACCGCGCAATGAAGGCCGCGGCCCTGCGTTCGCGAGCTGGGACATCAGGATGACAAAGGCTTTCTACATCAACAGGGAAAGAGGATTGAAACTCGATCTGATCGCACAGGCACAAAATTTGCTCAACCGCACAAATTTCGCTGCCGTGAACAATATCCTCCCGGCCGATCCGGACTTCCTTCTTCCCAGCGGAGGAACTTTGCTGAACGGGCCGTACGACGTTCATGGTTTCGCGCCCATATCTGTCTCGCAACTGAGCCAGCCTCTCGCGTTTACCTCGGCATATCCCCCGCGCTACATCAGCTTCGGCCTGCAGTTGGCGTTCTGATTTTCGCCGCACCGGTTTTCAGGTTGTCCCGCCGCGATTTTGTCATTCCGGGCGAAGAGAGGAATCTCTCTTTCTTTTCATTGGCGCAACCCTCAGAGAGATTCCTCGCTTTGCTCGGAATGACAAAGTACATACTATTTTCTGCGCCAACGAGGGAATGAGCCAATCGGCTCATCCCCTCATGGGACTCGATGACACTCGGAAACTTGCACTGGACCGCTACTTTTGAGCCGTCACGGGAAGGGATTCGATCTGACCCGCTTTCGCCAGTTCCTCCCGTTCAGACTTCGGAATCGGGTTGAAAACGATCCGGACGCCGAGCTGAGGCAGGTTCATTGCGCGTACCATATGTTGGCCCGCGGCGCTGGTGACCTGGAGACCGGCGTTCTCCTCGTTACTTTGGTCGACGGTCGGAAGGGTGATCACATACGACCGGGTTCCATGCGTCGAGCGAATGAACGCCGTACCGCCTGCCGACTTGAACTTCATGGTGTATTCGCCGGCCGGGAGAACGGTTTTGTTCCAATGAACTTCATACGGCAGTGTGAAGGTGGCCACGCAATCCGCGGCATGAACGGCAACCGCGAGTACGGGAATTGCCATCAGGACAGCCCCGGCCAGGATTGTCCGGATTGAATTCTTGGTGCGATTGATCAGCGTCATTGTCTTTCTCCTTTTCGGTCAGTTTTAAATTTTTTTAATTCGGCGCTTTGCTCTGGGGGGTGAGCCGTGCATCGCGCCTTCACTTGATAGAGCGGAAGCCGGAGGCGAAACGGCTCACGCTTTTCGAGGAATTTTGAGATTTTTTCTTTGGCGGCCGGAAATCCTTGTAGGGCAGGGTTTTAACCGTGCCGTAAGGCTCCTGAAATGGCTAAAGTTTTAGCCGCTAGCGCTTCGATGCGCTCACTGCCGCAAGGACTATGGACGCTCGCGGGCAATACCGCTTTGCATTTGTTTACGCAGGAGACTATCTTCTTGCGAGGGTCGCCTAAAATTCAGGCCCGATGGAGCTCTGTAGTGTGCCCAGATCCCCCGAACAGATCAGCAGACTTCTGGAGGACTGGCGCCAGGGCAATCAGCAAGCTCGAGACGCCCTGATTCCGCTGGTTTACGATGAATTGCGCCGCTTAGCCCGGCGATACCTTCGCCGCGAGCGCCCCGACCACACGTTTCAGAGTGCCGCGCTCGTCCACGAAGCCTACCTTCGCATGGCCCAGCAGGATGCCATTCCCTTGAACAACCGGGCGCATTTTTTTGCCGTTGCGGCGCAGCTCATGCGGCACATTCTGGTAGACCATGCACGAAACCGGCGAGCGGCGAAACGCGGAGGCGGCGACGCGAAGCTCACTCTGGACACGGGCATCGCCCTGCCAAGCAAGCCCGATGTGGACTTGGTGGTTTTGGATGATGCCCTGACAAGACTCGCCGAGCTCGATCCGCGGCAGAGCCGAATCATTGAGATGAGATTTTTCGGTGGGCTTTCCCTGGAGGAGACGGCGGCGGTTCTGGACATCTCCTTGGCAACAGTGAAGCGAGAGTGGGCCAGCGCCCGCGCGTGGATGCGGCGGGAATTGAGCAAGGATCGTGACGCATGAATCCGGAGGACTGGCAACGCGTCAAAAAAGTTCTGGAAGACGCGCTGGAACGAGAACCGTCCGAGCGGGCCGCCTACCTCGAAGAGGCTTGCCCCGATCCATCTTTCCGGCGCGAAGTGGAATCGCTGATCGCGGCACACGACGAGGCCCCGGAAAATTACCTAACCGGCCCCGGCATCCAGGCGAACGAGGCGGCGGCCATTGGCGATCGGCTTGGATCCTATGTCATTCGAGCGCGCATCGGCGCGGGAGGCATGGGCGTCGTCTATTGCGCCACGGATATCAAGCTGGGGCGCCGGGTCGCGCTCAAGGTTCTGCCGCCGGAGATGGCGCATGATCCCGCGAGGCTTGCTCGCTTTCAGCGCGAAGCTCGCTCGGTCGCGGCTCTCAATCACCCGAACATTGTGACTCTCTACTCGATCGAGGAAGAGGACGGCGTCCACTTCCTGGTCATGGAATTGGTCGAAGGAATGCCGCTGAATCAGATCGCAGTTGAGTACGGGCTGACTCTCGACGAAAACCTGCGCATCGCCGCCGCAATCGCCGAGGCGCTCGCGGCAGCGCATGAAAGGGGCATCATCCATCGCGATTTGAAACCTTCCAATGTGATGCTGACCAACGATGGCCGCGTTAAGGTGCTGGACTTCGGATTGGCGAAGCAGATCCAGCCGGCGGACTCCAGCATCACCCATTCTACGCGGGAGGGATTCACCGGCGAAGGGACTCTCCTGGGTACTCCGGCGTACATGTCCCCGGAGCAGACGCGTGGAGAATCGGTCACCACCGCGTCGGATATTTTTTCCTTGGGAATTGTTTATTACGAAATGGCCACGGGCCAGCATCCTTTTTACTCCGATTCCACGGCCGGCTACCTGCGTTCCATTGCCTCGCGCCATCCCATTCCGCCGTCGCGCCTGAAGCCAGAGATCCCGGCCTGGTTCGAGGCGCTTCTTGTCCGCATGCTGCAAAAACGGCCCGACAAGCGATGTGCCGCCACCGAAATCGTTGCGGCTTTCCGCGACCAGGGCGAATCGCTCGACCCGCGTGGCCTGAGCCTTGCGAATTCCATGCCTGGTGGCCCGGAATCCAACCACAAGGAACTCGACCTTCTATCCGCTCTCGAATCCACTCTCATAGACAGGAAACGTCTGGCTTCCGACGAATTCCTCGACATGCATCGCCCCGTGCAGGTGCCGCCGAAGAAAGAAGGCGATCCGTCGACCACCTTCCTCGCACAGGCCGGAATGTTCTGGCGCGCGATTGCGAGTTCCGATTTCGCAAACGCGCGGGGCCACGCTGAATTGTGTCTCCGCAGTGCGGAAGAAAAAGGCGATTCCGGCTTGATCATGCAGGCTCATTACATGTTCGCCCAGGTGTTTTTTCATTTGGGCGAGCATTTCGAGTGTGACCGGCGGATCCGAAAAGCCATTTCGCTCTACGATCCGGCGCGGCACGCGAAGCTGGTCGAAACATCTGGCATCGATGTGCGCGCGAACGGCACAGCCTTGCTCGGTCTAAATCTGTGGTATCTAGGATTCTCGGATCAATCGCGCACCAAGGTGCGCGAGTCCATCGAGATCGCGCGAACGGCGCCTCATCCCGCGCCTCTTGCGTTCGCTCTCATCATGCAAACATTTCTCCACGATTTTCTCGGCGATCCCCAAATCATGCAGGATGGTTCGCGAGAAGTGACGGCCATTGCGGTGGAGCACAATCTCCAGGCCGATACATGGTTCTGGGGAAAATTCGGAACCGGCTGGGCGCTCGCAAAATTGGGAAAGACGGAAGAAGGCTGGGCGGAGATGCGCTCGGCGATGGCGGATGCGGATCAGATCGGCATGGCGTACGCCATGCCCACTTTCGGCTGGGCCCTCGCCTGTTCGCTCGCGCAGAATGGCTGGGCGGAAGATGCGCGCGCCCTGATCGACCGATATCTGCCGCATGTGGAACAAAGCGGGCCGCGAGAAAAGCTTTCGGAACTCTACCGGTTAAAGGGAGAGTTGCTGCTCGGCCGGAATTTAGAATCCGACGCAAAAAGGCTTTTTGAATCCGCGCTCGACGCGGCCCGAAAATCCGGCGCCCTGGCTCACGAGTTGCGCGCGGCCGTGAGCCTGGCGCGCCTCTATCTAAAGATGGGCCAGCCGGCCGCTGGCCGAAGAATTCTTCCGCCCGTATTCGATCTCTTCACCGAGGGATTCGAAACTCCCGATTTGCGAGAGGCCAGGGTCTTGATCCAAGAGCTGTCGGAGGAGACCACCTCGGGCCCCATGTGTGCCTGACAGAAAGAACACTCGGAAACGGACGCAAATGATCACTCACGTCTCTACCATTCGCTAAGCGTCACCGGATCTCAAGCACGTCGTGTTCAACCGTGGCGACCTGTACGTCTGGCGTGTTTCCTCCTGAAGTGATGTGTCCGCTGACCAGGTGCAAGCGATTGCCCAGGAAAGCAACAGCAACTCCGTGTCGTGGGAGCGGCATGGGAGAGAGCGTGGCCCACAAATTCGTTGCGGGATCGTAAACCTCCAGGGCTCGGAACGCTCCCAGCAGTTGGGGAGTCTGAACCTCGCCGCCGGCCACGTAAATGCGGCCGTTGTAGGTGGCATAACCTCCGCCACTGCGCGCCGTGGGCATACGAGCCTTCTGGGGACCCCACTGGTCGGTTGCGGCGTCGTATTCCTCGACGATGTCGAGGTTACTCGCGACGGTAATAAACGGCTGAGCGACGCGGCCGCCAATCACGTAGATCTTTCCATTCACCGCGCCTGCGTAGGCGTGGTTCCGTGGAGTCGGCATGGGATTGCGTGTTTCCCACTTGTTCGTTTCCGGGTCGTACGCTTCGTTCACGGTCAGCGAACGAGCCGGCCCTGTCGGAAAGATTGCGGGGGCATTCGAGCCTTGATTGCTTGCTCCGCCGATGACGTAGATCTTTCCGCCCAGCGTGATGGCAACCGGAGAACCTCGCTTGGTGGGCAAAGGCGCGACCGCTTTCCAGGAATCGG
>Ga0302326_10007962_pt1 | contig 23459 bp, 20 predicted proteins | sample Palsa_T0_3_FD_202264 | JGI IMG/M metagenome (GOLD analysis project Ga0302326, IMG submission 202264) | Peat permafrost microbial communities from Stordalen Mire near Abisko, Sweden - Palsa_T0_3 | ecosystem: Environmental > Terrestrial > Soil > Palsa > Peat permafrost | place: Sweden: Abisko... | reverse complement strand
CAGGCCCCGTTTGGCTTCCTGCGCCAGGGCAGCGAGGCGTGGCTTGATCGGGTGGCGCTCAAGACCGGCACCATGGATGATCCGCATTCCGTGTGTGGTATCGCAGGCTACATGCGCAAGAAGAGCGGCGGATGGATCGCGTTCGCGGCGATTGTGAATGGCAGCTCGACGGCGCGACATATTCCGCTGTATAAGGCGATGGAAGCGTCGCGCACGGATCTGGAAGCGCTGCTTGCGCGTTATTAGCGCGTCGCCCAGGAGAATGGCATGGCTTACCCAGTCAGACACCTGCTGATCAGCGCCGCATGGCTCGCCGTGTCCTGCGCCACGCTTTCCGCCGGGGCGCAATCGCAGCCGGCAATGACGGAACCCCAGCCTGACGCGAGCGACAAACTGCAGGCGGACCTGTGCGCGAGCAAGACGGGCGATGCGCGCGAAGCGTGCCTGCGCGAAGGACAGGATCGGCAGATCACTGAGGGGGTGCGCGGCGATGTGCGCGCAGAGTCCACCAACTCCGCCTACAATGCCGCACGGGCGAAGTGCGATACCCTCTCAGGGGACGCCAAAGACAAATGTATTGCAGCCGCAAAGAAGAAATATAAGCAATGAGTTTTACTTCGGCGCCTGGACGGCGCCGGAGTAGAAGACCACGCACTTCGCACCGAACAGCCGCGCGCCCTTTTTCAGCAGCTTGCGCGCCGGGTTGGCGATCGCAGTGACGACGTTCGGCTTCTCCACCTCGGGTTTGCGGAAAGAACCGTGGATCTTCTGGTCAACGCGCGTACACCCTTGGGCATCGATGAGCGCGACCGTTACATCTTCGTAAGTATCGTTGTCAAAATTGAGGCCGCCTTGCATCGCAATCCGGTTTTCGGGTGTCGCGAGGGCCACATCCTGTGCCATTGCGATGCCGCGCTCCAGCCGCCATTGCGATATGAGCGTGGTGATGGTCGTGTGCCCCTCCGACTTCTTTAAGACGCGCGCGTAGTCATAACCCTTGGTGACTAAAATGCCCAGCGGTCCGGCGAGGAAAAATGCACCCATATCGATGAGATTGAAACTCTGTGTGGATTCGTAGTGAGTGAATTCCTTGTCCAGATCACCGATGTCGAGCACGAGATTGTTGCCACGCAGGGAAGCCTCGCCTGCGACCGTGCCCATCACCCCGGTCTGGGGACTCCCATGCATGGTGAGATTGGCCACAAAGTCGAGGGCGCCCTCGGCGATTTTCTCCGGCGTCACGTTCTTCGAGAAATCCGCGATCTGCAACTTCGCGATCGCCGCGTGCACATGGTAGAGGGGTTCAGCGCCGGTGAAGTCGGCCGTGACCGTGCCGGTGCCGTGGCCGCCGGACATCTCGAGCGCCACGGGGTCGAATTTGAGCGTGCCAGCTGAACCTGCGACCGTTGCCTCGACCTTGCTCGCGGCCAGATTTTTGGTGCGCATATGAGCGCAGCTGAGATGCGCGGTGAACGAAACAGTCTTGAGAATGTCCGGTGTCGTCGAGGCAGCTCGCTTCAAGTCCGTAGTCTCAACGCTGCAGTCCTCTGCTGCAAAGTCGTTGCCACGCAGCGCGTCGGTGTAGGTGAGGCTCGAGGCGGCAAGGCTGACTCTGCCAATGTCGGCAGCCGGAGACTCCGCAGCGGGACTGGGTAGTCGATCGACGTTGAATTTGCCGCTCTTGTCGCGCGTGACGCTGATGCGTGCGCTTTTGAAGTGCACGCCGTCGAACTTAAGGTCCTGGTCCAGGAGCGAGCGCCATTCGATGGCGAGCTGCACCTCGGCGATAGTGGCGACATCGAGTGCGCCGTTGCGGATGTGCACGTCCTCGACCGTCACGTGCAGACCGGGGAAAAAGCGCAATGCCACGGGCCCGCCGACAGTCACCTGCATGCGCAGCGCGTCCGAGGCGTGCGCCTCCAACCGGGACTTCACATTCGCGCCCAGGATGCGCGGGCCGAGCCACGCGGCGAGGATGATGAGAACAGCAAGGCTGCCTGCGAGCGCAATCAGCACGCGCAGCATCGTTTTCGACATACCGGCCCCGATTGAACGCTATGGTCATCCCATTTGACGCTTAAGCGAGTTTGAGGTCCAGTGGCTTCACGTGAGGGAATACGCTTTCGAGCTGACCCGCGCTGAGACCCCACATCGGGCGGAACAGCCCGCCGAGCACAGCCCGATAATCGTTAAGCACCGGATAGTCGCGATCCTGAAACAGCGTCGCGCGCTGAATCGCGAGCTGTTCGCCGGCAATGCGACCACCGCCAATTGCGCCGCCCAGCACCCAGTACACCGAACCATGCCCGTGATCGGTGCCATTGTTGCCGTTCTCGCGGAAGGTTCGCCCGAATTCGGACACGACCACCACGACCGTGCTCCGCCACTGCTCGCCCATCGCCTGCGAGAAACTCACAAGTCCGCGGCTGAGATTGTCGAGATTGTTGGCGAGCGCGCCCTTTGTGCCACCTTCGTTGACGTGCGTGTCCCAGCCGCCGACATCGACGAAGCCGATTCGATACTGGTCGCGCATGAGCTTGCCCATGCGCTCCGCTTCGAGAGCAAAACCTTTGGTATTGATCGCGCCGCGATTTGCCGCGCGCATTTCGTCGGCCATCGCGAGCGCCACTTCCTGGCGCAGCTCAAGTCCGTCGGCGACTGCCGATTCGAGATGATGCTCGGCGTACATGCCCGTCAGAAGCGCAGCCTGGCGCTCATCGAAGGCGGGTTTGCCGATTCCTTTGAGTGAGACATTCGGGATGTCCGCCGCGCCCTTGAACGTGAGCGGCAGCGCGTCAGTGAAAGCAATGGAATCGCGCGACCCTAGAGCGTGCACCAGGCGGCCCATGAACCCGGAGCTGAAATCGTGTTGACCCTGAGAGGGCTCGCCGAGCTCTATGCTGTCTTGAGTTTCGAAATGACTGCGCGATAGATCCTCCGTGCCGGCGAAAGGTATCAAGGCCAACTGGCGCTGCTGGTAGAGCGGCCCCAAGGCTTCGCGCACCGCGGGGGCGAGCGCCCAGTCACCATCCAGCGCGAGTGCACTGGTGGCCGAGTTCGCATCCGGCCGCGCAATTGCGATATGCGGGCGCGCTTCATAGTAGTAGCTGCTCGAATAGGGAATCAGAAAATTCGCGCAGTCATATCCGCCACGCAGAAAAACCAACAGGAAGCGCGCGGGCGATGTCGGCGCGGCGAACAGCCTACCTGCGAAGGTGAGTGTGGGAAGCGCTGCGGCAAATCGCAGCAGGTCGCGACGCTGCATAAATTCTCCGGGGCGTCCGTGCGCTTTGGCGGTCATCGGTTACCGAACTCAGGCGAGGAGAGCAGCAGAGTATTCCATTCCTGCTGCGAGGTCGCAGCGCCGAGCGCGTTCTTGGTGCGCTCCGAGAGCAGAGGCTCGACCGCTGCGAAGTAGACCGGGTTGGAGAGCTGCGGAAAGCCTGCGCCGGGTGCAACGCTGCCGTCCTCGGGCTCGAAGAGTCCGGCGTTGGATGCGGACATGGCGCGCGCGATCTCAAAGCGGCGGCTCATCTGGCCGGAACTGGCCCAAGCTGCCTCGGTGAGTGCGTAGCCATCCGGCGTCTGATGGCCATAGAGCGGCTCAGCGAGTGCGTTCAACCAATTGACGACCGGATGGGTATTGAGGATGGGATGCGTGTCATAGGCGAGCCGCATTGTCGAGACTACAAAGTGCATGGGGTCCTTGAATTTGCCGCCGAGCGCTGCGGAGAACTCCGGCGCGTCGAACATGACGCGCAGTACTGCGCTGATGTCCCCGTCAGTGCGCGAAAACGTGGTTGCCATGCGCGCCACGAGCGCCGGCGGTGGATCGTCGGCCACGAAGTAGATCGCGAGCTTCCGCGAAACGAACTGCGCGCAGGCGGGCTCATGCACCAGGATATCCACCGCCTGCTCCACCTCCGCAAACCCCTGGCCGCGGATCGCATGGCCGAGCAAAATTTTTGAGCTGAAGTCGTGACGCGCCGGGTTGAACTCGAATGCGCCGTCGCGGTGATACAGGCTCTGCCACGCCGGTTGCAGCTTGGGCCGCGGTCCGCCTGCATTGATGCCGACGCCTGTCAGGATGCGCGCGAGATTCTGCACGTCGCCCTGGGTGTAGCCGCCGGCAACACCGAGCGTATGCAACTCCATCAGTTCGCGCGCGTAATTTTCATTGATATGGTTTACGGCATTCTGCGCGTTGTCGAGATATTGGAGCATGGCCGGGTGGGTCATGGTCGCCATCACGAGTTCGCGGAAGTGCCCGAGTAGATGCGGCCGCAGGGCGCGCTCCTCATAATCGCCGATCAGCCAGCGGATGCTGCCTTTTGACTGCGCGACGTTGAAGTGATTCAGCCAAAACCAAGCGAGCTGCTCCTGCAGCTGCGCGGGCGAATAGATGGCGCGCAGCAGGTCGCGGCGTGCGGCCTGATACGCGAGAGCATTGCCGCGTTCGTTGAGCTCTTTGCGCGCCTGTTCCTTCTCGGCTCCGTCGGCGAGCGCACCGATGCGTTTGTATTCGGCATTGGTGGCGGCAAGCAGCTGCGCCGCATCCGCGTGCACGACATCCAGAAGATTGATCTGCGCTGCGACGGTGCTCGGCAGCGGAAGGTCGCGACCCGTCAGCTGTAAGTCGAGAAAGCCTGTGCGGCCGCGCCGCTCGTAATCAGTCAGGGTTTCAGAATTGACGCCGTAGGTAATCCGGTTCAGCCACAGTACATCGGTCCGTGAAGCTGCGAGCTCGCTGCGCGTTGGGGAACTGGCACATCCGCCGAGCACAACCGCCGCGGTGGCGATGAGCGCTCCCGTCAGCTGCCAGCGTTTCAACGCAGGTCCGGAACAAGGCGATGCCAACTGCTCGCTCGAGGCGCGCCGCAGAGCCTACCAGCGCCGTCCGTAGTAATAACGCGGACCATACCATCCGTAATAATACGGGCTGACCGCGACATAAGGCGCCGCCACCACCTGCGGCCCGACGTACACCCCGGCAGGCGGCCCAACCGGCGCCACCACGCAGCCGCCCAGCGACAAAAAGCCGAGCGTAATCAGAATCTTAGGAATAAGCCGCATAGTCATCTCCACATTGTTGCTGCCTCTACTAACGCATGAGCAACTGATAGCGCTGACAGCGCCTATGCAAGCGTGTGCGATCGGCTGCGCGCATGTTTCGCAGGGCGCATTTCGCACGCGCTCACGAGCTCGGAATCCGCCCATTCATAATGGGCATAATCGCGCGGGCTTTGCGACGTCGGATCCTGCACATGAAAGAATCACCTGCTGGCTGGCCACGCGTTTCCGTAGCGCTTTTCTATGACGATGCTCTGGCGGCCATCGACTGGCTGTGCGGCGCTTTTGGCTTTGAGGTGCGGCTGAAAGTTCTCGGCCCGGACGGCCGCATCCAGCATTCTGAGCTCCTTTACGGCGAAGGCGTCGTCATGGTGGGCCAGACCGGCAAATCGGCAGGTGCGGCACGGTTGACGTGCAGCCCCCAGTCAATCAGCGGCGCCAACACCCAGTCCGTCATGGTCTACGTGGATGATGTGGATGCGCACTGCGCACGCGCGCGCGCGGCAGGCGCCAAAATCGATCATGCGCCAACGCTGCACGATTATGGCGAAGACTTCTGGGCCGACCGCAGCTACGGGGCTCACGATCTCGAGCAGCATCAGTGGTGGTTCTCGCAGCGCGTACGCAATCCCACCAAGAAATGATGCTCAGCCCCGGCCGCGCAAAACTGGCTGGAGCAAGGCTCTCGCTGTCGCATCACCGCGTGCTTGAGCGTGTGGATCCTTCACCACGGCACGCAAAATGCTGACTCCTCGGACGTCAAAGTTGTGAGGAGAAGCTGATGCTTAACGGCATGAAAGTTGCAATTCTGGTTGCTGACGGCTTTGAGCAGGTGGAATTAGTCGAGCCGCGGAGGGCCCGTGATGAGGCGGGAGCCGAGACGCTCATCGTCTCACCCGCCAAAGGGCACGTTCAAGGATGGAAGCACTTCGACAAGGCGGACAAATTTGCCGTCGACCTGATGCTCGACCAGGCTGACGCCGAACTCTTCGATGCCCTGCTGCTTCCCGGCGGCGTCGCCAATCCTGATCAGTTGCGCTCCTTGCCGAAGGCCGTCGCATTCGTGCGTGCCTTTTTCGATGCGGGAAAGCCGGTCGCGGCGATCTGCCATGGGCCCTCGACGCTCGTCGAGGCCGATATGGTGAACGGACGGACGATCACATCGTGGCCGTCGATCAAGACCCACCTCAAAAGCGCCGGTGCACATTGGGTTGATCGTGAAGTGGTCGTCGACGATGGCCGGGTGTCGAGCAGGAAGCCTGACGACATACCCGCCTTTAAAAAAAATGCTGGAGGAGTTCGGCAAAGGCATGCAGGCGCGCGCCGCACGCGCCGGTGCGCACACCAACGGCCTCTGCAGCGTTTTAGCGCGGCGCTGCCTGCTCGTCGGGCAGTGTCGCGCTAAATCAAGCGCGCGGACGGCTGGATGTGGTTCTGCGACCGCGCCATCAAGTCAGGCAATGGGAATTCTGATCATTTAAGATGCTGCAAACTTTGCAGGCGTGGCATCTTGTTCCCACTTCGGATAGTGCGTGCTGTTGGACCTCTGATGGCGGTGGCGCTGCTGTGCTGCGCGCCGCCATTGTCCGCGGCCACGGCACCGGTGCGGCATGTATTTCTGATCGTGCTCGAGAACCAGTCGTACCAGGAAACATTTGGTCGCGACTCTAAGGCGCCGTATCTCGCGCACACGCTCACCGCCCAGGGCGTGCTGCTTGAGAACTATTTCGGCATCGGCCACTCGAGTCTCGATAATTATATCGCGCTCATCAGCGGACAGGCGCCCAACGAAGAAACGCAGGGCGATTGCCATACCTTTAGTGAATTTAAACTGCGCGTTCCCGGTTTGGATGGCCACGGTCAGGTGCGCGGACTGGGCTGCGTGTATCCGCTCATCGTCAGGACCCTTCCCGATGAGTTGGAAGCTGCAAGTTTTACGTGGAAGGCATACATGGAGGACATGGGCAAGGATCCGCAGCGCGAGAGCGCCACATGCGCTCACTCGGCGGTCAATTCCGAGGAAACCCTGCTGCGCGCGTCGGTCAAGGACCAGTACGCGGTCAAGCACAACCCGTTCATGTATTTCCATTCCATAATCGACGACCAGTCGCGCTGCGATTCGCATGTCGTCAATCTCGAACGGCTGACGGATGATTTGCAGGATGCCTCCGCCACGCCGAACTACGCCTTCATCACGCCGAATCTGTGTAACGATGGGCACGACGCTCCCTGCGTCGACCGTGCGCCCGGCGGACTCGTCTCTGCCGATGCCTTTCTGCAGAAGTGGGTGCCGCTTATCACGCGTTCGGCCGCATTCAAGAAAGACGGACTCTTGATCATTACTTTTGACGAGGCCGACGTGAACCTGGCGGATAGTTCGATCGCGTGCTGCGGTGAACTCGGACTCAGCGGCGCCCGCTATCCGCCCGGATTGCATGGTCCCGGCGGCGGAAGGATCGGCGCGGTGCTTATTTCTCCATTTATCCGGGCCGGCACAACTTCCAATGTGCCATACAATCACTACTCGCTGCTGCGCTCCGTTGCAAATATCTTCGGCGTCGCGCCGCTCGGGTTCGCAGCGGCAGAGGGGCTGCAACCCTTCAGCGCCGACGTATTCAACGCGCGCTAGATATTTATCGACGCTGGCGCACAGCGCCAACACCGCGGAAATCCGCCCGCATCGCTAGGCGATGTTCAATCCGTGTCCGGAATTCGCGCGAGTCATCTGCATCTCAGGCTATCGCCGTATCCGTCAGCGCCAATGCACTCGGATGTTTGACGACCGATACGCTTGTAATGCCGAGCCTGCGTGGCAGTTCATCCGCAGGTACCGTGAGCGGTGCAGGACCGGACCCCTCGCCTGGAGCGGGTTGGGGATACGAGGTGGAGCGCGCTGTGTGGAAAGTGATGTTGCCTTCGACTTTCTGAATGATCTGATGGATGTGTCCGTTCAGAACAGTCACCGAGCCGAAGCGGCGCAACTCGCTCGTGAGCGCGTCCGCGTCGCTCGTACCCCAGCCCCAGGGTTCATAGACCGTCCACAGTGGCATATGGGCGAAGACGACGATGGGCGTGCTCGCAGAACGCCCCTTCAGATCGGCCGCGACCCACGCGAGTTGCTCGGTGCCAAGGGTGCCGAGGCCGCCGGCCTTGAATTGCAGCACATTGATGAGCGCTACGAAGTGCACGCCTTCATGATCAAAGCTGTAATACCCCTTATTTGCGGATGCTTTGCCGAAGCGGCTGAAGTACTCCGTGACCGTCGCATCGGTGGTGTCGTGCTCGCCCGGCACGGTGTGCATTTCGGTCGTACGCAGGCCCGCGAACATCTGCTGCGCAAGGTCAAATTCGGCGGGCTTCGACAGATGGGTGATATCACCCGTGTGAATAATGAGGGCCGGCTGTTGCGGCATCGCATTCACAAGGTCGATGCTTTGGGTCAACGTCGCGTTGACGTTCGGATTTGCCTCCTTGTTGAAGCCGATGTGCGTGTCGCTTATCTGTACGAAGAGCGGCTTGCCGCGCCGTGCGACTCCGTATTTCTCATCAGCCGCCATCGCCAGATCGACCGGCGTGAAGACGCCGCCCGCCAGAACGAACAGGGTTCCGGCCCCTCCGTAGGCCATGCATTTCAGAGCGTTGCGGCGTGACAACCGTGAATGTTCATCCGACACGGCACTCTCCTCGTGGGGGTTTCAGTAGAGGAGACTTCGGGTCGATGCGTTTTATTCCCGGACAGTTGCGTTTATTCGGGGTGGTCGCGCGAGCCCAGATTCGTCAACAACTGAACCAAGCCCTGTAGCTCGTCCCAGCCCGTGTCCGATACGGCACAGTAGTCAAGGTCACCCGCGCGCCAGAAGAGCAGGTGGTAACCGTCGCGTGTCGCGCTCTTGGGCAGGCTGCGATCATTGGCGGCCCAACTGAAAACGTTGATGACATGGCCGCCGTGCTGGTAAACCACAACCGCCGAGCGTTGATGCTCGAGGTAATCCGCGCGGCCGCCGATGAGGCGATAGCCCTGCGCCGCGAAGTCGGCGACGAGCGGTGACACATCCGCGTGACTCGCGAACCACGGCTTCACGGTGTGTTTATCGGTGGATTCCACATCGATAAGATGGGCCGGCATAAGCGAGCGCATGTGGGCGCCGACGAGGTCATCAATCAACGGCTTACTCAGAAGCGGCGCGAAGAGCAGGAGCACCAGTGCTGCCGCGACGGCGCTTACGCCGATACCGCTCATGGCACCCGCCCAGAAGGGCGGCGTACGCCAAGTGTTGCGGGCGGTGGTGCTGCGCTGTGCAGTGCGTGCGGAGCTCTCCTCATTGAGGGCCGCGGTAATGCGCGTACGCAGAGCGGGCGGCGCACGCAGGTGTGTCAATTCGCTGCGCAGCGCGGTTCGCATCCGTTCCAGGTCCCCGAGGAGAGCGCGGCATTCGGCGCACCCTTCGGCATGCCGCTCAATGTCGGCCGCCGATACGGCGTCGACTTCGCCATCAAAATAGGCCTGCACGCGCAGCGCTTCAGGGCATTGCATGCGGCTTTGCCTCCAGCTCCTGCAGCCAGCGCGCCTTCAGCGCCGAGCGTGCGCGCGCCAGCCTCGACATGACCGTGCCGATGGGCAGGTTCGTGATCGTGGCAATCTCGCGATAATCCATGTCCTCGATTTCCCGCAACACCAAGACCTCGCGATGCTCTGTAGAAAGCGATGCCACTAGGCGATCAAACGTGCGTTCATCGTCACGGTGGACCGCGGCGCTTTCCGGGTCGGGCGTGGTTGCGATCATGGTCTCGCCCGCCACGGCATCGCCTTCCTCCGGCAATGGCACGAAAGCGCGCCGTTGCTCTCCCCGACGCGCCGTCGAGGAGCAATTTCTGACGATCGCCAGAAGCCACGCTTTCGCATCCGAGCCGCGAAGTGCATCGAACCCGCGGAATGCGCGCAGGAGCGCCTCCTGCACGGCGTCGTCCGCGTCGGCGGGACTGCGCGCCAACCAGCGTGCAAGTCTGTAGGCGGCATCCAGATGCGGCAATACCTGCGCCTCGAATCGCCCGCGCTTGTCATCCATGGATCGGACCGGACACTACCCTCACCGTGGCGCACCAATGTCGGCTATAAGGAGTAAGACTCGCGACAGGGTCATTTTATTCCGATTCTCGGCAACCCCGACACCAGGAGAGGGTACCCCGTTTCCTAGTAGCACACGCGGCCAAAACCCCAGGGCGTCGTCCCGCGGCGGTAAAGAACCGAGCCTACGTCAAGATAGACATTGGACGGCGTATTGAGCGTCCGACGTGCGCTGAGCGACCGGCTGTTCTCGGGACATCCCTGTTCAGAATCTCGGACTGAACGTCGAAATTAAGGCGCGGGATCGCTGCGCGCGGCGCCCGCGAGCTTTCAGTCGGTGAATGAGTCGACGCGCATTTTGAGATGAGTTCTAATCAGCGTTGCTGCGTACGCGAGCACATCGATGCAGAAAGTTGTTACCTCCGGTCAAGCCATTGTCGAGTGTCTCATTCGCTATGGCATAGACAGGATTTTCGGCATTCCGGGGGCCCATACTTATCACCTGTTCGATGCGCTCTACGAGCGCCGCGCCGAGATTGCATTCATCGGCGCGCGCCACGAGCAGGGCGCAGCCTATATGGCCTTCGGCTATGCAAAGTCGACCGGCAGGATCGGCGTTTATACCTGCGTCCCGGGTCCGGGCCTGCTCAACACCACCGCCGCGCTGTGTTCGGCGTATTCAGCCAATGCGCCGGTGCTGTGCCTGACGAGCGAGATTCCCGCGCCGGACATCGGCCGCGGCTACGGCATCCTGCACGAATTGCCCGATCAGTTGGCGCTGTTGCGTGGTCTCACCAAATGGGCTGAGCGCGTTGATCATCCGAGCGCTGTGCCACGGTTATTTGCAACGGCCGTGGAGCAGCTGACGACCGGCCGCGTCGGGCCCGTGGCACTCGAGTGCCCCTGGGACATATTGAGCGTCCAGGCACTTGTCGATTTTGACGTCGCTGCCGCGCGCGTGCCGCAGTCGGCGCCGGATCCCGCTGCCGTTGACCAGGCGTGCCAAGTCATCGGCGCCGCGCGCAGCCCGATGATCATTGTCGGCGCGGGTGCTCTGGCGGCAGGCCCGGAAATTCTCGAGCTGGCGCGCCGGATTCAGGCACCGGTCACCTCGCACCGCAGCGGTCGCGGCGTCGTCAGTGAGGATCTGCCGTACGGGTTTGGCTTCGCCGCCGCCTACAAGCTGTGGCTGAAGAGTGATGTGGTGATCGCGATCGGCACGCGCATGGAGCTCGCGTATCTTCGCTGGCGGCATTTTCCCGCCGGCATCAAGATAGTGCGCATCGATATTGATCCGCGTGAATTCGCGCGTCGCACTGCCGATGTTGCCATCGTAGCCGACGCCAAGCTTGCAGTTCGTGCCCTTCTTGAGGCACTGCAGGCCGCGCCCCTGCAGCGCGCCGTGCGCGAAGCCGAGTTCGCGAGTATCAAAGACGAGTCGCGCCGCGAGATTGAGGTGGTGCAGCCGCAGCTTGAGTATTTGGATGTCATCCGCGCGGCGCTGCCACGCGACGGCTTTTTCGTCGAGGAAATCTGTCAGGTCGGCTTTACCGCGCGGTTCGGCTTTCCTGTGTACGCAGCGCGTACCTACGTCACGTGCGGCTACCAGGAAAACTTGGGATTCGGCTTCATGACAGCGCTCGGCGTCAAGGTTGCAAATCCCGACCAGGTCGTGATCTCGATCACGGGCGACGGCGGCTTTATGTTCGGAGTGCAGGAGCTTGCGACGGCGGTGCAGAACGGGATCAATCTCATTACCATCGTGTTCAATAATCGAAGCTTCGGCAATGTGCTGCGTGATCAGCAGCTCTCCTTCGGCGGGCACCTGATTGGCGAGGCCCTGAGAAACCCAGATTTCGTGGCGCTTGCCGAGAGTTTTGGTGCCATCGGCTATCGAGCGGAGACTCCAGCAGCGCTCAAGCTTGTGCTCGAGCGGGCGCTCACCCAAAATGCGCCGGTGCTCATTGAGGTGCCGAGCGAGCCAGGCAGCGAGACCTCGCCATGGCCGTTCATCCGTCCCGTTGCTCGCTGAGGGTAAATTTATTCCGAGTCATTCTGCAGGGCGCGCAAGGTGAGCATGAAACTCGCGCTGTCGGCTGCGATTTGCACCGTGCTGTCGGTCGCGTTCATGCCCGGCATGGCGCGCGCGGAGGACAAGCAGCTCAACATTTACAACTGGGCTGACTACATCGGCAAGAACACGATTGCCAAGTTCGAGCTGGCAACCGGCATCAAGGTCGTCTACGACACGTTTGACGCCGACACCATGCTTGAGGCGAAGGTAATGGCGGGAGGCTCGGACTACGACGTAGTGACCACGTCAACAGATTTTTTCAGCCGGCAGATCAAGGCCGGGGTGTACATGCCGCTTGATAAGAAGAAGCTGCCGAACTGGAAGAACCTCGATCCGCACATTCTCGAGATTGAAGGTGCCTTCGATCCCGGCAACATGCATGCGGTACCCTACATGCATTCGATCAACGGCTTTGCCTACAACATCGACATGATCAAAGCGCGCATGCCCAATGCGCCGCTTGACAGCCTCGACATGCTCTTCAAGCCGGAGATCATCTCCAGATTTGCCGATTGCGGTGTGAGTTTTCTTGATTCGGCCGAGGATGTGCTGCAGTTGGCGCTCAATTATCTGCACCTTGATCCGAATACGACCCGACCCGAGGACTTCAAGGCTGCCGAGCGGCTGATTCTAACCGTGCGGCCGTACATCCGCTCGTTCGACTCGTCGGAGTACATGAACGGCTTGGCCAATAAGGAGGTATGCATCGCCATGTCATTTTCTGCCGATTACGCCGCGTCCCGCGCGCGCGCCAAGGCGGCCGGAGTCATCGTCAATCTCGCATTCACGGTGCCGAAGGAGGGCGCGAACGAGACCTACGATGCGCTGCTGATTCCAGTGGGTGCGCCGCATCTTGAGGCCGCCTACAAATTTCTCAATTTCATCCTGCAGCCGCAGGTGATCGCAGATATCACCAACGAGCTGCACTATGGCAACGACAATCTCGCAGCCAACGCGCTGGTCGACCCGCGCATCCTTAACGATCCGACCATCTATCCGACGGCCGCCATCGAGGCGCGGCTGTACCGCACGACGGAAGTCAGTGCTGCGACCGAGCGCATCCGCACGCGCACCTGGACGCGCATCAAGACCGCCGAATGATGCAGGATGAGGTCTGCGGCCGAGTGCTGCTGCACCATGCGGCCGTGCGCTTCACAGAAGTGATGCGTTCGCAGGCGTCGTTCGTCGGATCTGATCGCAGGCGCGCTGGCAGAATGCGGGGCGGGAGGAAGCCATGAGCAAGGTCGTGAGTTTCAATCGCATGGAGGACGGCACGCGAGCGGATTATCTCCTGCTCGATCAGACGGAGCGGGATTACGCGTGCACTTTGCCCGAGCGTATTTTGAGTACGCTGCGCAAGCTCGATCACTCGTTCGCGGGCTACAAGGTGAGCCGCCTCGAACATTGCCTGCAAACCGCAACGCGCGCGCTCAACGACGGTGCGGACGAGGAGTTGTTGACGGCTGCATTGATCCACGACATTGGCGATGAGCTTGCGCCATATAACCATGCCGAGGTCGCCGCCGGCATCATCCGCCCGTATGTGCGGGCCGAGGTTACCTGGATCGTGGAGCAGCATGGACTCTTTCAAACCTATTACTACGCGCATCACCTGGGTGGCAATCGGCATGCGCGTGAGCGCTTGCGCGAGCATCCCTGGTTCAATGCTTGTGCGAGCTTCTGCGAGCGCTGGGATCAGGTCTCATTTGATCCCGACTATGCGGTGCAGCCGCTCGAGGCCTTCGAGCCCGTGATCCGCCGCATCTTCGGCAGAAAGCCACACGACTCTCGTTACGTCGCCCCGACCTAGGGCGACGCCCAAACCTTCAGCGCTCCGCCATCTGGATCTCGAACTGCCGTTTGCGTTCGGCGCGCCGCATCAAGTAGCCCGCCAGGAGCACGCACAACCCGACCACGCAGATGATGATGCTTGCCAGCGCATTGACGTCCGGGCTCAGACCGAGTTTCACCTTGGAATAAATCACCATCGGCAGCGTGCTCGCGCCCGGGCCGGAGACGAAGCTTGAGATCACGAGGTCGTCGAGCGATAAGGTAAAGCTCAGGAGCCATCCCGCCGCAAGCGCCGGAGCAATGATCGGCAACGTGGTATCACAAAACGCGCGCACCGGGCCTGCCCCCAGATCCATCGCAGCCTCTTCGAGCGACCGGTCGGCGCTCAGTAGCCGCGACTGCACCGTGATGGTTACGTAGGCGGTGCAGAAAGCAACGTGCGCGATGACGATGGTGGTGAAGCCGCGATGCGGCCAGCCGAAGAACTGCAGCATCGATACAAACAGCAGTAGCTGCGTAATGCCGGTTACGACCTCCGGCATGACGAGCGGCGCGTTCACCATCCCGGTGAGGAGCAGCTTGCCGCGAAATGTCCGGTATCGCGTCAGCGCGATCGCCGCGAGCGTACCCAAAATCACCGCCCCGGTTGATGCCACGACGCCGACCTCGAGCGATAACGCCGCGGCATTCAGGATCTGGCGGTTATGCAGCAGCTCCGAGTACCAGGCGATGGAGAAGCCACCCCAAACATTGACGAGCTCGGAGGCGTTGAACGAATAACCGATCAGAACGACTATTGGAATGTAGAGCACCGCAATGCCGAAGCATAGTATCGAGAACAGCAGCGGCGGAAATCGTTCGGACACGGCTAAACCTCCATGTCCTTCACGTTATAGTGCTGATAGAGCGCGATCGGGCCCACAAGCAGCACCAGGAATGCAATCGCCACGGCCGAGGCCACCGGCCAGTCCCGATTGTTGAAGAACTCATCCCACAGCACGCGGCCAATCATGAGGTTGTCCGGGCCTCCGAGCAGTGAGGGAATCACGAATTCGCCGATGGCGGGAATGAACACCAGCATCGACCCCGCAATCACGCCCGGCATCGATAGCGGCAGGGTAATGTCGAGAAACGCGCGCCACGGCGGATTACCAAGATCCGCCGCCGCCTCGAGCAGCGTGTGGTCGAGCTTCTCCAATGTTGCGAACAGCGGCAGCACCATGAACGGCAGATACGAATAGATGATGCCGAGGTAGACCGCGAACGTCGTGCGCATGATCTTAAGTGGGTGATCGATCAGACCGAAGCGCAGGAGTGCCGTGTTGAGGAGGCCGTTCTCCCGAATGATGCCTTCCAGCGCGTAAACCCGCAGGAGGAAGGACGTCCAGAACGGCAGAATGATGATGAGCAGCAGCACGTTCTGCGTTGCCTTTGACGATCGCGACATGGCATAGGCCATGGGATAGCCGATGAGCAGACAGATAAGCGTCGAGAAGAACGCCGTGCGCAGCGAATAGATGTACGAGACCGCGTAGACCTCGTCCGTCAGCAGATACTTGTAGTTGGTAAGGCTGAGCGAGAGCTGGATGTGCTTGTCGGGCGTGATCGACAGGACATCGGTATATGGAGGTACGCGGATCGCGGTCTCGGCGAAGCTGATCTTGAGCGCAAAGGCGAAGGGGACCAGGAAGAAGACGATGAGGAAGAGGAGCGGGGGCAGGATAATGAGCCAGTGACCGTAGCGCTCCATGAACTCGCGACCGGAGCGTCCGCGGCGCGGCGTGAACGTGTCGGCACCGCCGTTCATATCCCCTCTGCGTCAGTGGCGTGCCTCATGCTGCGGGCTAATTTAGCGGACTCGGCAATTTTTTTCTGGTCGTTCAGACAATTTTGCGGCAGGCTGTACTCATGCGGTCCAAGACCCAAATCCGGTTAGTTCCACAGCCGCCCCGGGAGCGCGCCTCGCGCATCCGCCAGAGGACGCGCCTCATCGATGCGTGCATATCGGCTTTGCATATCCACGGCCCATCGCGCACCACGGTGGAGAAAGTCGTTGCGATCGCGGGCATGTCGCCGGGCATCGTGCGGTTCTACTTCGATTCCAAGGCGGCGATGCTGGTCGCGTCCTTGCAGTACCTCGCCACCGAGTTCGAGGAGCGTGTGCTCCTGCCCGTCGCACAGCTCAAGGACACTCCAGTGCGTGCCCTCGAGACGCTGGTTGACCTGTACCTGGATCCCGATATTGCCAGCCCCCGCAAGGTATCGGTGTGGTATTCCTTCTGGGGCGAAGCAAGCTCGCGGCAGGAATACTATGATATTTGCGGCCAAAAGGATGAGAGCTTTGCGGCACTGGTGCACGAGCTCATCGAGCGGCTGATCATCGAGGCGCAGACGCCGCACCTCGACCCGGGTGGAGTAGCGCTCGGTCTCATCGGCGTGCTCGAAATGCTCTGGCAGGGCTTTGCCTTCCAGAACGAGCCGGACATCGACCGTGCTGCCGCAAAGTACCGCTGCATGGCGTATCTGCGCTCGGTTTTCCCGCGCGAGTTCGGGCGCGTGTCGCTTGCGCCGGCTACCCATGCCATTGCCGTGCGCGACAGTAGCGGGCCGCCCAAGCCGTCGCCCGTTGTCCAAGCTGTTTATGGGAGCTTTCCGATGACCACCAATGCGTTGAGCAGCGCCGACTGGCACGTGCGCGCCGCCACCCTTAAATACGAGACGCGCCACTTCATCGACGGGAAGTTCGTCGATTCCGTCGCGGGCGGCCGCCTGACCGTCGTTAATCCGGCCACAGGAATGGCGCTGTGCGAAGTGTCAGCCGGCACCGCCGAGGACATCGACCTTGCTGTGGCCGCGGCGAAGCGCTGTTTTGCATCGCGCGCCTGGAGCCGAATGGCCCCGCGCGACCGCCTGGCCGTGCTGTCGCGGCTGTCGCAGCTCATCGAGGCTAATGCGGAACGTTTCGCGTTGCTCGACACGCTCGTCATGGGCAAGCCCATTCGCGACATGCTGGGCATCGACATTCCGGCGGCCGTGCAGAACTTCGCCTACTTTGCGGAGCTTTGCGACAAGATCGACGGCGCGGTCACGGCGACCGCCGCCGGAGCCTTCCACTACATCTTGCGCGAGCCCCTGGGCGTCGTCGGCTGCATCGTGCCGTGGAACTACCCGCTGCTGATGGCCGCATGGAAGACCGCGCCGGCGCTCGCGGCCGGCAATACTGTGGTGCTGAAGCCCGCCGAGCAGTCGCCGCTGTCGGCGCTGCTGCTGGCGCAGCTCTTCATCGAGGCGGGCGGACCGCCGGGCGCGCTAAATGTGGTGAACGGACTTGGCGAGACCGCGGGCGCTGCGCTCGCCCTGCACAACGACGTCGCCAAGATTGCATTCACCGGTTCTACCGAAATCGGCAAGCTGATGCTGGTCTACGCCGGCCGCTCCAACATGAAGCGCGTCGCCCTCGAATGCGGTGGCAAGTCGCCGCAGATCTTCCTCGCGGACCTCGAGGATCTCGACCGCGCGGTGGGCTACGCGATTAACGGCATCTACGGCAACATGGGCGAGGTCTGCAACGCTGGCTCGCGCCTGCTCATCGACCGACCGATCGCGCGGGACTTCATTGCGCGCTTCATCGAGCGCGGCCGCGAGGCCTATTCGGCGGGGGATCCGCTCGATCCGCAGACCAATCTCGGGCCGCTCGTGACGGCCGCGCACCGCGCACGCGTGCTCGACTACATCGGGCGCGGCAAGAGCGAGGGCGCGCGTTTGGAATTCGGCGGCACCACGCCTGACTCGCCAGGCGCGTTTGTCAATCCGACTCTATTTTCCGGCGTCAACAACGACATGACCATTGCGCGCGAGGAAATCTTTGGCCCGGTCGCCGCCGCCATCGAAGTGGACGGCATTGCCGAAGCGCTCGCGATCGCGAACGATTCGATCTACGGCCTTGCCGCCGCAGTGTGGACGCGGGACTTGGGTACGGCCCACCGCGCGGTACGCGATTTAGAAGCGGGCGTCATCTGGGTCAACTGCTTCGATGAGGGCGACATGACGCAGCCCTTTGGAGGCTATAAGCAATCCGGCCAGGGTCGCGACAAGTGCCTGGAGAGCCTGCTCTCATATACGCAGACGAAGTCCGCCTGGATCCGTCTCGACTGAGCTTCGGCCTACGCGAAGTGGTTGGGCGCGCTCAGCTGCCGCGCTTCGGGAATGCGCTGCCGGATCAGCTCATGAAATTCGAACATGCAGCCCTCGAGCTTGGAGAGCGGACCCGGCTGGTAGCTGCTGGAAGCTAAGCCGCGCTGTACGCGCGTGCACAGAAATGCATCCTCGCGCTGCACCTGCCGGTTGATGCGCGCGTTCAAATAGCGCAGCAGGCGCATTTCGCGCCGCGCATCCGGAAGCCCGAAGGTTCCGCCGCGAATGGTGCACTTACCCGGGCCGCGCGGCAGCACCTGGAAGAAATCCATCTGATCGGGAAAGATGTCGATGCCAAGATTGGGCAGCATGCTGTAGAAGCTCCAGCAGCGACGATTCGCCTCGGGCAGATCCGCGGTCACCGTGCCGACGAGCTTCTGATAGAAGCGCTCGGTCCATTTGGACGAGGGCTGCTCGCGCAGCCAGCTGATTCCGCGCGCAACCCCAGGCACCGTCGACTGATCGTCGTAGTCGGGCGTGAGGAAGCGGAAGAGCCCGGGATGACCGATGGGCACGTGGTAGGACTCCAGATAGTTGTCCATGGCCACTTTCCAGTCCACATCCCAGTGCTCGTAGTAGAGCGGGGCGAGCGGCACCATCTCTTCGAACCGGTAGGGAGCGAAGTCCTGCGCGAAGCGACCCCAGATCTGCGTCAGAGGGGGAGGGTCGCCTCCCAAACAGACGAAGACAAAACCGAACTGCACGTCCATGCGTACGGGGCGCAGTGCGTAGTCGGCGCGCTCAAGTCCCGGAAAGCTCTCGCGCACCGGAACGCCGAGGAGCGCGCCGTCGAGGCGGTACGTCCAGCCGTGATATGGGCAGGTGATGGCGCCGGGCCGATTGCCGCAGCCGTCGAGAATGCGTGCGCCACGGTGCCGGCACACGTTGTGGAAGGCGCGAATCTCGCCCTCGCGCCCACGCACGGCCACGACGCTTTCAGGTCCTACGTCGAGCGTGATGAAATCGCCGGGGTTTGGAATGGAATTGACGTGGCACACGATCTGCCAACTCGGCGTGAGAATGCGCTCCTGCTCGAGCCGCGTCATCTGCGCATGGTTGTACGTCCAGGCGGGCATCGCGCGCCGCGGGCGCGGCGGCGCGGCGGTCTCGGCTTGAACAGCGGGAATTGAGTTCACTGTCGCGCCTCCAGCCAGATTATACGATCATTCAATATACTCTTCCAGGAAACGACGGACAAGCAAAAAATAGCCTACTTAAAGGCATTTCACGCATTTTATTTTCTGTATGATCGTATAATTATCTGGACGAAGTGACCCTTTTGGTGCTACCTTTGCGCCGCTGCCGAGCCACCGCCGCCGAGGGCCTGCCATGCCCAGAATACTGACCAAGAGCCACGAGCACTTCCAGCGCGCCGTCAAGCGCCTGCCGCTGGGTGTCGCGTCCAACTTCCGCTACTGGGGAGAGGATCGCACGATCTACGTGAAGTACGGTCGCGGCGCGCGCATCGTCGACCTCGACGACAATGTCTACATCGATTATCGGATGGGGTACGGCCCCGCCATTTTAGGATATGCAGATCCACGCGTCGATGAGGCCGCGCGCGAAGGCATGGCCGTCGGTGGGGTGTTTGCGCTCTCGACGGAGCGTGAGTTGAAAGTCGCCGAGCGCATCTCCCAGATGGTGCCGGCCGCGGAACTCGTGCGCTTTTCCAATTCCGGCACCGAGGCGGTGATGGCGGGCCTTAGGCTTGCGCGCGCATTCACCGGTAAGGACGATTACGTCATCCTCGAGGGTGGCTACCACGGCCTCTTTGACGCGGCAATGTGGTACACGCCCATGGACAAGTGGGCCCAGGTCGGTGATCCGGACGTGCAGCCTTACAGCGAGGGCATCCCCGTCAGCACGCGCAGCTTCGCGCACTTCGTCCAGGCCAACGATGCGAACCAGCTCGAGGATGTCTTCAAGCGCAAGAGCGGCTCGATCGCCTGTCTGCTGATCGAGCCGATAATGGGCAACTGTCTGGGGATTGCGGCCGAGCCTGAATATCTGCGCGCCGCGCGTGAGCTGTGCGACAAGCATGGCGTGGTGCTGCTCATCGACGAGGTCAAGACCGGCTTTCGCGTCGCGCGCGGCGGCGTACAGGAGCTGTACGGCGTCAATGCGGACCTGTGCACCTTTGCCAAGGCGGTCGCCAACGGCTATCCCATTTCGGTGCTCGCCGGGCGCGAGGAGATCATGCGCAAACTCGGCCGCGGCGTCGCCCACGGGGGCACCTACACCGCGCACTCGGTGTCATTGGCGGCCGCCGAGAAGACGCTGGAAATTCTCGCTGAAACCGATGCACTTGAGCGGATCGCGCAGTACGGCACGCGGCTGCGTGCCGGCATGCGCACGGTGTTGAGCGCGCGCGGCATAGCCCATAGCTTCGTCGGCCATCCGTCCATGAGCGGGCTGTATTTTGCGCACGAGCCGCCGCGCAACTATCGCGACTGGAAGGGCAGTGACTACACCTTCTACGACGCAACCGCCAGGGTGCTGCACGATGAGCTCATCCTGTGCGAGCCGGATTCGCGCGAGCCGTGGTTCGTTTCCGCGGCGCACGATGACGCCTGCCTCACGCAGACGCTGGCGGCTTTTGAGGTAGCTGTCGACACGACGCTGCGTGCAGGCAGTGCGACGCACAAAGTGCCGGCCTGAGCCGCCTGGCAGCTTGGCGCGGCGCTGTGGGATCGATGCAGGACAGCCGCCGCCGCCACGATGCCATTATCGTCGGCTCCGGTCACAACGGCCTCGTCGCAGCGTGCTATCTCGCCCGCGCGGGCCTTGACGTCCTCGTCCTGGAGCGTAACGCCTACATCGGCGGCGCCGCGGTGAGCCGTAAGCTCTATCAGGACTTCACGTATTCGAATTGCTCCTACGTGTGCAGCCTGCTGCGGCCGGAGATCATGCGCACGCTCGAGCTGCCGCGCTTTGGTCTGCAGATCATCCCCTACGATGGCGGCTGCACCATGATGCGCGACGGCGGGCACCTCGCGCTCTACGATAATCACGACGCACTGCGGCGCGAAATCGCGCGTCATTCCGTGCGCGACGCCGAGGCCTATGATCGCTACGCGCGCGATGTCATGCGCCAATGCCGTTTCATCAAGCCGCTTCTGATGCGCGAGCCGCCCGATCCCACCTCATTCAAGCCGCGCGACTTGGGCGAGCTTCTGTATCTCGGGCGACGCTTCCACGGCATGGGCGAGGAGCGCATGTACGATACCTTGCGTTTCTGGACGATGAGCGCTGCGGATTTTCTCGACGAGTATTTTGAGAGCGAGATCGTCAAAGCACATTTTGCAGGCAGTTCGATCATTGGCACGGCACTTGGCCCGCGCTCGCCGGGCACGGCTTATGTGCTGCTGCACCACTATATGGGGGACATCGACAACACCGTCGGTGCCTGGGGTTTCGCCCGCGGCGGCATGGGTGCGATCACCGCGGCGCTCGGCGCCTCATTCAAGGCGAGTTCGGGCACGATACGCAGCGGCGCAGAAGTGCGCGAAATCCTGGTGCGGCACGGTCGGGCGGTGGGAGTGGCGTTGGCGGACGGCGAAGAGATTCACTCTTCCATCGTCATCTCCAACCTCGACGTGCGGCGAACGTTTCTGCAGACCATGCAAGCTGCGCATCTGCCGGATGAGTTTCTCCAGCAGGTGCGCAACTTCAAGATCCGCGGCTCCTCGGGCAAGCTCAATATTGCGCTCGACGGCATGCCCGATTTTCCGGCAATACCGGCGGGCTCGCCCAGCATCCGCGGTGACCTGCATGTGACCGATACCCTCGAGATGATGGAGCGCGCCTACGATGACTGGAAGGAAGGCCGCTGGTCGCGCGCTCCCTACATCGATATGCTGATTCCCTCGCAGATCGATCCCACGCTCGTGCCGCACGGTAAGCACTACATGTCGGTGTTTGTCCAGTATTGCCCGTATCACCTTGCCGACGGCGACTGGACGGCAGAGAAGCGCCAAGCCTTCGGCGCAACCGTCATCGACACCATCGCCCAGCACAGTCCCAACTTCAAAGATCTCATCCGACACGCGGAAATCCGCACGCCCTGGGATATCGAGAACGAGGTCGGGCTCACCGAGGGAAATATTTTTCAAGGCGAGCTCACGCTCGATCAATTGCTATTCAACCGACCCATTCCCGGCTACGCGCAATACCGCTCGCCGGTGCGCGGCGTCTACATGTGCGGCTCCAGCACCCATCCGGGTGGCGGCGTGATGGGCGCTCCGGGCGCAAATGCCGCGCGCGCCGTGTTGCGCGATCTGCGCAAGACTCACTGACCATGGCGCCTGCAGTGCCCGAGGATGCGCGCTACGACTGCGTCGTGATCGGCGGCGGTCATAACGGACTCGTCTGCGCCGCCTATCTTGCCAAGAGTGGCCGCTCGGTGCTCGTGCTCGAGGCTGCGGAGCAGGTCGGAGGCGCGGCGGTGACCCGCGAGTTCGCTCCGGGCTATCGGGTCTCCTCCTGTGCCCATCTGTTGCATTTGATGCCACAGAGCCTGATCGCGGACCTCGATCTCGGCGTCCATGGCTTCAGGCTCGCGAACAACGCCATGCCAACAACCGCGCTGTCGCCGAGCGGCGCGCCGCTTGCGCTCGGCGTGGGCGACGGCGGTGCTCTCGCCGGTGCGTCGCGCGCAGATGCAATGGCCTATCCTGAGTACGTGGCGCGGCTGCGGCGGCTGGCGCGGGCGTTGCACCCGCTTATGACGAGTGTGCCCCCGCGGCTCGGCACGGACGCCTGGTCGGACCGTCTGGCGCTGCTCGGAATTGCGTGGCGGGTGAGACGTCTCGGTCGCCGCGACATGCGCGAACTGCTGCGCATCGTCGGCATGAATGTATATGACTTGCTTGAGGAGCACTTTGATACGCCGCTGTTGAAGGGTGCACTCGGGTTTGATGCGGTGCTGGGGACCAATTTCGGACCGCGCTCCCCTGGCACGGTACTGACGCTCCTCTACCGTCTCGCATCTCACGAGGGCAGCAGCGTCCTCGCTCAACCGGTGGGAGGCATGGGCGCGCTATCGGAGGCGCTTGCGAAGGCGGCGATCGCCGCCGGCGCCACCATTCGCACCGCATCCCCCGTCGGGCGCATCGCCGTGGGGGAGGACCGCGTGCAAGGCGTCGTGCTCAAGTCCGGACAGGTCATCGCCGCGGATGTTGTCATCTCAAGTTGCGATCCCAAGACGACTTTCCTTGGACTCCTCGGCAGCGAACAGCTCGATACAGGGTTCGTGCGGCGCGTGAG
>Ga0302326_10007961_pt1 | contig 23462 bp, 22 predicted proteins | sample Palsa_T0_3_FD_202264 | JGI IMG/M metagenome (GOLD analysis project Ga0302326, IMG submission 202264) | Peat permafrost microbial communities from Stordalen Mire near Abisko, Sweden - Palsa_T0_3 | ecosystem: Environmental > Terrestrial > Soil > Palsa > Peat permafrost | place: Sweden: Abisko... | reverse complement strand
GTGACGCGCACCAGCTTGCCCTGGGGGTGCATGACCTGGAAATGCAGGCCGCGCAAGGTCCACTGCGCCGAGCGGCTGTGATTATCCTGAACGAAGCCGGCGCTGATTCCCGCGGCCGCGAATTTCACGACCAGCCCGGTCTCGAGAAAAAAACCGCGCGCATCGCCGAACACCTGCGGCTCGATCAGCTTCACGTCCTTGAGCGGAGTGTCGATGAACTTCATCCCGGCCGCCGCTTCAATCGCTCTCTCCCAGCTCCGTTTCTCTGACGATGCGTTGCAGATATTCGCCGTAGCCGCCCTTGGCCAGCGGCTGCGCGAGTTTCAGCACTTGTTCGGTGTCGATGAAGCCGGCACGCCAGGCGATCTCCTCGACGCACGCCACCTTCAACCCTTGGCGCTCCTCGATGATGCGTACGAACACCCCGGCATCCAGCAACGAGTTGTGCGTGCCGGTGTCGAGCCATGCGGTGCCGCGGCCGAGCTTCTGGACGTGCAGCTCGCCGAGCTTCAGGTAGGCGCGGTTCAAGTCGGTGATTTCCAGCTCGCCGCGAGCCGAGGGCGTGAGCGCCTTGGCGAGCGCCGAAGCACGCTCATCGTAGAAATAAATGCCGGTGACCGCATAGTTGGAAGGCGGCGAGCTGGGCTTCTCCAGCAAATCCTTGACCCGGCCATCCGCGTCGAATTCGACCACCCCATAACGTTCCGGATCTTGCACGTAGTAGCCGAACACGGTGGCCCCGGAGGGGCGCTGCGCCGCGGACTGCAGCAAGCCGGTGAGGTTGGCGCCGTAAAAAATATTGTCGCCGAGGATCAGCGCCGCGGGGTGGCCGCCCAGGAACCCCTCGGCCAGAATGAGCGCTTGGGCGATGCCGTTCGGCACCTCTTGTACGACGTATTCGAAGGACACGCCCCACTGCGAGCCCGAGCCGAGGAGTTCGCGGAACGAATGACTGTCGCGAGGCGTGGTGATGATCAGAAAATCGCGAATGCCCGCCAGCATCAAGGTGGCCAGCGGGTAGTAGATCATCGGCTTGTCGTACACCGGCAGCAGTTGCTTCGACAGCGACATGGTGATCGGATGCAGGCGCGTGCCGGCGCCGCCCGCCAGAATGATCCCTTTGCGTTGCTTCATGAGGTCCCGGTCACTTTCGCGAGGAGTTCACATAGGCGATCAACTTGGCAAAGCCCGCGGCGCCGTCGCCCGCCGGCGCCTTGCCCCCGGTAATGGAAATTCCGCCGGCGAGTTTCTTGCCGAGTTCGACACCGAATTGATCGAAGGAATTGATGCCCCAGATCGTGCCCTGCACGAGCACGCTGTGCTCGTAAATGGCGATGATGCCGCCCAAGGTGCGCGCCGTCGTCTGGCCGTACATCAGCAGTGAACTGGGGCGGTTGCCTTCATGGACTCGATGCGGCGCGATGCGGCTGATGTCCGCGGCCGAAGCCCCGGCCGCGCGCATCTCCGCTTCCACCTGCGCCAGCGTGTGGCCGAAGGCGAAGGCCTGCGATTGCCCGAAACAATTTTGCAGCGCCAGATCCTGCCCCTGCGTGCCGCCCCATGAGCCGCGCAGCGGCGCAATGAAATCCAACGCAGCGGTCGGCGTGCCCTGATGCAGCATCTGAAAAAACGAATGCTGAGCGTTGCTGCCCGGCTCGCCCCACACTACGGGCGAAGTGGCGAAGTCCACGTGCGCGCTTCCTAAGGACACCGACTTGCCGTTGCTCTCCATCTCGAGTTGCTGCAAATAGGCGGGCAAACGCGCCAGGCGCTGATCGTAAGGCAGCACGGCGAGGGTCGGCAGCCCGAGGAAGCTGCGATTCCAGACGCTCAAGACCCCGGTGATCACCGGCAGGTTCTTCTCGAAAGGCGCGCTGGTGAAATGTTTGTCGATGTCGCTGGCGCCGGCCAGGAACTCCTCGAAGCGCTCGCTGCCGAGCACGATTTCGGCCACGAGGCCGATGGCCGACCACACCGAGTAGCGCCCGCCCACCCAGTCCCACATGGTGAAGCGGTGGTCGGCGGCGATGCCGAACTTGTCCATGGCCTCGGCGTTGGTGGAGACGGCGACGAAATGATTGGCCGCCGCCTTCTCGCCGAGCGCGCCGACGATCCAGGCGCGCGCGGCATTGGCGTTGGCCTGGGTTTCCTGCGTGACGAAAGTCTTGGAGCAGACGATCACCAGCGTCTCCGCCGGATCGATGCTGCGCGTCAGGTCCTCGAGCTGGGTACGATCGACGTTCGATACGAAGTGCGGCGTGATGCCGCCGCTCCACTCGTGGCGCAGCGCCTCGCAAACCAGCAGCGGCCCCAAATCCGAGCCGCCGATGCCGATGTTGACGACGTGCTTGAATTTCTTGCCGGTGACGCCCAGCTTCGCGCCGCTGCGCACCTTGCCCGCGTAGGCGCTGAGTTTTTGCCGCGACGCCTTCACCTCGGCCTGGATGGCCGCATCGCCGGCAAAGCTCGAGCGCAGCGCCGTATGCAGCACCGCGCGGTTCTCGGTGGTGTTGATCTTGTCGCCGCGGAACATCGCTGCGATGCGCTCGGGCAACCCCGCGGCGCGCGCCAGATCGAACAGCAGCGTGAGGGTCTCGCGGGTAACCCGTTGGCGGGAATAGTCCAGCAGCCAACCGTTGGATTCGAGATGAAAATCCTGCCAACGATTCGCATCCGCAGCGGTGAGCTCGCGCAGATGTTGTTTGGAAACTTGTTTGGCGTGGGCGGCGAGCGCGCTCCAGGCGGGAAGCGAAGAGTTCAATGAGCTCATGGGGCTGCCTTTGAGGGAGAGTCTTTAGGGGCGATAGTAGTCACGATACCATTCGACGAAATGCTTAACACCATCTTCCAGCGCGGTTTTCGGCCGGTAGCCGACATCGCGGGCCAGCGCTTCCACATCGGCCCAGGTGTCGAGGATCTCGCCGGGCTGATTCGGCATCAGGTTCCTCTGCGCCTTGCGGCCCAGGCATTGTTCCAGCACTTCGACATAGCGCAGCAACGAGACCGGCTGTTGATTGCCGATGTTGTAAATCCTATACGGCGCGCAGCTCGAGCCCGGCGAGGGCGCCATCGGGTTCCAGTTCGGATCCGCCGTCGCGGGTCGATCGAGCGCGGCCGCGACGCCGCGCGCGATGTCATCGACATAGGTGAAGTCGCGCTGATGGTGACCTTCGTTGAACAGGTCGATGGGCTGGCCTGCGAGGATTTTCTGGGTGAACAGGAACAGCGCCATGTCGGGCCGGCCCCACGGACCGTACACGGTGAAGAACCGCAGACCCGTGGTCGGCAATTGGTACAGCGATGAGTAGCTGTGAGCCATCAGCTCGTTGGCCTTCTTGGTGGCAGCGTACAAGTTCAACGGATGGTCGACGCATTGTTCTTCGGAGAACGGCAGGCGCGAGTTCGCGCCGTACACCGAGCTGGTCGAGGCGTACACCAGATGTTCGATGCCCACCCGGCTGCAGCCTTCGAGCACGTGCAGGAAGCCGGTGATGTTGCTCTGCACATAGCTATAGGGATTCTGGATCGAGTAGCGCACGCCGGCCTGCGCCGCCAGGTGCACGACGCGCTGGAACTTCTCGTCGCCAAATAAACGTTCGATCGCGTCGCGATCGGTCAGGTCCGCCTTCACGAAGCGAAAATTCTCCCAACCCTCGAGCTGGCGCAGACGCGCGGCTTTGAGCGCCGGATCGTAATAGTCGTTCAGATTGTCGAGTCCGACCACCTCGTCGCCTCGCTCGAGCAACAGCTTGGCGGTGTGAAAACCGATGAAGCCCGCCGCGCCGGTGACCAAGAGCTTCACGGCCGGCGCCACACCGTGTTGCCGCCCGAGGCCTTGTCGATGAGTGCCAGGACGTGCTGGTGCAAGGTCAATTCTTCAGCGGTCGCGCCGATCACGACGATGTGGCGGCGTGGCGCGCTGCGCGCCCCGTCGGCGCCCGCATCGAAGCTGCGCGCGTCGGATTCGGCGCTCAAGGTGAGCATCACCTGGCCGCCGGTCATCGCCAGATAGACCTCCGCGAGAATGCGTGCATCCAAGAGCGCGCCGTGGTAGTCGCGATGCGAGTTGTCCACCGAGTAGCGCTTGCACAGCGCATCCAGATTGTTGCGCTGTCCCGGGTGAATGCTCCGCGCCAGGGCCAGCGAATCGAGCACGCGGCACAGCACCGCGATGCGCTGTTCGCTTTGCATGCGCTGCAGCTCGGCATCCAGGAACGCCACGTCGAAGGATGCGTTGTGGATGATCAGCTCCGCATCCTGGATGAACTCCAGGAACTCGGTGGCCACGTGCTCGAACAGCGGCTCGCCGGCGAGGCGGTCGCGCGTCAGTCCGTGCACCTGCTGCGCGCCCTCGTCGATGTCGCGCTGCGGATTCAAGTAGCGATGGAAGGTTCGGCCGGTGAGCCGGCGGTTCTTAAGTTCCACGCAGCCGATCTCGATGATGCGATGCTGCTGCTCGACCTCGAGGCCGGTGGTCTCCGTATCGAGGACGACTTGCCGCATCAGCGCCCAGCCGACAGCATGCGGTCGATGGCCAGGTTGGCAAGCTGGTCAACGTAGTCGTTCTGCTCATGCCCCGAGTGTCCCTTGACCCAGTGCCACTCGATGTCCTGTGCGGCGGCGGCGCTGTCGAGCTTGACCCACAAATCCTGGTTCTTCACCGGTTCGCGCGCGGCGGTGCGCCAGCCGCGCGCCTTCCACCCCGGCAGCCATTCGGTGGCTCCCTGCAGCACGTATTTCGAGTCGGTATACAACTTGACGGCGCAGCGGCGCTTGAGCGCCCCCAAACCACCAATGGCCGCGGAGAGCTCCATGCGATTATTGGTGGTCGCAGGTTCGGCGCCGCTCAATTCGCGCCGTTCCCGTCCGGAGATCAGCAGCGCGGCCCAGCCGCCCGGCCCCGGATTGCCGCGGCACGCGCCGTCCGTGTAAATCTCCACTTCCGTCATTCTGACTCTTAAGGACCGACCTTGCTGGTGGGCTCCGCCGCGCCGACCAGGACCCGTGGCCGCACGCGCCGCCGCGGCCGCACCAGGGTCAGGGTCGACACCCGTTTGCGCGCCTTCAGCAAATAGGCTCCCGCTACCCAAGGTGCGCTCGCGTGAAACTCTGCCGCATGGCTGCCGCCCATCAAGGGCAAGGAGCCTAAGTACCCATAGACGCCATCGACGTCCAACCCGAGCAGCGCCACCCAGTCGCGCAGCCGCCGCTCGGAGAGCATGCGCCGGGTCCGCGGCGGAAACGGCGGCCGGCCGAACAAGCGGCCGAAGGCGCGCCGCGCCCCCCAGCCGCTGAAGGGGTTGAAGCCGCAGATCATCAAGCAACCCTCGGCGGTGAGAATCCTCTCGGCCTCGCGCAGCACCGCGTAGGGGTCCTCCACCAGCTCCAGGGTATGGGGCAGAAGAATCCCGTCGATGGAGTCGGAACTGAACGGCAGGGTATCGAGCGGCGCGCAGAGCGTGACACCCGGTGCCGGTTCGGGCGCCACCAAGGTCGTGTGTTGCGTGCGCGCGCCATCGAGCAGAGGGTGCGCGCGGCCCCAGGCGCCCACCTGCAAAAGCTCGAAGCCGAAGACATTGTCGAGCGCCAGCCGTGCCAGGGCAGCCTCTTCGCGCAGCACACGGCTGCCCAATGGGCCTTCGAACCAGTCGTGTGGCGGCGTCGTTCGAGTCGCGTCCAACCTTAAGACTCCTTGATCAAAGACACTGGCGAAGTTGGCATGTTACAGGTTAAATACGCCGCAAAATGTCGAACCCACATCCGAAGCTCTGCGTGCACCCGGTGCCTGCATTCTCCGATAATTACATCTGGCTCATCGAGTCCCCGGCCGCTCGCCTGAAGCTCGTCGCCGTAGACCCGGGCGAAGCCGCCCCGCTGATCGCCGCGCTGGAGAGCCGGGGAGCAAGCTTAGCCGCCATTCTACTGACTCACCATCATCCCGATCATATCGGCGGGGTAGCCCAGCTGGTACGCCGCTGGCCGGCAGAGGTGATCGCACCGGACGATGAACGCATCGATTATCGCACCCGCACGGTGCACAACGGCGAATGCTGCGAATTGCCGGAGTTGGGACTTCGCTTCGAGATTTTGCACGTGCCTGGGCATACTGTCAGCCACATCGCCTACTGGGGGCACGGCGCGCTGTTTTGCGGCGACACGCTTTTCAGCGCGGGGTGCGGTCGCATGTTCGAGGGCACGCCTACGCAGATGAACGCTTCGCTGAATCGACTGGCCGCTTTGCCGCCGGAAACCGCCGTGTACTGCGGCCACGAATACACGGCCGCCAACTTGAAGTTCGCCCTCAACGTCGAGCCGGCCAACAGCGAGGCCCAAGGCTACAGTGCGCGCGTGAGGCAGCTGCGCGAGGCCGGCCAGCCCAGCCTGCCCTCCACCTTGGGGCTGGAAGTCCAAGTGAACCCCTTTCTGCGCTGCGAGCATGCCAGCGTACGCGAGGCCGCGGCGCGCCATGCCGGCAAGCCCTTGGGCCAGCCGGCCGAAGTGTTCGCCGTACTGCGCGCCTGGAAGGATCAGTTTCGTTGAGAATGGCCATCGCGACACGCCAATTTCTGCTCGGCGCTCTGGTGTTGGCGCTCTGCGCCTGTGCCCATCAGCCGCCCGCCCCCGCACCCCGGGCGCAACTCGATCTGCCCCCAGCCGCACCAGCCGCAGCGCCGATCGCCCCGGACGCCGGGGCCGCCGCGCCCGGCTCGATCACCATGCCGCGCGAATGGCAGCATCACAACGGCGAGGACTACGACGATCTGTTCGATCGCATGCGTGCCGGCTTCGCCTTCGATGAAGTGCAGGAGCCGGCCATCGATCTGCAGCTCGCCTGGTTCCAGCACAACCCCGATTACCTGGAGCGCGTTTTTCAACGCGGCCAGCGCTACATGTACCACGTCATCACCGAGGTGGAGGCGCGCGGCATGCCGCTGGAATTTGCGCTGCTGCCGGTGGTGGAAAGCGCCTACGAGCCGTTCGCCTATTCAACGAGCCGCGCCGCGGGGCTGTGGCAATTCATCCCCGGCACCGGCGTGCGCTTCGGGCTGAAGCAAAATTGGTGGTACGACGGCCGCCGCGACGTGATCGAGTCGACCCGGGCGGCGCTCGATTATCTGCAGGAGCTGCATGATCAATTCGACGGCGACTGGCTGCTCGCCATTGCCGCATACAACGTCGGCGAGAACACCGTGCAGCGTGAATTGGATTTCAACCGCGCCAACGGCAAGCCCGCGGACTTCTGGCATCTGCGTCTGCCGGCCGAGACTCGCGCGTACGTGCCGAAGCTTCTGGCGCTGAAGCGCTTGATGGCCGAGCCCGAACGCTACGGCCTGGAGTTCGCGCCGATTCCGAACGAGCCCTATTTCGCGGTCATCGACACCGATTCGCAGATTGACCTGAAGATCGCCGCGCAGTTGGCCGGGAGCAGCTACGACGATCTGGTCGCCCTGAATCCCGGCTACAACCGCTGGGCCACGGATCCGGACGGCCCGCACCGCATGCTCGTGCCCATCGACAACGCCGATGCCTTCGAATCGGCGCTGCACAGCCTCACCCCCGATGATCGCGTGCGCTTCGCCACGCACGAAGTCACGCGCAGCGACACGCTGGCGGGCATCGTCAAGGAATATGGCTCATCGGCCGCGGTGATCGCCAAGCTCAACGACTTGAAGGGCGGCAAGCTGACGCCGGGACAAACCTTGAAAATACCGGAGATTACCGGCCAGGTTCCCGACAAGGTGCTGCTCGCGGCAGCGCGTGTGGATCGCCCCGAGACCGATACCGGCGCTCGTCGCAGCAGCCATCAGCTCGTGTACCGGGTGCGCGCGGGCGAGACGCTGAATTCCATCGCGCGCACTCACGGAATGCCGGTGAGCACGCTGGCGCAGCTGAACAATCTCGGTGCGCAGGACAACCTGGTGAAAGGCCAACGCTTGGTGATCAAGGCCAGCGCGCGCCGCTACCGCGAAGAGCGCACCGCCTCCGCCGGCCGGCGCGTGATCTACACGGTGCGCAGCGGCGATACCGTCAGCAGCATCTCGCAGCAATTCCAGGTGTCGGTGCCGCAGTTGAAGAGCTGGAATGGCTTGAACAAAAACCATCCCATCAGGGCAGGTCGGCGGCTGGTCATGTACGTCGAGTCGAATAGACAACAGGGGTAGGGACCATGGGTTTCTTGAGCGGCAAGCGCGCACTGATCGTCGGGCTGGCCACGGATCGATCCATCGCCTGGGGCATTGCGAAGGCGATGCATCGTGAAGGCGCGGAACTCGCATTTGCTCACATCGACCGCATGACCGATCGGGTCGTGCCGCTCGCCAAGCAGTTGGGATCCGAAATCACGTTCGTCATGGATGTCGGCGTCGATGCGGACATCGAGAAGGGGTTTGGTTTTTTGAAAGGCCGTTGGCCGGCCTTCGACATCCTGGTGCACGCCGTGGCCTTTGCGCCGCGCGAAGCGCTCAGCGGCGAATTCATCGGCGCGACCACGCGCGACAATTTCCGCACCGCGCACGATATTTCGAGCTACAGCCTGACGGCTCTCGCGCGCGCCTCCAGGCCCTTCATGAAAGACCGGCAGGGCTCCATGGTGGCGCTCAGCTACCTGGGCGCCGTGCGCTCGGTGCCGAGCTACAACGTCATGGGTCTCGCCAAGGCGAGTTTGGAAGCCAGCGTGCGCTTCCTGGCGGCAGACTTGGGTCCGGAAGGCATCCGCGTGAATGCCATCTCCGCCGGCCCCATCAAAACCTTGTCGGCAGCCGGGATCCCGGGGTTGCGCAAGATGCTCTCGCATGTCGCGAGCACCAGTCCTTTGAAGCGCAACGTGACCATCGAGGATGTGGGCAACGCCGCCGCCTTTCTGTGCTCGGATCTCGCCGCCGGCATCACCGGCGAAGTACTATATGTCGACGGTGGATTCCACACCGTGGGCATGAGCTTTCCGCCTGATGGAGACGCTGGTTGAACCTGTCAACCGTTCTTAAACTCTAACGTTTTCAGGGAATATGTCGTGGGGCGCCAGGGGCGCTTTATTTGCAGGAAGGGGGTTTGTCATGGTGGGTCGTAAATTCGTGCAAGCGGCGCTCGGTGCCACCTTGGGTGTAAGCCTCGCGGCCTGCAATACCATTGCGGTGAAAACCGACAGCGGCCCCGGCCTGTCGACGGCGAGCTGCCGCACCTACGCATTCGCCAACGAACATGTGGCGAACTCAGATCAGCCGGCGGCCTACGCCAATCCGTTGAACGCCGAGCGCCTGCGTGTCGCGGTGCAAAACAACCTTGCCGCCAAAGGCATCCAACCGGCCGCCGATCGGGCCACCGCCGATTGCGTGGTGGGCTACGCCTTGGGTTCGCGCCAGGTATTCGACGATTACTACGGCGGCTGGGGCGTGTACGGCGGTTACGGCTGGGGACGCGGCCGATGGGGCTGGGGCGGCGGCTTCTATGATGGGGGCCCGTGGCCCGAGAATCAGGTTCGCATCGCGGTCGATCTCTTCGACAACCACACCCACAAGCCGATCTGGCACGCCTCGGCGACCCAGGATACTCAGGAGTTGTCGGGCCCCCACGCCGAGGAGCGCATCAATGCCGCGGCGACCGCGATCTTCGGCAAGTTCCCGCTGGCGATGGGCGGCACCAGGACCTAAAGGCTAGACGCCGAAGAAAAGAAGATCGATCGCGGCGAGCAGTCCGCTGCGCGTCTCTCCGAGAGTAGAGACATTGGAAGTCAGATTGCGCGATCGCATCAAAGTCATTTGCGGCACGAGCACCACGTGCTCCTTGCCTTGAATCTCGATCTTCGGCGTCAGGCGACTCGCATTCGAAAACGCGCCGCGCGGGGCTATCGGTGCGACTAGTTGATACTCGGAATTCGCTGCAAAATCCGATTGCATCGCTACGACAAATGGATATCTCAATCGCGCTGACGGCACGGGATTCACGAAAACATCAAATTGCGCCATCGTCGTCGCCGTAATACGCCCGAACCATTTCGGCAAAACAGCCGTGCTCTTCTACATACTTATCGATCGCCTCCAACTCGCTCTGGAGTTCGGCACGCAACTCTTTCGCGCGGCGCGACGCGTACTCCTGCGCAATCGCTTGTTCGGCCACCTGAGACGCGTTTATGCCTAAGCGCTTGGCCTTGGCGTAAAGATCTGAATTGAGGGTAACGCTGACGGTTTGCTTTGCCGCTTTGGCATCATAGTCTGGAGCACGCATGATATCGGAAATAATACACGGGTACTGGACCCGTGTCCAGAGCACGCAAATCTACGGGGCAACGGCCACGGCTACTTCTTTGATTCGGGCCCGCTCCCCGCCGGCCGCTGCACGAAGAAGTAGTACAGCAGCGCGAGGATCAGCGCGACCGCCGCGACCAGCGCAAAGAAGCGGTGCAGCGAGCCTGCGATTAGCTCCGGATGCCGGCCCACGGTTTCGCCCAGCCAGGCGAGCACCGCCGTCCACAAGAGGGCCCCGGCCAAGGTGGCGAGCGCGTACCAGCGAAAGTCCAGCCGCAGAATGCCCGCCGGAATGCCGATCAAATGCCGGATCACCGGCAGCAGACGCGAAAAGAATACGCCTGCGGAACCGAAGCGCGCGGACCAGTGCTCGGCCATTTCCAGCTTGGCGAGACTCAGGCCCACGTAGGGCCCGAGCCGCACCACCGCCGGCCGCCCTGCCCAGCGCGACGCCCAATACATGAAACTCGCGCCCACCCACGAGCCCAAGGTGCCGGCCATGATCACGCCCCATAAAGAGAATTGACCTTGGGTATGCGCCAGATAGGCGGCCGGCGGAATGATGACTTCGCTCGGAATCGGTATGAAGGTGCTCTCCAGCGCCATCAGCCCGGCGATCAGCCAGTAGCCACCGTTCCCAAGTACCGATAAGTACCAGTCGGAGAACTGGTGGAGCAGCTGCGCCAACTATTCGATCGCCTGCGGATTGAGCGCGACCGACGCATCGGCACGCGCTGCCGCGGCATAGCTCTGCGCCTCGCCCTGGGCCAGGCGGTAGGCAACCTGGCGGCGCAGATCCGCTTCCTTGATGCCGTTGTCGGCCGGATCCTCACGCACAGCACTGAAGTCGTAGACGGCCGAATCGCCGTTGCTCAGCGCGACGCTGTCGTAGGTCGGCTTCTGCGCCGGCTTGGCCGCCGTAAAGACGGCCGCGCGGATCTCCCCCGGCACGTCCTGATCGGCGCCGCGCGAGATGAATTTCGGCGCCGGCGCAGTCTGCCCCAGGCTCTTCACCACCGCGTCCCACGGCTCGCCCGCGTTCAGGCGCTTGGCCGCATCCGCGGCCGCGGCCGCAGCCAGCTCCACGCCTCGCTGCTTCTTCCACGCCGCCACCACCTCTCCGCGTATCGCATCCAGCGGCTTCTGCTCCGGCAGTTTGTGGTCGGTCGCGCGCAGCACCACGCCGCGTCCCTTATCCACCTCCACGATGGGGCTCAAGTGTCCGTCCAGCACATCGGGGTTGAAGGCCGCGTCGATCACGGCAGGCACCTTGCCAAGGGCGCCGCCCCCCTCGCTGCGGCTGAAATTCGGGATCTCCGCCACGGTCAAGCCCGCCTTGCGCGCGACCACATCGAGATCGGTGGTGTTTTGCAGGGCCGCGTCCGCGAGGCTGTCGGCCGCATCGTTGTAGAGACGCTCGGCCTCATTGCGCCGGTATTCGGTCTCAAGATCGGCGCGCGCCTGCTCGAAGGTTTTCTCGGTGGCCGGTTGAATGGCGTCGAGTTTCAGGATGTGATAGCCGAACTGGGTTTTCACCGGGCCCTTGATCTCGTCCACCTTCATGCCGAAAGCGGCGTCGGCGAACGGCCCGACGAACGTCTTGCGCTCCGCGAATCCCAAATCGCCGCCCTGATTGGCGGAGCCGGGATCCTGCGAGAACTCCTTCGCCAATTTCGCGAAGTCCTCTCCCGCTTGCGCGCGTTTCAAGATGCCCTCGGCCTTGGCCTTCACCGCCGCGTCTTCTTTCGGATCGCTGACCGACAACAAGATATGGCGCACGCGGCGCTGCTCGGGCTGGGTAAAGCGTTCCGGCGACTTCGCCTTCTGCTCATCGTAGAAGGCTTTCAGCTGCGCATCGTCAACGGTCACCTTGGAGCTCAACTGCGCCAGGCTGATTTCCACATAGTGAAGATCGACCGTCTCTGGTGTCATGTAGTCGGATTTGTGCGCATCGTAAAAGGCCTTGACCGCGGACTCATCGGGCGTCGCCGCCTCGGCGTATTTCGCGGCCGGCAGCGTGACCCAGCTCAGCTCGCGTTGCTGCCGGGAGAGTGCGCGCAGGCGCTGCACTTCGGCGGGGGTCGCGAAGCTCGAGACGCTCAATGCGGTGTCGAGCTGGCGCAATTTCACGTCGCGCTTGAACAGTTCTTCGACCTCGGCCACCGAGCGCCCCTGCGAGTGCAGCAAAGCCAGGGCGTGATCGAGATTGAACTTGCCGTCCACTTGGAAGGCCGGAATCCTGGACATCTCCTCGAGCACTTCGCGGTCGCTGACCCGATAGCCCAAGCTGTCGGCCCGCGAGACCAGCGCCTCGCTGCTCACGTAATCATCGAGCACGCGGCGTTTGATGTCGTTACGTTGGGAGTCGGTGAGCGCGCCATTGGTGGCGCGCTCGGCCTGCGCCAGCTGCTGCTGATAGCTCTGGCGCACTTCGGCGGTGGAAATTTCCTTGCCGTTGACCTTGGCCGCGTAGGTCGGCGCACTCAAGGTCCAGTTGATGCCCCAGAACACGAATACCAGACCGATGACGCCGAGCACCAAGCCCGCAACCCAGCCTTTCAATTTATCGTGAATCGTCTGCAGCATGTTCTAGACCCTACCCTTGTCACTACCCGCGGCGCGGCCATTTCAGGCTCGCGCTTACGTCATCAGGAAATGGCGGAGTGGACGGGACTCGAACCCGCGACCCCCGGCGTGACAGGCCGGTATTCTAACCAGCTGAACTACCACTCCGCTGGTGTGGTGGGTGCTGAGGGGATCGAACCCCCGACCCTCGCCGTGTAAAGGCGATGCTCTACCAGCTGAGCTAAGCACCCACTGGAAGAGGCGCGGAAGTCTACGCGAGGCTCCCGCCCGTTGTCCAATGCCGGAGTTGCGGCTTTACGGCCCTTGGCCAGTCCCGCCGAATATGACGTCCATCCCGACGCGCAACGTGCTCGCCGACACCTCGCCCGGCAGCGCGGGTACCGCGCGGTATGAGAATCCGGTACCCAAGTTATAGTTGACGGTGACCAGCGGATTGCCCTGGGAGTCGAGTTCCGTCAAAAACGGCAGACCGCCCCAAGCCACGAGCCAGTTCCCGTTGAGCGTGCGGCGCCCCGATCCGGTATAGGGCGAATAGGACACCCGGGTGTCGCTGATCGCCTCGACGACGGTTGCCGTTGCATTGGTGGTATCGATCACATAGCGCATGATGTAGGGAGGCCGCGAGGCGATCGTGCCGTTGTCGTGCACCGACACGGATCCGTCCGCCCATAGGCGCACATCGTGTTGGCCGGAGAGGAGCTGCAGGCCGACCGCGGTGGGACGCGTGTCGCCGACCACGGTCAGCGATTCGGCCCGCGTCGTCCCGCCGAGCTTCCACTCCACCGCACCGCTGGTCTTGTTGATGCGGTAAATCGCATTCAAATATCGCGCGGAGAACAACACATGCTCGGTGCCGTCGGGCTGCACCGCATTCATGTGGATGATGTCGTCGCCGACGGTGGCCGCCGGCCACCCGGCTTCGGCCGTTTCGGCCAGCGTGATGTGATCGCGCGTGCGCCACTTCCAAATCACATTGCTGTTCGCGTCGAGTTCGTGGATCTCAGCATCGATGACCGCCGCCTGCGCGCTGCCGCCCCAGGGCGAAAGGTCCGCGCAATCCGTGGGGCAAACCCGTTGTACATACTGGATGGCGAGATAGGTGCCGGTGGGCGTCGGCTGCAAGTCATGACTGTCGAGATCGCCGGACAGCGAGGTGACGGGTAAGGCGGCGTAGTTGCGGATGATGAAACCTCCATCGCCCGTGGACCACCCGATGAGCTGCGAGCCGAAGAACTTCGCATCCTCGGCGCCGCCTGGATCCTCGTACCACCACACCGGGGTGCCGTGCACGTCCGTGATGATGGCGTATGAACCATAGCCAGGAATCGACACGGTCTCATTCGGGGCGAAGATATACCACTGGGCCTGCGGTGTGCCCGGGCCCTGGGTGGTAACCGTGAGCGGCGGGAATGCCGCCGGCAGGCAGCGCACCGAGTATTCCTCCGGATTGGTGCCGACGAAGAAGCGGAAGCGCCTGCCCGGGGTCAGCGAGAACGACTGCGCCGTATAGCCGGAACTGAAGTTGCCCTTGAGCTGGACCGGAACGCTCGGTTCGCACGCCACCACGTAGTCATGAATGTCGGGATCGAACGCGGGCCGCAGCGCAGGGATGGACTCGATGGATGAAGTCCCTTCAGCGGATAGGTTCGCCGTGGGCACATAGGGCGCAGAGACGTAGTCGTTGCCGCAGCCGGCCAAGAGCAGGGTTGCTGCAGCCAGCACGCCAGATCGCAGCGCCCAACCGGCAAAAATCGCTGTTTTCATCCACGATCCGCATTCCTTCCCATGTCAAAGAGCATATCGGGCTTGTCGGTGAGGATCTGTTCGAAAGTGTCAAGTTGTAACAATCGCGGCAATCGAGTTTAAGCGGCGCAGATAGCTGCGCGGCCACCCAAATTCTGGGTGGCCGCAACAGAGCTTAAACGGTGTTGCGAGCGGTCTAGTGCGCCGCCGGGGGCGCCACGCGGGCCGGCCGCCGGCGACGTTTCTCGCCGGCGATCGCTTCCGCCGGTTTCGCTTCGGTCCCCGGTGCCGGCAGCGGCGTCGGCATGTGGGTCAACGCGACGGTCAGCACCTCGTCGATCCACTTCACCGGGCGGATATCGAGCTTCTCCTTGATGTTGTCCGGCACCTCGGCCAAATCCTTGGTGTTGTCGTCCGGAATCAAGACGGTCGTGATGCCGCCGCGATGCGCGGCCAGCAACTTCTCTTTGAGCCCACCGATCGGCAGCACTTCGCCGCGCAAGGTGATCTCGCCCGTCATCGCCACATCCGAACGCACCGGAATCTTGGTGAGCGCGGAGATCAAGGCGGTCGCCATGCCGACGCCGGCACTCGGACCATCCTTCGGGGTACCGCCTTCCGGCACGTGAATGTGCACGTCGACCTTCTGGTAGAAATCGGTATCGAGCCCGAGCATCGCCGAGCGGCTTCTGACCACGGTCATCGCGGCCTGAATCGACTCCTGCATCACCTCGCCGAGCTGGCCGGTGTGCGACAGTTTGCCCTTGCCGGGCACCACGGCGGACTCGATGGTCAGCAGCTCGCCGCCCACCTCGGTCCATGCCAGGCCGGTCACCTGGCCGATGCGATTGTTCTCTTCCGCCTTGCCGTAGCGGAAGCGCCGCACGCCTAAGTATTTATCGAGGTTCGAGGAATCGACCGTCACCACCTTCTCGGCCGGCGACAGCAGCAATTGCTTGACGGACTTGCGGCCGATCTTGGAGATCTCACGCTCGAGGTTACGCACCCCGGCCTCGCGCGTGTAGTAGCGGATCATGTCGTGGATCGCCGCATCCGCCAGCACCAACTCATCGGGCTTCAGGCCGTTTTGCTTCACCTGCTTCGGCAGCAGGTAGCGGCGCGCGATGTTGCTCTTCTCATCCTCGGTGTAGCCCGCGATGCGGATCACTTCCATGCGATCCAGGAGCGGTGCGGGAATGTTCAAGCTATTGGCCGTGCACACGAACATCACTTCCGAGAGGTCGAAGTCAACCTCCAGGTAGTGGTCGTTGAAGGTGCTGTTCTGCTCCGGATCGAGCACTTCGAGCAGCGCCGAGGACGGGTCGCCGCGAAAATCCGTCGACATCTTGTCGACCTCATCGAGCAGGAACAACGGATTGCGAACGCCGCACTTGGCCAGGTTTTGAATGATCTTGCCCGGCATGGAGCCAATGTAGGTGCGCCGATGGCCGCGGATCTCCGCCTCATCGCGCACGCCGCCCAAGGACATGCGCACGAACTTACGGTTGGTGGAGCGCGCCACGCTCTGGCCCAAGGAGGTCTTGCCGACCCCGGGGGGACCGACCAGGCACAGGATCGGACCACGCAGATTCTTCACCCGCTGCTGCACCGCGAGATACTCGACGATGCGCTCTTTGACCTTCTCCAAGCCATAGTGATCGGCCTCGAGCACCTTCTCGGCGGCCGCAATGTCCAGATGCACCTTGCTGCGCTTTTTCCAGGGCGCCTTCACCAACCAGTCGACGTAGTTGCGCACCACGGTGGCTTCCGCCGACATGGGCGACATCAATTTGAGCTTCGCCAGTTCCGAGTTGGCCTTCTCGCGCGCCTCTTTCGGCATACCCGCCGCCTTGATGCGCTTCTCCAGCTCGCCGATCTCGTTCGGTGCATCGTCCAGCTCGCCCAGTTCCTTCTGAATGGCCTTCATCTGCTCATTCAGGTAGTACTCGCGCTGGCTCTTCTCCATCTGCTGCTTGACGCGGCCGCGGATGCGCTTCTCGATCTGCAGCACATCCATCTCGCCTTCGATGACGGCCAGCATGTGCTCCAGGCGCTTGCGCACGTCGGGGATTTCCAGAACCTTTTGCTTCTCGGAGAGCTTCAAGGACATATGGGCGGCCACGGTATCGGCCAGCCGGCCTGCCTGCTCGATGCCGGCCAACGAGGTCAAAATCTCGGGGGGCACCTTCTTGTTCAATTTGACATATTGCTCGAACTGGGTGATGACCGAGCGGGTCAGCACGTCCATTTCGCGCTCCTCGTAGCGCTCCACGTCCGGCAATGCGGCGACTTCGGCCGAGAAGAACTCGCCCTCGACCAGTCTTTGGATGGTGGCGCGCTCCACGCCCTCGACCAACACCTTCACGGTGCCGTCTGGGAGCTTTAATAGCTGCAAAATGGTGGCAACGGTGCCGACCCGGTAGAGATCTTCGGGTTTCGGGTCGTCCACATCCGCCTGCTTCTGGGCGACCAACAGGATGCGTTTGTCGGCCTTCATGGCCAGGTCCAGGGCGACGATGGATTTCTCCCGCCCGACGAACAGCGGAATCACCATGTGGGGGTACACCACCACGTCGCGCAAGGGCAATACGGGCATGCCGTGCAACGGCGCTGCCACTGGGACATCAATCACTACGGGTTCATCGCTCACTAGGCTGCCTTATGGTTGGGATTCGGCTAATCACCGGCACTACGAACCATGCGGCCTCCTAACTTAAGTTTCAAGCTCGGTGTCAGTGATGATCCGAGCCGGTCGGGCGGCGCTGTTCCTCTACCGGTGCCACCAAACGAGTTTCCTCGGTTCGATGGACAATGTATGGCTTGTTGTGGCCTTCGATCACGGGCTCGTCGACCACCACTTTCTGCACGTTTCGTAACGAGGGCAGGTCGTACATGGTGTCCAGCAACACATTCTCGAGAATGGTGCGCAGCCCACGTGCTCCGGTCTTGCGCTGCATCGCCTTGCGCGCCACCGACCTTAGGGCATCTTCGCGAAAATCCAATTCGACGCCTTCCATGTCGAACAGCTTGCGATACTGCTTGGTCAATGCGTTCTTCGGCTGCATCAAGATCGATATCAGCGCCTCCTCGTCCAGCTCCTCCAGGGTCGCCACCACGGGCAAGCGACCGACGAACTCAGGGATCAGACCGTACTTGATCAAATCCTCGGGTTCCGTGTCGTGGAACACATCGTTGCCGTGCGGCCGCGCGTTCTGCTCGCGCACCTCGGCCAGAAATCCGATGCCGCTCTTGTGCGTGCGGTTCATGATGATCTTTTCCAAGCCCGCGAATGCACCACCGCAGATGAAGAGAATGTTGGTGGTGTCGACCTGCAGGAATTCCTGCTGCGGATGCTTGCGCCCGCCCTGCGGCGGAACCGAGGCAATCGTGCCCTCGATGAGTTTCAAGAGCGCCTGTTGCACGCCCTCGCCCGACACGTCGCGGGTGATGGACGGGTTGTCGGACTTGCGCGAAATCTTGTCGATCTCATCGATGTAGACGATGCCGGTCTGCGCCTTCTCGACGTCGTAGTCGCACTTCTGCAAGAGCTTCTGAATGATGTTTTCGACATCTTCGCCGACGTACCCGGCCTCGGTGAGCGTGGTCGCATCGGCGATCGTGAACGGCACATTGAGCAGCCGCGCCAAGGTCTCGGCGAGCAGGGTCTTGCCGGAGCCCGTGGGGCCGATCAGCAGGATGTTGCTCTTGGCCAACTCGACTTCATCGCGCGAACGCACGCCTTCGGCGCCGCGGGTTTGCAGCCGCTTGTAATGATTGTAGACCGCCACCGACAGGACCCGCTTGGCGCGCTCCTGGCCGATGACGTATTCGTCGAGGACCTTCTTGATTTCCTGGGGCTTGGGGAGCTTGTCCCGGGTGCGCTCGGCGCGCTCCTCGAGCTCTTCGCGAATGATGTCGTTGCAGAGCTCCACGCATTCGTCGCAGACGAAAACGGAGGGCCCTGCGATCAGTTTTCGAACTTCGTGTTGGCTCTTTCCACAGAAGGAGCAATACAACAGCTTGCCATCGTCATGTTTGCCGCGCGAATCTTCGCTCATGCTGTCCTCAAGTTGACCATGCTGCTCGGCCCGCTGGCGGCCGGCAACAGGGCTACGGTTCCGACTATATAGCACCCAGCAACCCGGGCGCAAAGATAAGGACCCGGCGGCGTGACCGGGGTCCGAGTTGGGACACGCCAAGTCAAATTGACGCCCTTAGGCTGGTGTCGGTAGCTCGGCACGCTTTTCCAGCATGGAATCCACTAATCCGTAGGCTTTGGCCTGCTCGGCGGTCATAAAGTTGTCCCGGTCGCTGTCCGCCTTGACGCGTTCGATGGTCTGGCCGGTGTGTTTGGCCAGGATCGCGTTCAGCCGGTGCTTGGTCTCCATGACGTCCCGGGCGTGAATATCGATGTCCGAGGCCTGGCCCTGAAATCCGGCCGAGGGCTGGTGAATCATGATCTTGGAGTTCGGCAGCGCGTAGCGTTTGCCCGCCTGGCCGGCCGCCAGGAGGACGGCACCCATGGAGGCTGCCAGCCCGATGCAAGTGGTGCTGACATGCGGCTTGATGAACTGCATGGTGTCGTAGATCGCCAATCCCGCGCTCACCGAGCCGCCGGGGGAGTTGATGTAGATGGCGATGTCGCGATCCGGGTTCTCGGACTCGAGAAACAACAGCTGGGCCACAACCAGATTCGCCATGTAGTCCTCGACCGGCCCGACGATGAAAATCAGTCGTTCCTTGAGCAAGCGCGAGTAAATATCGTAAGCACGTTCACCGCGTGCGGTCTGCTCGACCACCATCGGAACCAAATTCAGCGCCCGTGTCGTCATTGCTTATAGCCCCTTGCGATCCAAAACCCACAACCAGCATATCTCTGAGGACTTCATAACCTCATTTCAAGTCGAAAGCGCTCGACTACACCTCGAAGTTCATCAATTCCTTGAAGGAGGACGCCTTGTCATGCACCTTAGCATGCGCGAGCACCCAGTCCACGGCCTGGTCCTCGAGCGCCAGGTTCTCCACCTGCCGCATGGCGTCGGCATTTGCCATATAGGCACGCTTCATCGCCGCCGCGTCCCCGTAGGCGCTCACCATCTCGTCCAGGCGTTCGTTGACGCGCGCGCGATCCACCACCAGCTTCTCCCGCCGGATGATGTCGTTGAGCAGCAGGCCCAAGGCCACGCGCCGGCGCGCCGGTTCCACCAAGGGTTCGCGCGGCGGCGCCTGCGAGGCATCCTTGGCCCCGGAGCGGCGCATGGCCTCGAGTTGCAAATCGCGGATCTGGCCCTCCAGCAGCACGTTCGGAATGTCGAGCGGGTTGCTGCTGTAAAGCTTGTCCATGACCGCACTCTTGTTGCGGTTGCGCAGCGCAGCGCTCAGTTCGCGGCGCATGTTGGCGGCGACATCCTCGCGCAGCTTCGGAATGCCGCCTTCGCTCACGCCGAACGCCTTGCAGAATTCCTCGTCCAATTCAGGCAGCGTCGGCTCCTCGACCTTCTTCGTTTCGGTGGCGAACATCGCTTCTTTGCCCGCCAGCTCCGTCGCCCGGTAGTCGGCGGGAAAATTCACCGCGATGCTGCGCTTCTCGCCGACAACCGCGCCGACCAGTCCCTGTTCGAGCTGAGGCAGCATCCGGCCTTCGCCTAAAGTAATCGCGATGTTCTCGCCCTTGCCGCCGGCAAAGGGCACGCCGTCGATCGACCCCTCGAAATCGACCGTCACCTTGTCCTTGAGCGCCGCGGCATGCGCCACCTCGGTATATTTCATCTGCTGCTGGCGCAGCCGCAGGATCATGGCGTCGACATCCGCCTCGGTCACATCCGCCGTGACGCGCTCGAGCTCCATCGACTCGATGGGCTGCATGACCACGTCCGGAAAGACTTCGAACGTCGCGACGTATTTGAGATCCTGGCCCTCGTCCATGCTCTGCGGCTCGATGCGCGGCGTGCCCGCCGGCGCGAGACTTTGCTGCGTCACCGCCTCTTCATAGCTCGACTGCAGCAGCTCGCCGATCACCTCGCGATGCACCTGCGGGCCGAATTGGCGGCGGATCACGTTGAGCGGCGCCTTGCCGGGCCTGAAGCCGTTCAAGCGCGCCGTGCGGCTGATGGTCTTCAAGCGCGCGGCGATTTCCTTGGTCACTTGTTCGGCCGGCACCTGCACCTGCATGCGCCGCTCCAGCTTGCCGATGTTCTCGACGGACACTTGCATGTCTATCCTCGTAAATTGAAATCTTGACTCAAGCTTTTGCGTTGGTGCGAAAGGCGAGACTCGAACTCGCACGGGTTGCCCCACCAGATCCTAAGTCTGGCGCGTCTACCAATTCCGCCACATTCGCAATTGAAACAGCCGGCAAGTATACCAGCTAGCGGGGTTCGCTTTCCCGCACCAATAATCGGGCCACTTCCCGCAGGGCAGGCAGGCCATTCTCGAGCATGAAATACAGCGGACTGTCGCCGTCGAAGGGTGCGCCCTTGTGCGGCGCATGCACCCAGGCCCAGGCCCGATCCTTGGGTCCGTTTTCCGAAGTCAGGGAGTGCTGAATGTTGGCGATCAAGACAGCCCGTTCCTGCTGCGTGGCCGACAGACGCGGTGCCTGCCCGATTCGATAGCGCTCGAGCACCTGCGGCGAGGGTATCTTCAGCAGCCGGCATTGCTGCAGCGGCGAGAGCTCCCAGGCATCGGCAATGGCGAAGAATCGCTTCAGCACATTGCTGCTCGTGTGGCGCGCAGCGCGCCGGCTCGCGGGCTGTAGTACCAATCGCGGTCCTGTACGGGGCTTGGTGGGCAAGGCAGTTCTCACGGTGATGATGGCAGCATACTCCCTAATGCTGGATGCGCTTGGTATCATGCGCGCGTGCCCATTTTCGCGGAAATTCTCGCACGAGCGCAGCAGCACAGCGGCGGCCTGCTGTGCGTGGGGCTCGATCCGGATCCGGACAAATACCCTGCGGATCTTGCCGGCCCCGCCCCGCTGCTGGAATTCGGCCGGCGCATCGTCGATGTCACCTACGACATCGCGGCCGCGTACAAACCGCAGGTCGCCTTCTACTCGGCGCTCGGCGCGGAACAGGAACTCGCCGCCACGATTGCCTACATCCGCGCCAAGGCGCCGCACGCGCTCATCATCCTGGATGCGAAACGCGGCGACATCGGCAACACCGCCACGGCCTACGCGCGCGAGGCCTTCGAGCGCTACGGCGCCCATGCCGTCACGGTCAACCCCTACATGGGCGAGGACGCAGTGCAGCCGTTTCTGGCGCGTCCCGATCGCGGCGCGATCCTGCTGTGCCGCACATCGAATCCCGGCGCCCAGGATTTTCAAGATCTCAACGTCGACGGCCTGCCGCTGTACCGGCGCGTCGCGGAACGCGCCGCCGCCTGGAACACCCGGGGCAATGTGATGCTGGTGGTCGGCGCGACGTATCCGGCGGAAATGGCGGAGCTGCGCCGCGCGCATCCGGAACTCACCTTCCTGGTGCCCGGCATCGGTGCACAGGGCGGCGACCTGGAGGCGATTTTGCAGGCGGGCTTGAACGCCGCCGGCACAGGGCTCTTGATCAGCGCCTCGCGCAGCATCATCTATGCGGGCGGCCCGGACGCGGTGCGCAGCGCCGCTCAAGAACTGTACGCCGCCATCAATCAGCGGCGTCGCACGCGAAGCGCCGCCGCTTAAAAAAGTTTCGGAGAACGCCTATCAACACGATTCAATTGCCCACGCGCAGCTGGCTGTTCACACCCGCGACCCGTCCCGAACGCTTTCCCAACGCCGCCGCCAACGGCGCGGATGTGATCATCGTCGATCTGGAGGATTCGGTAGCGCCCGCGGACAAGGCCACTGCACGCGCCACGGCGCTGGACTTCGTGCCGCGCCTGAGCCCTCGCGCGGGCGACACCGCGCCCTCGGTGATTTGCGCGCTGCGCATCAACGGCATCGACACCCAGCCAGGTCTCGCCGATCTGCAGGCCCTGCTCGCCAGCGAGGCAGATCCTCCCTATCTCGTCGTGCCGAAAATCGATTCGCCCGGCCACTTAGCTATTCTCGACCGCCTGCTGACCGGCGCCGGGAAAAAAACCCGCCTGGTGGCGCAGATCGAAAGTGCCCAGGGCCTGGCACAGGCCGAGAGCATCGCCACCGTCACCTCTCGTTTGGCGGGCCTGATGTTCGGCACCGCCGACATGGCGGCGGACTTAGGGGCGGACCTGAGTTGGAATTCGCTGCTCTACGCGCGCTCGCGCCTGGTCGCCGCCGCGGCACTACGCGGTCTGCTTGCCATCGATGCGCCGTTCTTCGTCATCAAGGACGTGAATCGCCTGGTGCAGGAGACCGCGAATGCCATTGCGCTGGGCTACACCGGCAAGTGCGCCATCCATCCCTCGCAGGTTTCGATGATCAACGCCGCATTGGTGCCCTCCGGCGCGGAGATCTCGCACGCGCGCGCCGTTCTCGAGGAAAACGCCAAGGGCGTGGGCGTGGTCAACGGCATGATGGTGGATGAGGCTCTGGCGCGCCGTGCGCGCCGCGTGCTGTCGCGAATGCGACCGTGAGAGTCTAAAACGCGGTTTTGATGGTGCCGCCATCCACGCGCAGCGCCGCGCCCGTGGTGGCGGCGGACAGCGGGCTCGCCACGAAAGTCACCATGGCAGCGACTTCTTCAGGCGTGGAGAAGCGCTTCAGAAGTGAGGTCGGCCGCGCCACCTTGAAGAAATCGTCCTCCACTTGCTTCGCGCTCTTGCAGTCTTTGGCGGCCCAGCCCTTAAGGAAATCGCCGACGCCGCGCGAGCGCGTCGGCCCGGGCAGCACGGTGTTGACGGTGATGGCGGTGCCCGCGAGGCTCTCGGCCAGCCCGCGCGCCACCGCGAACCCGCCAGCGATGCGGCGATGGCATG
>Ga0302326_10007960_pt1 | contig 23463 bp, 22 predicted proteins | sample Palsa_T0_3_FD_202264 | JGI IMG/M metagenome (GOLD analysis project Ga0302326, IMG submission 202264) | Peat permafrost microbial communities from Stordalen Mire near Abisko, Sweden - Palsa_T0_3 | ecosystem: Environmental > Terrestrial > Soil > Palsa > Peat permafrost | place: Sweden: Abisko... | reverse complement strand
CGCAAGTCGAGCAAGCCGCCCATCATGTCGCGGTCGAGCTTTTCCACGACGCCGGCGTGGTGCATGAGATCGACGGTGCCGCGCAATTCCTCGCGCGGCGTAAGGATGGATTGAATCTTGCCGACCGGCATGCCGAGGCCGTGGAGAATAAGACGCACCAGCCATTCGACCACACGCAGGATCGGCGAGAACCAGCGCACGACCCGATCGACCGGCTGGGCAACGACGAGGGCGATGCGATCGGGCATGTTGAAGGCCGCGGTTTTCGGCAGCACTTCGGCGATCACGAAGATCAGCGCGGTCATCACGAACGTGGCGTAGATCACCCCGGCATGGCCGAAGAAGGTGAGCAGGAGGCCGGTCGCAATCGTGGAAGCGGCGATGTTGGTCACGTTGTTGGCGAACAAGATGGCGCCGAGGAGCCGCTCGCGCCTCGCCAACAGCCGATTGACGATCGTTGCGTCGCGGTTGCCCTGCTTCTCGAGCCGCATCATGGCGGCGCGCGAGGAGGCGGTCAGCGCCGTCTCGGCGCCGGAAAAGAACGCCGATACCAGGAGACAGATCACAACCGCGACGACGGTCAACCAATCGTAAATAGTCATTGCTCCGCAAGCTTCTCGCTGAGGAACGCATACACCTCGCGTCGATCGACGCCGGTTTCGACGAAGGCCGCGCCGATCCCGCGCACCAGAATAAATGTAAGCATGCCGCGCTTCACTTTCTTGTCCTGCGCGATCAAATCCATCAACCGCTCGACGCCGGGCAATCCGCCCGGGATGTCCTTGGGCCGGGTCGGTAAGCCGACCTCCGCGAAATGGCGGATCGCCCGCTCGGCTTCGGCGTGTGGAATAAGTCCCTTGTGCGCCGAAAAGGCGAATGCCAGCGACGTGCCGGCCGCAACCGCCTCGCCGTGCAGCAGACGATCGGAAAACCCGCACGCCGCCTCCAGCGCATGACCGAAGGTATGGCCGAGATTGAGCAATGCCCGCTCGCCGACCTCGCGCTCGTCGCGCGCCACGATCGCGGCCTTGCCGCGGCAGCTGACGGCGATCGCGTGCTCGCGCGCAGAACTTCCGCCGCCGCCAGCGAAGACATCGCGCCAGTTCGCCTCGAGCCACGAGAAGAAGCCGGCGTCGCCGAGCAAGCCATACTTAGCGACCTCGGCATAACCGGCGCGGAACTCGCGGGCCGGCAACGTGTCGAGCGCGGCGGTATCGGCGAGCACCAGGATCGGCTGATGAAAGGCGCCGATCAGGTTCTTGCCGTGAGCAGAATTGATCGCGGTCTTGCCGCCGACCGAAGAATCGACTTGCGCCAACAGCGTGGTCGGGACCTGCACGTAATCGAGGCCGCGACGCACCGCCGACGCCGCGAAGCCGGCGAGATCGCCGATGACGCCGCCGCCGAGCGCGACAACAAGATCGCCGCGCTCGATCCGCGCCGCGATGATCGCCTCGCTGACCTGCTCGAACATGCGAAAACTCTTCGAGCCTTCGCCGACCGGTACGACGATACGGTTCGTCGCCACGCCGGCATCGGCCAAAGCCGCTTCGACCGCCGCAAGATAATGACGCGCGACATTTTCGTCGGTGACGATGGCGGCCTTGGTGCCCGGGCGCAAAGCTTCGACGCGCGCGCCGAGCGAGCCGATCAGGCCGCGCCCGATCACGATGTCATAGCTGCGTGCGCCGAGCGCCACCCTGACAATTGCCGGATCGATGCGTAGCGGTGCCGTCATGCGCCGGCCTTTCCCGGCTGCGATGCAGTTTTCATGAACGGAACGAGTGCCGACATGAGTTCGGCAACAATGGCGTCATGCGCCACTTCCCGCGACTGCACGGTGAGATCCGCCTGCGCATAGGTCGGCTCGCGCTCGATCAACAACTGGCGCAGCGTCTCGGCCGGATCGACGGTCTGCAACAGCGGCCGTTCGTTCCTTCGCTTGCTGATCCGCCGCACCAGAACGTCATATTCGGCCTGCAGCCAGATCGAAATGCCTTTCACCTTGATGAGCGCCCGCGTATCCGCGTTCATGAACGCGCCGCCGCCGGTTGCCAGCACCTGGGGACCGCCCTCCAGCAAGCGGGCGATCACGCGGGCCTCGCCGCTGCGGAAATACGCCTCGCCGTGACGGGCGAAAATGTCCACAATGCTCATTCCAGCCGCCATTTCGATCTCGGCATCGGCGTCGACGAAGGGGATGGCAAGGCGTGCGGCGAGCCGGCGCCCGACCGACGACTTGCCGACGCCCATCATGCCGATGAGCACGATCGAGCGGCGCGCCAGAAGGGGCAGGATCGCGGCCGCTGAAGCCGTAGCGTTTTGGTCATTTTGTATTGCAATATCAGTCATTTTATCATACGTCCGCAATGAATCGCTGGGGCCGCTCGCGGCGCCTCTATGCCTCCGGCTAAAACGCCTGGTTGGCCGGCTGGACGACTTGCCAGGCCGAACCGAACATGATCGTACTCGGTCCTGTTCGCCGGCACCAATGAGATCAGCGCGGGCGCCTGACGATGCCCAGCCTTCTTCGTTTCCTCACCGTCGTCGCTTTCCTGGGTGCCGTCATCTATGGCGGTCTCTATTCGCTCGCGCATTTGGTGCAACCGAAGCCGCGCGAGATCACCGTCTCGATCCCGCCCGACAAGTTCTTCAAGAACCGCTGAGGGCTCGGGCCGGATGGGTCGCAAAGTGGCGCGGGAAACGGCTCGTGGAACGGCTCGCACGGCGAAACATTCCGACGAGCGGCTGGTCGCGCTTTTTCTCGACATGCTGGCGGCCGAGCGCGGCGCGGAGAAGAACACGCTCGCCGCCTATGGCCGCGACCTTGCCGATTTCACCGCTTTCCTCTCGGACGCCGGACGATCCATTGCGGAGGCGGCGACGGACGATGTACGCGCATATCTCAGCGCACTGGCGCGACGCGGGATGCGGCCGGCGACCGTAGCCCGACGCCTCTCGACAATCCGCCAGCTCTATCGTTTTCTCTACGCGGAAGGGCGGCGCAAGGATGATCCGGCCGCGGTACTTGAAGGTCCGAAGCGTGCGCGCGCGTTGCCAAAAACGCTCACGCTTGCGGAAGTCGATCGTCTGCTGGGCGTGGCCGGCAGGTCCGATCCGGAAGCGCCGCCGTCGGTGCGGCTGCGCGCTTCGCGCCTCGCTTGTCTTGTCGAACTTCTCTATGCGACCGGCCTTCGCGTTTCAGAGCTCGTGGCGCTGCCGGTATCCGCGGCCAGCCGCGATACCCGGGTCATCGTCGTGCGCGGCAAAGGCAACAAGGAGCGCCTCGTACCGCTCAATGATGCAGCCAAGCGCGCGATGACGGAATACCTGGCGCTGCTCGCGCAGTCCGGCGGCGGCATCCCCCGTCCTACCCTCCCCGGCACGCGGGGCAAGGAAGGCGGGAGGTGGCTGTTCCCGTCCTTCGGCGACAGCGGCCATCTCACCCGTCAGCATTTTGCCCGCGAGCTCAAGGCGCTGGCCGCCGCCGCCGGCTTGCGCCCCGCGCAGTTAAGTCCGCACGTGCTGCGCCACGCTTTCGCGAGCCATCTTCTCCATAATGGCGCGGACCTGCGCGTGGTGCAGACCCTGCTGGGCCACGCCGACATTTCGACGACGCAGATCTATACCCACGTCCTGGAGGAGCGGCTCAAAAGCCTTGTCCGCGATTTGCATCCGTTAACGGACGTCAATACTTGATTGATACCTATGACGGACTATTTCGCGTCGCTCGCCGCCATGCTCCGCGACGCGCTGTGGTGATGAAAGTCGGTGTGGCGTAATGCGCTCTTATCTCGATTTTGAAAAACCGGTGGCCGAGCTCGAGGCCAAGATTGAAGAAATGCGCGCGCTGCAGACCGGCGGCGAATCCGTCGCCATCGGCGACGAGATCAACCGCTTCGAGGTCAAGGCGGATCAGGCGCTCAAGGAACTCTATGGCGCGTTGACGCCCTGGCAAAAGACGCAAGTTGCACGCCATCCGCAGCGGCCGCATTGCCTCGACTACGTTGCTCAGCTCATCGCCGATTTCGTTCCGCTGGCCGGCGATCGCACTTTCGGCGAGGACGCGGCTATTGTCGGCGGGTTCGGCCGCTTTCGCGGCGAGAGCGTGTGCGTCATCGGCCAGGAAAAAGGCTCCGACACTGAAAGTCGTCTCAAGCACAATTTCGGCATGGCCCGGCCGGAGGGCTACCGCAAAGCGGCGCGGCTCATGGACATGGCCGATCACTTTGATATTCCGGTGATCGCGCTGGTCGACACCGCGGGCGCCTATCCGGGCATCGGCGCGGAGGAACGCGGCCAGGCCGAGGCCATCGCGCGCTCGACGGAAGCGTGCCTGCGTATTGGCGTGCCCAACGTGGCGGCCATCATTGGTGAGGGCGGTTCGGGCGGGGCCATCGCGGTCGCGACCGCCAACCGTGTGATCATGCTGGAACACGCCGTCTACAGCGTGATCTCGCCCGAAGGCGCAGCCTCGATCCTGTGGCGCGATACCACCAAAGCGCAGGAGGCCGCCTCAAGTATGAAGATCACCGCGCTCGACCTCGTCCGCTTCGGCGTCGTCGACACCGTCGTGCCTGAACCAACCGGCGGCGCCCATCGCGATCCCGCCGCGGCGATCGCCGCAACCGGAGAAGCGATCGCCGCCGCGTTGGCTGAACTCAAGGGTCTCGACCCGGCAACCATCGTGCGCTTGCGGCGCGAGAAATTCATGGCGATTGGACGGACCCTCGCCTGAAAGGCTCGCGAGTCTCACACCACACCCGGACACCCGGAGTCGCCACAATCATGCCGTGATTGGTCCCGGTCCCGGGGCTATTACGGCGAGCAGGCCCCCTTGCGGCGACGCCTGCCGCTAAAGCATTGGTTTTGAGTGCCAAATTTGCCGAAAAATTTACCATTCATTGACGCCAGCTATGGTCCACCTTGGCCCTCACGACTCCGTTGGCTTGCGAAAGCCACCTTGTAGGGATAACGATTGGTAACTGATGGTTTCGGGGACCATCCACCCGTCGGGGAGTATTGCATTGATCCGCGCCAAGCTGCTCCGCGCGCTGATGGTATCGGCGGTTCTCGCCGGTTCGTTGGCGCTTGCCGGCTGCTACGGCGAAGACGGCTATCAATTGCCGACCAAGGCGATGAAGGAACTGTCGCCGCAGATGCTGGCGGCACTCGATCAGAAGAACATGCCGAAGGATTCTTCGATCCTGGTGCGTATCTTCAAGGAAGAATCGGAACTCGAAGTCTGGAAGCAGGACACGACCGGCCATTTCCAGATCCTCAAGGTGTATCCGATCTGCCGCTGGTCGGGCGATCTCGGGCCGAAGGTTACTGAAGGCGACCGCCAGGCGCCCGAAGGCTTCTATACGATCACGCCGGCCCTGATGAATCCGAACTCCAACTACTACCTCGCGATCAACACCGGATTTCCCAACGCCTTCGACAAGGCCAATGACCGCCATGGCGCGTTCCTCATGATCCACGGCGACTGCTCGTCGCGTGGCTGTTACGCCATGACGGACGAGCAGATCGGCGAGATCTATTCGCTCGCGCGCGAATCCTTCCTGGGCGGCCAACAGTCATTTCAGATCCAAGCCTATCCGTTCCGCATGACGCCGGCGAATTTGGCGCGGCATCGCACCAATCCGAACATGGCCTTCTGGAAGATGATCAAGGAAGGGAACGATCATTTCGAGGCGACGCATCTCGAGCCCAAAGTCGAGGTGTGCAACCGGCACTATGTGTTCGACGCACAGCAGCCGCCGAATTCCTCAAGGCCCATCGTGTTCAGTCCGACCGGCCGCTGCCCTGCCTACGTGGTAGCTCCGGAGATCGCCGGCCCGGCCGTGGAAAAAGAGCACGCCGACGAACTTCAATACGCCCAGTTGGTCAAAGCCAACGTGTGGGTCGCGCCGATCAGAACCGGCCTCGACGGCGGCATGAACCGAGTCTTCCTGGCGCAGGTGGGTGGATCCATACCCCCGGCGAGAGTGCCGGCGCCGGGAGCGTTGCCGCCGCAGCCCGGACCTGTCGTGGCGGCCGACAATGGCGCCGCGCAGCCGACGCTGGCGAGTAAGATTTTCGGCGGCTTCTTCGGTTCCAAGCAGGCGCAAGTTGCCGCGACCGAGACAACGACCTTGGAGCGCGGGTCCGAGCCGTCGGCCACCGGCACGGCAGCGGCACCGAAAGCGAAGTCGCATGCCGAGCCGGCCGCCGTCGCCGAAGCAAAGCCGAGACCCGCCGAGCCGCGCAAGCTCGAAGCTCATAAGAGCGAGCCGCAGCAAGCGGCCGCCGCGAAGCCGAAGCCCGCTCCGCAGCAGGAGGCCAATGCGGCCTCACCGCCGGCGAGCACCGGCACGATGAACGGCGCGCAACCGGTCGTGCCGACCGGCAACTTCGACAGCCGCTGGGGCGGATTGCAGTAGCCGGGAATCCGGCATCGGCAGTCGGGCACCAGAAACCTGGTACCGCTTCCCGATACCTGATTGCCGACAACTGATCGCTGTCAGGCGTATCGCCCGTGGCAGTGCTTGAATTTCTTGCCTGAGCCGCACGGACACGGTTCGTTGCGTCCGACTTTGCCCCAGCTCGTAGGATCTTGCGGATTGCGCTCCGCCGCCGGCGTGGCGTGCGCCGCCACTGCCGCCGCACCGCCTGCCGCTCCACCGATACCGTGACGCGCCAGCGTCTCGGCGCCGGCCATCGCCAGCGCCATCTCGTCCTCGCCCGTGGTCGGATCGATCTTGTGCGCTTCCATGGCCGGCAATTGCGCCGGCAGCTGCTCCGGCGGCTGCGCCATGATCTCGACGCGCATAAGCTGCGCCGTCACCGCCTCGCGCAGGCTCTGGCTCATCGTCTCGAACAGCGCGAACGCTTCGGACTTGTACTCGTTCAGCGGATCGCGCTGGCCATAACCGCGCAGCCCGACGACCTGGCGCAGATGGTCGAGCATGACCAGATGCTCGCGCCACAGATGGTCGAGCGACTGCAGCAGGATCGACTTCTCGATGTACCGGATGACGTCGGAACCCCACTGCGCGACCTTGGCCGCCATGTGCTCGTCGGCGCGGCGCTCGACGCGGGTGAAAATCTCTTCGTCGGCAATGCCCTCCTCTTTCGCCCATTCGACGGCCGGCAGATTGAGGCCGAGCACCCGGTTGAGCTCTTCCTTGAGCCCCGCGGTGTCCCACTGCTCCGGATAGGCGTTCTCCGGCACGTGCTTGGCGACGATATCGTCGATCACGTTGTGGCGCATGTCGGCGACGACCTCGGCCACGGCATTGTCCTGCATCCACTCGACGCGTTGATCGAAGATGACCTTGCGCTGATCGTTCATCACGTTGTCGAACTTGAGGATGTTCTTGCGGATGTCGAAGTTGCGCGCCTCGACCTTCTGCTGGGCCTTCTCCAGGGCTTTGTTGATCCACGGATGGATGATCGCTTCGTTTTCCTTCAGTCCCAGCTTGGTCAGCATGCCGTCGAGCTTGTCGGTGCCGAAGATGCGCATCAGGTCGTCTTCGAGCGAAAGGAAGAACTTGGAGTGACCGGGATCGCCCTGGCGTCCGGAACGGCCGCGCAACTGGTTGTCGATGCGGCGGCTCTCATGCCGTTCGGTGCCGAGAACGTAGAGGCCGCCGGCGGCGAGCACTTTTTCCTTCAAGCGCGCGACTTGTGCGCGAATTTCCGCGGCCTGCGGTGACTTGTCACGCGCCTGCCAATCATCAACGTCGGCTAATTCCTGACGGATGCGCATGTCGGCGTTGCCGCCGAGCTGAATGTCGGTGCCGCGGCCGGCCATATTCGTGGCGATGGTGATGGCGCCCGGCACGCCCGCCTGGGAGACGATATAAGCCTCCTGCTCGTGATAGCGCGCGTTGAGAATGGCGAACACCTTGACCTTGGTGGCGCCTTCGTCTCCGGAATAGAGCGCGGCAAATGCGTTGGGGTCGGAAAAGTCGTGCTGTTCCCAGCCCTGCTTGCGCAGCATCTCGGCGAGCTGTTCGGATTTCTCGATCGAGGTCGTGCCGACCAGAACCGGCTGGCCGCGCTGCTTGCAATCTTCAATCAGCGAGATGACCGCGCGGTATTTCTCCGCCGTCGTGCGATAGACCTCGTCGTCGTCGTCGAGCCGCACCATCGGCATGTTGGTCGGAATTTCCAGCACTTCGAGGTTGTAGATATCCTGGAACTCGTCGGCTTCGGTCGAAGCCGAGCCGGTCATGCCGGCGAGCTTTTCGTACATCCGGAAATAATTCTGGAACGTGATCGAGGCCAGCGTCTGGTTCTCCGGCTGGATCGGCTGCCGCTCCTTGGCCTCGAGCGACTGATGCAGGCCCTCCGAATAGCGCCGGCCGGGCATCATGCGGCCGGTGAACTCGTCGATGATGATGACCTCGCCGTTGCGGACGATGTAGTCCTTGTCGCGCTGGAACAGTTTGTGTGCGCGCAACGCCTGATTGACGTGATGCACGACCGAGACGTTTTCGACGTCGTACAGTGAATCGGACTTGAGCAGGCCGGCATCCTTCAACCCCTGCTCCAGTCGTTCCATGCCGATCTCGGTCAGCGTAACGGTACGCTGCTTTTCGTCGACGTCGTAATCGGTCTTGTCGAGAGTCGGGATGAAGGTGTCGATGGTGTTGTAAAAGTCGGAGCGGTCGTCGAGCGGGCCGGAAATGATGAGCGGCGTGCGCGCCTCGTCGATCAGGATCGAGTCGACCTCGTCGACGATGGCGTAGACGTGTCCGCGCTGCACCATGTCCTCGAGCCGGTACTTCATGTTGTCGCGCAGATAATCGAAGCCGAGCTCGTTGTTGGTGCCGTAGGTCACGTCGCAGTCGTACTGCTTCTTGCGTTCGGGGTCGTCGAGGCCGTGGACGATGACGCCGACCGTCAGACCGAGAAATTTGTAGATCTGCCCCATCCATTCGGCGTCGCGCTTGGCGAGGTAGTCGTTGACGGTGACGACATGGACGCCGCGGCCGGCGAGCGCGTTGAGGTAGACGGGAAGGGTGGCGACCAGCGTCTTGCCTTCGCCGGTCTTCATTTCCGAGATCTTGCCTTCGTGCAGCACCATGCCGCCGATGAGCTGAACGTCGAAGTGGCGCTGGCCGAGCGCACGCTTGCCGGCCTCGCGGACAGTAGCGAAGGCCGGTACCAGGATGTCGTCGAGCGTCTTGCCGTCCGCAAGTTGCTTACGGAATTCGTCGGTGCGCGCCCGCAACGCCTCGTCGGAGAGCTGCGCGAGCTCCGGCTCCAGCGCATTGACCTCGTCGACGCGCGGCCGATAGGCGCGGATGCGCCGGTCGTTGGACGAGCCGAACAGCTTGCGGGCGACAGCGCCGATCATCGCGGGTTTATCCTTCCGGTCCCGGTCGCGCTGAACGTTTCGCTCGCGCACGAACTTTTCCCAAAGCCGGGCGTCTATTTTTCGGGATCATGCTTCGCGGTTCCTCGCCATCGGCGCTTGTCCAACCGGCGGAAATTGCAGGGCTATTCGGGCTTCTGCAAGGCAATAGCGGGCGCCTGGATTATGATCGAGACATAGGAGGGGGTGGTTTTGTTGTCAATGCGAGCGGTCTCTTCACGCGGTCGTTAAGCTGTCGCCTCATTCAGCCATTGCCAAGCGAAGGCGATTCGGCGAGTGTCCGCGCCAGCAAAGCCCCGCCTGAACAAGGCGATTTGCCCACTAGCCCAGAGGATTGCGTTCCATGGCCTTCCCTCGCCTATCCGTTTGCCGCGCGCTCGGCGTGCTTGCTTGTGTTGCATTCCTGTCCGCGCCGATCGGCGCTGCCCGGGCGGAGGACGGCGACGCGGTGGTCGCCCGCGCCAACGGCGTCGATATCCACGAGAGCGACCTCAAGTTCGCCGAGGAGGAGATCGGCGGCAACATGCCGACCATACCTCCCGAACAGAAGCGCGATTACCTCGTCAACTATCTCGTCGACATGATCGTACTGTCGCAGGCCGCCGAGCAGCAGAAGCTCGGCGATCGGCCCGACGTCAAGCACCGGCTCGCTTTCGACCACAACAGGTTGTTGATGGAATCGCTGCTGCAGGACGCCGGCAAATCCGCCCTGTCGGATGCCGCCGAGCACCAAGTCTATGACGAAGCCATCAAGCAGGTTAAGACCGAGGAGGAAGTGCACGCCCGCCATATCCTTGTCCCCACCGAGGACGAAGCCAAAGCGATTCTTGTCCAACTGAAGGGCGGCGCGGATTTCGCTACGCTGGCAAAGGAAAAGTCGAAGGACCCCGGCGCGGCCGAAGGTGGCGACCTCGGCTATTTCACGAAAGACCAGATGGTGCCCGAATTCGCCGACGTCGCATTCAAGCTCGACAAGGGGCAGCTTTCCGATCCAGTGAAGACCCAGTTCGGCTGGCACATCATCAAGGTGGAGGACAAGCGCACCAAACCGACGCCGACCTTCGACCAGGTCAAGCCGCAGATCGAGAATTACGTCGCGCATCGCGCGCAAGCGCAGCTCGTCGAAAACTTGCGTAAATCCGCCACCATCGAGCGTCTGGACAAGCCGGCGGCGCCGGACGCCTCGCTCAATCCCGCCGCGCCGGCGAAGAAGTAGTCAAGTTAACGCCGGCACTATACTTTGCCGTCATCCTGAGGTGGCCGCCGGAGGCGGCCCTCGAAGGATGCGAGCCCGGTCCGTCGCCCTTCGAGGCTCGCGGAGCTTGTCATCGGGCCGGCTACTTCGGGCCGGACCCGTTGGCTCGCAACTCAGGGTGACGGATCACCTGTTGCCTTCCAATTCGTGGCTCGCGCCGCGGCATGATTCAACAATGTCCACCACCATCTCACCCCTCGCCCCGGAATCCTTCCCCGAAATGCCGCCGGTGGCCGGCGTGCGGCTGGCGACCGCGGCGGCCGGAATCCGTTACCCCGGACGCACCGACGTCCTGCTCGCGTTGTTTGACCCCGGCACCACCGTGTCAGGAGTCTTCACGCGCTCGAAATGCCCATCGGCGGCCGTCGACTGGTGCCGCGACCGGATCAAAACCGGCAGCGCAAGCGCGCTCGTCGTCAATTCCGGTAATGCCAACGCATTCACCGGCAAATCCGGCGCGGCGGCGACCAAGCTGACGGCCGACATCGCCGCCAAGGCCGCGAATTGCACGCCGGGCGCCGTGTTCCTCGCTTCGACCGGCGTTATCGGCGAACCGCTCGATGCGACGAAGTTCGGCGGTGTCATGGATCGCTTGGTCGCCGACGCCATACCCGGCGGCTGGCATGACGCGGCCAGGGCGATCATGACCACCGACACATTTCCGAAAGGCGCCGCCGCCATCGTGCGCATGGGCCCGAGCGCGGTCACCATCTGCGGCATCGCCAAGGGCGCCGGCATGATCGCGCCCGACATGGCGACGATGCTGTCCTTCGTCTTCACCGACGCGCCGATCGCGCCCGTGGTTCTGAGAAACCTGCTGCGGCAGGGTGTCGAAGACACTTTCAACGCGGTGACCATCGACGGCGACACCTCGACGTCGGATACGCTCCTCGCCTTCGCGACCGGCGCCGCCGAAACCCGGGGCGTACCGAAGGTCACGCGTCTTTCCGATCCGCGGCTCGCGGCATTCCGCAAGGGCTTCAATGCCGTCCTCGCCGATCTCGCCGAACAGGTGGCGCGTGACGGCGAAGGCGCGCGCAAGCTGGTCGAGATCGTGGTCGAGGGAGCGGTGTCGAAAAAATCGGCGCGCCGCATCGCGCTGTCGATCGCCAATTCGCCACTGGTCAAAACCGCGATCGCCGGCGAGGACGCCAACTGGGGCCGCGTGGTCATGGCCGTGGGCAAAGCCGGCGAACCGGCAAACCGCGACCGCCTGGCGATCTGGTTCGGCGGTATCCGCGTCGCGCACAAAGGCGCGCGCGATCCAGCCTATGACGAAGCAGCAGTCTCTGCGGCGATGAAGAAGCCCGAGATCACGCTGAAAGTCGCGCTCGGCCTGGGCAAGGGCCGCGACCGCGTGCTCACCTGCGACCTCACCAAAGAGTACGTCGCCATCAACGGCGATTACCGCTCTTGACGGCACCTTAACCATCGCGGTGAAAGCCCAAGGAGTGCCGACGCCTTTGAAACGTCTTTTACCATACGCTCCTTACATTGAGGCCGGCCGTGAGCGTTAACCTCGTCCTTGTTGCCGCCTGCGCTCTCATCGACGCCGACGGGCGCGTGCTGCTCGCACAACGCCCGGAAGGCAAATCGATGGCCGGACTTTGGGAATTCCCCGGCGGCAAGATCGAGTTCGGTGAACGGCCTGAGCTAAGCCTGATCCGCGAACTCAAGGAGGAACTGGGTATCGTCGTCAAGGAGGAGTGTCTCGCGCCACTAACGTTTGCGAGTCACCTCTATCCCGACTTCCACCTGCTCATGCCGCTTTATGTCTGCCGGCGCTGGGAAGGGATCGTGGAAGCGCGGGAGGCGCAGAAACTGAAATGGGTGCGGCCGCACGATCTGCGCAATTATCCGATGCCCCCTGCCGACGAACCGTTGATTCCGCACCTCACGACGCTGCTGTGAACTGAACAAGAGGCCGAATGCCATGTTCAAGATTTCGACCCCCGCGATCCGTGCATTGCTCGGCCGCATTCTGCGCAACGAGTGCGGCAGTACGGCGATCGAATATGCGCTGATTGCTTCCGGCGTCTCGATCGCGATCGTAGGGACGGTCGCTACGCTCGGCACGACCATCAAGGGCTTCTACAGCAGCGTCGCCACGGCGCTGAAATAATACCGCTTGGGCGCGGAAGGAGCGTAACGCGGTTGGGAATCGCTGCACTGTCCGCCACGCATTGCGCGTTGTTCCTGCGGGCTAGGCACGCCCCGCCTTCTCCCCCGTCGATATTTCGCGGGTGCCCAGCGCGTCGGCGAGCCGCGTCTTTGCCGAGCCGGGCCGCAATGGCTGCTGCTGGCCCGGATGCGGCGCCCAGCCCGACAGCCATAAAACCTCGAACGTTGCGCGTATCCGCCCGTCGTTGTCGGAAAAACGCCGGGCATAAATTTCCGCCATCCGCATCAACGTCGTGCGCTTGAGCGGCGCGCGGCGGCGATCGACGAGGGCGTTGGTCGCACCCATGCGCCGCAGATCGTGCATCAACGCAAAAGCGGAATCGTAGCGCACCGAAACGCGGTCGGCGTCGGCGACCGGGAGCGCGAAGCCCGCACGCTGCAACAGCCCGCCGAGGTCGCGTAGGTCGGCGAACGGCGCGACGCGCGGCGAAGCTCCGCCCTCGACGTCGCTTTCGGCCTCGGCGAAGGATTGTCGCAACTCGGTCAGCGTCTCGCCGCCGATCAGCGCGGCGAGGAACAACCCGTCCGGCTTCAGCGCGTGGCGAATTTGCACGAGCACGCCCGGCAGATCGTTGACGAATTGCAACGCCAGCGCCGAAACGACCAGATCGAACGCGGCGTCGCAAAACGGCAGCGCCTCTTCGTCGGCGACGACAGATTTCGAAGCAAGGGCTCCGCCGCTCGCCGGTATTGCATCGGCCGCCACGACCGTGCCGACTGAGCCGAGACGAGAAAGCGCAGCGCGCACCGCTTCGCCCGGCGTGCCGAGATCGAGCGCAAGCTCGAACCGCCGCAGCACCGCGGCAAGCCGGTCGGCGAGATCGTCGGCGACGCGATCGAGCAGAAACGTCGCCGGCCCCATCGAAGCCGCGCGCCCGCGCCGGGCGCGGATGAGCGCACGATCGAAAATCAGCGGGCTTGGCGCTGCCGGGCTTTCAGCCATAACTCAATCGTCTCATCGCGCGATTGTCTGACGACGCGATTGTCTCATGACGCCATTGTTTCATGGACCAAGCCGGGTGTCGCGGGGCGGTGACAATCCCGGTGCGGAACGGTAGCGTGATGCTATGGGGGAACCTGCAATCATTGCTGCTGTTGCGCGCCCCAAACGGGCGATCGGCGTTGCGCGCGCAATGCTGCGCCTGGCGCTCGATCTTGCCTTGCCGCGGCTGTGGCCGCCTGCCGCGAGCCGGTCGAGGGGCAAGGGCTTTGTCCGGCATGCTGGTCGAAGCTGTCCTTCATCACGCGGCCCTATTGCGAGCGGCTCGGCATTCCTTTCGTCTACGACCCGGGGCCGGGCATCCTGTCGATGGAGGCGATCGCCGACCCGCCGGCCTATCGCCCCGCCCGCGCCGCGGTACGCTTCGACGAAATTTCGCGTGCTCTGGTTCACGCTCTTAAATATGGCGACCGGCTCGACCTCGCGCCGATGATGGGGCGCTGGCTCGGCCACGCCGGCCGCGAGCTGTTGGCGGAGGCCGACGCTCTGGTTCCGGTGCCCTTGCATTGGCGCCGGCGATGGGCGCGGCGCTTCAACCAATCGGCCATGCTGGCGGCCGCGGTCTCCGCCGAAAGCGGCGTACCGGTGGACGCCGACGCGCTTAGGCGCATGAAGGCCACCGCCCAGCAGGTGGGACTGTCGCGATCCGAGCGCGCCGCCAATGTCCAGGGCGCGTTCCGCGTGCCGCCGGAAGGCAAGACCGCCGTCGTCGGCCGCCGGCTCATTCTGGTCGATGACGTGCTGACGTCCGGCGCCACGGTCGAAGGTTGTGCGCGGGCGCTGCTGCGCGCCGGCGCCGCCAATGTGGACGTTCTGGTCTTCGCCAGGGTTGCCGACCCGGCGCGAACGTCCATATAAAGGTTTGATACAAATAGCGATCTGCCAGAGTTAACGCCGCTTTATGACTTCGGTTGAAATCTACACCAGGCAATACTGCTCCTATTGCCACTTCGCGAAGGAACTGCTTTCGCGCAAGGGCGTCAGCTTCCGTGAGATCGACGTCACGGAAAACCAGGAAATGCGCCAAGAGATGGCCGAGCGTACCCACGGACGCACCACGCTGCCGCAGATTTTTATCGGTGCGACCCATATCGGCGGCTGCGACGAGCTCTATGCGCTCGAGGACGCCGGCAATCTCGATCCCTTGCTTGGGCTGGGCGAAGGCCGGCCGGCATGAGCACGGCGCCGAATTCGGCCTTCAAGGTCGGCCTCGTTCAAATGCGCTCGGGTGTCGATCCGCAGACCAATCTCGCCACGGCGCTCGCGGCGGTCGAAGAAGCGGCCCGCGCCGGCGCGGCCTATGTGCTCACGCCGGAAATGACCAACATCATGGAGACCAAACGCGATCGTCTGTTTGCGGCCATCGCGGATGAAGAGCGCGATCCGACCTTGACCGCCATGCGCGAGACCGCGCGCAAGCTTTCGATCTACATCCATCTCGGCTCGCTGGCGGTGAAGGCCTCGCCCGAAAAGGCGGCCAACCGCTCGTTCCTGATCGACCGCCGCGGCGACGTAGTCGCGCGCTACGACAAGATTCACATGTTCGACGTCGATCTGGCGAACGGTGAGAGCTACCGCGAATCGCGCAACTACCGCGCCGGCGAACTGGCCGTGGTCGCCGACCTGCCCTGGGGCCGGCTCGGCGTGACCGTTTGCTACGACCTGCGCTTCCCGGCGCTTTATCGCGCGCTCGCCGAGGCCGGAGCGTCGTTCCTTTCCATCCCCGCCGCCTTCACCAGACAAACCGGCGAGACGCACTGGCACGTGCTGTTGCGCGCGCGCGCGATCGAGAACGGATGTTTCGTGTTCGCGGCAGCGCAAGGTGGCAGGCACGAAAACGGCCGCGAGACCTTCGGTCATTCGCTCGTCGTCGATCCATGGGGCAAAATCCTCGCCGAAGGTGGCACGGAGCCGGGCGTGATCCTGGCCGACGTCGATCCCGCGCAAGTCGCCGCCGCGCGTTCGCGGATACCGTCGCTCGTTCATGGCCGGCGCTTCGAACTCATCGAGCCGATGGCGGAGCCGACGCATCTGCGCGCGGTGCGGGGGCCGGCATGATCCGCTACGCGCTCCATTGCGAGCACGGCCACACCTTCGAGAGCTGGTTCCAGAGCTCCGCCGCCTACGACAAGCAGGCGAAGCGCGCGCTGATCGCCTGCCCGATCTGCGGCTCCGCCAAAGTCGAGAAAGCAATCATGGCGCCGCGCCTTGGGCGTGCTGAAGCCGCCGAGATGCCGGAAATGCCGCCGTTGCCGGCACCGCCGATGCCGCCGGCGCCCGCCAATGCGCCGGTCGCGGTGATGACGCCGCCGGAGCGCGCGTTGCGGAAAAAGCTCAAGGAGCTGCGCGAGCACATCACAAAGAATGCGGATTACGTCGGTCCGCGTTTTCCCGAGCAGGCGCGCAAGATCCACTACGGCGAGATCGAGCGCCGCTCGATCTACGGCGAAGCCTCACCGGACGAGGCCAAGGAATTGCACGAAGAAGGCATCGCGTTTCACCCGCTGCCGATTTTGCCCGACGAGTTTAATTAGGCCGCAGACTCATTGACGCGTAGCCGCAGCCGTATTCAGCTCGAACTGGATGTATCGAGGCGGGACGTGCGCGCAGATTGGTTTGCACGTTAGTTGTCTTTTTCGTCGCAATCCCACAATGTTAGGCACACGAAAGATGCCCTCTCTTTGAGAGGCCGTCATCGACGGAGCAGGATTCATTGATCGCGCCCGACGCACAATCCGGCTTGCCTCCCGCGCCACAGGCGGTGGTTCAGGCTTTGACTCGTGCCGCGATCTTTCTCGTTGCGACGGTCAATTCCGGCAGCGCGAGTGGTGGGGCAGTCCGATCGTTTTGCGGCGACCTGCCGGCACTGTTACGTGCGGTCGGGTTCCGCGATATTGAGGGAAACCTCTCCTGTGTGATGGGGATCGGATCGGACGCGTGGGACAGGCTCTTTGGCCAACCACGGCCTGCCGAACTGCATCCGTTTCGGGAAATCAGGGCCGGCTCGCGCAACGCCGTCGCCACACCCGGCGATCTCCTCTTTCACATTCGCGCCAAGCGCATGGATCTCTGTTTCGAGTTGGCGACGCAAATCATGGCCCGGCTCGGCGAGGCGGTTACTCCGGTCGACGAAGTGCATGGTTTTCGCTATTTCGACGACCGCGATCTCATCGGCTTTGTCGATGGCACCGAGAACCCGACAGCGCAAACGGCGATCGATGCCGCCTATCTGGGCCCGGAAGATGCCCTCTTCGCCGGCGGCAGCTACGTTGTCGTCCAAAAATATCTGCACGATGTGGCCGGTTGGAACGCGCTGTCCACCGAAGCCCAGGAGCGCATTATCGGGCGCACCAAACTTTCGGACATCGAACTCGACGATGCCGTGAAGCCGACATCCGCCCACAACGCGCTGACGACCATCATCGAGGATGGCAAGGAAATCAAGATCATCCGCGACAACATGCCGTTCGGCAGCGTTGCCGAAAAGGAATTCGGCACCTATTTCATCGGCTACGCGCGGTCGCCGCGAACGATCGAGCAGATGTTGCAAAATATGTTCGTAGGCCGCCCTCCTGGCAATTACGATCGTTTGCTCGATTTCAGCTTCGCAAAGACTGGTAATCTGTTCTTCGTGCCGTCGGCGACTTTTTTGGAAAACGTCGGAGACGACGCTCCGCCAGCCGGGCAAGAGCTGTCGGACCCGCCCGCCGTTGCGTCGCCGCAGCCTGCGCCGAAACGCGACGGTTCGCTTCGCATCGGTTCGCTTAAAGGAGACCACGGCTCATGAATAACCTTCACCGCGAGCTTGCCCCGATATCCGACGCTGCCTGGTCCGAGATTGAGGAAGAAACGTCGCGCACCATCAAACGCTACCTGGCCGGTCGGCGCGTCGTCGACGTGCAGGGTCCAAGCGGCGTCGCGACCCCCGCCATCGGCACCGGCCATTTGCGCAGTGTCGCGGCGCCAGGAGACGGAATCCTCGCACGACAGCGCGAGGTCAAGGCGCTCGTCGAACTCCGCGTTCCGTTCGATCTCGATCCCCAACAGATCGATGACGTGGAGCGTGGCGCTAACGATTCGGATTGGCAGCCCGCGAAAGATGCGGCAAGGCTTTTGGCCTTTGCGGAAGACCGCGCGATCTTCGAAGGCTATGCCGCCGCCGGCATCGGCGGCATTCGCGAGGGAACCAGCAATCCGGTGCTGCCCCTTCCGGCTGACATACGCGCCTACCCGGACGCCATCGCCCAGGCGCTCAGTCAATTGCGACTCGTCGGCGTCAACGGTCCTTATTCAGTGTTGCTGAGCGCCGATGCCTACACGGGCTTGAGCGAGACCAGCGACCACGGCTATCCGGTCCTGGAGCACATCAAGCGCCTCGTGGACGGACAAATCATCTGGGCTCCGGCGATTTCCGGCGCATTTGTGCTCACGACCCGCGGTGGTGATTTCGGTCTGTATATAGGTGAGGATGTGTCGATCGGCTACCTAAGCCATGATGACAAGAAGGTCCGGCTTTACCTTGAGGAGACGTTCACCTTCCTCTTGCTGACAACGGAGGCATCCGTTGCGCTGACTGCCCCTGAAACCAAAGCCGACACCTAATGTCCGCTCAAGTCCCTTGGCAGACGTGACGGAAATGTCCGCTGTGATGTCCGCTCTTTGGGGGTGCAGCAGACATCGCAAATTTATGAGTACACGCCCTGGCACGCTTACCAACAAGGCGGCCAAGCAAGGCCGTGTGGATAGATTTACCGGAGGGAAACGTTCATGCCACTCGAGTTTGGCATTTTCGATCATCTCGACGATAACGGCACTCCGCTCGCCGACCTGTTCGAGACGCGGCTCAAGCTCACCGAGCAATACGACCGGGCGGGATTCCGCTCCTATCACATCGCCGAGCATCACTCGACGCCCTTGGGCATGGCGCCCTCGCCCAGCGTCTTCCTCGCCGCGGTGGCGCAACGGACGAAGCGGCTGCGCTTCGGGCCGCTGCTGTACGTGACGCCGATGTACCATCCGTTACGCGTCGCCGAGGAAGTGGTCATGCTCGACCATATGAGCCGCGGGCGCCTCGAATTGGGCCTCGGCCGCGGCGCCTCGCCGGTCGAGATCGCCGGCTTCGGGATCGATCCGGCGAAAGCACCGGAGATGAACCGCGAGGCAACTGAGGTCATCCCCAAGGCGTTCCGGAGCGACCTCCTCGATCATGACGGCAAGTACTATCATTTCAGGAAGGTGCGGATCGCGGCACGGCCGCTGCAGCAACCGCATCCGCCGTTATGGTTCGCGCCGATCGAGCCGTCGCGCGCTGCCGACGCCGCACGCGTCAAAGGCCATATCGTGACGCTGATCCCCGATGCCGGCGTCAAGGCGCTCACCGATGCCTATCGCGCCGCCTGGCAGGCCGACGGCAATGCCGGCGCGGCGATGCCGCTGATGGGCGCGTTCCGCCACGTCGTCGTCGCCGAAAGCGACGCCAAGGCGCTCGACATCGCGCGCCCCGCCTATCGGCAGTGGCGGCATCATATGGCCTTTCTTTGGGAATGGGCGGGCATCGAATTTCCGATTGGAATGGTCTATCCGCAAGATTTCGACGCGCTTCAGGCGATGGGAATGGGCGTCGCCGGAGCGCCTGAGGCCGTGCGCCGCTACATTGCGTCCGCGGTGGCGGCGACGGGTATCACCTATTTCGTTTGCGACATGGCGTTCGGCAGCATTCCGTTCGATGCCGCGTCGCGCTCGGTCGATCTGTTCGCGCGCGAGGTCATGCCGCAATTCCGGTAGGTGTTCCAGCTGGCGCGAGGCGCCGTTCGCGGCAAGCGGCACGGCATGACGAGCTTCAATATGCCGGGTGAGATCGGCGAGCGAACGATGAAATGCGCCATCACCTGCCGAGGAAATTCAGCGGGTAGAAGGTAAGATCGAGCGTCTTCCACCGCCTGTACTTTTCCACCATGAGCATGGTGTAGGGCTGGCATTTTTGCAGCGCATCGATCGCACCTTGCATCAGCGCCTTCTCCTTCCCCGACGCGATCGGCTCGAGCAATTGCGGCGTCGACGCCAAAGTAGCGTCGGGGTTGAAGGTGACCCGCAGCGCGACCTTGATATTGTCGCCGGCATCGACGCCGGCCGGCCTTGCGGAGCATGAACTGACGCGTTCACGGAACGCGGCGGTAAAGTCGTATGCGGCCCGGACGGCGTTGACGGCCGGGGCCTGGAAACCGCCGCCGAGCCGGCCGCCAACAAGCGCGAGTTCGGCGACCATCGCGGCGGCGCCCGGTTGATCCGGCGTCTCCTCGCGATGCGGCTGGGCCTGGTCGGGCGTCGGCTCCGACGCCTGAATCTCTGCCGTTTCAGGCTGAGCCGCCTCCGGGCGTGCGGTGTCAGGCCGCGGCGTCTGCGGCGGCGCTTTCGCCTGGCGGGCGTCGCGCTGCGGGTCGACACGCTGCTGCGATTTTTGCGGCGATTGTACAGCCGTTTTGGGCGGCGGCTGTTGCGCCGCGGCGTTCGCGTTATTGGATTTGAGTGACGACTCGGATCCGGACGACCTTAAGTTTGAAGGGGTGCCTTCGAACCGCGGAGCTTTGTTCGGCGGCACGATGTCGACCACCATCGCATCGGGCGGCACCGACTCGAACGAGTTCGCACCGACCAGGAGCAGGCCCAGCAAAAGGGCCCCCACATGGCCGATGACCGAAACAACCAACCCGGGACGAATGAAACACTTCAATCCGATCATCTAGCGTCGTGTCAACACCGCCGCGCCTTGGCGGCATCATACCGGAATGACGGTCAGTTCAATACGCCCAGAGCAGCAAGCCGACGCCGCAGACGACGAGCAGCATGCCGGCGGCTTCGCGAGCGCCGGTCCGTTGACCGAAGGCGAAGCGCGCGATGAGCTGCGCGAACAAAACTTCGATCAGAGCCAGCGTGCGGACGCTCGCAGCGGTCGCGAGCGCGAACGCCAGGAACCAGAACTGAGAGGCGACGGCGCCGGCAAAGCCGGCCGACAGAGAGGGCTTCCAGGCCCGCAGGATCGCGTACAGGACCTCCGGGCTGCGCAGCCCGAGATAAACCGACAGCAACACTGCCTGCATGGCGATACCGACGGCGAGCGTAAACGTCGCGGCCATCACATAGTTCGATAGTTCAAGACTGAGGATGCCGCCGCGATAGCCGATCGCCGAGAGCGCGAACATGCCGCCGGACGCCAATCCGAGAAGCGTCGGCCCCACGCCGCCGATCAAGCCCCCTCGCTTGGTCGACATGATCACCACACCGGCGGTGGCGACAATGATCGCCGTCATCATCGGCACGGTCACGCTATCGCCGAGAACCACCAGGCCGAAGACAGCAACCTGGATCGGCTCGGTCTTGATGTAGGCAATCGTGACCACGAACGAGCGGTCGCCCATGGCGGCGAGCATCAGCGCAGTGGCGGCGACTTGCGCCCCGGCCCCGAGAATTGCCCACGGCCAGAACGTCCATCCCGGCCGCGGCAAGGGCGTTCCGGTCGCCAGCATGACGCCGGCCAGGAAAACGAGCACGAAAGGAAAGCCGAACAGAAACCGGACATGCGTTGCGCCGACGGTGCCCAGCGTCGCGGTCAGTTCGCGCTGCATGGCGTTGCGCAGGGTTTGCGCGAAAGCGGCAATGACGGTGAAGACGGCCCAGAGCCAGGGCGCGACCATCACGCCGCCTTCTCCGCGACCACCATGTAGTTGACGTCCATGTCGGCGGCGAGCTGCCAGCGGTCGGCGAACAGGTTGTAGATCACGCCGGTCTCCGCGCCGATGTGAAGTCCGCTCTGCTCGATGGCGATCTCGAGTTCGTTGGGCGTCACGAACTTGTCCCACTGATGGGTGCCGCGCGGCAGCCAGCGCAAGATGTATTCGGCGCCAACGATCGCCAGCGCAAAGCTTTTTGCCGTGCGGTTGAGCGTAGCGACGAACAGAAGTCCGCCCGGCTTCACCATTGCCGCCGCCAACCCGACGAACCGACCGAGATCGGCGACGTGCTCAACCACTTCCATCGCGAGAACAACGTCGAAGAGTTCACCGGCATCCACCAGCGCTTCAGCGGATGTGTCACGATAATCGATGGCGAGACCGGACTGCGCCGCGTGACGCCGCGCGACCGCGATGTTGGTCTCCGACGGGTCGGCGCCGACGACGGAAGCGCCGAGCCGGGCCAGCGGTTCGCTGAGGATGCCGCCGCCGCATCCGATATCGAGCACCCGCAAGCCGGCGAGGCTGTCGAGCCGCTTCGGACCCCGGTCGAAATGCCCGGCGGCGTGGTCGCGAATGTACGCGAGGCGGACCGGATTGAATTTGTGCAGCGCCGCCATCGGCCCGCGTAGATCCCACCACTGGCCGGCGAGGCGCGAAAACCGCGCGATCTCTTCCCGGTCGACGGTGCCGGCTTCCGTTGGTTGTTGGTCCATGTGTGGGCCCTCTCCTTTCAGCGTCACTTGTGAGGGATTTCAGGGACGCCGAAAATGCCCCTGCCCACCTCGCCCACCGGCGGCGCAATGGCGCGTTGCGCTGGCGGCCAACCTGAAGGAGGATAGGCCGAGGAAGAACCAAGTATTACAAAATCCGAGAGGGAGAGATGCAAAAATCCTTGTATTGGCTTGCCGCATTGGCGTTGGCGCTGCTGAGCACCGGTTCGGCCGATGCGCAGGACACGGTGAAGATCGGAATCATCAACCCGTATTCCGGCCAGTTCGCCGACACCGCCATACAGATGGACAACGCCATCAAGCTCTACGTGAAGCAGCATGGCGACATGGTCGCCGGCAAAAAGCTCGAGTTCATCCGCAAGGACGTTGGCGGCGTTGCTCCGGATCTCGCCAAGCGGCTCGCCCAGGAGCTTGTGGTGCGCGATCACGCTGACATCCTCGCCGGCTTCGCGCTGACGCCCAATGCCCTCGCCGCCGGGGATGTCTCCGCGGAAGCGAAAAAATTCATGGTCGTCATGAATGCCGCCACCTCGATTATCACCTTAAAATCCCCCTACATCGCGCGGACCTCCACGACCACGCCGCAGCTTAACCAGACGCTCGGCACCTGGGCGGCGAAACAGGGGATCAAGACCGTCTACACAATGGTCTCCGACTACGGTCCCGGCATCGACGCCGAAGGCGCGTTCCATTTGGGCTTCAAGGAGGGTGGCGGGGAGATTGTCGGCTCGGTCCGATTCCCGGTCGCCAACCCGGATTTCTCGGCCTTCGTGCAGCGCGCGAAGGATTCGAACGCGGAGGCAATCTACATCTGGATTCCCGGCGGCGCCCAGCCGGCCGCGGTCGGCAAGGCGCTGGCCGAGCGCGGCATCGATCCCTCGAAAACAAAGGTGATGGGCCAGGACTCGCTGGCCTTCGAAAGCGCGCGCAAGAGCATGGGCGATGTCGCGCTCGGCATCATCACGGTCTCCGACTACGATTCCAATATCGACTCGGCCCTCAACCGCGAATTCGTGAAAGCTTACAGCGATGAGTATCATCGCAATCCGGATATCTACTCGATCGGCGGTTACGACGGCATGCATCTCATCTACGAGACCTTGAAGAAGACCGGCGGCAACGCCGACGGCGATGCCCTGATCGGCGCCGCCAAGGGCATGAGCTGGCAGAGTCCGCGCGGACCCATCACCATCGATCCG
>Ga0302326_10007955_pt1 | contig 23468 bp, 23 predicted proteins | sample Palsa_T0_3_FD_202264 | JGI IMG/M metagenome (GOLD analysis project Ga0302326, IMG submission 202264) | Peat permafrost microbial communities from Stordalen Mire near Abisko, Sweden - Palsa_T0_3 | ecosystem: Environmental > Terrestrial > Soil > Palsa > Peat permafrost | place: Sweden: Abisko... | reverse complement strand
ACCAATATTGAACCCGTAGGATTCATTATTCGAAGAAGGCTTAACTACCTTCTCACCGTTGAGCGCAAATGGGGCCGCGTTCAGCGCCGAGTTCTGGAAGGTGCCGAAAACCGAGCCGTGATAGGTGGGCCGGTCGCGCCGGCGGTTGCCGAATGTAGCGAACTGGCCATTGAAGGGACCGGGTCCGCCGCGCGCGCCACCGCGTGCGCCACCGCCACCACCGCCGCCGCCACCCCGGCCGCCGCGGCCACCGCCGCCACCACCACCGCCTCCTCCGCCGCCACCACCTCCACCACCGCCGCCACGACCACCGCCGGGGCCCCCGCCCAGGCCGCCGTTGGTATCGGCGCCGAATCCGGTGTTGGCGCCGGCCGCGCCGAATGCGCCCATGCCGAGGCCGTCGGAGCCGCCGCCACCTAAGAGGCTGGTAATCGAGGCATCGCTACCGGCGCCGGCGGCGCCTCCTGGTCCTCCGGGCCCTCCGCGTCCGGCCAGCCGGTCTTGCCGGGCCTGATCGTCGGCGGCCGCGCCTAAGCCGCCGCTACTGCTGCCGATCACCATCAGGGATTCGTTGGCATCGGCGTTATTGGCATCGGCTTGCGAGGTGAATTCGCTGGTAGAAGCGGCGGCCAAATCCTGCTGGCCGGCTTCGGTGGCGGTGACGGACATGTTCTGGTAGGTGGGCGCGCCGCGTCCCCCGGCCGGAGCGGCGGCCTGAGCCGTTGCCTGGGTGCCCCCTTGAGTGTTGGCTGGGGTATTAGCCGGAGCGGTGTTCGGTGAGTTAGCCGGGGTATTGGCTGGCCGGTTGGGCGGGCCATTGGCGCCGCCGCGGCCTGAGGCAGCCGTGTTATCGCCGTTATCGCCGCCTTGTCCGCCGCGCCCAAACTGGCCGCCGCGTCCGCCGCCACGTCCGCCTGGGCCGCCGCCGCCGCGTCCGCCGCGCCGGCCGGCGGTTGGATTGACGATGTCGGCCGCCATGCTAGCCGCGGCGCCGGCGACCCGTGGGACTACAAGGGTCCAATTCTTATAGATTGGCTCAGCCCCGACCGTTACCTGTTCATGCAGCGTGGTAAAGCCGAACATCTCGATGGAGAGGTCCCAAACTCCTGGGGCGAGATCGAGCGAGTAGCGTCCGCTTTCGTCGGTGTAGGCGACCACCTTGGCGGTGCCTTGGGTGGCTGTAACCGTAGCTCCAGGAATGAACAGGTCCGCGGCTCGGACAGAGCCGCTTTGCTGGGTCGCGGAAAGGAGACCGGGACATAGCAGGAGGGCAGCAATGAAGGAAACTTTAGTTGCGTGCACTTTTAACACTAGTTCGTTCCGGAGCATGGTTTAGTTCGCTTATTTCAAGGCTGCCGAGCGCCGGAGCGGCTCGGGAAACGCAGGCCATGGGCCCGCGCTACTTGAGGAGGAAGACGGCCAGATCGACTACCCGGCACGAGTATCCCCATTCGTTGTCGTACCAGGATACGACTTTCGCCAGATTGCCGCCCAATACCTTAGTGAGTTGCGCGTCCACAATGGAACTGTTGGGGTTACGCAGCATATCGGTGGAAACTACCGGGTCCTCGGTGTAAGCGAGAATGCCCTTGAGCTCGCCTTCGGCGGCCGATTTCAAGGCCGCGTTGACTTCCTCGGTGGTGGTGTTTTTGGCGAGCAGAAGGACCAGATCGACGACCGAAACATCGGGCGTGGGGACGCGCATGGCGTAGCCGTCGAGCTTGCCTTTGAGCTCGGGCATGACCAGCGCGATGGCCTTGGCGGCGCCGGTGGTGGTGGGGATCATGTTGAGGGCGGCGGCGCGGGCGCGGCGCAGGTCCTTATGCGGGAAATCGAGCACATTCTGGTCGTTGGTGTAGCTGTGGATGGTGGTCATCGATCCCTTCTCGATGCCGAACTTTTCGTGCAGCACTTTGACCACGGGCGCGAGACAGTTGGTGGTGCAGGAGGCGTTGGAAACGATGTGGTGTTTGGCCGGGTCGTAGGCGCCTTCGTTGACGCCGAGCACGATGGTGATGTCCTCGTCCTTAGCCGGCGCGGAGATGATGACCTTCTTCACGGAGCCTTGCAGGTGCTTACCGGCATCCTTGGCTTCGGTGAAGCGGCCGGTGGATTCGACTACGACTTCCGCGCCGACGGAGGTCCAATCGAGCTGGGCGGGGTCCTTGGAAGCGAAAACCTTGATCTTCCTGCCGCCGACGGTGATGGAATCGGCTTCCACGTGGACTTCTTCGTCGAGGCGTCCGAGCACGGAGTCGTACTTGAGCAAGTGGGCCAGGGTTTTGGTGTCGGTTAGATCGTTGACGGCGACGAATTCGATGTCCTTACGGTGTAATCCGGCGCGGACGACGTTGCGGCCGATGCGGCCGAAGCCGTTGATTCCTACTTTGACTGCCATTGTTTCTCCTGTATGAAGTGGGGGTGAAGATCAAGGATATCAGGCTGCGGGTTTGGGCGCATTAAAAGGGTTAGTCCAGGCGGGGTGTTCGAAAATGGGACTAGGACCAGGTTCGCGGTTGGCCCGCGAGGATTGAGTTGTTCCGAATGACGCTGTGACCAGGAGGTGGCCAATCATGCGGGATTTTGTCGGTGCTGGGGGCAGGCCGGTTGCCAATCGACCGCAGGTTACCAACCGGTTCGGCATGGCCCTGCGGGCCATCAAGAGCGATGAAAACCCGCGGAAGGGTGGCCCAGGGCCAGCCGTCGTGCCCCACAAACGTCAGCAGAGCGGTTCTTCGTTGGATTCGAGCGAATCCTCGTCGCGCGAGCGAAAGTAACTTCGAATCGCGTCGCGCAGCGCCGGCTTGTTTCCAGCGAGTTTTAGAATCCCTTGCGAGTCGTAGCAAATGTCGGTGGTTGGATTGAATTCGTTATCGACCAATATGGAGACGCGCTCGCCATAGCCGCGCTTGCGCAGCATTCCGTGCCAGAAGTGGATGGCATGATTATCGACGCATCCGATGTCGCCCTGAATACTCCGGGCGCGCAGCTGCCAGGCGCGTACTGCATTGCCGTAGGCGGGCGGCGTCTTATCGAGTTCAATGCGGCCGCTCGACCGGCCGGCAAGCCCAAAGGTCATGTGCCAGTCGCCACTGCCCAGTACGCAGCATTCCAGCAGCCCGCCGGTGGCCTCGATGGCTTCGCGTGTAAACCCCCAGGCGCCGCCGACGGCTCCGGGCGATCCCTGGTCTGAATTGCAGATACCTCTATTGTTCAGCCAATTCCAACCGAAGCTGGAGAGGATGCGGTGCGGCCGGTTGTCCGGGCCGAGGTATGCCAGGCTTGAATACAGTTGGACCCATGGATGGTGCTGTAACTGGTGAACGGCCTCGGCGGCCCAATCTTGCCGCGTCATGTGAAAATCGCCGTCGATGATCGCGCCGTATTTCCAATCGGCAGGGAAGTGACGGATCGCCAGGTTGCCCAGGTTCTCCTTGTGCCACAGCTCATGCCGGGTGCGATATTGAAGATCCATGGGATTATGCGGGCTGGTGACTTCGAACGGCCGGTCGCCGTAGGCCAGCTCCGCGACATGAAGCACCACCCTCGCGCTGGTTTCCATGTGCGCGCGGAAGTCTTCGAACAGGGTCCGGCGGCTGCGCCAACGGAGCGGGTTGGAGTAGACGGCTGCCACGTGGAGCGGCGGCGCGTCTCCCCATAAGGATGGATCGTGCGCGCGTGGCGCGTGAAGCAGCCCGCGCGGAACCAGCGGCGGGGCCGCAGCCTTGCTGTTAGGTAGGGACATTTTCTCTCTTTGGTGAGGCAAAGCGGAGTGAGTCGCCCCGCGCTGCCTTCCCATTCAACGCTATCATCGCCGGCCAAGACAGCAGAGTCTGTGAGGGTGGTTGGCGCATTGTTTTCTGGAGCTTACATTATTTTTAGGTGCTGTGACCGTGACGGCCAGCCGATGCGATTCGGGAATTGCGTATGATGGTCTTAACGCGGGGAAGGCGCCGATGAGTCCCAGACCTTTGCTCCAACGAGTCGTAATTCAAAACTATAAGAGCATCGCTTTTTGCGACGTTTCGCTAGGGCCGCTGAACATTTTGGTGGGGTTGAATGGGTCGGGGAAAAGCAACTTCGTTGACGCTCTGCGGTTTTGCAGGGATGGGTTGCGGAGGGGTTTGGAGCAGGCATTTAGGGAACGTGACTCAAATCTTCGATTGTTGAGTCACATTCCTCGGCAAGGCGAGCTTGGTTTCGGCGTGCGATTTGAGATTTTGCTTGCGGACGGCCGGTCCGCGCATTACTCCTTTTCTCTTCGTCAGCTAGCACCGAGGGGATTTGCGGTTAGCCGCGAAGAATGTGGCATCGTCTCCAGCAACGGCGACCCTCCGGTGACCTTCTCTGTCGATTCCGGCCAAGTACAGACCAGCTTCGGCGGGACGCCCGCGCTATCGGACGGCCAATTGTATCTAGCCCACGCCGCCGGCTTTCGGGAGATGCGGCCAGTCTTCGACGCCCTTGCTGATTTGGAGTTCTACGATCCTGAGCCACGTAAATTGAAGAGGGTTTTGGACCCCTCTCGAAACTCCGACGTGCTAACTTCCGATGGTGCGAACGCCGCCAGTATGCTCCTGAGAATCAATGATGAAGACCCCGAAGCCGTGCTTCGAATTCAAGAGTACATGCGCCAGGTCCTGCCGGGATTGAGGTCCATCGAATCGGAAACGTTTGAGCTCACTCATAGTCGTCTAAGGTTCTTCGAGAACGGACGGGATACCGTCGGCCTCAACACAAGTGCCATGTCCGATGGAACGCTTCGAGCACTCGCGATCCTGATCGCGCTGTTCCAACGTCGCCCGAACTCCGCAGTGCCCAGCTTGGTGGCGATCGAAGAGCCCGAAACCGGAATTCACCCCGCTGCGGTAGGCATTCTCCTGTACAGTATGATCGAGCGATCGAACTTCGTACAAGTCCTGGTCACTAGCCACAGCGCGGACATCCTGGACCACAAAGATCTGCCTTTGGACGCAATACTATCAGTCGAGATGGCTGCCGGAGAGACGCGAATTGGCAGGCCTGACGCAGCGAGCCGGTCAATCCTGAAGAAGCGCCTGTTCACCGCAGGCGAACTCCTGCGGATGGACAATCTCCATCCGGAGGCAACCAACCCAGAGCGCGCAAACGATCCGTCTCTTGTCTTTGACAAGGCGTGAATGGAGCCCTGCATTGTGAGTATTGTCGAAGGCCACGGAGAAGTGGAAGCTCTTCCGGTATTGGTCCGGCGAATACTGCTGGAGCAAGCTCCCCCCGTTTATGCCAACGTCCATCGTCCACGCAGAATCGCGAAGGGTAGCCTGCTTCGGCAAGGCGAACTGGAGCGGCACGTCGAAGCGGCCGCCAGCCAAACAGAGATGCCCGCCGCCATCCTCGTTGTGATCGACAGCGATGGTGAACTGCCTTGCGTGATGGGACCTCGGCTTCTCGCTCGCGCCACGTGCGCGCGCTCGGATATGTCAATTGGTATCGTCCTCGCTCATTGGGAATGGGAAAACTGGTATCTGGCGGCGGTTGAGTCGTTGGCGGGGTATCGTGGGCTCCGCCCGGACATCTCTTCTCCCGAGCATCCGGAATCCATTTCAGGCGCAAAAGAATGGCTGACGAGACACATGCAGACGGGGCGGGTCTATTCGCCGATCCCGGATCAAGCCGCTCTGGCCGACCGTCTCGACCTTCAAGCCGCCCGGCGCGCGCCCTCGTTCGACAAGCTCTACCGTGAGGTTCTGCGCCTCTTCCGCGAAGCTTCTTCGCGTGGCCACGCTTAAAAGGCAATGCGCGTCGACGGCGCCGAGCAGGAACGGCTTAATTCTGCTTGCTCAGCAGGCGCATGATTTCCTTCATCGAGGCGTGCGACGCCGCCACCTGCTGGTCGCCGAAGATATGGGTCTCCAGTTCTAAACGGCCGGCGAAGCCATCGCGCTCGAGGGCGTTGAGGATAGCCGGCCAATCCTGGTGCTCGGGATAATCGAGGAGGCTCTTGCCCTTGACGTGCACATTCCAATTTCGATCCTTAGGAAGTGAATCGTACCCATCCGGATAGGGCTTCTCGCCTAGCGCCAAACCGTTCAGCGAATCCCAATTGATCCCTACATTAGGCGGCAACAATTTGATCAGCTTGGCCGTCTCCGCCGAGGTGCCGGCATTCTGTGACGCCTCATTCTCAATCAGCAGCCTGATGCCCTCTTTTTGCGCGACTGAGGATAATTCGTCGATGATCCCGGCAATGCGCGGGAATAAGGACTCCGGCTCTTCCACCCGCGTAAACGTGAAAATGCGAAGCTGCGTGCAATCGAACGCGTGGCAGGCGCGTATGCCCAGGCGAAGATCCTCCAGGCGGTTACCGAACTGGGCTTTCTCCCGCGCCAGCCGCTTCTCCCTCGCGGCCGGATCCTCGGGCTTCGAGCGTTTCGGCTCAGTGCCGGGCAAGCCAAATTTGAGAAACGGAGTGTCGAGGAACGAGATTCCGATGCCGGCCTCCTTAAACTCGGCCATGGCCTTCTGGAGCATCGCCGGTTCCAACTCGTGGTAGGAGGTTTTTTTGGTCTCAGCCGACGGGATGTCCCGCAGCGAAAGCCATTGCATGCCAAACTTGTGGGCGAATTCGATCGCCTCCGCGGGCGAACGCGCTACTTCGTCGGTTATAGCGCTCACGCGGGAGCTATCGATGCGCCGCGGGGCGGCGGGGGCGGGAACTGCGGCAGCAATCGTGGCTGCGAGAAACGAGCGACGGTTCATGTTTTCGCCTCAAGGCCGGGCTGGCCTTCGGGATTGTCGAATTGAGTATACACCCGGCGCAAGACCGCCGGGCGCTACCCGGTGGCTCACCGTTCGAGAAATGTCATGGACGGAGCAAAGAACAGGCTTCCGGTTACGGCGCGGCTGAAGTCGAGCAGGCGGTCGTAATTGCCCGGCGGCCGGCCAACGAACATGTTCTCGATCATCTGCTCGATGGTACGGGGCGAACGGCTGTAACCAATAAAATAGGTGCCGAATTCGCCCTCCGCGGCCCTGCCGAACGGCATGTTGTCGCGGAGGATCTTGATCTCCCTGCCGTCCTCGACAATCGTGGTGAGGGCGGTGTGCGCGGAACTCGGCTTCACGGAATCGTCCAATTCGACATTGGACAGCTTCTTGCGGCCGATGATGTTTTCCTGGGCCTCGGTGGACAGCGCGTTCCAACCGTCAAGATCGTGAAGATATTTCTGCACGATGACATAGCTGCCATCCGCAAACGCAGCATCCTCTTCGCCCACAAGCACAGCATCGACGGCGGCTGCGCCTGCCGGGTTCTCGGTTCCATCGACAAAACCGATTAAATCGCGGTCATCGAAATAGCGGAATCCGTGCACCTCGTCTACCGGCGTCACGGCCCCGCCGATGCGAGCCATGATTTGCAGGGCCAGCTCGAAACACAAATCCATGCGCTTCGCCCGGATATGGAAAAGCAAGTCACCGGGAGTAGAAACCGCGTGGCGCGCGCCTGCACGGATTTCGCGGAACACATGCAGTTCGGCCGGCAGGGGCGGTCCAAAGAGCTGGTTCCACGCGTCAAACCCAAAGCCTAGAACGCAAGAAAGCCCAGCTTCGATGTCACGAAAACCGACCGCGCGCAGAAGCGAGGCGAGATCTCCGCAGGTCGACCTAACAGCGGCAAGATGGTCCGCGCCGGGCTTCAGCGCCACCACGATAAAAATCGCGGCGCGGGCGAGCGGCGCGGCCACCGGCTGCGCAATGCCCCTGGCCCCGCTTGCGGATACTGGAGCGTTGGTTGAATCGGGTTCCATTGAATGCGACAGAGGTCCATCTTACCGCATGCCCGGGAACCGCCGAGATGTGGTATCACTGAAACTAACATGCCTTCGGAAGAAGAACTAAACGCTGAAATTGAGCGCCTCCGCGCTGAAAATGAGAACCTGAAGAAGCCGGCCCGCGGGCAAATGTCGTTGAAGGTGAGCGAGAAGGGCGCTCTCTCGGTTTACGGAATGGGCCGCTTTCCCGTCACGCTCTATCGCGAACAGTGGGAGAAGCTGCTCGGAATGAGCGACGAAATCCGTAAGTTCATTCACGAAAACGACGCCAAGCTGAAGAAGAAGGAATAAGCGTGGCGAAGGGCACGGCCTTGATCACCGGCGCGTCGAGCGGGATCGGGGCCGAGTTGGCCGAGTTGTGCGCCGCCGGCGGCTACGACGTGGTTTTGGTGGCGCGTCAACAAGCGGCGCTCGAAAAGCTGGCTTCCACTCTATCGCAGGCGCACGGCGTCGCCGCACGGGCGCTGGTTGCCGACTTGGCCGAACCCTCCGCCGCACGCATGGTATTTGCTTCCGCCAGCGCGGTGGATATTCTGATCAACAACGCCGGCTTCGGACTGGCCGGCGGCTATTTCGAAACCGATTGGGAAGCCGAAGCGCGCATGATTCAGGTCAACATCACCGCGTTGGCGCATCTCACCAAGCTGTATCTGCCGGGAATGATCGCGCGCCGCTCGGGACGGATACTGAACGTCGCCTCGACGGCGGCCTTCGTCCCCGGACCGTTCATGGCAATGTATTACGCCACCAAGGCGTTCGTGTTTTCCTTCTCGCTGGCTATCGCCAACGAACTCGCAGGCACGGGCGTCACGCTCACCGTGCTCTGCCCCGGTCCGACGCGCACTAACTTCTTTGAAGCGGCCGGAACCGCCGATAGTAGCCTCGTCAAGGGGCCGACAATGAGCGCGGCCGAGGTGGCGCGCCAAGGTTACGATGCCATGATGGCAGGCAAGCCGGAAATCATCGCGGGCGCGCGCAACCGGTGGATGATTTGGGGCACGCGCTTCGCCCCGCGGCGGATGCTGGCCAAGTTCGCGCGGCGTTTGAACTCGCCCCAATAGGGTTATGGAACAGGCTTTCGAATCCGGGGGCGTCCGCGGCGTATTGCACACGCCCGGGCAGCCCAATGGCGATGCTTTTGCGCTGACGCATGGCGCCGGCTCCAATTGCAATGCGCCGCTGCTGCTGGTTCTCGCCCGCGCATTGGCCGAAGGGGGCTACGCGGTGCTGCGCTACGATCTGCCGTTCCGGCAGAATCGGCCCAAAGGTCCGCCGTTTCCGGCAGCCGCGGCGCGCGACCGCGAGGGCATAGCGCATGCAGTCGCGGCGCTGCGCGGATTGGCGCCCGGGCGCATCTTCGCCGGCGGCCACTCCTATGGCGGGCGGCAAACCGCCATGGCGGCCGCCGAACATGCGGGGTTGGCCGATGCGCTGTTGCTGCTTTCTTATCCGCTGCATCCGCCCAAGCGTCCGGAGCAGAAACGCACGTCGTTTTTTCCGGAGTTGCGCACCCGCGCGCTGTTCGTGCACGGGACTTCCGACCCCTTTGGCACAATCGAAGAGTTGCGGGAGGGGATGACGCTGATTCCGGCTGCCACGGATTTGCTGGTCGTGGAAGGCGCCGGGCACGATCTGAAGCGGTCGGCCGATCTTGGCGGGCAGGTTCTGGAGCGGTTTCGTGTGCTGCTAGGTGCTGCTCGGGGGTGCATCGACGGAACTTTGTAGTATCCGGCCAGAGCTGCTGAACTCGCCGAGCGCTCGGAGCGGCTCGGGGGCTGGGCAAGCTAAAGCATACCCCACCTCGAATAAGCTAAAACATCCCGTGGATGGAGCATGCCTTAGCTGGCTTTGCTATGCTGGGGAGTAAATTCCCCAAGGGAACACCACCCATGCGTGAATACAGCTATACTACCCCCCACGGGATCCAGGTTGCGCGCACGGTTTCGAAGATTAACTACCGCCGCGGGTTGAAGCACCTGCTGCGCGATCTCGACAGCCATCGCGGCGTCTACTTTTCCTCGGGATATGAGTATCCCGGCAGATATTCGCGCTGGGATTTCGGCGCGACTTGTCCGCCGCTCGAGATCGTCTCCTATGACCGGAGTGTGGAGTTTCGCCCGCTCAATGAACGGGGACGCCGGATTCTGGAGATTCTGCGTCCGGTGCTGGCGGAGCACCCGCATTGGGAGCGTTTCGAAGACGTCAACGGCGGGCTCGCCGGGCGGTTGAAGCCGCTGCCACCGCTGTTTCCCGAAGAGGAGCGCAGCAAGCAGCCTTCAGTGTTTTCCATTCTGCGCAGGCTGATCGATGAATTCCGCGGGGCGGAGGATCTGCGCCTCGGGCTGGTAGGCGCATTCGGCTACGACCTGCTCTTTCAATTCGAGCCCATCGAGAAGAAGCTGCCGCGTCACGGCCACAAGGACCTGCACCTGTTCCTTTATGACGATATCTGGTTTATGGACCGCAAGAAGGAACAGATCGAACGGTATCAGTACGAGTTTACGCGCGAATCCGTGACCACTCGCGGATTGGCGCGCGACGGCGAAAAGCTGGCGCCTACGCCCAAGCGGGCGGCCGGCCCCATTGTTTCCGACCATACGCCCGAAGCGTATATGGCCAATGTGGAAACGGTGCGCGAGGGCGCCAGGCGCGGCGATTATTACGAGGTGGTGCTCGGCCAAACGTTCAGCACGCCATTTTCCGGGAAGGCGTCCGAATTGTTCGGACGCGTGCAGCGCGCCAGCCCCAGCCCTTACGAGTTCCTGCTGCAGTTCGGCGATGAGCAACTGGTGGGCGCGTCGCCCGAAATGTTCATCCGCGTGGAAGGGCATCGCGTGGAGACCTGCCCTATTTCGGGCACCGCGCAGCGTACCGGCGATCCGTTGCGCGACGCCGACAACATCCGCGAGCTGCTGAAGTCGGCCAAGGAAGAGTCGGAGCTGACGATGTGCACCGACGTCGACCGCAACGATAAGTCGCGCGTTTGCGAGCCGGGCACGGTACGGGTGATTGGGCGGCGGTTGATCGAATCCTACGCCGGCGTGTTTCACACGGTGGATCACGTGGAGGGCATTATCCAGGAGGGCTTCGATGCGCTCGATGCGTTTTTGAGCCACATGTGGGCCGTGACGGTGATTGGCGCGCCCAAAAAAGCCGCGGCGCAGGTGGTGGAAGCACTCGAGAAGAACGCTCGCGGATGGTACGGCGGCGCGGTGGGCATGATTTCGCTGAACGGCGATATCAATACCGGAATCCTAATCCGCACCACGCATCTGAAGGATGGCGTCGCTTCTTATCGGGTGGGGGCGACGCTGCTCTACGATTCCATCCCCGAAATGGAAGAGCGCGAAACGCGATTGAAAGCCACCGGCTTCTTCCGCGCGCTGGGGACGGCGGAAGCGGCGCCTGACGCGCTCACGGCAGAGCCGACAGACGAAGACGAAGGCGCGGGGACTAAGATGCTGCTGGTGGACAACGACGATTGTTTCATCCACACGCTGGCCAACTACGCGCGGCAATCGGGTGCGCGTGTGGTGACGTACCGCGCCGGTTTTCCGCCTGAGTTGATCGCCAAGATCGCGCCGGAACTGATTCTGATTTCGCCCGGACCCGGGAGGCCGCGCGACTTTGGCGTACCCGAGCTGGTGAAGACCGCGGTGCGCCTGGGGGTTCCGGTTTTCGGCGTATGCCTCGGGCTGCAGGGGGTGGTCGAAGCGTTTGGCGGCGAGTTGGGCGTGCTGGATTACCCGATGCACGGGAAACCTTCGGTGGTGCGGCACCGCGGCGCAGGCGTCTTCGAGGGGCTGCCGGAGGAATTCACGGTGGGCCGTTACCATTCGCTGTTTGCGCGGCGGGAGACATTTCCGGCGTGCCTGGAAATCACCGCAGAGACCGAGGACGGCGTGATCATGGGCGTGCGTCACCGCGAGCTACCGATTGAGGCGGTGCAATTCCATCCGGAATCGATCCTCACAGCGGAAGGCGGCCACGGGCTCAAACTGATGGAGAATGCGGTGAAACTGGGGCGGACGGTGAAGGCTGGAGCGCTCTAGCTACCGGGCGTCATGATGTGCGCGGTGCACACCGATCCGTATTCGGCTCGATCTGGAGCATCGCGCACTTTCGAAGCTGCGCCGCATGATGCCGAAGGTCAAGGTGCAATACGTGTCGGCCACGTCGACGGGTTGTTCGAACAGACCAGCGCCCATTACGGCGAGATTTGGTATTACCTGGGCAGAAGACCGTGAGCCGCGTCGTCACCGCCGAGGGTATGCTGGAGGCAATCTACTCGCTAGCCGGGTAACGCCGCCAACGGAAACTGACGATGAGCTATTTCGGGGCCATCCGCTGGCGGTTGCGCCAAAAAATGCGGGCGCCGTGTTTTGTATTTTTTGGCCGTGCGTGGTGGTGGCCGGCGGAATTTTTGCGCGACTGAGATTCAGATGAAGTTACGGTCACCGGTAAGCGGACAATAGATTTAATGCCCAGCTGGAACCCCAAACAGTACCTGAAATTCGCCGAGGAGCGCTCGCGTCCCTGCCGCGACCTGGCGGCGCGCGTGGAGGTCGCGGCGCCGGGGCGCATCATCGACCTCGGCTGCGGCCCGGGCAACAGCGCCGAAGTTTTGTCCGCGCGCTGGCCGAACGCCGCGATCGCCGGCCTCGACAGTTCCGCCGCCATGATCGAGGCCGCTCGCGCCGCGGCTCCGCAATGCGAGTGGCGCACCGGCGATATCGCCGAATGGGCAGCGGGAGAAGACCGCTTCGACGTCGTTTTCTCCAACGCCGCGCTGCAATGGGTGGGCGATCACGCGGCGGTCTTTCCGCAATTGCTGGCGCGGGTCGCCGAAGGCGGTGCGCTGGCGGTGCAGGTTCCGGGCAACTACCAAGAGGCGCAGCACCAGTTGATGCGGAAAGTCGCCCGGGGATTCCGATTGCAGGTTCGCGAATGGCACACGCACGGTCTCGATTTTTACTATGATGCGCTCGCCCCGCACGCCGCGCGCCTGGATCTCTGGGCTACCGAATATCTGCATGTGCTGCCCAATATCGAGGGGATTGTCGAGTGGTATAAGGGCACTGGGATGCGTCCCTATCTCGACGCGTTGGCCAGCGAGGGCGAACGCGAGCGATTCCTGGCCGAGTACCTAGAAGGCCTGCGGGGGATTTATGCGCCAAGCGCGGATGGAGCGGTGCTATTTTCGTTCCGGAGGATCTTTATGGTGGCGTACCCGGGCGCGGGGAAGTAGCAGCAAGCGGCAGGCCGGTTTTGCGAGCTTTCGGAAGGCTGGCCGGGGGGCCAGCCGCGGACCAGGGGGTCCGCCCCACTTTGGGAGCCATCGGGAACTTTCTGCCGCCGGGCGGTGTCTACTTCTATGCCAGACGTCTTTGCAAGGCCTGGATTTTCCTGGTAGCTTGGAAGCAAGCTGAACCGTGAGGCTGCCGTTGGCCACATCTATTCTGGATCTCAGTCCGGACCGATCCGCGGAGGACGCCGCCGATCTTGACGATTTGCGTTTGATGGAAGGGCTGCGCGAGGGCGCCGAGTGGGCCTACGAGGAGTTGATCGCGCGCTTCCAGCAGCCGGTCTACGCATTAGCCCTGCGCCTTCTTTCCGGCCAATCCGAAGCCTGCGACGTGGTTCAGGAAGTCTTTCTCAAGGTATTCCGCAACATCGGGAGTTTCCGTGGGCAAAGCTCGCTCAAGACGTGGATTTACCGCATTACCGTAAACGAGGCCCACAACGTGCGGCGGTGGTTTTCGCGGCATCGGAGGCGCGAGGTGGAACTCGACGGCGCTCCGGAAGAATCGCGCGATTGGGCGGAGGTAATCCCGGACGGCAGCCGCTCGCCGTTTGACCGGGCCGTGGACGGCGAGCAACAAGTGATGGTAAAGGCGGCGCTGGAGCGTATCAATCCGATATTTCGCGAGGCCGTGGCGTTGAGAGACATCGCGGACCTTAGTTATGAGGAGATCGCGACGGTCCTGGGAGTTTCCCTGGGAACCGTGAAGTCGCGAATTCTGCGGGGCCGGGAGGCCTTGCGGGAAGAACTAGCGGGGAGCCTGAGCGTAAGGGCGAGCCTGCGATTAGTGCCGGAAAACGGCTGAGTAAGTAACGGTATGAGCTGTGAGAACGTACAACCACTGATATCTTCGCTGGTAGACCGCCGGGTTGCGGGGGAACAGCGGGAAGAAGCGTTGGCGCATCTCGATGCGTGCCGTGGGTGCAGCGCCGAGTACGAATCCTTGCGCATACAGCGAGCCGCGCTACGCAGTCTGGCCGCGCCCGCGGTTCCTGCGATGTTACAAGGAAGGCTGCAAGTGCTGGCATCGCACGAACGGGCGCGCCGACTTTCGCGGATAACCTGGGCTGCCCGTTTCGAGAATTGGCGCAGCCTGACCCGGCTCAAGTTGGGCAACCTGATGCGGCCGGTGGCGCTTCCCGTGGCAGGCGGGCTGGTATCGGCGCTGTTGATGTTCGCCGCGCTGATTCCCAGCGTAGTCCACGCACACTTTTCCACCCTCGAACCACCTTCGCCGGTATTCACCGATCCGGACGGACAATTGGTGGGCGAAGGCGAGTTCCCCAAGCTGGAAAGAGCGATGGCCCCGGCTTTGAACGGCAAGATCGTCGTGCTGCTCACCATCGACGACCACGGCAACGTGTGGGATTCCAGGGTGACGCAAGGCGTGATGACGCCCGAAGTGCAGAATTTGATCCTCTTCTCTCACTTCACGCCGGCCACTATGTTCGGCAAGCCGACGTGGGGACAGATCCGCGTGATCTTCGGCGCCGATTCCGATATGCGGAGCTGATCGCCCAGCGTGGCGCGGCAAAAGCTCGGCCAACATTTCCTGGTTCATGGCTCGATTCTGGAACGTATTGCCACGGCTGCGTGTCCGGAGCACGAGCGCTTGGTGGTGGAGATCGGCCCCGGCCGCGGCGCACTGACCGAGAAGCTTCTGCAGCGCGCCGATCGCGTGGTGGCGATCGAGCTGGACTACGCTCTGGTGGAGCACCTGCGGCGGAAGTTCGTGGGTGAGCCACGCCTCGAAGTGATTCACGCGGACGCGATCACCATCGATCTATCGCAGTGGGGCGATGCGCCCATCGCCGGCAACCTGCCCTATTACGCCGCCACTGCGGTTATCGGCCAGACCGTGAGGCAGCGAGCCAGGCGCGCGGTCTTCCTGATTCAGAAAGAAGTGGCCGACCGGCTGACAGCACAGCCACACACGCGCGAGTATGGCTATCTGACGGTGGCAACGCGCCTTTTCGCCGAAGCGCGCCTGCTCTTCGGCGTGAAGCCCGGCGCTTTTCATCCGCCGCCGAAAGTGGATTCAGCCGTAGTGCTGCTCACGCCCCGAGCCGACCCGTGGGATACCGGCGGCGGGGATGCAGAAAATGTCGCCGCGTTCCTGCGCTTCCTGGGACATTGCTTTCAACATAAGCGAAAAACGCTGCGCAATAATCTGGCCGAGACCTATGGCAAGGAGACGGTGGATGCATGGCCCGAAGCGGGATTACGCGCGGAGCAGATTACCATGGCAGGGTTCGCCGAGATCTACCGGCGATTGCGCCGATAGAGGGTTATTGCTCCCGTCCCGCATAAAGCTCATCAATCTGCTCTTTGAAGTTTTCCATGGCCCGCGTGCGCCGGACTTTCATGGTGGCGGTCAACTCGCCTTGTTCGATGGAAAACTCGCGCGGCAGCACGCGATACTTGCGGATCTGCTCAAAGGGGGCCAAGAGCTTGTTGACGCGCGCCACAGCCTTCTGAATCTCAGCCAGTAGTGGCGGCGCCTGCGTCGTCTCGGCTTCGGAACACCGTTTCCATTCGTCCATGCCTTTCAGAGTGTGCGCCGCGGGAATATTGACGGTGAACAGCGCGGTCACAAACGGCAGCCGGTCTCCGATCAGCAGGACGTGGTTGATGAGCGGCTCCATCTTGAACATACTCTCGACGCGCGAGGGGTAGACCTTTTTGCCGGTTGAGGAGACGATCAATTCCTTTTTGCGGCCGGTGATGAAGATGTAGCCCTCTTCGTCGATGTGGCCCAGGTCGCCGGTATGCAGGCATCCATCGCGCAAGACTTCCGCGGTGGTTTGGGGGTCGTTGAGATAGCCGCTGAACAGGCACGGGCTATGGATTAGCAGTTCGCCTTCGTCGGAGATGCGCACTTCAACGCCGGGAAGGGGCTTGCCGGTGCTGCCCGGCTTGGGGCGGTCGACCGGATTGAGCGACACCACGCCGCCTTCGGTCAAACCGTAGCCTTCGATAAGCGGCATGCCGATGGCTTCGTAGAATTCGGCGAGATCCTTTCCCAGCGGCGCCGCGCCGGAGGCTGCCACGCGAATGCGTCCGCCGAAACGCTCGCGCACTTTGCGAAACATCAGGCGGTCCGCCAGCCGCAGCGGCAAACGAATACGCAGCGGCACGGATTTGCCCTGCCTTCGATAGCGCGCGGCGGCGAGCCCCAACGCCAGAGCGCTATAGAAAGCTTTACGGGCGGGCGCCGGACGCTTGCGGAGCTCGGTGCAGATAGTGGAATAGATCCGTTCCCACATCCGCGGCGGCGCGAGCAGAATGGTAGGGCGCACTTTGCGAATATCCTGCGGCAGCTTCATCAGGCTTTCAAAGAAAGTTACCGGCATGCCCCACCGGAGCGGAAACAGTTCGATGACCACGCGCTGCGCAATGTGGGCCGAGGGAAGGAATGCCACGGTGGAATCTTCCGGGCCCAGCGGCAGCACGGCGGGACCCATATCGAGATTCGCCACGATGGCGGCATGGGTGACCAACGCCATCTTAGGCTCTCCGGTGGCGCCGGAGGTGAGATAGAGAATGGCCGGGTCGGCGGGCGTAAACTGCGCGCGAATGCCGGCGAGGAGTTCCGGGTTGGCGGCGATCGCCTGGCGGCCCAGTTCACGCAGGGCAGCCAGGGAAAGCGCGCCTTCGGCTTCGCCGGTGAGCAGGATCCAGTGTCGGACCGCGGCGGATCGGAGCGTCTCGAAGGTTTTGGCGTCTTCCACAAAAACCGCCCGCGCGTTCACCGATTCGATGGTACGGATTAATTCCTTAGGCGGATAACTCGGATAGAGCGCGGCGGCGATGGAACCGTTGGCCAGGATGCCGAGATCGGCGAGATAGAATTCGAGGCGCGTTTCCGAGTCGAGCGCCACCACATCGCCCTTGGCGATGCCGATGACGGCGAGGCCGGCGGAGATTTCATCCGCGGCCTGCTTGTATTCGTTCCAGGAATAGGTGAGGTAATTGTCTTTGCCGTGCCCTTTAGGTTGATGCAGCGCGGGTGCGGCGCCGTGGATGCGCGCGGTTTCTTCAAGAACCTGATAGAGGGTTCGGGCGGTCACTCCATGCACTTTAACATGGGGTTGAAGAGTTGCTCCCTACTTGGCGCGGTCGAGATCGAGCAGGGCCTGGGCCATGTGGTTGACTGCATGTTCCTCGTCGCGCCGGTTCTCGTCGGTGCGCTGCAGCGGGGCTAGGACCGGGGAAAGCTCGAGGTGAATCAACTCATGGACCACGGTGAATTCCATGTCCTTGAGCATCGCCTCGAACGGAAGGGTGTAGTCGGCGGGGTCGAGGACGTGGATGATTGCGGTCTTCTTGTCGGTATCCCAATGAATGTTGCCCAGCGTCTTGGGCTTCAATTCGGTAGCGCGGGCAATCACTACGGAGATTTTCCAATCCTGCAGGTTCAGGCGCTTTTGCCACACCCAAAGCTTCTCCGCGGTGAAGGTCTCGGCAGCGATGGTGCGTTCGCGCGCCTGGATCGCCGGCGCAGAAACGTTCTCAGCCGCAGAAACCATTGTCAAGGGTAAGAGGAGTCCCAGAAGGGAAAAGAAACGAGAGACCGAAGAGCAGCCGCCCAGCATGTACTCTATAGTACCAAATTTGCCCTTGCGTTTGGGTTTTTTTGCACGGAACGGGGCGCGTCGCGCAACCGCCGTGCCGGGTGACCGGTTTGGATTCGCGGCTGGCGAACCGGCTTCGGCATGACCGCGTGACCGGTCGCGACGCAGTACCCATCCGGCCGGAGGCGCTTAAGGGAGTTCCGCTGGGCTAACGCGTACAATCGCTGGGAAATCTTGCAGGAGCGGGGTACAGAAGAACGGCGTATCGGCCGATGGATCAGATGGCTGGCGGATCGCGCCGATGAGAATCAAGTTCTACTACTCCCGCTTGGTGGAAGGCGCGATTGCCGCGGCGCGCGAAAAAATGGGCTCCGAGCCGATGCCGGCGGAAAGCCGCACGGAGGCGTGGAATGCCGCTCTCATTCTTGCAACCGGGCAACGAATTCCAGAAGACCTGGAAGAAGTCACGACCGCGAGGTTGACCAAATCTGATTCTCGCAGGCTAGCCAGCCCGAAACCGGTAGGTGGCCTGAACGATATGCGCGCCTTCAGGAAAACTCATGTATTCGCTAGCCATTTCAGCGCTCATCGGTGAGGACGAGCGCCAGCGGCTCATTCTCGAGCACCTGCCGCAAGTGCGCTTAATTGCGCGGCGCATCCAGGAACGTCTGCCGGAAAACGTCGCATTGGACGACCTGGTTTCAACAGGAGTGATCGGACTCATCTCAGCCATTGATAATTTCGACCCGGCTCAGAATGTGAAGCTGAGAACTTATGCAGAATACAAAATTCGCGGCGCGATTCTGGACAGCCTCCGCGACCTCGACTGGGCGCCGCGCCAAAAGCGCCGCCGCGCCAAGCAGATAGAGAAGGCTATCTCGGCCGCCGAACAGCGGCTGAAGCGTGCGCCGGACGAAGACGAAGTTGCCGCGCAATTGGAGATTTCGCTGGCCGAATACCATGAATGGCTGGTGGAAATCCGCGGATTGAATATTGGCAGCCTGGAGGGCACGGGGAATGAACAAGGCAAAGATCTGATCAATTACGTGCCGGACGCCGGCGATAATCTACCCTCGACTCTGCTCGAGCGGTCCGAATTGGAACGGCTCCTTGCCGAGAGCATCGACGAGATCCCGGCGATGGAACGTACTGTCCTGGGACTTTACTACAAGGAAGAATTGACGCTGCGGGAAATCGCGCAAGTGGTCAACTTGCATGAATCGCGGATTTCGCAATTGAAATCTCAAGCCATCCTGCGGCTTCGCGGTAAATTGGCCGCCCAGTGGCCGACATCGCACGGACTGGCGACCTCATGAGCGAAAAACTAGATGCGGTCGAGCCGGCGCGCCCTACCTTACCGAAGTTACCGCCGATCCAAAGAATGCTTTGCCAGGAGGTCGACCTGCTGTAGAAGGCTCACGAGATCGTTCTGAACACCCTATAATAGAATTCACCGCGGAACCCCGGGACTGCCAGGCCGGTGATCCTTTGAGCAGTTGTGTTTCTCCGCTTCGAGACTGAAGTCTAATGAGAGTTGAAATTGAAGGCATTACGCTGCATCTTGCTCACCCTGACGAGCTGACCGTCAAATGGGTGGGGCAGGATGAGTTGATGCGGCAGCTCCTCGCCTCGTGGATGGTGGTCAACGAGCAAGACCTGCCCATGAATCCGCGCCTGCTGGGGAAGCCCGGCGTGGGGAAGACAACGCTGGCCTACGCCGGCGCGCGGCGCATGGGGCGTGACGTTTACATCCTGCAAGCCACGCTGGATACGCGGCCGGAAGACCTGCTGGTAACGCCCGTCATCGAAGGCGCGGGCAACCTGCGCTATGTGGCCTCGCCCCTGGTGACCGCCATGATCCGCGGCGGCGTCGCTATCCTGGACGAAGGCAATCGCATGAGCGAGAAGAGCTGGGCCAGCCTCGCTCCGCTGCTCGACAACCGGCGATATGTGGAATCGATCGTGGCCGGCATCAAGATCAAGGCGCATCCGAATTTCCGTCTGGTCGCCACCATGAACGACGACGCCTCCACCTTCGAATTGCCCGAGTATATTCACTCGCGCTTGCAGCCGCAGATCTTCATCGACTTTCCCGAGCGGGACGAGGAATACCAAATCCTCAAGGAAAACCTCCCGTTCGCGGAAGAGCGCATTCTGACCTATGTCACCGACTTCCTGCAACTGGCGCACGCCGCCGACGAGCGGTACACGGTGCGCGATGGCATCAACGTGGCGCGGTTCGCAATCAAACTAAAGAGCCTGGCCACCGGCCGCGCGCATGAAACCGGCTCGCTCGAGCTTTCCGTGGTAAAGGTATTGGGAGAAGAGGCGCTCCGTTATGTCCGCCGGGACCGCACCTCCGTTTCCTGACGCCGGCAGCTTGCGGCGCGGCCGGTTTACTTATTTCCCCGTGGCTCCCGGCCGCATGGAATTTGCTCTCGAAGTCCGTCAGGCAATTCTGCGCGAGCGCCCGCAAACCGTCGCACTCGAACTACCCGCCAGTCTGCAGCCCGCCTGGATGCGCGCCATGGGGCGGTTGCCCGCCATGTCTCTCATCTTCTATCCCGATGACGCCGGGGACGAGGATTCCGAAGCCGTCTACGTCCTGGTGGAACCTGCCGATCCCTTCACGGAGGCGATCCGCACGGGCCTCGAAATCGGCGCGGAAATCGTCTTCGCCGACCCAGAGGCAGCCGAGCGGCCGCACGTGAAAGACGCTTACCCCGATTCCTACGCCATCCGCCACATCGGCCTTGAGCGCTACGTGGAAGCCTATCGGGTTTACCCGCAAGCGCGCTCGGAGGAAATCTCGCGCCACGCCGGCGGCATCGCCTGGAAGCTGCAAGGCGCCGACCCGTCCGCCAATGTGTTTGTCGTGGTTTCCCTGAACCTGCTCGACCCGCTGCTCGACGCCATGGAAGAGCCGCAAGCCCAGCCGATCGCCCGCACGCGGCGCAGCGGCATCGAGTTGCTGAATCCGCATCCCGAATCGTTGGCTGAGATTGCCGCCGAATACCCGCAGCTTCAATGGCGCTATGAGCAGTTCCGCGAGTCCATGCAGGACTTGGCATCCATCGATCGCCGGCACGCGCAACTGGCGATGTTCCGCGGCGCCGAAAAGGACCACGAGGCCAACTCCGGTGAGAGCGTCGCGCATTGGCAGCGGCGCCTGTTGGCGCGCTATTCGCGCAATCTCGCGCTGGCCGGTAACGACCTTTCCGCAAGCCTCTTCGATATGACCGTGGCCGCGCGCGGCATCGCCGGCGACAACTATGCCTGGGAGGTTTGGGAATTCGCCGGCCGCTATCCGCCGCAGCCTCAAGAGGGCGACCTGCCGACAGTGCGCATTAGCGGCGAAGCCATGTGGCGCGACACTCGCAAAATCCGCCTGCGCCGGCGCCTGCCCAGCACCAAGCGGCGTCTGCGCCCGTATGGTCTGAAGGCCCGCAAGAAGGAAAAAATTCCCGGCGAATGGGCCAGCCAGCTCAACGGAACCAGTATCTGCTCCTATCCGCCCGAAGATCTGGTGATCGAGGATTACGGCCGATTTTTAAAGAAGAAAGGCAAGAGCCTGCTTTCGGAAGAGCGCGTCCGCGTCGAGCCGTTCACCACGTCGATTCTCGACGGGATCGACATGCGCGAGACGATTCGCAAATGGTACGAACATCGCATCTACGTCCGCCAATTCCAGAAGATTCACGGCGAAGTCGGCTCGGTGGTGGTGATCTTCGACGAAGACCGCGACAACCGTTATCCCTACATGACCACCTGGCTGGGGGAGAACCAGAACGAATCGGACATGGCGTATTACTCGACGTTTCCCTTCGAGCATCTGGTGGGGCCCGGCATCGGCCGCGCCGAATATGGGGGCTTCCTCATGAGCCTGCCGCCGCGCCGCATGTACGACGTCTGGCAGGACTCCGACTACGAATTCGCCGAATCGAAATCCGAGCGGCTGCTGCTGGCCGCCATCGATTATTCCATTCATCAGTTCGTGGTTTACGTAGCCGCCAGACCGCCGCGCTCGATCTTCAAGACCATCGCCGCGCGCAGCGGCCGCACCATTATTTATATTCCCATCGGCCAGCTTTCCCCCGTTTCGGTAAAGAAGATCCGCGTGGTTCACGTCCTGGACGGCTACGACAAGCGCGAAATCGCCAAAGACTATTTGTGGTAAGCGGCCCCGGGGCCATGCCCTGCGCGGCGTTTCAGCGTCTAAGGCGCGGAGAGGAATCGCAGAATCTCGCGCATCAGCCGCTCTCCCTGGTCCGTGTTAAACAGATACTGGGCATGGGCGGAGCCTTCCAGCACGATCAACTCTTTCGGGCCGGGCGCCTGGTCATACTTCGCGCGAATACGTGGAAGCCGCGGACCCACCTCGTCGGCGTCGTCACGCGCCACGATGAATAGTTTGCGCGCTTTCCATTTCTCGGGATGGCCGTATGTCCCGGCTGCCAATACAACCAAGCGATCGATCTCACCCGGCTTGGCCTCTTCCAGCGCTTCGGTCGCCGCATCGCCTCCCATACTGGCTCCCACCACCGAAACACTCCTTGCGCCTGTCTTCCGCAAGTAACGGACCGCCGCCAGAACGTCGAAGCGGAGCCCGCCGTCGTCGAGTTTCAACTCGGTTCCGTCTCGCGGCGGACTGTATACCCGCAGATCGATCGCCAGGACGCGGAATCCCGCCTCCGACAGCGCTCGCGCCTGCGGCGCCCAACTCGCCTTGGTAAAGCCGCAGACCGGAACGGCGCATCTGCCTCCGTGGGCCAGAACGACGCCGCGGGCGCCGCTTCCGTAGAGATCGGCATAGACTATGCCGCCATCCTGAGTGGGAAAGGAGACCGGCGTCTGCCCCGCGGTCAGACCGGCCAGCGCGGCGCTGGCGAGAATCGCTCGAAACGCGGACATATTGCCAGTGTATTGCAATCATATTTTTCTTTGCTTCCGTGGCCTGGCTATTGTATAGTCTACCTATGGAAGAACGTACGGAAATTCCTCCCGGCACCTTATACATGCTGATCCTCAAAACGCTCATGCGGCTTGGCCCCATGCACGGATACGGCATCGCCCGGCACATCCAGCAAATCTCCGAGGACGTACTGACGGTAGAAGAAGGATCGCTCTATCCCGCCCTGCAACGCATGCTCATCAAAGGCTGGCTGGTGGCGGAGTGGAAACAATCGGAGAACAACCGCCGGGCGCGCTTCTACCGGCTTACGCCCGCCGGCCGGAAACAGCTCACGGCGGAAATGGCGGAATTCGAAAGGGTGATGGGCGCCATCGCACGGGTGATACAACCGGCATGATCGGCGAATTCCTGCGCAGGCTCGGGTATTATTTACGCCGCCGCCAGTTTGAGGAGGAGTTGGACGAGGAGATGCGCCATCACCTCTCCTTGAAAGAGCGCGACGCGGATTTCGGCGAAGGGGCGGGAAAACATTTCGGCAATGTCACCCTGCTCCAGGAGGATAGCCGCGCTATGTGGGCATGGACATTTTGGGAGCAACTCCTGCAAGACCTTCGTTACGCCGTCCGGACGATGATTGCCAACCGCGCATTCACCGCGCTGGCGGTGCTTTCGCTGGCGCTGGGCATCGGCGCCAACACCGCGATCTATAGCTTCATGGATGCGATTTTGCTGCGAGCGCTGCCGGTTTCCGATCCCGAATCACTGGTCGTGATGAACTGGCACGCCAAGAACGCCACTCACTGGGGCGAATTCGTGATGCACAGCATGGACGGCCACAGCTGGGAAGATGCGGGGGGAGAATCCAGCGG
>Ga0302326_10007954_pt1 | contig 23468 bp, 18 predicted proteins | sample Palsa_T0_3_FD_202264 | JGI IMG/M metagenome (GOLD analysis project Ga0302326, IMG submission 202264) | Peat permafrost microbial communities from Stordalen Mire near Abisko, Sweden - Palsa_T0_3 | ecosystem: Environmental > Terrestrial > Soil > Palsa > Peat permafrost | place: Sweden: Abisko... | reverse complement strand
CGGAGCCGAAAATGCTCACCTTCCGCACGTCCCGGTAGGGGGCAAAAATCTTCAGCGCGTAGCGCAGCTCCTTGAACGACTTGTCGATCAGCTTCACGTCGCCGCGATTGGTTTGGTCCCGGAGGAGTTTGAGCGCGTTGGCGACAATCTCACCAACCAGGTCCCCATCCGGCACGTGGTGCAGCGCATCGAGCAAACTGCTGGCGGCGGCGTGAACCGCTTCCAATTCGGAGCGGTCAACCGAGTGGATCGGCTGCGCCGACTCCTGTGACTGCTCGATGTTATTATCCAGTGCGTCAGCTTCCTTCATGTTTCGCAGCTCCCTCCGCCAAGGGGGCGTATTGTGATAACCTTCCCTGACGCTGGGGTCAAACGAACCGAATTGACTTCCGCGGTTTCACAGCATATTCACAATTCCATCAGAGGATTCCGCATGGATCATGTCCGCTTCGGAGTAATCGGTCTGGGCAACATGGGATCGTTCCATGCCAAGTCGCTCCAGGGAACCGCCAACGCCAAACTCGCCGCCGTCTGCTCGCCGTTCCCCGGGGAGACGGAGTGGGCGTCGCAAAAATTTGGTGTTCCGGGATTCACATCGACCAAAGAGCTCTTCGCAGCCGGCGTGATCGACGCGCTGCTCATTGCCACCCCGCACATGCAGCACGCCGAGATCGCCGTCGCCGCGCTCGATGCAGGGATTCATGTGCTGTGCGAGAAACCCATCGCGGTGACCATCCGCGACGCCCGCAGGGTGAACGCGGCGGCCGCGAATCACCCACAGCTCAAGTTCGGCATTATGTTTCAACAGCGCACGCTGCCGCTCTATCGCACACTCCGCCAGATCCTTGCCGAAGGATCACTTGGCGAGATTTCCCGCATCACCTGGCTCGTCACCGACTGGTTCCGCACGTGGGCCTATTACGCCTCGGGGGGTTGGCGCGCCACGTGGGCCGGCGAGGGAGGCGGCGTGCTGATCAACCAATGCCCGCACAACCTCGATCTGATTCAGTGGATCACCGGCCTCTCTCCCAGCCGCGTCACCGCGGTGGCGGCAATCGGCAAAACACATCCGATCGAAGTGGAAGACGAGGTCAGTGCCATTCTCGAGTATCCCAACGGGGCCATCGGTCACTTCGTCACCACCACCGGCGAAGCGCCCGGCACCAACCGCCTGGAAATCTGCACCGATCGGGGAAAGCTGATTGCCGAGAATGGAAAACTCGTCCTTCACGAAACGGCTCAAAGCGTGCGCGCGGTGCGAGAGACGAGCACTGAATCGTTCGCCCAAATTCCGGCCACCTTGAAAGAAATCGCGATCCCTGCCGGGTCCAGCGAAGGCCATCAGATCATCACGCAAAATTTTGTAAACGCGATCCGGCACGGCGAGCCGTTGATCGCGCCGGGCGAAGACGGCGCTGCCGCGTTGGAACTCGGCAATGCGATGCAGATGGCCGGGCTGACGCGCAAAGCCGTCGAGCTCCCGCTCGACGCGGATGCGTTCGATCGTTTCCTCGCGGACATGACCGCGCGCTACGGGGGAAAGAAAGCGCTCAAGACCGTCGAAAGCGGGCCAGCCGACATGTCGTCGTCCTTCCGCGCGCCGTGAACGGCGGCGCGAACCGGCGCAGAACAGGCGCCGCACTGTCCGAGCGTCCCGCGTGTAGCCGCCGAGCTTGCTCGCGGTTTCCCGTTCGCACAAACCGCGAGCAAGCTCGGCGGCTACACGAAGTACGCAGGGATAGGATCTTACATCAACCAGACTCTCCCTCCGTCAAAACGATCCGCCCAATGTCTGCGCATATCCCGTCATCTCCAGATATCCCAATCCGATGCGCTGCCCTCGCGCACCGATCGCCTCCGCCGCACCCTCGTAATAAATTACGTTTGGCGAGCGCACCGGCCGCAACTCCTGATCTTCGAACCGCGTTTTTACGATCATCGGTTCCACGCCCGCAATCTTCACTGCCCACTGCTGGGGATACGCGCCGCCCGATGCGGAACTCTTCCACGTTTCAGAGCCCTCCAGATCGATCTCGCTGCCGGGGATGTAGCGGGTGTGGCCGTCGGGCGTCACTTCAGTTGCGAAGGCGAAATCGGATTTGCCGGCGGCGTCGCGCATGCGGTAGATCATCAGGTCGGTGCCGTTGTCCAGCTGCAGACACATCCAGTCCCAGCCGACCTGGCCCTTGGAAAGTTGGTTGCTGGAGAACTCGTGGTCCATCCAGCTTAACCCCGCGACGGCGTAGGACTGGCCCGAGACAGTCAGCGTGCCTTTGGTGCCGAGACGCGTGAGGGAGTAATAGTAAGACGCCTGCCCGGTCTCGCGGCCTTTGCCGCTCAGGCCACCGGGGCCTTGAAAGATCGGACCGCGCTCGACAGTGCACTCGAGTGAGATGGCGCAGTCGTCCCCGGTGGCGCGGAGGTGGATGACGCCATCGTCGCTCTGGCGCGCCGACCAGTCGAGAAGGGCGACGTCCAGACCGCGATCGGACGCCATCGCCAGTCCGTCGCGGGCGCGCGAGCTTTCATCGGCGATGACGTACTTTTCCGCCTGGATATCGGCGACATGCGCGTGAGCGAAATATAGATCCGTCGCCGCCCAGCGGCTTGCCCTTCGCGGTGCCGATGGCGCAACGGAAGTTCGAAAGAACGTGAGCTCAAATCCAAACGGGCGATGATCGGCGGTGCTGAGATTGCCGGTGAAATACCACCATTCAGTGCGAAAGCCGTCGTGCCGGCCATGATCGCGCGGGAAGGACCATTCGCGCGGCTTCAGCGCCTGCTGGAACCCATCATCGACGCCGGCCGCGCCGAGAGTGGCGCAGAGGAGAAACAGCGTCAACAATATCCAAAGCTGACTCTGACGCAGGCGCGGGCTCAGAACCCGATCGCCGCGTCGTTCGTTGCTAGGTCTTTCGTCACTCCATCGGGTACGAATGAGCATCTTATCTTACTCCTGCCGCAGGCTTCGCGCCGGCGGGTCGCGGCGCAGACGATAGATCGGATAGATCGCGGCCAATAGCGCGGCGATCAGCGACCAGCTCAGCGCGTCGCCCCACAGTCGCGGCTGAACGTGCATGGGAATGCTCCACCCGAAGGAGCGATATTGAATGACGTACGCCAGCAGATACGCCAGCGCGGTCCCCGCGGCCGATGCCAGCAGCGAGGCGACGATGGCGATGATGATTCCCTCGAACGCAACCCACAGCGCAGTCTGTGTTCCCGACATTCCGATTGCCCAGAGCACGCCGTACTCTTGCTGTCGGGCCATCGAGAGTGAGAGCAGGGCGCCGGCCAGCCCGCAAAACGCCACGCCGCCGGCCATCCAACCGAGAACATCCGTCACGCGAAACGTGCGGTCGAAGATGCGCGCGGTTTCCCCCTTCACATGTGCGTAATCATGCACGAGCACCGGATATTTGGGCTCGAGTTCTGCCGCCCAGCGGGTTACCACTTCGTGCACATTCGCCGGGTTGCGCAGGCGCACGTGGATGGCTTCCACGCCATCGTCTTTCCACAGGCGGGTGTACGCCGTGCGATCGAGCAACGCCTCGCCGCGATCCGAGGCAAAATCGAAATAGACGGCAAAAACCTTGAATCGCGCAGGACCACCGGGCGTATCGAGCGTGATGACGTCACCCTGGCTGGCTTTGATCTTCCCGGCCAGCGGCTCGCTGAGAAGCAGATCGTGCCGCGGGTCAAACTTCTGCCCGCGTGGCGGCGCTAATCGGAAAGGAAGCATTCGGTCATCGAGCAACGTTGCCACTTCCGTGCTGACCAGACTCGTTGAAACGCCGTCGAGTTCGAGGGGGCGGCGGCAATAGAGCAAGTTCTCGGCCGTTTCCGGCTGCTGCGATACCCATCGCACCACCTGCGGATCGAGCGTGGAATCAACGTGGTAGTCGATGAGCAGCTCCGGTCCGATGAACACATCCGATCGGAAGCGCTGATCGAGCCATTGCAGAACGGCTGAGCGAAAGGAGGTGACCATCGTGAGCAGGGCGACGTTCATCGCCATCGCCAGCATCATCGCGGCAACGGCGACGCCGGTGACGCGCAGGCCATGCGCAACGCCCGCCGCCGCCATCTGCACGGAGACGGCGCGCACTCCGCGGCCCACGCCGCCGATCAACGTGGCGATTGTCCAGGTTGCAATCGGGCAGAGCATCGCGAAACCAAGCGCGGTGAGAAACGCCATCACGAATCCCACGCGCGGCGAATTCCCCGGCAAGCGGTTGAGCAGCACGGTCATAACAAGACAAGCCGCGCCGACGGGCACCAGCAACCATGCCGAGCGACGCGAGTGGCTTCGCTGGGCGCTCGGCCGCAGGCTGGTGATCGGCGGCGTGCGCGTCGCCAGCCAAAGCGGAACAGCCGCGCCGATCAGCCCGCTGACGAGGGCGATGATCGCCCCCTTGATGATCATCGCGCCGCTCAGCGTTGCCGCCGGCGGCCGAATGGCGGCGTAAAGATCGTTGATGGTGTCACCGACATAACCGACCATTGCCGCGCACAGCGCCCACCCGCCGAGGATCCCCAGCACCGCGCCGGCGGCGGAAAAGGCGATGGCCTCGATCAGATAGATGCCGGCAAGCTGCGTTCGCGAGCTGCCCAGACAGCGCAGCACCGCCAGCGTCTTGACCCGCTGCTGCACGGAAACGAGCATCGCGTTATAGACAATGAAGATGGCAACGAAACTGGCCATCAGACTCAGCGCGTCGAGATTCAGCTTGTAAGCGGCGATCAGTTCCTCGAGCTGATTGGCCCGATCAGACACCGAGTGGAGGACAAGCCCCGTTGGCAAACTCGCCGCCACCGAGGCGTCCTGACCGGCCGTGAGGCGCAGATCGATTCGATCGATCTGGCCGACGCAGTTCGCCAGTTCCTGCGCGGTGGACAGATCGGCAATGACCAGATCCTCCAATTGTGCGCGGAACGGCCCGGTGATCTTCGCAATTGCTACCACGCGCACCGTCTGCACGCGGTTGCCGACGTTGAGACGCACATCCGATCCGACGCTGGCGTGCAGCACGTCCGCCAATTCATCCGCCAGCACGACCGTGTTCGGCTCGGTGTAGAACGCGCGGAACGCTTTCTGGTCCCCCCGCGGATCGAAGACGGTGAAGGGCCGCGTCTGGCTGTCGGCAAACGGGTCAACGCCCAGCAGACGAATGACGTGCGGAGCATCATCGTCGTCGAGCGCGGTCATGCGGCGATCGATCACCGGCGTCATCGGCCAGGGATGATGCACGCGGGCCAGCGCGATGTATTGTTCGTCGGTCAAAGCGCCTGCAGTGGCGGTAATGCTGTGCGTTGCGCTGCCCGAGACGCTTTCCACCGCGCCGCGGAAGCTGGCGACGCTGGCCGTCACCGCGCCGTCGATGCCGACCGCGACCGCCACCCCCATCGCCACGCCGATGATGCACAACGCCGCTTCCAGCAAATGCTTGCGGAAGTGTCCCCTGGTCAATCGCAGCGCCAAGCGGATCACGTGCCGCCCCCGGAAATGACCCGGCCGTCTTCGAGCACGAGCCGCTTGTCGCATCGGCCTGCCGCTTCATCGGAATGCGTGGCCATCACCACGGTCACCCCAAACTCCCGCGGCAGCGTCTGCAACAGATCGAGAATCTCGCGCCCCGTCTGCACGTCAAGATTTCCCGTCGGCTCGTCCGCCAACAACACTGCCGGTTGATGCACGACCGCGCGGGCGATGGCGACCCGCTGCTGCTGACCGCCGGAAAGTTCATCCGGATACCGTCCTGCCAGGGCGGTCAAGCCCAGGCGATCGAGCAACCGCTCAACGGTACCACGTTCCGACCGGCCAAACTTCCGGTCGAGCATCAGCGGCAGCGCCGCATTTTCCAGAGCCGTCAGGCTCGGCACCAAATGAAACGCCTGGAAGACATATCCCAGTTTTCGCCGTCGGAACAGAGCGAGCTTTCCCTCCGACAGGGCCGTCAACTCGCAACCGGCGATCCGGACCGAGCCCGTCGTCGGGCGATCGACGGCGCCCAGCAAATTGAGCAGCGTCGTCTTGCCCGATCCGCTGCGCCCCATCAGCGCCACCATCCGCCCACGGCCGATGGTGATGCTCACGTCCGTGAGCGCTGCAACTTTGGCCGCGCCCTGCCCGTACCATTTGCTCGCATGAGCCAGAACAATCGCATCGGTTGGACTCTCCGCCATGCACGGCATTCCTTTCTGATGCCTCACAATAGGCGGATTGGCAGTGATGGCAAACACGGGTGCTCCGCAACGTCAACCGTTGTGCGTGTTGTGCGTGTCGTTGCCAAAGTCGCATTCTGGACGACAATGACGCGCGCGGCCCCTCACCCCGGCCCTCTCCCCATGAGTACATGGGGAGAGGGGGATGGAATGAAATGGGATGGGATGGGATTTGATGAAGAGAAGGCAGCGAGTGCATAAGGTGATTTTGCAGCGGGCTCGATCGATGCGCGTCGGGCCGACAAGCGCTGAAGACGTCCTATGGGAACGGCTGCGCGATCGTCGTCTGAAGGGGTGGAAATTTCGGCGCCAATTCGCATTTGAAAGCTTTATTCTCGATTTCTATTGCGCCGAAGCGAAACTCGTAGTTGAAGTCGATGGGCCGATCCATCTTGAGAAGAAGAATTACGATGAGGATCGAACGATCTGGCTGGAGGTGTCGGGATTCAAGGTCGTGCGATTTACCAACGCACGGGTAATCGACCGAATCGAGGAGGTTCTCTCCGAAATCGACCACCACTGCCGCGCGCGCATCTCCCCTCGCCCCGGTACGCCGGGGAGAGGGGCCGGGGGTGAGGGCCACGGGGTGAGGGACGCAAGGGTGACGCCCGGCAACACGATCCCGGCGAGGCACCATCGTGAGGCGTTTTGCTGCGTGAGATACAATACTCAACCGTGCTGAATCGTCGCGTTGTTTGGGAAATAGTACTGCTCTCCCTCGGCGCCGTCATGCCTTTGGCGGCGCGCGCCGCCCCTACGCCGGCGAATTATGACTGGGCGCGATGGCGGACGTTTTGGTCATTTCAGCCGGTCGTGAAACCGACGCCGCCGGCCGTCGAGAATCCGTGGTGGGCGGGCAATCCGATCGATCAATTCATTTTTGCCCGCCTCAGCCGTGAGGGACTCAAGCCAGCGGCCGAGGCGGACCGGGCGACGCTGATTCGGCGGGCGACGTTTGATCTTCTCGGGATTCCGCCGACGGCGACGGAAATTCGCCAGTTTGTCGCGGATGCCTCGCCGGATGCGTATGAAAAACTGATCGATCGGCTGCTCGCATCTCCGCATTACGGAGAACGGTGGGGGCGCCACTGGCTCGATGTGGCCCGCTATGTTCCGGGGCGCATCACGTTCACCGGCATTCCGCACACCAGCGGCGATCAGGCGTATCGCGATTATGTGGTACGAGCTTTCAACAATGACAAACCATACAACCAGTTCGTTACCGAACAGCTTGCCGGCGATCTGCTTCCCGCGGCCAAGGATCGCCAGCAGGAGTTCGATCAGATCATTGCGCCGGCATTTCTCTCCATCGGGGCGTGGTTCGATCAGGAAACGGATCCCAACCGCCTGAAGCTGGAGATCGTCGATGATCAGATCAGCACCACCTCGCAGGCATTCCTCGGGCTCAGCGTGGGATGCGCGCGCTGCCACGATCATAAGTTCGATCCAATTCCAACCAGCGACTATTACGCCTTGGCGGGGATCTTCGGCAGCACGAAAGTCATCGGTCAGCTCAATGACTACTGGCGCGACGGACGCACCCGGCTCCTGCGCCCGCTGGCGATGCCGGATGAAGTGGCGACGAATGATCGCATCTCCGCCGACATTGACCGGATCAGGGAGCAACGGTGGAAACTTCTCAGCGATGCGCGGGCTCAGTTTATTGCGCGCTGGGCATCGCGGGAGGTGGACTACCGCGCTGCGGCCGATAAAGTCCCGCATCCCTTCGAGAAAACATTTAAGGCTGAATATTTTGACGGCGAACACAATCTGCGGATCGCGCAGCTCTCCCGCGACGGCATCGCGGTCAATGTGCTGGAGACGATGACGCCGGTCGATCAGTGGGCGAAGTACCAAATCGAAGCGCCGGAAGACGGCCCGTATGTGATCGAGGCCTTCTATTGCACCGGCGAGAAAACGCCGCTGCTCGTGGAGATGAACGGAAGTGCCGTTGCAACCGATGCGCTTAGCCAGCCGACTGGCGGATGGGATCTGAAGTTCGAGCGATGGGAGCAGGTTGCCCGTTGCGATCTGCGGTCTGGCTTGAATTTCCTGCGCATCACCGCGAAGCAGGGAAGTTTCCCGCATCTCGATCGGCTGCGAGTGCGGCGCGAGCGGCCCGAAGACGACAAGGGGTTGGAAATGGTTGCCGCCGCACGAGGGCTCGATTCGGTGTTGCTTCAGCAGTTTCTGCTCGATCCGCAGGACCCATGGCCGACGACGTCCGGTATGGTCTGTTACCTCGATGCGAAGCAGACGCAGATGCTCGCGGAGCTTGATGCCAAGATCGATAGCCTTGAGGATTGGCGGCGTCCCTGCGACCTGGTGATCTCCGTTGCGGATCAATTCCAACCCGCGGATATGCCCATTCATGTCCGCGGCGACACCTACGCGGTTTCGCCCCGGTCGGTGCCGCGCGGCGTGCCACGGCTGCTGGATGGCGCGCTGCCGCCGCCGTCAATTCCACCCAGCCGGAGCGGGCGGCTGGAACTGGCCCGGTGGATGACCGACCCGCGCAATCCGCTGACCGCACGGGTGATGGTCAATCGGATCTGGCAATGGCATTTCGGGCGCGGGATCGTCGCCAGCAGCTCCGATTTCGGAAGCCGGGGTGAGGCGCCATCGCATCCCGAACTGCTCGACTGGCTCGCCGCCACGTTTGTCGAGCGCGGCTGGTCGATCAAACAGATGCACAAGCTGATCATGATGTCGGCGGCTTATCGCATGTCGAGCCAGCCGAGCGAAAATGAGGCTGCGATCGCGGCGAAGATCGATCCGGAGAACAAGCTGCTGAGCAGCTTTCGCCGGCAGCGGCTGGACGCCGAAGAGCTTTACGATGCAATGCTCTGCTCGGCGAATCTGCTGCTGCCGCAGCCGAACGGGCAGCCGCTGGACGTGGAGAAATCGAAGAACCGTGCGATGTATGTGCTGGCGTCGAATCGTGCGCCAAAAGGCCTGGGGCCGGAAATCCGCAAGATGTTCCCGCTGTTCGATGACGATCCCTCAGGCATGTCGATCGCCGTGCGACCGACATCAACAACCCCGGCTCAGGGATTGTTCTGGCTCAACAGCCCCGTCGCCTCTTACTACGCGGGGCGATTCGCCGAGCGACTACTGAAGATGGACAAACTCAGCGATCGCAAGCGGGTGGAGATGGCGTTTCTGATTGCGGTGGGGCATTCAGCTGGTGACGAGTTGCTGGATGCTTCGCTGGAATATATAGAGCGCGAGGTTGCGGCTGGCGCAAGCCCACAGGAAGCATGGACGCAACTGTGCCAGGCGATGTACGCCAGCGATGAGTTTCATTATGAGGATTAAGAAGGTGCGGCAGCAAGCCGACGAGTCGGGTGGATAGCTGGACCGATTGTAGCCGGTAACGCGTTTGTTTCATCCATGCTTTCGCCCGGGCCGTCCGGGCCGTGACTTGTACTATCTGCCTGCACCGCCTAAAGTGACCAGTCCAGCTTATGCAACCCACGGCGGCGCTGTTCATCACCTGTCTGACGGACCAGTTCTATCCGCGCGTTGGCGTGGCCGTTACCAAAATTCTCGAGCATTACGGCTGGCGCGTCGAATTTCCCGAGGCCCAGACCTGCTGCGGCCAGCCGTTTTTTAACAACGGCTTTCATCCCGAGGCGCGCAAGCTCGCCGAGCGGATGATCGAGATTTTCGAGCCGTACGATTATGTCATCACGCCCAGCGGCTCTTGCTGCGCCATGGTGCGCGAGCAATTTCATCATCTGTTCAAGAACGATCACGCGTGGGAGCCGAGGATGCATAAGGTCAGCTCGGTCACGCATGAATTTGTTGAATTCCTGCACAAGGTGCTGAAACTCGATCTCTCGGCGATCTCTCTGCCGACCAAGCGCCGGACGTCGTATCACTATACCTGCCATCTTCGCGGGATCGGGCTGAAGGACGAAGGGGTCCGGCTGCTGCAACAGATCGGCAACGTGGATTTTGTGCCGCTGGAGCGCACGGATCAGTGCTGTGGCTTCGGCGGGACGTTTGCGATGAAATATCCCGAGATCAGCGGCGCGATTGTGGAAGATAAAGTAAAGTGCATCGAGCAGACCAAGGCCGAGGCGCTGGTCTGCAACGACGCCGGGTGTACGATGAACATTTCCGGGATGTGTCATCGCAGCGGAGTGTCGACGCAAGTGGTGCACATCGCCGAGCTGATTGCCGAGGCGCTGGGGATCGATTGCGGCGGCTGGTGAGCGGAAGAAACGATGGAGAGTGATCCAAACACGCAGCATTTCCTCGAAGAGGCGCACGCCTCGAAGTTTGATTTTCATTCTGTGAGCGTGAAAGCGGCGGGGGACGAGCGCCTGCGCCGCGCGGTCAACAACGCCGTGGTTCGGCAGGACACCGGCCGGAAGCAGATTCTGAGCCTGATGCCCAATCCGCTGGACTTGCGCATCCTGGCCGGCGACATCAAGCAGCATGCGCTGGATCATCTCGACTTTTATCTGGATCAGGTTCGTGCCAACGTCGAAAGGAATGGCGGTCAGGTTCATTTTGCATCGACGGCCGAAGAAGCGCGCCGGATGATCGTCGAGATAGCCCGCAGCCGCGGACTCAAGACGTGCATCAAGAGCAAGTCGATGGCCAGCGAGGAAATCGAGCTGGCCCACGCACTGGAGCAGGCGGGGATGGACGTTGTCGAGACGGACCTCGGCGAGTTCATTTTGCAGATCGACAAGGACAAACCAAGCCACATCGTTACGCCGATCATTCACAAAGACCTCAGGTCGATCGCGACGCTGTTCAGCAGCTACTTCAAGACGCCATACAACGAAGACCCAAAAAGTCTGACGATGCAGGCGCGGGTCTATCTGCGCGACAAGTTCCGCCGGGCGGATTTGGGGATCACCGGCGGGAATTTTCTCGTGGCGGACACCGGGCAGGTTTGCGTTGTCGAGAACGAGGGGAACGCCCGGCAGAGCGTGACGACCCCGCGCGTGCTGGTCAGCCTGGTTGGAATCGAAAAGATCGTTCCGCGGGAGGTCGATCTGTCAGTCATGCTCAAGCTGCTGGCGCGCAGCGCGACGGGACAGGCGATGACGGTTTACACGAGCCTCTTCGGCGAAACGCGACAGTCCGGCGAGCGCGACGGACCGGAGGAGTTTCACCTGGTGCTGCTTGATAACGGCCGAAGCGAAATCCTCGCCGGGCCATATCGGGAAACATTGCGGTGCATTCGCTGCGGAGCGTGTCTCAACGCATGCCCGATCTACCGCAACATCGGAGGGCATGCGTATGGAAGCGTCTATCCCGGGCCGATCGGCGCGCTGATCACGCCGTTGTTCCAGGGCCTGGGGAATTTCAAGGATCTGCCGCAGGCATCGAGTTTGTGCGGAGCGTGCTACGAAGCGTGTCCGGTCCGGATTGACATCCCCAAGCATCTGATCAATCTCCGGCGCGACATCGTCACGCAGCATCTCAACAGCGCGACTGAAAGGGCGATTTATCGCGTCTGGGCGTCGGGATTGCGCTCGCCGTTCATCTATAAGTGCGTAGCAATGTTCCAGAAGTGGGACCTGCGCCGGCGGTCGAAGAAGACCGGTTGGGTACGGAAGCTGCCGTTCGTCGGGGCGGGATGGACGCAGATTCGCGACATGCCGGCGCCGGCGGCCAAAACGTTTCATCAGATGTGGGCGAATCGGAAGAGCGGACAATGAACGACCCCTCGGGTGTCATGAATAAAGTGCGCCGCGCGCTGGGACGAAGCGAGCCGCTTGCCTCCGCGCCGACTCCGCCAGCGATCGAGGACAAGATCACGCGCCTGGCATTCGCGGATGGTCGCCTGCCGGAGTTGTTCACAGCCCGGGCGACGGCCAACAAGATGCACGTCCAGATGACCGAGCCAACTGCTCTGCTTCCCCGGCTGATCGCGCTGCTTCAAACCAGCACGGCGCGACGCATCGCCGTGCCGGAGTCGGAATCGCTGGATCGGCTGGGCATCCCGGCAGGTTTGCGCGAGGCAGGTTTCGAGGTGGCGCGATGGACGGAGGTGACGCTCGACGAGCTGTATGATTTCGACTGCGCAGTCACCGACGTGTACAAGGCGGTGGCGGAGACGGGAAGTTTGGTCATGCGCTCATCGCCGAAGCACGGGAGAGCGCTTTCCCTGGTGCCGCCGATGCATGTTGCGATCGTCGAGCGGGGGAATTTCTTGCCCGATCTGATCGATCTGTTTGCCTTGTTGAGAAAAGAGGGAAATTCCGCCGGGATCACGATCATTTCCGGGCCGTCGAAGACCGCGGATATCGAATTGAACCTCGTCACCGGCGTACATGGGCCCGGGGACGTGCAGGTGTTTGTTCTGCCGTAGGAATCGGCCGAGCAGCGGAAGTTCGAACGACTTACCCCCTCTCCCGGTACTCCGGGAGAGGGTTGGGGTGAGGGTGATTTTGAATGTCGAACGATGTTTGTCGCTCGAAAAAACCCACACCCCAGCCCACTCCCGGAGTACCGGGAGAGGGAGTGAGTTCCGCACGGGCCTCGATCAATTCAAGACATTGCGACGCAACTTCAAACGCGGCGTGGGGGCGCGCGATCCGCCGGGCGTTGCCGCGGAGTGTTTCGAGTCGGCCGCGCTCGCTGAGGACGGAGGTCAGCTTGTACGGGAGGCTGGCGAAGTTGTTGACTTTGACAGCCGCGCCGTTTTCCAAAAGGAAATCTGCATTGCGGGTTTCCTGACCCGGGATGGGGTCGATGATCAGCATCGCCGCCCCCCGCGCCAATGACTCCGAAGCCGTCAGCCCGCCCGGCTTGGAAATCACAACGTCGGCTGCCGCCATCAATTCGTCCATCTGCTCGGTAAATCCGAGAATGTGGCGCACGTGCCGCGATGGACAGGTCATTCGCCGCAGGTTTTGCCGCAGCTTTTCGTTTCGGCCGCAGACCATGACGATCTCAAGGGGCATGGCGACATCCACCAGCGATCGATGCACCTTTTCCACCGGACCAAAACCCGCTCCTCCGGCCAATTGCAGCACCACCGGACGCGTGCTTCCGATGCCGTGGCGACGGCGGCATTCGACAGGCGATTTGAACTCGGCGAAGCTGGGGTGGATCGGAATACCCGTCACTGAGACGTCCGCGCTCGGCACGCCCCATGCGGCCAGATGAATCGCGCCTTCCTCGGAAGCGACGAAATATTTTTCGCAGGGCGGATTCACCCAGAGCCGGTGCGTGTCGAAGTCGGTGGTGACCACCGCCTGTGGGAAAGTGATCCGCTCGGCGAGGCGAAGCGTGGCGATGATCTCCGCGGGCAGAAAATGGGTGCAGATCGCCAGGTCCCACGGCTGGCGGGTCACCCGGTCGACCAGGCGCTGCAGATTCATCATCGACAGCGAGAGCCGGACGCGATCGATGCGCGGGCTTTTGATCGGCTGGTCGAGGCGATCGTACAGATAGCCCACCACGTGCGGAGCGCGGTCCACCAGACCGAAATAGCCTCGCCCGTACATTCGGCGAAACGCCCGGTTGGTGTCGTCGAGCACGTCAACGTATTCGATGATCGCATCAGGACGGACGCGGTGCAGGGCCAGATGCAGAGCCTGGGCGGCTCGATTGTGTCCGGTGCCGACGCTCGCGCTGAGAATCAGAATGCGAGGACTCATGAGGTGGTGACCTCCACGTCAGACGCGGCTCGACGGGGCGAAGCGGCTCCATCCGGGCGAGCGACCGCACCGGATCGCTCGAGTTGCGCCGCGACGGCACAGGCATATTGATCCCAGAGCATATCAAACACCCGCGACCGCGCGAAGCGGGTCATGCGCTGCGGAGCGGTGCGGGCCATCCGCTGCCGCCGCAGTTCATCATTCAGCAAGGCATCAATCGCGTCGGTCCACTCCCGCGGCTGGCTGGCGGAGAGAACCATCCCGCTGACCGCGTCGTCCATCATTTCGCGTGATGCGCCTTGATCGCTGACGAGAACCGGCAACCCGCAGGCCTGCGCTTCGATCACTGTCTGGGCGGCGCACTCGATCGCCGAAGGGAAGAGAAGCAAATCGCTGGCGGCATAGTCGGCCGCCCGCTCCGCGGCGCTGTCGGCTGCTTCGGACCGACCGGGGTTGAAGTACGCGGGCAATTTTTTCAGTCGCGTTTGCATCGTGGAAAGATATGGCCCGTCGCCCATGACGATGAGGGCCACATCCCGGCGGAGCGTGCAGAGCCGTTCGAAGGCATCCGCGACCAGACGCAGATTGCTCTCGACTGTAACCTCGCCGCGGTATAGGAGCGTGTGCGGCTCATGCACCCCGCGGCGCTGCCAATGTTGGGGATCGCGGAGCGGCGCTTCAAAAAGGGACGCGTCAAATTCTGCCGGGAGCATCGACATCTTTTGAGCACTGACGCCCAGCGACTGGAGGAGCGACTGCGACGCGCGGCTGCGCGTGAGAACGGCATCCGCCTGCTGATAGAACCAGCCGGCAGCCGCGGTAATCGAGAGTCCCAGACGATAATCCCCCGTGGCGACGCGGATGATGCCCGGCACGTCTACTTGAAATGCCGCGACAAACGGAACTCGCAGCATCCTGGCGGCGACGAGGGCGAGAAGGCCCATGGGACCGAAAGTTTCGGCGTGGATAACGTCAAACTGCTGGCGATCGACCCATTCGAGGACCTCGGCGATCGGTGGGAGCGTAAGACGCTGGCTCCCCAATGGCGCAGAGGCGAGAGGCGTAAAGTTTTTTCGCCACGGCTCAGCCGACGCGGGTTGGGCGTCGCAGGTGTGAACGCGGACGCTCAGCCCGCGCCGATCGCCCGCCGTGGCAATCGAGCGGGTGAATCGCTGCAGATCCCCGGATCCGTCGAACGTGTCGGTGAAGATTCCCACGCGGAGCGACGCCGGGTTGCGATCGGCGCCGTAGCCGGTAATGCGCGGAAAATGAGCTCGCTCGCGGTTCTGATGGAACAGGGCGAAGTAGTACGGGAACATGAGCAGTTGCTGGCCGAAGATTGCTGAGATCGCGTCGAAGACTGGTGCCAGGTCGCCGCGCTGAATCCCCTCCGTGACGGCTGCAACAATGCCCGCGGTGACGTCGCGGTTCAGCGCTGCCATGAGCGCGAACAGCGCGTCATGTTCCGCCAGGGGCGCGCGGCCGCAGCGCAGGGCATCACAGATGGCTCCGTGCTGACCGAGGCGGGAGGTAAGCGAATTTTCCATCAACTCGCCGAGCATCTCGGCGCCGCCGTGCGGCTGTGACGCACCGCGGAAGCCCCGTGTGATTCCCCGGCGGACGCGCCTTCCGATCCGGCGGAGTTTCGTTTTGGCCGCCATGGCGATCATGTCGCGCTTGCGCATGGCCCGGTTGCTGCCGACGAGCATCTGCAGCATGTCATTGTTCCCCATTCGCTGAGCGGCGTAGCGAGCGGCAACCCCGAGAAAATTATGGGCGAGTTTAATGCTCGATCCGGCTTCGCCGCCGGGCTGGCAACGCGCCGTCCGAATACATTCCAGCAGATCGGCGATCGTGGTGCATTCGGCGGGAAATTCGGTCCAAGTGCGGCCGACGTTCAACAGGGCGTGATCGTCGCTACCGCCGGTCCGGGATTTCTTCCACGGCTCGCTCCAGCGCACGGGCAGCTTGTGCCGCCGTGCCAGCAAGTCGATGGCCTGGGGTGTCAGAGCGTCGATCACCGGCTCGAAGGCGTCGCGATGGGCCGGGCTGTGCGCCCCGTTGAGACACTCGAAACCTTTGAACAGCAGGATCAGACGTTCGAGGTGCCACCGCTCAAGCACGTCGTTTTGGCGGTAGACTGGGTGAGCCACCGAGTGGGCGAGTTGTTGCTCCTCGACGTACCGGGCGACTTCATAGATGTCGGAAGCGACAGCCTGGAGCGCGACGTGATCTTCGCGGGAGAGGCCCCAGACAAGTACATGCATTTTGCACCCGTCTTCGGGAAAATAGCAGGTAACCTCTTCCCCGGAGAGGACGTCGGTATGATGAAGAATTTGAGCCACGCCATCCACCGAGTCGTGATCAGTGATAGTGGCGAAGTCCATGCCCCGGCTTTTCGCCTGGAGATAGACATCGGGTGGTGCGCTGAAACTCTCCGGACAGCCGATGGCGATCAATGCCGCCTCATCAGCCTCAGTGCTGGCGATGCTGTGGCAGTGAAGATCGGCCCGTTTAACGCGCAGACTGAACGTGTGGTGTGGCATCATGGCCTGCTCCATTCGGCGGCGGCGGCCAGATAAAGTCGCTGCCGCATTCCTTGAATGCTCGCTCGGGGCTCCATCCCCGGGGCAGGGCGTTGGAGGGACTATCGCCACGGGATGTGAATATCCTGTGGATAAGGTGTTAGCATTTCAAAAATACCACTCCATGTTGCGGTTTTTCGGCCGGAAGGGCTACGAATTGGGGCTACAGATCGGATAAACGGATCGCCGTTGCATTTTAATTGCCGCTTTGGGCCGACGGGAAGGCGCGGGGGATGGTACAATCACACGCTGTGCGCGCTAACACGAATAGTAAGGAAAGAGGAATTTGGCGATGAGCCGTTTAGATTTCAAGGCCGAACTGATGAAGAGCGTGCGTGACTGCCTAGATCGCGGGCCTGGGTACGCTCAAGAGATGGTGGTACTCCGTGAAACAGCAGAGAGGCTGCGCATCACAGACCTGGACGAGCAACAGCGCATGTTGACATGCTGGCACGACCTATTCAACTCCGGAGAGCTGTCGTGGGGGTACGACATCGATAATCCGAACGCTCCGTTCTTTCATTTGTCGCATCGACTCGCAGGTTGACCCTGTTGCCATCCCTTGGCGAGGCTCGCGATGAACCAGGATGTGCGACTTCGCAACGGCATCGCGATTCAGAGTCGGACGACTTGGTACCGAATCGTTCAGCCATTGGGGGCGGGGGTAAACGCATCCACACATCTGGTCGTTGCTCATCGCATGCTGCAATTCGCACCGGAACAGCGCGATTCCGCGGAGCGATTTATAGATCCCTGGCAGGGTATTTTTCAGGAAGCGGTGGCTCGCGCACTGGCTGCGGAAGGAAGAGCGTTCTAGCGCGTCTACGCACGGGAGCCACTGCATCGTGGAGAAGATTCAACCGACATTGGACGCGCTTTCGGAAGAAGAAGCGGACTTCCGCGCCGGTGCCGTTCGGCTGCATCGCCGCTCAATATTGCCGCGAGGGGCACCCTGGGCCCGGCTGGTTATTTTCCACGGGTATGGGGATCACGGCGGGCGATATCGGCATCTGATGAGGTGGTTCGCGGCGCGTGGTCTGGCGTGCCAGGCGTTTGACCAGCGCGGTCACGGAAAGGCATTGGGACGCCGCGGGTTTGTTCGCCGTTGGGATGAATTTCTTGATGACGCCCGGGCCGCGATGGAAGAGGAAGATCGGCTTTGGCGCGCGGGCATCACCCCCTCTCCCGGTACTCCGGGAGAGGGTCGGGGTGAGGGTGATTTCGAGCACCAGCGATGCCAGATGCCTGAAAACACCCTCACCCCTGCCCTCTCCCGGAGTACCGGGAGAGGGGGTAGACAACCTGAATTTCTGCAGCTGCCTGTGAGTACTGCGCCCAGGTTCATACTCGGTCATAGTCACGGCGGGCTCGTGGTGGCGATGGGCGTGATTCGCGACATGCTCCGCGCCGATGGGGTGATTCTTTCCTCGCCGTATTTGCAGAGCGGCGTGCCTGTGCCGGCGGGACGGCTGGCGTTGGCACGGGCGGTGGGACTCGTGATGCCGTGGGCGCGGTTTGGATCGCGAATTCAGGAGACCTGGATATCGAGCGATCAGCAGATGTTGGCCGACTCCCGGGCCGATCCGCTGCTGCTGCGCACCGCCACGCCGAGATGGTACGTCTCGATGCTTGCCGTGCAGGAGGAGGCACGCCGTCGCGCCGCGGAGTTCAGGTTGCCGTTGCTCTGCCTCACTGGAGACTGCGATTCGATGGCACTGCCCGCGGCGGTGGTGCAATTTTATGAATCGGCCGGGTCGCAGGAAAAGAAACTGATCCGATATCCGGGACTTCTGCATGAGCTGCTGCGGGAAACGCAAAGGGAATCCGTTTTCGCGGACATCTTGGACTGGATTCAACACGTGACGGCCAAGGCCGCCGGCAGTCAGATCGCCGCGGGCGCTGCCGAGCCGCCCGACGGCAGCTCTGGCGCGTCGTTGTGATGACGGATGAAGCAATATACGGCCACGATCGTCGCCGCCGCGGTGGCGAGGGATCCGCCGATGATCGTACCCAGCAAACCGAACTTCCAGATCAATGGCAGTGAGATCAGTACCGTGACGATGCCGTTGGCCACGGTGGCGAAGAAGTTAACCCGGCTGTATCCCAGGCCGTTGAGAATGGCGATTGTCATGTTCGTAATGAACATCAACGTCCAGCTGCAGACGAGAACGCGAAGGAAGCCGGGGAGCTTCTCCACGTAGTCGGGATGGGTTTTGCCGTATATCAACGACAAGCACCTTCCGGGGAAGATCGCCAGGATGCCGAAGTAGACCAGCAGCACGGCCAGACCCAGCAGGGCGTATTTGGCTCCGATGCGCATGGCGAATCGCGTTCCGCCCCCAGCGCGCGCCCGGGAAACCGAAGGGATGATCAGTCCGGTCAGTGCGGCGGTGATCGGGTTCACGAGCTTGGCGAGGTTTGCGATCACGCCAAAGTAGCCGACTGGAACGAGGCCCGCCGACAGAAACAGTGCCCAGCTGTAGCTCAGGTTCGTCACCAGCAATCCAAGGTTCGAGTAGAGAACCCAGCGGCTGAGCGTCCAGAAGTCGATCACCAGGGCTTTGAATTCAGAAAGCGGAAATCGGCGCGGCCCGATCTGCAGCGCCTGCACCAGAGCGCCACAACCGGAGGTGACCCCGATCACGGCGAAAGTGATGGGAAGCGTCAGTCGATGTCCAAGGGCAACGAGGATGACGGCCTGGACGAGGTAGCTGATGGCATCGCCGGGAATCGCCGCGGCATAACGGAGATGCGCCAGCAGCGCCCGCCGGACTGTCTCCTGAAGTTGCTGAAAGATCAGTGTGAGCGGCCCCCAGAGGAGCAGCGACGCTCCGGCGAAATAGCAGGACGTACCGAGCATCGCCACGGACAGCGGAATGCAGAGGATTGCCGTCGCGATGAGGCAGCCGCCCGCAAGCCGCTGCATCGCGGGTTTGTCGAGCACTGCCCCGCGCACCAGCAGAGGATAAACGATCAGCGCGCTCTGGAGGCTGTTGAGAAACAGCAAGACCTCCAAAATCATGCTGAACGCGCCGACCTGCTTCACGTCCGCGAGATTGCGCGCAACGAGAATGACCGTCGCATAATTCCCAATACTGACCACGGCCTGATCGGCCATGGCCCATGCCCCTTTGGACGCAAGCTTCGTGAGCATGCCGCCAAATGAGCGCGCGGGGATGGCAGGTGCCAGGGCAGGGACGGATGAGGCGACAGTGGACATAGGGGCAAGCACTGCATCGGCAGATTCGGCATGATCCTTTGAAACCGCTGGCATGCGCGCGCCTTTTGCACCGATCTTTAGAAGAAATTCCAATTACCAATCACCGGCCTCACTTCGCGCGCGGCGCGTTCATTGCCTCGATCTCGGCCTCGATTTTGGTGCGATCGAAGTCGGCGGGAATCTTCTTGTCCTGATTGGCGAGCAACTCGTCGACCGTCGGCCGCTTCGACGCAACGCCGTCGGGGGGAACGTCCCCCTTGGCGATCCAGACGATGCAGTTGAGGATGCATTTGCGGAAGTCGTCCTGCGCCCAGTTCCAATGGAAGTGACCGCCGGTGCAGCCAAACCCGCGATTGGTTGTTTCCTTGTTTTCAGAAACCCACACGATCGTCTCCGGCAGACTCTTCCCGATGTCGGCGCGCACCGCTGGATTCCCCCCATGGGCATCGTTCTTCCCCATGCGCGTGGAATCGGGGGGAACCGCATAGATGATCGGAGTGACGCCTTCCATGTTCGGGCGGAAGCGCATGTGGTAGTAGAACTCATCCTTGTTCGCGAACGGCTTCACGCCGTTGGTCACCGGGTGCTTGGGAATTTCGGCGAAATCCGCCTGCCAGACAGGATTGACCGACCAATACGTTTCGAAATATCCGCCGATCCAATCGAGAAATTCTTTGCCGCCCTGGTCCTTGGGAACCTCAACGGCGTAATGAATGCATCCGATTCCCACGCCCTTTTTCGCCAGCGCGTCCACTTCGGCCAGATGCGGAATCACCATATGGCCGCCGCCGCCGTCGCAATACATCACGATGGCGTCGGCGCCGTCGAAGGCATGCGGATCCATCGGCCAGCCATTGGTGTAAACGCGGTCGTCGAAGTCCGGCATTCCCTCCTTCAGCAGCCGGGCGAGAAGCATGCAGCCGGCTTTGTGCTCGTGCTGGGCAAAGCCGTGGCTGGGATGACCGGCGATAAACACCACCATTTTCTTCGCCGTCGCACTCGTAGTCAGATCCTTCGCCTCTTCACCGGCGCGAAGGGGCGATGAAATGATGAGAGTGGCCAGCAAACAGATCAGCAGCGATCCTGTACATGTGCGCATGGAAGATTCTCCTCGTTGAGGATCATACCTTCGAAACGGCAAAACTGTTTACGTTTACTGCCTGCTGAGGAACGCGGCCAATTCGTCGGCAGACATGAAGCTGCTTTGCCGAAGCACCATTCCGTCGGCGTCCACCACGAGAACAGCGGGGATCGTGTTGATGCCGTACCGTGCGGCCGGATCCTTGGCCCCCGGCGCATCGACGTCCATCGCCAGCGGAATGTATTTCGAGCTGGCCAGGCTTTCCACGCGGGAATCCGGCCAGGCGCTGCGCTTCATCTCCTGGCAAGGCGGGCACCACGTCGCGGAGAAGTCGATCAGAATCGGCTTGCCGGTCTTCTTCCCCTCCGCCAGGGCGGAATCGTAATCCGTGCGCCAGGGAATGTTGTCCGCCGCGGCCACCGCGACCGTCGCAGCGGAGGGAGACGACCGGAAGCAACCGTTGATGACCGGCAGACCTGTCAGCAACGCCGCGAGCACCAACCAGCCGCTTGTTTTGATGCCTCGTGTCACGCCAGTCTCCACAGCCCCGTCAGTGAATGAATCTCATCTCGCCAAAATCGGGCGCGATGTTGAGCGGGATTTTTGCCGGTTCAAAACCCGCCGGCCAATAAACGAAGAACGCCTTCCCCAGCATAAACTCCGCCGGCACCCGCCCGCCTTCTACATACGGCAACCCTTCGCTGGGAAGCTGCACGGGCGAGGTCCAGTAGCGGGCGTCTCCGCTAATAGCTGAATTGTCGCCGAGCACGAAATATTCCCCCGTGTTCAGATGCACGATTTTATCGGGGCTGGCCCAGAACGTTCGGTCGCCACGGTTCAGATAATAGATATTACGGCTGAGGCTCACGTGCTCCAGCGTGCAGTTTTGCTTCTCGCCGACGAAGCGAACGGCCGGGGCCGGCGGCGGCGTGCGATTGACGTATTCGTTGTAGAGCGCAGCCACGTCTGGGTGATACTCGGCATCCGTGGTTTCAATGACCACTTTGCCGTTGACGCGGAGCCTCACCCGATAGTCGACGTTTTCCAGTTCCAGTTGCGCCGGCGCGCTCCCCGCCAGATCGGATGACGCAACTTCACTTCCGCCGACAAGGCTTTCGTTCACAACCTGCGACGTCTGATTCTGCACCATCTTGCCGTGCAGCAGCGCAACTTTGCCGGGCGTAATCCGCGCGGTGAAGACGTCGTCACGCTTGGTCAGTTGCATGAGCAGCGCGCCCTCGCCGGAGCGGCGCGTGTAAAAACAGCTCAGCTTCAGGTCGCTGACCCAGGTCGGCTGCCAATGATTTTGCGCCAGTTCTCTTTCATCGTATGCGAGCCAGTCCGTGAGGGCGTTGGTGTCGGGATTCGCGTTGGCGTTGAAGCTCAGCCCCTGCGCGCCGTCGGGATCGTCAAGTGTGAACGCGCGCAGCGGCTGCCCCTTGTCGTCGGCGACACGCCAGGGATTGGGGCCGGCGCTGGGCGTCCAGGGATCGTGCCATGCGGTCTGCTGCACGTCCTGGCCCCGATCCAGATGCGGGAGATAGTCGTTGTTATCGATCACCCGCCACAAGCGATCCTGGGCATACGTCGGGCGGCGCTGGATCGTAAACTTGTCCGCGTTGACCACCCCGACTCCGTCGGCGGCAGATTTCAGATCCACCTTTTGCGGGGAGGTATAGACGCTTCCATCGAGAATGACCACGCTCTCGCCCGGAAGTCCCACCAGGCGCTTGATGAAGTTGACGCCGTAATCCGGATCGCGCGGATCCTGAGGGGGATCAACGGTAGGAGCCTTGAAGACCACCACATCCCAGCGGGTGGGGCCGGAGAACAGGTATAAATATTTGAGCACGAGGATGCGATCGCCGAATCGGACCGCCTGTTCCTCGTCGACCGGCATGGCGTATCCGCAGTTGGGACAGTGGTAACTGATCGGACGCCGTGGCACGCTGCTGCGGATGTCGGTTTCGTCCGACTGCCCGCTGCTGTAGCCGGCGTCCCAGGTATACCCGCAATCGGGACAGCGCATCCGCATATGCGCGCCGTACAGCGTCGGGGCCATGGAGCCGGTCGGAATGACAAAGGCCTCGACCACGAACCCGCGGAAGATGAATGCAAGGATAAACGCGACCAGGATCGATTCGACGGTTTCCTTGACGTGCGGATCATGCGAAGCGCGGTCCACCGATCGTTTGGTCGTGGACGGAGCCGGCGCGGACGATGTGGACGGAGCAGTCATCGGTGTATGGTATGCGCTCAGGACAGAGACGCCAAACAGACGCTCGAAAGTCTGCTCCCGTCCTCTCATCTCCCCGCAACCGTCGTCCTTTCCACTGGCGCCGCGGCCTGCAGTTGTCCGCGCAGTTCGCTGCGGATGGCGTTGGCGCTGTCGAGCGTCATCGATCCGTCCGGGCTGCTGCAGACGATGCAGAACAGACCTCCGCGAGAGACGAAGGAGGCGATGGGGTGGCCGGCCTCGGTCTGATCGAATGATGTACTTTTGTTGCTGGCAGGAATGATGCTGACGGGCAGGGAGAAGACCGAGACATCGTCGTTGCCGCGCTTGAAGACCAGGTGCGCGGAGTCCTGAGAGCCGACTGGGCAGATCGAGGCGCCTTTGAAAGCCCAGCCGCCGCCGAGCGGCGCAGCCAATACCGGCCAGCCGAGCCGGGCGCTAAGCGTGCTGGCGATGGCGGCGTAGTCGTCGCGGGGGATGCCGGGCATGT
>Ga0302326_10007952_pt1 | contig 23476 bp, 22 predicted proteins | sample Palsa_T0_3_FD_202264 | JGI IMG/M metagenome (GOLD analysis project Ga0302326, IMG submission 202264) | Peat permafrost microbial communities from Stordalen Mire near Abisko, Sweden - Palsa_T0_3 | ecosystem: Environmental > Terrestrial > Soil > Palsa > Peat permafrost | place: Sweden: Abisko... | reverse complement strand
CCTGGCGCACGCCTGGCGGTGCGAGCTTGGCGCGACCGTGATCGGCGTGACCGGCTCGAGCGGTAAGACCTCGACCAAGGATCTCCTGTTCGCGCTACTCAGCCCGGCTCGCCACACGGTCGCCTCGCGATCGAACCGCAATACCGAGATCGGGCTCCCGCTAGAGCTCCTCTCGGCGCCCGCCGGGACCGAAGTGCTGGTGCTCGAGATGGGGATGCGCGGGAGCGGGCAGATCACGGCGCTCGCGGCCATCGCCGAGCCCGACGTGGCCGTCGTGGTCAATGTCGGGCGGGCACACCTGGAGCTGCTCGGAAGCGTCGAGGCCATCGCCGCCGCCAAGGCGGAGCTGATCGCCGCGCTCCCGCCGGGCGGAACCGCCGTGGTGCCGTCGGACGAGCCGCTGCTCGCGGCCCATCTCCGCGAGGATGTGACCACGGTGACGTTCGGACCCGGCGGCGAGGTTCGGCTCAAGAGAGCCGACGGGGAGCGCGTCGAGATCGACCTCGACGGGACGCCGATTTCGCTCGAGGTCTCCTTCACCCAGGCCTACATGCGCCTCAACCTGCTCGCCGCCGTTGCCGCGGCGCGCGTCGTCGGGGTGACGCCGCGAGGTAGGATCGAGCCGGTGATCTCGGCCGGGCGAGGGGAGCGCCGCCGGCTGCCGGGAGGTGTCACGCTGATCGATGACTCCTACAATGCGAACCCGATCTCGATGCGCGCAGCGCTCGATGACCTCATCGCGAGCTCGGCGCCTGACTGCCGCCGGGTCGCGGTGCTGGGCGACATGCTCGAGCTCGGCCCGCAAGCACCCGAGTTCCATCTCGAGACCGCCCGGCAGGCCGACCGAATCGGGGTCGGTCTGCTCGTGACCGTGGGTCCGCTGGCAGCCGTGATGGCGAGCGCCTTTAGCCGCGAGGTCCATTCGGTACCCGACGCCCGGGCGGCCGCGGCGCTGGTGCCGGCGCTGCTGCGGGAAGGCGACGTCGTCCTTGTCAAGGGTTCGCGCGGCGTCGGGCTCGAGGCCGTCTGTCAGGTCCTGAGCGAGCCCGTGGCGGCCTGATGGATCTGCTCGGACTCGCGGCGCCGCCGGCCAGCGCGGGTGCGCTGACTGGCCGGGTCTTGATCGCCGGTACCGCGTCGCTGCTGATGTGCCTCTTCCTGAGCCCGAAGTTCATCGAATTCCTGCGCAACCGCGAGTTCGGGCAGAACATCCGCGCCGAGGGGCCGCAGGGGCATCAGTCCAAGGCCGGGACGCCGACGATGGGGGGGATCATCATCTTCGCCGCGATCGCCGTCCCGTTCCTGATCCTCTCCAAGCGCGACTGGCAGGCGACCGGTGTGTTCGGCGTCGCGCTGCTGTGCGCGCTGCTGGGCTTCGCCGACGACTACACGAAGATCGTCAGGCGTCGCTCGCTCGGATTGCGCGCGCGGACGAAGCTCGTCGTTACGGTCGCGATCTCGCTCGGCCTGTGGTGGGTCGCGACGCAGAAGGCGGGCCTGGCGCCGACGGTGAGGCTGCGGTTCGCCGACGTGACGGTCGACCTCGGGCCGCTGTATCCCGTGTTCATCTATCTCGTTGTCGCGGGGACCACGAGCGCGGTCAACCTGACCGACGGTCTCGATGGCCTCGCCGCAGGCTGCGTGTCGATCGTCTTGCTCGCGTATATCGGCATCACCTTCATCTCCGGCGAGAACGATCTTGCGGTGCTCGCCGGATGCCTGGTCGGCGGCTGCATCGGATTCCTGTGGTTCAACAGCTTCCCCGCGAGCATCTTCATGGGCGATACCGGCGCGCTCGGACTCGGCGGCGCGATCGCTGGGTTCGCGGTCATGACCAAGACCGAGGTGCTGCTGATCCTGCTCGGCGGGATCTTCGTGATCGAGGCGCTGTCGGTCGTCGTCCAGGTGTTCTCGTTCCAGACGTTCCGCAAGCGCGTGCTGCTGATGGCGCCGATCCATCACCATTTCGAGCTGCTGGCATGGTCGGAGACCAAGATCATTTTGCGCTTCTGGATCGTCGCCTCCGCCTGTGCCGCGATCGGCTTCACCGTGTACCACTTGAGCGTCAGGTAGCGCCCCCCAGGGCGCGAGATGAAGCCCGCCATTGCATCGAACCGGCGATGAGATGAAGCCCCGCCCGCCGCTGCCACCCGGCCCGTTCCTGGTCGTCGGTCTCGCGCGCTCCGGTGTGGCCGCGGCGCTCATCCTGCGTGACCGCGGAGAGGAGGTGATCGGTTGTGATGCGGGCGCGCCTGAAGTCGGAAGGCTTCGGGACGCCGGCGTCGAAGTCCACCTGGATGCATCAGGTGAGCACCTCGCCGCCAGTGCCCGGACGCTCATCAAGAGCCCCGGCGTCCCCCACGATGCGCCCGTCATCGTCGCGGCGCGCCGGGAGGGCCTCGCCGTGCTCGGAGAGCTCGAGCTCGCGTGGCGGCTCATCCCCAACGAGTTCATCGCGGTGACCGGCACGAACGGGAAGACCACCACCACCGAGTGGGTCGGGCATATCCACCGCGAGGCGAATCTCCCGGTGGCTGTTGCGGGCAATGTCGGCACCGCCGCGTCGTCGCTAGTCGGCACGCTGCCGGGCGACGTGACAATCGTGTGCGAGGCCTCGTCGTTCCAGCTCGAGGACACGGACGCATTCGCTCCCGAAGCTGCCGTGCTCCTGAATCTCTCTCCCGATCACCTCGATCGCCACCCGAGCTACGAGGACTATGTAGCTGCCAAGCTGCGTGTGTTCGCCAGGCAGGGTAATGACGATGTCGCCGTCGCGCCGTTGGACCTCGGGTCGCGGGACATTGGCGGATGTGCGCGACGGGTCCCGTTCGGGAGCGGTGCCGGCGCCGAGTTGAGCGATCGCGCCGGGTACCTGTGGTGGGACGAGGAGCCGCTGTTACCGGTCGGCGACATCAGCCTCCCCGGCGTCCACAATCGCGAGAACGCGATGGCCGCAGCCGCCGTCTGTCTCGCGCGCGGGATCCCGCCGGACGACGTCCGTGCCGGACTTCGCACCTTCGCGGGCGTGGCCCACCGGCTCGAGACGATCGCCCGGCGCGACGGCGTCGCCTATGTCAACGACTCGAAGGCGACCAACGTCGCGAGCACGCTGGTCGCGCTCAGCGCCCTCGCGGGCGGGGTCCACCTGATCGCCGGCGGCCGCGGCAAGTCCCAGGATTTCGCCCCCCTCGCGCCCGCCGTCGCCGAGCACTGCCGCGCCGTGTACCTGATCGGCGAGGCGGCGGGCGAAATCGAGCTCGCGCTGACCGGGACGGGAGTGGTCCTCGAGCTTTGCGGCGAGCTGCCGCGGGCCTTCGCGGCCGCACGCGCGGCCGCACGCGCGGCCGCGCGTGCCGGCGACACGGTCCTGCTCTCCCCGGCCTGCGCCAGCTATGACCAGTACCCGAGCTACGAGGCGCGCGGAGACCACTTCCGCGCGCTCGTCGAGGTCGGCTGATGCCGGGCACGGCTGCGCCCGCCTCGCGCCAGCGGGCGCCGAAGGATCGTCCCTCGCGACAGTCCGGGACGCGCGCCGAGGGCACTCGCCCGGCGCCGCGCGCCGCGCGACCGCCGCTCGAGCACCGCGTCCTCCTCACCGCGACGCTCTGCCTGCTCGCATTCGGCGCCGTGATGGTCTACAGCGCCTCCACGCCACGCGACCTCCTCACCGGTCAGGGGAGCGGGATGAGCTACCTGGTCCGCTACCTGGGCTACGGCCTGGTCGGGCTGGTGGCGATGCGGGTGCTCGCGCGCCGGGGACTGGCGCTGCTCGACCGCCGCGCGGCGAAGCTGATGCTCGCCGGCTCGTTCGTGCTCCTGGTGCTGGTGCTCGTGCCGGGGATCGGCATCGACATCCTCGGCGCCCGGCGCTGGTTCGCCGCGGGTCCGTTCCAGTTCCAGCCCTCGGAGGTGATGAAGCTCGCGATCGTGCTCTACGTAGCGCGCTTCCTCGCCGATCATCCCAAGCGCGTGAACAGCTTCCGTCAGTCGATCGTCCCGGTGCTGATCGTCGCCGGGCCCGCGTGCGTGCTGATCGTGATCGAGCCCGACCTCGGCACCACGCTCGCTGTCGCGTTCGCGGTCGGAGCGCTCCTGCTCGTGGCCGGAGTGCCGATGCGCCATCTCGCGATTCTCGCCGGCGTCGGCATCTGCTGCGTGCTGGTGATGACGCTCGCCCAGCCGTATCAGCGCGCCAGGCTCACCGCGTTCCTGCATCCATCGAATGCCGCGGGCGCTTCGCGCGCCGCCTATCAAGCGTTCCAAGGACAGGTCGCGATCGGATCGGGGGGCCTGTTCGGCGTCGGGATCGGACAGGGGGTACAGAAGGCGTTCTACCTGCCGGAGGCCCAGAGCGACACCATCCTCGCGGTGATCGGCGAGGAGCTCGGGGTGCTCGGCATCTTCGGGCTGGTGTGTCTGTACGCGATGATCGCCTGGTCGGGGCTGCGGATCGCTCGCCGTGCGGCGAGCCGTTACGGGAAGCTGCTCGCCGCCGGTCTGACTTCGCTGATCCTGTGTCAGGCGATGCTCAACATCTTCGTCGTCCTCGGGCTCGCGCCGCTGACCGGCGTGCCGCTGCCGTTCATCTCGTATGCGCCGACCAACCTCTGCATCATGCTCGCCTCGGTCGGGCTGTTGCTCAATATCGCGGCGCCGCGGGCGCCTGGACTGAGGGTCGTCGGGGCGGCGGCGCCCGGCGCTGCAGCCGATCGCGACCGCCGCCGGCGGGCACGCCGGACCTAACCGTCAGCCCGGGGAGCGACGGTTTTGCAACATAATGCACCGTCACACGGTGTGGCCTTGATGACGGCCCCGGCGGGGCGCCGGTATCCGAAGCGCAGCGCCGCGGCTCGACCACACTCGTCATTTGCCAGGAGACGCTCAACATCGTGATCACGCTCGGGGCGTCGCCGCGTGACGCCGCCGTTGATCGTGATTGCCGCCGGCGGGACGGCCGGTCACGTAGTGCCGGCGCTCGCGGTGGCAGACGCGCTGGTCGCGGAGCGTGCCCGGGTCGTCTTCGTCGGGGGCAGGCGCGCCGAGGAACAGCTCGTCCCTGCCGCGGGATACGAGTTCGAGACAATTCGCGTAGAACCGCTGCATCGCCGCGCACCGGTCAAGGCAGCGCGAGCGGTCCTCGTCGACGCCGGCGCGCTTCGCTCTGCGCGGCGGATCGTGCGCAGGCTACGCCCGGCCGCCGTGATGGGCGCCGGCGGCTATGTGGCGGGACCGGTTGGCCTCGCGGCGGTGCTGGGACGAGTGCCGCTGGTGCTCACGGAAGCCGATAGCCACCTCGGGGTCTCGAATCGTGTCCTCGCCCCGTTTGCCGACTGCGTCTGCCTGGCGTACCCGATTCCGGGCAGGTCGGAGTCCGCAACGCCGGGCAACTCGGGCGGGCGCCGAGCGCGTTACCTGGTGACCGGACGCCCGGTGCCGCCTCCGGCGACCGATCGGGCGGCGGCACGGGCACGCTTCGGAATCGGTGCAAGCGAGACCTGCGTGCTCGTGTTCGGTGGCTCGCAGGGAGCGCGGTCGATCAACCACGCCGCGGTCGAAGCGTTCGCCGGCGCCCACTTCAGGGTCTTGCACGCTGCCGGGGAGCGAGACCTGCCGGACCTGCAGGCCCCAGATGACCGATACGACCTTCGTGGCTACATCGACAATCTCGGCGAGGCGCTGATCGCGTCGGACATCGTCGTCTCCCGCGCCGGCGGGTCGATCTTCGAGATCGCCGCCGCCGGCCGCCCCGCGGTCCTGATTCCGTACCCCTTCGCGACCGCCGACCACCAGACAGCGAACGCACGCTACATGGAGCAGGCCGGGGCGGCGATCATCATTCCGGACGCCGAGCTGACCGCCGCACGGCTCGCCCAAGAGGTCGGCGGCCTGCTCGCCGATCGGGGCCGCCTTCGCGCGATGGCCCGTGCCTCGGCGGCAATCGCGCGCCCCGAAGCCGCCCACGAGATCGCCCACGCCGTGCTCGCCGCCGCCGGCGCCGGCGTGGCGCCATAGCTCAGGCAAGGTCACGAGCCCTGGCCGTTCGGGCTGGGGTGGGGTTGGGTATCCGCCGCCGGCCAGTTGCTGACCAGCCCGCCACCCCGCGTGAAACTGCCACCCCGCAAGCCCCTGGCCGCCGGCGGATGCCCAACCCCACCCTGATAGCCTCGATGGCTCGAATGGGTCTGATGACCGCAACCGGTCCGTTAGGTCTACATCCCGCGGGCCACTTCAACTTCGAGCCGCCGCCGCCCGGGCGTGCTCTCTACCTCGAGCCGAGCCCGAAACGCGTCCGCGTCGTGGTTGGCGAGGAGGTGGTCGCCGACAGCCGGGGCGCGATGCTGCTGCACGAGAGCGGCAGCCAGCCTGTCTACTACTTTCCGCTCGACGATGTGCGCCGGGACCTGCTCGAGCCCAGCGACACGGTCACCCACTGCCCGAAGAAGGGGGACGCCTCACATCGCTCGATCCGCGTCGGCGAGCGCGTGGTCACCGACGCCGCCTGGCTGTATCCCGATCCGATCGAGGGGGCACCCCCGATCTCCGGCTTGATCGCGTTCTACTGGACGCGTGTCGATCGCTGGCTGGAGGAGGAAGAGGAGGTGTTCGTTCACCCCCGCGACCCCTACCACCGCGTCGACGTCATCCCCAGCTCACGCACGGTCCGGGTGTTGCGCAAAGGCGAGCTGCTGGCAGAGTCCTCGCGCGCGATGGCGTTGTTCGAGACGGGCCTGCCGCCGCGCTGGTACCTGCCGCGGGACGATGTGGGCGCCGAGCTGCGCCCGAGCGATACGGTCACGCGCTGCCCATATAAGGGAGCCGCCACGTACTGGTCGGTCTCGTTGGACGGCCGTCTGACACCGGATCTCGCCTGGTCTTACGCCGAGCCGTTCCCTGAGGCGATCCGGATCGCGGGACTGCTGGCTTTCTATGACGAGCGAGTCGACGTCGAGCTCGACGGTGTCCCGCAGGAGCGCCCAGAATCGCCCTGGAGCCGGACGGCGGCGGCCCCGCCGAGCCTGACGCGCGGCTGAGGAGCGCCTGCGCGCATCCGGTGCGCCGCTATCCTCACCCGCAAGTTTCCCCGAGACCGGAGTCCCGACGAGCGCATGGCCGTAGCCGCCCCATACACCGAGAAGACAGACGAGCAGAAGGCGATCTGCGAGATGGTCCACCAGTTCGCCGACGAGCAGATCCTTCCCAACGCCGAGCACTACGACCACGAGGACGAGTTCCCCGAGCCGATCGTCGCGCAGATGCGCGAGCTCGGTCTGTTCGGCGTCACGATCCCCGAGGAGTACGGCGGGATGGGCCTCGACCTGACGACGTACGCGATGATCGTCGAGGAGCTCTCGCGCGGCTGGATCTCGATCTCCGGGATCGTGAACACCCACTTCATCGGTTCCTATCTGCTGATGAAGTTCGGCACCGAGGAGCAGAGGCAGCGCTACCTGCCCCAGATGGCTACGGGAGAGCTCCGGGCCGCCTTCTCGCTCTCAGAGCCCGAGTGCGGGTCCGACGTGCAGGCGATCAAGGCGACCGCCAAGCGCCTCGACGACGGTGACTACGAGATCAACGGACAGAAGATGTGGGTCACCAACGGGCTCCTGTCCGGCCTCGTCTTCGTCCTCGTCAAGACCGACCCGAGCGCCGAGCCGAAGTACAAGGGGATGACCTGCTTCATCGCCGAGAAGGAGCCGGGCGTCAGCGAGAACACCGGCAAGTACGCCGGTTTCAACGTGCCCCCGAAGATCAAGAAGCTCGGATATAAGGGCGTCGAGTCGACCGAGCTCGTGTTCGACGGCTACCGCTGCCCCGCCGAGAACATCCTCGGCGGCGAGGAGGCGGGGCTCGGACAGGGGTTCGTGCAGATGATGGACGCGCTCGAGGTCGGGCGGGTGAACGTGGCGGCGCGCGGCGTCGGGATCGCGCAGCGCGCGCTCGAGCTCGCGCTCCGCTACTCCCAGGAGCGCAAGGCGTTCGGCAAGCAGATCGCCCAGCACCAGGCGATCCAGTTCAAGCTCGCCGACATGGCGACCCAGATCGACGCGGCGCGGCTGTTGACGATCCGTGCCGCCCGGCTCAAGGACGCCGGCGAGCGCTCAGAGCTCGAGGCGGGGATGGCGAAGCTGTTCGCCTCCGAGACCGGCCGCTTCTGCGTCGAGGAGTGCTTTCGCATCCACGGCGGCTACGGATATTCGAAGGAATACGAGATCGAGCGCCTCTATCGTGACGCACCGCTCCTGCTGATCGGCGAGGGGACCTCGGAGATCCAGCGGATGGTGATCGGCCGCAAACTCCTCCAGCGGCACAAGATCTAGTGGAATTTGCCGGGGGCAAATTCCATTGGGAGCTCGGCCAGATAGTTGAGCTTTGAGGCCGCTTGGCGGGCTCTGCCGAACTCCCGGTGCGTGGCGCCGATTGCACAGCATCTAGACTCCGGCCCCTGACCTCCCCGTCGGACACCAAGTCGCTGATCGAGACCGCGGTCACGCGTTTCCTTGCCGAGGTGCCGGCGCTCGCGCCGCTGAAGCTCGTCGCCGGACTCGAGCTGAGGGGACGCGGCGATGTACAGCTCTACCGAGTCGAGCTGCCGGGGCCAAAGGTGACCAAGGGCATCGCCGAGGACGCGAAGGTCAGGCTCTCGATCCAGCGCCCCCAGTTCAACGACCTCGCCGCCAAGGGCCACATCCGCGACTGGCGCGAAGCGTTCGAGCACGGCGGCGCCGAGGCGACCGGGATCGAGCAGGTGCTGAGGTTGATCGTCAACGTCGTCGAGAAGCAGGAGGAGCGCGCCCGGACGCGCAAGGCGAGGCACTGAGTGCCCGCCCGCCCGGCCAGCCGGCCGCGGTCAGGAGTGCTCGTAGGTGACGGTCACTCCCGTCCTCAGGAACCTGTCGATGGCCAAGACCCCGGCGTGGTCGGCGGCCCACCCCACAACTACGAAGACATAGGTCCGCGTGCCGTGACGCGCGTCGATCTCGGTCCCGGGTGGATGGTGCAGGATCACGCTTTCCACGCCCGGCTGGAGCTTCAGGCGGTCGAGTCCGTCGATCGCGATTATCCGGCGCGCGGACGCCGGCGGCTGGTAGAAGAAGCGGTACCCGACTCGCGTGGTGGCCGGTAGGTCAGGAACCTCAGGCGCCAAGCCGAGCGCGAACCGCATCGTCAGCTTCATGATGTCCACCCCGGTCGCGAGCTGAAGCATCTCGGGCACGCCGCCGCCGATCCGCCCGTTGATCTCGATCACGCGCAGTCCGTCGGCGGTCAGCTTGATCTCAGTGTGGGCGGCGCCGGTCTCGACGCCGAGCGCCCGCAAGGCCCGGCCGGCTAGCTCGAGCACCTCGGCTTCCTGGCCGGGTCCGAGTATCGCCGGGATGAAGAAGCCGGTCTCGCGGAACGGAGGCACGACAGGGAACCTTCCGGTGATCGCGAGGTAGGTGATCGAGCCCGCGACCGAGATCGTCTCCACCGAGACGTAGTCCGCCTCGAAGCTCCCTGGCATGAGGGGACCGTCGGATAGATACTCCTCGACCACCCGGGGTTCCGGCGCTTCCACCGACAGCTCCTCCCAGCGCTCGCCGAGCGCCTCGACGCTTGCCACCGGGAAGGTGTGCCAGCTGCCTGACGCCCGGCGGGGCTTCAACACCGCGGGATAGCTGATCGACGAGCCGAGCCGCTCCACCGTCGCGCGGTCGGCGTCCATCGGCAGATCCACGATCCCGGGAGTTGGCAGGCCCGCCGAGCGCAGGGCCTCGCGCTGGTAGAGCTTGTCCTCGAGGCTGCGGGCCGTAGCGCGCGTGTGGAACGGGAGACCAAGTTCCTCGGCGATCGCCGCGAGGTGCTCCATCCCGGTGTCGCGGAAGGTCGCCAGCCCGTCGGGAGAGTGGGCACGCAAGGCGTCGGCTGCGTCTTTGGCGGTGCCACCGAGGGCGTCGATTACGACGCCGAACCTGCGCAGGAGCGGGAGCACGGCGGCGGCCGACGGATCCTCGCCGTCGACGAGCCACACCAGGTCGCACCACCCTCGCGCCGCTTCGCGAATCTGCATCGCGTCGAGCGCGCGGTGTCCGTACTCGACCACCAGCTTAGGATGGCTCTCAGCAGTGGGCGCCACGGGCTGGGTACGGTAGCGTGGGTTGTGCGACTTGGTACATTCGACGTGGGTGTGTCGGCTCGGGCGGTCCGGCTGGTGGGTTCGGGAGACGCTAATGTCTGTTTCTGAGGGTTCTGGGGCAGTGTCGGTTGCGTTGGTCAACAACATGCCGGACGGCGCTTTTGTCGATACCGAGCATCAGTTTCGACGCGTGGTCCGGGCGGATCGGTCACTCTGCGGCTGTTCACGATGCTTGAGATTCCTCGCCGAGACGACGTCGCCGAGGTGGTTCGGTCGCGTTACCGCGGCTTGGAGGAGCTGTTGGGCGACCCTCCGGATGCCTTGATCGTGACCGGGACCGAGCCGAAGCATTCTTCGTTGCTGTCTGAGCCGTATTGGCCGGCCTTGGCGAGGCTGTTGGAGTGGGCTGCTGACCGCGTGCCGGCGACGATGTTGTCGTGCTTGGCGGCGCACGCGAGCGTGCTGCTGTTCGACGGGATCGAGCGGGTTCCCGGGGCGAGGAAGTGCAGCGGGGTGTTCGCGGGGGCGGTCAGGGATCCGGATGATCCGCTGGTGGCGGACTTGCCAGGTCGGGTGCCGGTTCCGCATTCGCGGGTGAACTCCGTGCCCGAGGAGGCATTGGTGGAAGCGGGGTATCGAGTAGTGATCGGGTCCGGGCCGGCTGGTGGTGGGTGGGCGCTCGCGACCCGCTTTTACGGAGACCGGCTGTTCGTGCTCTCTCAGGGCCATCCTGAATACAGCACTCTGAGCCTGCTGCGGGAGTATCGGCGGGATGTGCGCCGGACGTTGCTCGGAGGCGGGGCGGTGCCGTATCCGTACTTGCCGGAGGGGTACCTGAACGCCGAGGCGGCGGCGGTTCTCGAGCGGTTCGCCGAGCGGGCCGCGGCCGGTCGAGAGGATCCGGTCAAGCTGTGGGCGGCGTTCCCGTTCGAGCAGGTCGCGGTCACGGTCGGCAACACCTGGGCCCAGCCGTCGGCGGTGCTGTACGCGAACTGGCTGGCGCTCGCCCGGACGGCGGCGGCGGTGCATGGCTGATCGTCCTCTCGGTTAGAATCGCCGCGAAACACGGGAGGGATGTATCAGGCACTCGCCGCAACCCTCTTCTCCAGTGGGACGGCTTTCCGGGCGGGACTTGAGTTTTCGGCATGCAGGGCCGATGGAGTAGCAGGCCGGCTGACCGACGGAGTGCTCGCCGAACCACGACCTTATGACCACGACCATCAGCATCGGAATCGATTTGGCATCCGCGGACGCCGTTGAGGAGTCCCTGCAAACGCACGGGGAGCGTTATCTCGCACGCGTCTACACAGATCGCGAGCGTCGCGAGTGCCGCTCCGACGCCGCTCGCCTGGCGGCGCGCTTCGCTGCCAAGGAGGCGGCGTTGAAGGCGCTGCGCCGCGAGGACGAGGCGATTCCGTGGACGTCGATCGGCGTCTGTACAGATGGTGCCGGTCGTCCGACGCTCGAGTTGATCGGGCCGGCAGCGGCGCTGGCGCGCCGGCGCGGGGTGGCGGAGCTGTCAGTGAGCCTCACGCACGAGGGCCAATTCGCCGCTGCGGTGGTCGTAGCGAACCTGGGGGACCGAACATGACGCCTGTGACACGCGGCGAGATCAGGCAGGTACTCAGAGATAATGCGCGGCTCCCGGTCGACCCAGAGTCGCTTCGGGACGATGCCGACCTGTTCCAGGCCGGGATGAGCTCGCATGCGAGCGTGAACGTGATGCTCGCCTTGGAGGACGCCTTCGATGTCGAGTTCCCAGACCGGATGCTGAAGCGAAGCGTGTTCGAGAGCATCGACGGGATCGCCGCCGCGCTCCAGGAGCTCGAGATGGAGGCGAAGGCCGGATGACTCACGCCGAGTTCGGCCGCCGCTGCACGCCGGCGGCGATCAGTTAGTTGGCAACTCCGCGCCCCGCTACGGCCGACCAGGCGGCGTTCCGCGAGGAGCTGCTGCAGGCTGGCCTGCTCGTCGAGAGCGGCGTCGACGGTATTTACGGCAAGGGCGAGCGGTTCGAGCAGGCGCGCTTGGGCATCGACGCCCTGCTGACCCGAACCGCCGGGGCCCACGGCGCAGAGCGGCTGCGCTTCCCGCCACTGCTGCCGCGCCGCCACCTCGAGGACAGCGGCTACCTGTCCTCGTTCCCTCACCTGGTGGGCACCGTCTTCTCGTTCGAGGGCGGCGAGACCGAGGCGAAGCTGCAGCAGGAGCGCGCGAGCGCCCACGAGGACTGGAGCGAGTTCCAGCAGATGACCGATCTCGCGCTGATGCCGGCTGCCTGCTATCCGGTCTATCCGGCGATTGCGGCCCGTGGACGGCTCGCGCCGGGCGGGGTCTTCGTCGATGCCGGCGGGTCGTGGGTATTCCGGCACGAGCCGTCCGGGGATCCGGCGCGCCTCCAGATGTTCCATCAGCACGAGCTGGTCAGAATCGGCGAGCCCGAGCGCGTCCTGGAGTGGCGCAACGAGTGGGCCGAGCGCGGGCTCGCGATCCTGCGAGGGCTTGGCCTCGCCGCCGAACTGGACCGTGCGTCGGACCCGTTCTTCGGGCGCGGCGGCCGGATCCTCGCCGCGAGCCAGCGTGAGCAGCAGCTCAAGCTCGAGCTGCTCGTCCAGATCGCCGGGCCTGAGCCGACCGCGCTGGCTTCGTTCAATCACCACCACGACCATTTCGGGATCTCCTTCGCGATCGAGCTGGCGGATGGCGGCACCGCCCACACCGCCTGTCTCGGTTTCGGCCACGAACGGATCGTGCTCGCGCTGTTGCGAACTCACGGGCTCGATCTCGAGACCTGGCCCGAGGCCGTTCGACGAGAGCTGTGGCGGGACTGACTGGTCCCGCGATCGGGCCCGGGTACGCTGACTGACGAGCTCGGTGGCGCTCGGGCCGAAGTCGCGGAGGCCGGATAATCAGATCGGCTACGTTGCTAGGCCGTGGCCGAGGACGGCGGACAGAGCCAGAGCTTCTCCCGGCGCGCCGCCCGAGCGAGCGCGATGGCCTTGGCGGCAGCTCTGCGCTGGAGCGGTCGCCGGGTGCAGGCGCGCGCGGTCTACGCCGTAGGCGGCCCGGCCCGCGCCCGTGTCATCTTCCTGTTCGGAGGCGTGCTCGCGCTTGCCAGCGCCGATGCGTCGACGATCGGGGCCGTTGCCCCGCAACTCGAGTCCGCGCTCCACATCGGCAACACGGAGGTCGGGCTACTCAGCTCGGTGACCCTGCTGGTCGGTGCCGTGGCGGTGATCCCGGTCGGGCTGATGGTGGACAAGGTCAACCGCGTCCACATGCTCTCGATCAGCATCGTGCTGTGGAGCGCGGCGATGTTGATGAGCGGCGCGGCGGGGTCATACTCGTCGCTGCTGATCACGCGGTTGGCACTGGGCGCCGTGGCGGCCACCGCCGGGCCGGCGATCGCCTCGCTCACCGGCGACTACTTCTCCGCCCGCGAGCGAGGCCGGGTCTACGGCTACATCCTCGGTGGCGAGATCGCCGGGACCGCGGTGGGGTTCATATTCAGCGGTCTGATCGCAAGCGTGCTGTCGTGGCGGTTCGCATTCTGGGCGATCGCGATTCCCGGGTTCTACCTCGCCAAGACGCTGTGGCAGACGCTGCCCGAGCCACAGCGCGGCGGCAAGAGCCGGCTCGAGCAAGGCACCGTCGACCTGTTCGCCGCCGCTCGGGGCGAGGGCGGGTCCGCGGTGCCGCACGAGGGACCGGATCAGCCGATCCGAGAGGACGACCTCGCGTCCGATGCGGCGCGCAGCCGCGGCATCACACCGGATCCACGGCTCGTTCTCACTCAGGACCCGGCGAAGATGACGCTGAAGCGAGCGGTCCGCTACATCCTGAGCATCCAGACGAACGTCACGATGATCATCGCTTCGGCGCTCGGATACTTCTTCTTCGCGGGCCTCCAGACGTTCGCGGTCCTGTTCGTTCGCGGCCATTACCACACCAACCAGGCGACCGCGACGCTTGTACTCGGACTGCTCGTGCTCGGCGCGCTGGTGGGAGTGCTGGTCAGCGGACGGCTGACCGATCACCTGCTGCGGCGCGGCGTGCTGAACGCCCGTATCTGGGTGCCGGCGATCGCCTATCTCGGCGCCGCCGTCCTGCTCATCCCGGGCCTGATCATCACCAGGCTGACGCCCGGGATCTGGTTCGACGTCGCCGGTGCGGCGTTGCTGTCGGCCGCTAATCCGCCACTCGACGCCGCCCGGCTCGACATCATGCCCGCGGGCCTTTGGGGGCGCGCGGAGAGCATCCGGACGCTGCTACGCACACTCGGCCAGGCCCTCGCGCCGCTGCTCTTCGGCGCCGTTGCAGACCTGGTCGTCGGCATCACGCCGCACCAGACTCCGATCGGCACCAAGGTTCACGGGGGGGTCCCACCGGGCACCGCCAACGGACTCGAGTACAGCTTCCTGCTGATGCTGATCGCGCTGGGCGCGGCCGGGGTGATCCTGCTCCGCGCTCGCCGCACGTACCCCCGCGACGTTGCGACCGCGGCCGCGTCATCCGAGCCCACCGCGATTGCGGAGACGGCAGCGAGGAAGGCTGAGGCTTCGGGGACGGCCGAGTGAGCGCGGCGGGGCTCAGGCCGGGTCGTGATCGGCTGAGACGGAGTAGCCGAGCCTCAGCATTTGCTTGCCGAGGCGCCTCTCGACGACTCTTACGTCCTCAGGCGAGAGGTCACGTGCCCATCTGTCGACCGAGCGGTCGAGCGACTCCGATGTCATGTGATGGGCCATCTCCGGCCGAGCGCCGATCACCGCGTCGACCTCGAGCTGGACCCCGAGCGCGGTCGCCAAGCGAGCCGCCTCGGCGGGCAGATCGGCGACCAGATCCTCATAGCGGATGACCAGATGCGACACGGGCAGCGGGACCGCGAACTCCTGAAGGCGGAAGCCGATGCCGACCACCATGCGTTTGAGGTGCTCGCGGTCGTCCCGGGCCTGGGCTCGCCCGAACAGCTGCTTGCCGGTCTTGGCGTTGAAGGCCCGAACGGAGGCGACGATGTCCCGGGGGTCGCGAACCAGGTCGACGACGATCGGCTCGAGGCCGGCCGCGACGACCGGCCCGACGTCGCCCCAGAACTTCTCCGCATAAAAGCGAGCCCGCGTCGTCGACGCGGCCTGCATCGCCCGTGAGAACGCCTGCCAGACGCCATGCAGGCTGTCGCGAGCGAACTCGGCAGCGTCCACCTGCTCGCTCGGGAACGGCAGCGGCCCGACGCGAAGAGTGTCTCCGTACAGTAGCTCGACCATGTCGACCCCATCCGGACGTGGCGCGGCTATCTGGCCGATCAGGCGGGTGAGATAGGTCAGGTAGCTGTGCTCGAACGGGTACACGCGATCGAACGCCACCTCGGGCGCCGTGCCGAGCAGCTGCATGACCAACGTGCTGCCGACTCGGCCTTCGAGGAGCCTGACCAGCACCGGTCGGAGGCTGCTGTGATCACCGTTTTCATCCGTCATCGCCATCACCTCACACCAGCCTGGTTACGCCCCGAGTACGGCTCCGCCGTCGTAGAGCTTGATCACACGCACGGTGCCCGGTGGCGTGACGTTCAGGCAGAGCTGGCAGAGAACGCACTCGTCGAGGTTCTCACGCACGATCTCGACGCCCTTCGGACCCGCGCGGAAGATATCGACCGGACAGACCTCGGCCAGCTTGGCCGCCAGCTCGGGATCGTGAGCGACCGACTCGTCGACCTCGACGTCGATGAACATTGCATCGGTCATGAAGTGCTGCCGGCCCGCGCCGCGATCTTCGCGCGGACGATCTCGGGAATCTGCGAAATCTCCTCGGCGACGACGATCCCGGCCTCGGCGAGGCGAGCGATCTTCTCCGACGCGGTGTCCTCCTTGCCCTCGACGATCGTGCCTGCGTGGCCGAAGCTCATGCCGGGCATCTCATCCATGAACCGTCCTGCCATGAAGGCGACGATCGGCAGCCGCGAATCGTTCTCGGTGACCCAGCGCGCGAGCTCGGCCTCCATCCGGCCTCCGGGCTCGGTGTAGATCACGATCGCCTGCGTCTGGGCGTCGGCCTCGAACAGTGGCATCAGCTCGGCGTAGCTCGAGCCGATGATCGCGTCGCCGCCGATCGAGACCGCCGTCGACTGGCCGAGCCCGGCGGCGGTGAGGGTTGAGGACATCTCGGTGGTCATGCCGCCACTGCGCGAGATCACGCCGACCGGGCCGGGGGAGTAGGACTTCGCGGCGTCCTTCGCGGGGCCACCGATGCCACCCATCTTGATCTCGTCGGGAACGATGATCCCGAGGCAGTTGGGCCCGATGATCCGCGCATCGCGCTCGCGCGCGAGCTCGACCATCTGCGCGACGTCGCCGCGGGGGATCCGCTCGGTGACGATGACCACGAGCTTGACACCGTTCTCGAGCGCCTCGAAGACTGCGTCCTTGGTGAACGCTGGGGGGACTGTGACGACGGAGCCTTCGACCGGCGCGCCGTGGTGCTCGACCGCCTGAGCGACGGTGTCGAACACCCGCACGCCGTGGACGTCGCGTCCGAGGCGGCCCGGGGTGACGCCGCCGACGATCTTCGCGCCCTTCCCGTAGTCGATGCACTCGCGGGTGAGGTTGACCGCCTCGCGCCCGGTGATGCCCTGGACGATGAAGGTCGTTGTCTCGTCGATCAGGATGCTCATGCGTTCCCGATCCTCTCGACTGCGCGCTTGGCCGCCCCGTGCAGGGAAACGGAGCGGTCCGCGTACTCGACGCCGTACTTCTCGAGGATCTTGAAGCCCTCTTCCTCCCACGCGCCGGGGATACGGAAGATCGCGATCTTTTCGGCCGGGTCGTAGCCGAGCTCGACGCAGGCCTTGATCACGCCGCGCGCGACAATGTCGACGCGCGTGTTGGAGACGATCGACATCATCACCGCGATCCTGTCGACGCCCGGCTTCTCGAGCACGAGCTTGGCCAGGCCGCAGGCCTTGCGGACCGACGGGTTGCCGCCGATCTCGCAGTAGTTGGCCGGGCGGCCGCCGTGCGCGCGCACTGCGTCAAACAGCGTCAGCGAACCGCCCCCGGCGCCGATCACGAGCCCGAGATTGCCGTCGAACTCGGTCACGTTGCCGGCCACGCCGCGGTGATCCTGCGCGTCGACCTCCTCGCCGGCGAGCTCGAACGGCGTCGCCTCCCTCGCCTGGCGCGTCTCCTCGTCGCCGACGCCGAGCTCGCGCAGGATCTCATGCTGGCGTCCTCGAGCCTCATTCTCCATGTCCATGTGTGCGTCGAGCGCGACGAAGGCGCCGTCCTGCAGCTCGCCGAGCGGGTTGATCTCCGCCAGCGTCATGTCGTACTCCAGGAACAGGCGCGCCAGCTTGGCGAGGATCGGAGTGAGGCGATTCAGTGCCGAGCCGGAGATGCCGAGCGAGGCGATGACCTGCTTGGCCTGCCAGTCGGAGAACGGCCGGATGGTCGAGAAGTGAGCGCGCGCGACGCGGTCCGGATGCTGCTCGGCCACCTCCTCGATGTCGATCCCGCCCATGTCGGAGAACAGCATCACCGGCTGCTTGCGGATGCCGTCCCAGACGACGCCGGCGTAGTACTCGTGCTTGACGGCTGCGCGCGAGTCGACAAGCACGCCGCGAGGCATGTGCCCGCCGATTTCTAGCTCGAGCACGCGCTCGGCGTGACTGGCCGCCTCCTCGGGCGTGTCCGCGAACTGCACGCCGCCGGCCTTCATGCGTCCGCCGGTGAGCACCTGGGACTTGATCACGACCGGCCCGGCGATCGACTGCGCGATCTCGCAAGCCTCGAGCGCCGTCTTGGCGAAGCCATGCTTGGTGACGGGGATTCCGGCCTTGGCGACGATCGCCCGCGATTCGTACTCGAACAAGCGCATGCCGCCGCCGAACCCTACAAGAGCGCCCGCCGCGACGCCGCGCCCGGAGGCCCGTCCCGCGACGCGGCCGGCCACAGCAGAGACTCACATCCCGCCGACCCGTGAGTACAATCCCGATTGACGCAGTAATGTCAATACACAAACTAGGGTTTACAGAGGGGGCAGCGGCACAATGACAACGGTCTCGACGATCACTGGACGCCGGCCGAGCGGGCGCGCCCGCGCGCTCGCGGCACTTACGGCGGTTGGGACCGCACTCGCACTCGCCGGATGCGGCGGCTCGTCCGACACGACCCCGAGCTCCACGCCCACGAAGTCCAGCACGAGCAAGAACGTGGCCCAGCTCGCGCTCGTCGCGTACTCGACCCCGTCGTCGGCGTACGCGAAGCTGATCGCCGCCTACCAGCAGACGCCCGAGGGCAAGGGCGTCAGCTTCTCCACGTCGTTCGGTCCGTCAGGCACGCAGAGCCGCGCTGTCGCCGCGGGCCAGCCGGCCGACGTCGTGAACTTCTCACTCGCCCCCGACGTCACCCGCCTGGTCAAGGCTGGGATCGTCGCGCCGACGTGGGATGCCGGGCCGACCAAGGGGATGGTGACCGACTCGGTGGTCGCATTCGGCGTCCGTCCGGGCAACCCCAAGCACATCACGAGCTGGGCCGACCTGATCAAACCCGGCGTCAAGGTGATCACGCCGAACCCGTTCACCTCGGGCGGGTCGCGCTGGAACATCGTCGCCGCGTACGGAGCCGAGCGGGAGCTTGGCCAGACCGCGACGCAGGCGGACGCGTACCTCCAGACGCTGCTGACCAAGAACGTCGCGGTGCAGCCGAGTAGCGCCAGCGCCGCCCTGCAGACGTTCGCCTCCGGTGAGGGTGACGTCGTTCTCGACTACGAGGACGACCTGATCCACGCCAAGAAGAAGGGCATTGCGGTCGACTACGTGATCCCGCCGCAGACGGTCCTGATCCAGAACCCGATCGCCGTGACGGTCAAGAGCGCGCACGCGGCGCAGGCCCAGGCGTTCGTGAGCTGGCTCGAGTCGCCGGCGGCCCAGGCGCTTTGGGCGCAGCAGGGCTACCGCCCCGTCCTGCCATCGGTCGCGGCCGCCTTCAAGAGCAGCTTCCAGCAGCCGTCCAAGCTCTTCACGATCTCCTACCTTGGGGGATGGACGTCGGTGACCAAGCAGTTCTTCGATCCGACGAGCGGCCTCGTCACCAGGCTGGAGCAGAAGGCGGGGGTCAGCACTGCCTCCGGCTGAGATCATCGCGGCTGACGGCGCCGAAGGTCCGGCCGGGGGCGCGCGCCGTCCGGCGTGGACCCTGCGACGGCCGCGGCGAGCGCCGCGGGCGCGGGTGGCCGGGGGCCCGCCCCCCGGGCTCGGCCTGGGGATCGCCACCGGCTACCTCAGCGTGGTCGTGCTGCTGCCGATCGCGGCGCTCGTGGCCAGCGCCTTCGGCGGTGGCGTCGGGGCTTCCTGGAGCGCCGCGACGAGCCCGGTCGCGCTCTCGGCGCTGAAGCTGACACTGCTCTCGGCCGCGGTCGTGACATTGATCAACGTCGTCATGGGGACACTGATCGCCTGGGTGCTCGTGCGCGACAGCTTCCCGGGTCAGAAGATCATCAACGCCGTCGTCGACCTGCCGTTCGCATTGCCGACGATCGTCGCCGGGCTCACGCTCGTAGCTCTCTACGGTCCCGACAGTCCGCTCGGCATCAATCTCGCATACACCAGCGCTGCGGTCTTCGTGGCGCTGCTGTTCGTCACCCTGCCGTTCGTCGTGCGGTCGGTCCAGCCCGTGCTGCACGCGCTCGACACCGAGATGGAGGAGGCGGCGGCGTCGCTGGGCGCGGGATCAGCGACGACGTTTCGGCGGATCATCCTGCCGAACCTCGTTCCCTCGATCCTCAGCGGGGCCGCGCTCGCCTTCGCGCGTGCCGTCGGCGAGTACGGCTCGGTGGTCCTGCTCGCGAGCAACATCCCGTTCAAGAGCCAGGTCATGAGCGTGTTCATCTTCGGCGAGGTGGAGAACGGCTCGCCACACGCCGCCGCCGCCGCGTCGGTGCTGCTGCTGACGATCTCGCTCGCCGTCCTGCTCGCGATCCGGGCGGTCGCTCGGCTATCGCGCGGGGGCCACGGATGACCCTGACTCGCCCAGCTCGCATCGGCCTGCGCCTGGTGGCGCTCGGCTACCTCGCTGTGCTGCTGCTGCTGCCCGTCGGGCTCGTGTTCGAGAAGACCTTCGCGCAGGGCCTCTCGGCTGTGTGGGCGGCGATTACGACGCCGGCCGCGGTCAGCGCGTTCTGGCTCACCGTCGAGATCGCCCTGATCGCCGTCGTCGCCAACACCATCTTCGGCGTCGTCTGCGCGCTCGTGCTGGTCCGTGGCAGCGGTCGTGGACGCTGGCTGCTCGATGTCCTGATCGAGGTCCCGTTCGTGATCTCGCCGGTCATCGTCGGCCTGTCGCTGATCCTCGTCTACGGCACGACGGGGTGGTTCGGCAAATGGCTGGTGAGGCACGGGATCACTGTCATCTTCAATCCGCTCGGGATGATCCTCGCGACGGTGTTCGTGTCGCTGCCGTTCGTGGTGCGTGAGGTAGTGCCGGTGTTGCGGGAGGTCGGAACCGAACAGGAGCAGGCCGCCGCCACGCTCGGCGCCTCGCCGCTCCAGACGTTTCTGCGGATCACGCTACCGTCGATCCGCTGGGGTCTCGCCTACGGGGTCGTCCTCAGCACCGCCCGGGCACTGGGCGAGTTCGGCGCCGTCCTGATCGTCTCCGGGAACATCGCCGGCCAGACACAGACGCTGCCGCTGCTGGTGGACACCCGCTTCTACGCGTTCGACAACGCCGGCGCGTACACCGCCGGTGCCCTGCTGGCGGCGATCTCGATCCTCGTGCTCCTTGTGATGACCGCGACCGCGCCCGACAAGCGGAGGCTCTGATGGCAATATCACTCCACGATGTCCACAAGTCCTTCGGCGACTTCAAGGCCGTCGACGGCGTCTCGCTCGAGGTTCCCGAAGGCTCGCTCACGGCGCTCCTCGGGCCGAGCGGATCCGGCAAGTCGACCCTGCTGCGATTGATTGCAGGCCTCGAATCGCCCGATCGCGGGGAGATCGCGATCGGCGGCGATCCGGCGCTCGCGATCCCGCCCCAGCGGCGCGGGATCGGCTTCGTGTTCCAGCACTACGCCGCGTTCAAGCACATGACTGTCCGCAACAACGTCGCCTTCGGCCTGACCGTCCGCCGGCGGCCGAAGGCGGAGATACGCGAACGTGTCGACGAGCTGCTTGCGATAGTCGGTCTGTCCGGCTACGCCAACCGCTACCCCTCGCAGCTCTCGGGCGGCCAGCGTCAGCGGATGGCGCTCGCGCGCGCGCTGGCGGTCCAGCCCCGGGTGCTTCTGCTCGACGAGCCCTTCGGCGCGCTCGATGCCAACGTGCGCGCCGAGCTGCGCTCATGGCTGCGCGGGCTGCACGACGACCTGGGCGTGACGACGCTGATCGTCACCCACGACCAGGAGGAGGCGATGGAGGTCGCCGACCACGTCGTGATCCTGCGCTCGGGCAAGATCGAGCAGAGCGGCCCGCCTCGCCAGGTCTACCAGCAGCCCGCGAACGACTGGGTGATGGGATTCCTCGGGCCGGTCAGCCGGATCGGTGACACGCTCGTGCGCCCGCACGAGGTGGCGCTGGCGGTCGAGCCCGACGGGGACGCCGTCGAGGCGATGGTCGCCCGTGTCGTCCACCTCGGGTCCCAGGTGCGCGTCGAGCTCGAGCTGGCCGGCGGGGGAGAGGCCCATGCCCAGCTGACGCCGACCGAGGCCGACGAGCTGGAGCCCGAGCGCGGCGACATCGTCTACCTCAGGCACTCGCGCACGCCGGCGCTCAGGGACCAGGCGAGAATCAGCAGCGGCGCCGGCGGCGCTTAGCGCGTGATCCAGGCCTCGGGGTCCTCGGCGAGCTTGCGAACGTGCGCCGGCAGCTTGTCGGCCGCGAGTTCGGCCAGCGTGACCCGCTCGAGCACGGTGCGCAGGCTGGCTCGCACCGCGATCCAGACGTTCGTGAGCGGCTCTGCGGCGCCGCTGTAGGTGACCTGCTCCGGCGGTCCGCCGCGGACGCTCGCAAGCGGACCGTCGACGGCTCTGATCACGTCCGCGATCGTCACCTCCTCGGCGGGGCGTGCGAGCCGGAAACCGCCTTCGGCGCCGCGCTGGCTGCGTACGACACCCGCATGGCGGAGCTCGCCGAGGATGTTCTCGAGGAAGTTGAGCGGGATCTCCTGCGCGGTCGCGAGCCGCTCCGCCTTGACGGGCTTGTCGCCACTCGCCGCCGCTAGCTCGACAGCCGCGCGCACCGCGTACTCCGCCTTGGCTGAGATCTTCATTTCGTGCTCAGTGTTCCGGATGGTGCACGACTTCGGGCCCTAACCGACCGCCGACGGCGTCAGCTCGTATGCCTCAGCGAGCTCGGGGTCCTTACGGGCGAGCATCTCGGCGAGCGAGAGCATCACCTTGCACTGCTTCCAGGTGGCATCGTCCTGCATCTTGCCGTCGATCATGTGCACGCCGCGTCCGTCGGGGATCGCCTCGACCACCTTCTTCGCGAATCTGACCTCTTCCGGGTCGGGGCTGAACACCCTCTTGGCGATCTCGATCTGCACCGGGTGCAGCGACCACGCGCCAACGCACCCGAGCAGGAAAGTGGCGCGGAACTGGGTCTCGCATCCCTCAACGTCGCGGATGTCCCCGAACGGGCCGTAGAAGGGGAGGATGCCCGCGGAGGTGCAAGCGTCGACCATGCGGGCGATCGTGTAGTGCCACGGGTCCTGCTGCGCGGTTGGCCGCGGCGCCTCCGGGTCATCCGGTTCGGGATCGGCGATCACCCGGTAGCCGGGATGCCCGCCGCCGACCCGCGTCGTCTTCATCCGCCGCGACGCGGCGAGATCGGCCGGTCCGAGACTCATCCCCTGCATGCGTGGGCTTGCCGTCGCGATCTCCTCGACGTTGACCACGCCGAGCCCGGTCTCGAGGATCGCGTGCACGAGGATCGGGCGGTCGAGTCCGGCCTTGGCCTCGAGCTGCGCCAGCAGGCGGTCGACGTAGTGGATGTCCCACGGCCCTTCCACCTTCGGGACCATGATCACGTCGAGCTTGTCGCCGATCTCGGTCACGAGCGTCGTCAGCTCGTCGAGTATCCAGGGCGATTCGAGGCTGTTCACCCGCGTCCACAGCGATGTTTCGCCGAAGTCGACCTCGCGGGCGACCCTGACCAGGCCTTCGCGCGCGGCGACCTTGTTGTCCACAGAAACGCCGTCCTCGAGGTTGCCGAGCACGATGTCCGACTTCGCAGCCAGGTCGGGCACCTTCGCGACCATCTTCTCGTTGCTCGGGTCGAAGAAGTGGATCATCCGCGAGGGCTTGAACGGGATCTCCAGCATCGGCGCGGGCGCGCCGATGGCGAGAGGCTTTCCGAAATCGCGGGGGTTGCGCACG